>ERZ772861.2-NODE-2-length-322124-cov-29.418404_pt1 | contig 322124 bp, 242 predicted proteins | sample MGYA00512135_ERZ772861 | MGnify/ENA primary metagenome ERZ772861 (study PRJEB29015, sample SAMEA2737700) | human gut metagenome | biome: human gut; feature: human-associated habitat; material: faeces | place: China | collected 2012 ...
CGCGACCCCAACCTTGGCAAGGTTGTGCTCTACCAACTGAGCTATTTCCGCAAATATGAAATCAGGCACAATGTGCGCTAAAATCGGTGCAAAGGTAATGCGTTTTGGCGAAACGGCCAAATTTTTCAAAACTTTTTTAGTGGGAGATGTTCACCAGGTTCGACCCGTTGTAGAAAATAGGATAGCGGTAGAGGGTGTGGTGCGTGGTGCTGTCCATGGGCTGCCCCAGGTTGTTGAGGTCGTACACATGGCCGCGGTTGCACTTGACTACCGTTTCGGAACTGAACTCAAGGCTGCGGGTGATGTAGGTTTCCTCGTAGCAGGTGGGGCAGATGCGGTCGAACGCCACCAGCTGCTGTTGCTGTGTGCTCAGGTCGGGTATGGCGGTCACGCCGATGATGAAGCCCTGTCCGCCGAACGAGGTATAGTAGGTTTTGGAGAGGATTTGCGTGGCGGGGTAGTCCGTCTGGCTGCGTGAGTTTTCGAAATGATACGAACTGATGTATCCCTGGCTGTTGATTTTGCAGGACGCAAAACAGAACTGGCCCGGGCTGTTGAGGGCCGTGTAGAGAATGGGTACGGCGTTGGCGTAGTTGAACGTAAAGCGGGCTTGTGCGTTCAGATAAAGACTGTCGGCATCGTCGGCGCAGGAGCAAAGGGCTGCTGCGCCGACGATGCCGGCCAGTAGGATTGACTTTTTCATGATTTCAGGAGGGATTCTTCCGCTTCGGCTACCCGTTCAAAGTGGAAACGGTCGTACACTTCGTCCATGAGCTGGCGGATCTGTTCGTTGCAGAGGTTGCCTATGCTGCCTTCGTGGGTGTGGTGAATGTTTTTGTCGGGCACGAACTGTCCGGCCTCGATTTCCAGTCCCACCTGCTTGTAGGCATCGCGGAAGGGCACGCCTGAGGCGGCCAGCTGGTTGACTTTTTCAACGGAGAACATCGGGTCGTAGCGCGGATCGTCGAGGATGTGGTCGTTTACCTTCATGCGGCGGATGATGTAGGTGCTCATTTCCAGGCAGGAGATGAGCTGGTCGAAGGCCGGAAGGAACACTTCCTTGATTTCCTGCAGGTCGCGGAAGTAGCCGCACGGCAGGTTGTTCATCATCAGCGTAATCTGCTGTGGCAGGGCCTGCAGCTTGTTGCAGCGGGCGCGGATAAGCTCAAACACGTCGGGGTTCTTCTTGTGCGGCATAATGCTGGAGCCGGTCGTACATTCGTCGGGCAGCTTGACAAATCCGAAGTTCTGTGAGTTGAACAGGCAGGCGTCGAAGGCCATCTTGGCCACCGTGCCGGCAATGCTGGCTAAGGCAAAAGCTACGTTGCGTTCATTTTTCCCGCGGCCCATCTGGGCGTAGACCACGTTGTAGTCCATGGAGTCGAAGCCCAGCAGACGGGTGGTCATGGTGCGGTTCAGGGGAAATGATGAGCCGTAACCGGCGGCCGACCCCAGCGGGTTGCGGTTGGTCATGCGGTAGGCGGCCTCCAGCAGCAGCATGTCGTCCACCAGACTCTCGGCATAGGCACCGAACCAAAGACCAAAACTTGACGGCATGGCTACCTGCAGGTGCGTATAACCCGGCATGAGTACGTCGCGGTAGCGTTCGCTCTGTTCCTGCAGGGCCGTGAAGAGGTCGCGTACGGCTTCTGCCACGTGTTTCAGGCTGTCGCGCGTAAAGAGCTTCAGGTCCACCAGTACCTGGTCGTTACGCGAGCGGCCGCTGTGAATCTTCTTGCCCATGTCGCCCAGCTTGCGGGTGAGCATCAGCTCCACCTGCGAGTGGACGTCTTCCACGCCCTCTTCAATGACAAATTCCCCGCGCTCGGCCTGGTGGTAGATTTCCTTCAGGGCTGCCAGCAGTTGAGGCAGTTCGTCGGCCGTGAGCAGGCCGATGCTTTCCAGCATGGTGATGTGGGCCATGGAGCCCAGCACGTCGTATTTTGCAAGATAGAGGTCGAGCTCGCGGTCGTGTCCCACGGTGAAGCGATCGATGGCTTCATTGACCTCCACATTCTTTTCCCACAGTTTATTGGCCACTTCTTATCTGGTTTTTTAAGGTTTCTTTTTTTTCAGGTTGTGTCCTTGCGGACTTAAAACATATTGTAGGGCAGGCGGGCCAGCATGTCGGCCAGTCCGTCGGCCGCTTTTTGCAGCGGCTTGTTGACCATGGCTTTCATGAACATGTTGACCTCGGCGCCGATGGTGAGCTTCATCTTGCAGCCCTCAGCAGTGGGCAGCAGCTGAATCCACATGGTCAGCGGCAGCGGAGCACCCTCGCCGGCAAACTTGAGGCACTTGGGGGCGTCCTGCTCCACCAGGCGCAGGGTGATCTGGCCCATGGGGGAGTTGATTTTGAGATAGTCGGCACCCAGCTCCATTTTTTCGGCATACTCGCGGAACTTGTCAATCTGCTCCGGCTTGATTTCGGGGGGCAGGTTGCTTTTCAGCAGGTCGGCCGAGGCCGGGTCGGCAATCTTTTGCCGCAGGTTGTCGAGGTTGCGCAGGTCAGAGAGCTTCTCGTAGACCATCGTCTGGCTGTAGCTCAGATACTTGATTTCGCTTTCGTATTTGTGTAAACCCATGTCTTCGTGTCGTTTCGGGGTGGTAGGATGTTAGCCGATCCAGTGTGCGGGGTCCTTGCGCCAGGTGTCCAGCACCTCTACGGCATCTTCCTGAATGTAACCGCTGGCTACGGCGGCCTTTACTACGGCTTCGTAGTTGGTCAGCGTGATGAGGCGTACGTCGGCTTCCTCAAAGGCTTTCTTGGCCACGTCAAAGCCGTAGGTGTAGCTGGCTACCATGCCGATTACCTCGCAACCGTTGCGGCGGATGGCGTCAACGGCTTTCAGGCTGCTGCCGCCGGTGGAGATGAGGTCCTCGATAACGACCACCTTCATGCCCGGGCGCAACTCGCCTTCAATCAGGTTCTCGAGTCCGTGATCCTTGGGTTTGGAGCGTACGTACACGAACGGCAGATGCAACTCGTCGGCTACCAAAGCACCCTGCGGAATGGCACCCGTGGCTACGCCGGCAATGGCGTCGCACTCGGGGAACTCCTCGGATACGATGCGGCTGAGCTCAATTTTCACGAAGTTGCGCAGTTCCGGGTACGACAGGGTCTTGCGGTTGTCGCAATAGAACGGCGATTTCCAGCCGCTGGCCCACGTAAACGGGTTTTCGGGCTGCAACTTGATGGCTTTGATGTTCAAGAGTTTCTCTGCGAATATGGTTTCGAGTGTCTTCATAAGCAAATGGAATGTTTTGAGTATATATATTCTGATTATTGACTGCAAAGATACATCATGGCGCGAGAAAAGCAAAGCGCCGGCGCAAGTTTTTTGGCGCTGCCGGGGCCTTGGGCGCTGAGGCTCAGCGCGATGGGTCGGCCGGCGGGTCGGGCTCGGTCAGGTAGCGGTCGGCCGCCAGGCGGAGCAGGTGGCCCAGATGGTGGCGCAGGGCCGGCGGCGAGAGCACCTCGAGGCTGGGGCCGTAGGAAAGGAGGCGCGCCGTAAAGTCCGCCGAAGGCACCAGGCAAAGCTCCACGCGGCAGTGGCGCCCGTCCACGGGCACGAGCCGCTGCGAGGGATGGAGCGGGCGCTGACGGAGGTAGCCCTGCAGGGCCGCGTCGGCCAGCAGGACGATGGGCTCGGGCTCCTGCCCCGGCCGATAGAAGGCTCCAAAGCTGTGGCGGAAGTAGCGGGCCGCGTTGAAGTCGGGCGGCGGGGTGAACTTCAGCGCCGTCGTCTCGAGGTGGCGGATGCGGTCGAGGGCAAAGGTGCGCATCTCGCCGTGGCGCTCGCTCCAGCCCGTGACGTAGGTCCACTGGCCCGCCTGGTGCAGGCCGTAGGGCCAGAGCGTCATGCGGTAGCCGCTTTTGTTGGGCGGCTGGTAGTCCAGTTGCAGCTTCACGTGGCGCTGGGCGGCCTGCTCAATCTCCACCTGCATGGCCAGCAGCGCCAGGTGGTCGGTGGGTTCCTGCTGCTCAAAGAGCTGGGCGTAGAGGTCCGACTCCTCCTGCGAGCCCGCCTCGAGGCGGAAACGGTGGCCGCTGCGGCTGACGGGCAGGTTGTAGCGCGACTCCAGCACCCAGAGGTTGTCATAGAAGGTGCTGTTGGCCATGGGCTTGCCGGCGGGGTCCTCCTGCCGCCAGGCCTCCCGGATTTCCTGCTTGCTCAGCGGACCGTGGGCCCGCAGCAGGCGTGCCATCCAGAGTGCCTTGTTCTTCATGGCTTGAGTTCGGGGTGGAGCGTCAGCCACGTTTCGGCGCGCATGAAGTCCTCGCGGTAGGTCACCTTCAGCATCGCCTCGCTGCCCTCCACCAGCCGGATGGGCGTGTCGGGGCAGTAGCGCATCACCATGCCGCAGTCGTCGGTGGCCGCCGTGTCGTGACGACGGGCCGCCTCGTCGTAGGCCCGCAGGAGCAGGCTCTCGCGAAAAGCCTGCGGCGTCTGGGCGCGCCACAGCGTGCTGCGGTCGGGCACGGAGGCTATCTGTCCGTCGCTGACGCAGAAGAGCGTGTCGGTCGACGGTACGGCCACGGCCACGGCCGGATGGTCCTGCAGCGTGCGGCAGAGCCGGCTCACCACGTCGGCGTCCACCAGCGGGCGCGCCGCGTCGTGCAGCAGCAGGCAGGCGTCGGGCTCCTGGCGGTAGGCCTCGATGGCCGCACGGCTGGAGTCGGTGCGCGTCTGTCCGCCGGGTAGGATTTTCCGCAGTTTCTGCCAGCCGTAGCGGTGGGCCATTTCCTGCATTTCCTCCACGTAGTCGGGATGGATGACGACGGCGGTTTCGGCAATGTCGGGGTGCCGCTCAAAGGCCGTCAGGCTGTAGGCCACCAGCGGATGGCCTGCCATCGGGCAAAACTGCTTGGGCGTGTCGAGCCCTGTGCGGCGGCCGCTGCCGGCGGCCAGTACAACGGCAATATGTCGGGTAGTGGTTGTCATGATGGGTAGGATGTGAAAAAAATGGATGCGGTGAAAACCGATATGCGGCCCTGCACTGGGGGCGGGGCCGCATGAAAAGTATCGGGGGAGGGGAGAGGCGCTGTGTGCGCTCTCTCCCTATTTCTCCTTGTTCTCCTTGTGGCGTTTGGCCTTGCCGCCCCGCTTGCCCTTTTTGCCCCCCTTCTTGGCGGGCGGCAGCAGGGCCACGGGCTGCTGGTCGGGACTGCTGACCAGCTCGAAATCGAGTTGGCGCTTCTCGAGGTTGGCGCGGGCCACCTTGATGCGTACCTTGTCGCCCAGCGAATACGTATGATGATTTTTACGGCCGCGCAGGCAGTAGTTCTTTTCGTCAAACTCGTAGTAGTCGCCCTGCAGGTCGCGCAGCGGCACCATGCCCTCGCACTGGTTCTCGTCGATGGCCACGTACAGACCGAATTCCGTCACACCGCTCACCGTACCGGCAAATTCCTGCCCCAGGCGGTCGGCCATGAACTCTACCTGCTTGTACTTGATACTGGCGCGCTCGGCCGAGGCGGCCAGCTGCTCCATGGCGGAGGCGTGTATGCACAGCTCCTCGTACTTGTCCTTGCTCACCGAGCGTCCGCCGGCGGCGTAGCGGGCCAGCAGGCGGTGGACCATCGTGTCGGGGTAGCGGCGGATGGGCGAGGTGAAGTGGGTGTAGTAGTCAAACATCAGACCATAGTGCCCGATGTTGTCGGTGCTATAGCGCGCCTTCATCATGGCACGCAGGGCCACCGTCTCCACCAGCTCCTGCTCCTTCTTGCCCTTGACGTCGCTGAGCAGCTTGTTCAGGCTGCGGCTTACCTCCGTCTTGGTGCCCTCGGTGCGCAGGCGATAGCCGAAGCGCGAAATGAAGCCGCTCAGTTTTTCCAGCTTTTCGGGGTCGGGCACGTCGTGAATACGGTAGGGCAGTACCTTGGCTTTCTTGCCCTTGGGCACCTTGCCCACGCTCTCGGCCACCGAGCGGTTGGCCAACAGCATGAACTCCTCCACCAGTTTGTTGGCGTCCTTGGCTATCTTGACGTAGGTAGAGATGGGGTGTCCCTTCTCGTCGATTTCAAAACGGATTTCGGCGCGGTCAAAGCCGATGGCGCCGTGTGCAAAGCGCCGCTTGCGCAGCTTTTTGGCCAGGCGGTTGAGCGTGATCAGTTCCTCGGCATACTCGCCCACGGGCTTACCGTCGGGGCCGGGGCCCACCTTTTCGGGGTGTTCGCCCGGCAGGGCCAGGTCTTCGGCCGAGGCTTCGCCGTTCTGCTCCAGAATGGTCTGCACCTCCTCGTACGTGAAGCGGCGGTTGGAGCGGATGACCGTCTTGGCCAGGTGCCACGACAGCACGTCGCCCTCCTCGTTCATGCGGAACAGCGTGGAGTAGGCCAGCTTGTCCTCGTCGGGGCGCAGCGAGCAGATGTAGTTGCACAGCCGTTCGGGCAGCATCGGTATGGTGCGGTCAACCAGATAGATGCTCGTGGCGCGCTTCTGGGCCTCCTTGTCGATGATGTCGCCCTCGTGTACGTAGTGTGACACGTCGGCAATGTGTACGCCCACCTCCCATGTGCCTGCATCTATGCGGCGTATGGAGAGCGCGTCGTCAAAGTCCTTGGCGTCGTGCGGGTCGATGGTAAAGGTCGTTACCTGGCGCACGTCCTCGCGGCGGGCTATCTCCTCGTCGCTGATGACGTCCGAAATCTTGTCGGCGGCCTCCTCCACGGCTTTGGGATATTCATACGGCAGGTTGTATTCGGCCAGAATGGCGTTCATTTCCGTGTCGTTGTCGCCCGTCTGGCCGAGGATGTCGATGACCTTGCCGATGGGATTTTTGGCGTCCTCCGGCCATTCTATGATTTTCACCACGGCCTTGTCGCCCGTCTTGCCGCCCTTGAGCTTGTCCTTGGGAATAAAAATGTCGTTGGCCAGCGAGCGGTCTTCGGTGATGAGGAAAGCGTAGTGCTTGTCTACGCGCAGCTTGCCCACAAACGTGGCGTCCTGATTGCGCTTGACAACCTCAATCACCTCCGCCTCGCGGGTGTGGCCGCGGCGGCGAGCCAGCATCGTCACGCGCACGCGGTCGCCGTTGAGGGCGCGGTGGGCGTTGCGCTCACACACCAGTATGGGCTGCCCGCCGTCGTCGGGCAGAAAGCTGTTGCGCCCGTTGCGCTTGCGTACAAACGTACCCTCCATCACCTGCGAGCGCACGGCCAGGCGGTAGTGTCCCTGTTTGTCGGTGGCCAGATAGTCGTCGAGCACCAGCTCGTTGAGCACGTCCATCGTCAGCATCTTGGCCGGGTGTGTCGTAGCGCGTATTTCATGGAAAAGGTCCTGTATGTTATATTCCTCCTGAGCGTGTTGTTCAAAAAATTTCAGGAGCAGTTCGGTTATTTCCTTCTTGGTCAGCCTGCGGCCGCCCTTTTTGCTTTTCTGTCCCATGTCGGTTTGGTATTAAGGGTCATTACTTTCTACAAAAATAGCGCTTTTTTTGTTCTCTTACAAGGGCCGGGCGGCCTATTTGCAGGCGGTTGGAGGAATAAAAAATGCAAATTCGTTTGTCCTGACAACAAACCGGCGCCTGGAAAATAACAGCCGGCTTGCCGAAGAAAAAAGGTGCCGGTTTGTTTTTCCAGTACGCATGGCTTTTGTGCGGAGCTTCACACATTAATATATAGTATCCGCGTGGGCATGATAAAAAAACAAGGAAATCTGCCCGGGCGTAACATGGATTTCCGGCAACGTCCGTTTGGGGGTATTCAATTATCAATAAATTCCGTAACAACACAAATTCCTTGCAAAAATCATCGGCCGTACGATAAAATTCCGTAGCTTTATGCTCCGGAAGCATAAAGCCGTTCGTTCGGATGTGGTAAACAGCCATTATGAATCGATTACGTTCGCCGCTATCTTCCGGATAATCAAATAAATATATTGACCTTTAATCGAATCTGTGTCAGAATTGTTACCTATGAAAACAACGTTCCAAACCCTGGCCTGCGTCCTGCTGTTATCTACTTCGGCAGGCTATGCGCGCCCCCAGCATCCGTTTCCCCACAAAAAGGAAATCTATAAAAAAGGATGGATTGACTTCAACAAAAACGGGAAAAAAGACATTTATGAAGACCCCACACAGGACATCGAGAAGCGAATTGACGACCTGCTTTCACAGATGAACCTGGATGAGAAGACTTGCCAGCTGGCCACCTATTACGGTTACAGGAAAGCCCTCAAGGACAGTGTGCCTACCGCTGAGTGGAAAACAAATATCCTGAAAGACGGAATAGCTAATGTAGACGAGCACCTGAACAAGGAAATCGGAGATCCGAACACCTTGGCTACGGCACTGGCCGAGACCCAGCGCTTCTTTGTGGAATACACCCGATTGGGGATTCCTGCCGACTTTACCAACGAAGGCATCAGAGGCCTGAATGCCCGGAGTGCCACCAGCTTTCCGTCGATGAACGGGCTGGGATGCACCTGGGACAAGGAACTGGCCTACCGGCAAGGTGTCATCGAAGGCCGTGAAGCCCGTGCCATGGGCTATACCAACATTTATGCCCCTATTCTGGATGTGGCAAGAGACCAACGCTGGGGGCGGTGGGAAGGCGCAATCGGCGAAGATCCCTATCTGGTGGCACGTATCGGCGTGGCCATGAGTAAAGGCATACAGAGCCAGCGGGTGGTATCCACGCCCAAGCACTATGTCGGATACGGCGACTGCAAGGCGGCCCGCCAGTGGGATTCGCGAACCGACCCGCATGTCACTCCTTCGGAAATGTACTATATCCATGAGTATCCCTTCCGGAAAGTTTTTCAGGAAGCAGGCGCTTTGGGCGTAATGTGTGCCTATAACGATTACGACGGCGTACCCATGGCCGGCAATTACCATTATCTGACAGAAGTGTTGCGCAAAGAAATGGGCTTTAAGGGGTATGTCGTATCAGACAGTTATGCCATCGGCCGGCTGAACGGCGTACACAAGGTAACCCCCAACTTCAAGGAATCCGGGCGTAAAGCCATAGAGGCCGGTTTGAACGTGCGTACGGAGTTCAACGACCCTACTGAATACATTACAAATATCCGGGAATTGGTGAAGGAAGGCCGGCTTTCCATGAAAAGAGTGGATGAAATGGTCAGAGATGTGCTGTATGTCAAGTTCTGGCTGGGGTTGTTTGACAATCCCTATACCGGATCGACCAGAAAGGCTTCCGACATCGTTTCGTGTGAGGAACACCTGAACACGGCCTTGCGGGCTTCACGCGAATGTCTCGTACTGCTGAAGAATGCCGACAACATGCTCCCCTTCCATACCCGGTATCGCAAAATAGCCGTCATCGGCCCCAATGCCCATTCGAAAGACTACATTCCGGCACATTATGGCCCGATGGGCTTTCAACGCTTCTTTAGTGTAGTTGACGGTCTTAAGAGCGTTTATGAGCATGATGATGTGGAAATCAATTACGTTAAAGGCATTGATATCGTAAGCCCGGGATGGCCCGAAAACGAACTGATGTGCGACACCCTGACGGCCGGCGAACAGCAATCCATACAGGAAGCCGTAGAGCTGGCGCGCCGCAGCGACGTTGCCGTACTGGTGCTGGGTGACAACCAACGCACCTCAGGCGAGAGCCGTACGCGCAGCAGCCTTGATTTGCCCGGACATCAGGAACAGCTGCTGGAGGCCGTGGTAAGGACTGGAAAACCCGTCGTGCTGGTACTTATCTGGGGGCGTCCCGCCACCATCAACTTTGCCGACCGTTATTGTAAAGGTATTCTGGCAGCCGGATATCCGGGCGCGCAAGGCGGCCTGGCCATTGCCGAGGCTCTGAAGGGCGATTACAACCCGGGAGGAAAACTCACCGGGACCTGGCCCAAAACGGTCGGGCAACTTCCGATGAACATACCGACCAAACCCAATGCCAACTGGGAACCGATGCAATACCGCTCTGCTGCAAACAAAGGACTGCTGTACTGCTTCGGACATGGGCTGTCCTATACCACATTCCGTTATGACAACCTGAAAATCGACAGTATTCATTCCCAGACGGCCCACGTTAAAGTGACGTGCCGGGTAACCAATACCGGAAGTGTGGCCGGCGATGAAGTGGTGCAGCTGTATGTCAACGACGTGGTAAGCTCAACCACTACTTATGAAAAGAATCTCAGGGGATTTGAGCGTATCCATCTGCAACCGGGCGAAAGCCGGGAAGTTAGTTTCAGCATCGTACCCGACGACCTGATTCTCATTAACGAAAAGAAGGAACGGGTAGTGGAACCCGGTGAATTCAGAGTGATGGTAGGAAGTTCATACGACGATATCCGGCTGAAAGACAGTTTTTTCTATCGGGCTGACACCACAGATGGAAATGTCCAGTCGGCCAACAAGGGCAAGATGATTGACGAATCGAATTTCAAGGAAGAAAAAGAATAACACACATATATTATATTTAGCAACAGGTTCTGGATGGTTGTTACCGTCATTCAGAACCTGTTGCTCATATAAAATATGAAACATGCTGAATCTGTCCCGATAAGTAAAAATCAATTATCGCGAAATACGGGAGTAGAAAATATTCGCTAATTTTACGAAGTTGAAACTCGTATGTCAGTCAGATACTGCGTGAAGCAACTTACCTTAAATTAATACTTATATATGAGATTAAAACGAATCTTTGTCACCCTTTGCCTGGTGAGTTTCATCGGACAACTTTTTGCGCAAGAACGCATCCAAATCAAGTATGGTCCCTATCTGCAAAGCACTAAAGAGACTGAAACTACCATTGTATGGGTAGCTAACAAACCTTCTGTCGGTTGGGTGGAACTGGCACCGGACGATGGCACTCATTTCCTTCAAGTGCCCCGTGAGAGATTCTACGATACAAAAAACGGCATCAAGAACACCGCTTCAGTACATAGTGTCCGGCTGACGGGCCTGAAGCCGGGTACTTCCTACCGTTACCGCATTTGCGTGCAGGAGGTGCTGTCACATAAAGGTACCGAAGTGATTTACGGAAAAATAGACGGCACGGATATGTGGTCGCGCGAGCCCTATCGGTTTACGACAAACGACAGATGCAAACCAGCAACGTCATTCGTTATGCTGAATGACATTCATGGCCGTACGGCCGACATACCCCGCCTGCTGGATGCAGCGAAATTCAGGGAGACCGATTTCGTTATTTTTAATGGAGACATGGTGTCACACTCCAGTACGGAGGAGCAGCTGTTTAACAGCTTTATGAATAAAGCCGTAGAGTTGTTTGCCTCAGAAAAAAACATGTATTACGCACGTGGCAATCATGAGACACGCAGCACCTTTGCTACCTTTTTTCAAAATTACTTTTCCGTAAAAGAACCGCACCTGTATTTTACCATGCGCCAGGGCCCTGTATTTTTCATCTTTTTAGACACCGGAGAAGATAAGCCGGATACCGACATCGACTACTGTGGCATTACGGACTACGATAATTACCGGACTGAGCAGGCTCAATGGCTGGAAGCCGTTGTTGCATCGGAAGAGTTCAAGCAAGCTCCTTACAAGGTGGTTGTCGGACATATGCCGCCCGTGCCTTGGGAAGGTACCATGTGGCACGGTCCTTGGGAAATCTTGCAAAAGTTCGTCCCTGTGCTGAACAAGGCTGGAATCGACTTGATGTTGTGCGGGCACTACCACGTTGACAAACCGGGATTCTATTATTATCAACCCACGGAGCAAATGGAGTTTCCCGTGCTGGTCAACGAAAGCGTAACCGTGTTGCGAGGCGATGCCGACGCGGAGAATCTGACCGTAGAAATAAAAGATTCTACCGGTAAGAGTTTGTTTTCCAAATCGATTCCTTGCAGGATGTAATAATAAAAAAACATTTATCTGTCGTTTATCATGAAAGGGAGAATTGTAGTTTTAATAAGTCTTGCGTGGCTGTTTTTCCTGGCAGGGCATGCCCAAGAGCAGGTAAACAGTGAAGTAAAGAAAGTGTATGTCGTGTTCAAGACCCATTTGGATGTAGGATTTACCGACCTGAGTTCGAAAGTGGAATACAACTATGTTCACGAATTCATACCCAAAGCTTTGGATGTGGCAGAAAGATTGAGAAAAGACGGACAGGGCGAACGTTATGTCTGGACAACCGGCTCGTGGTTGATATGGAGGTATCTGCAAACAGCCTCTCCGAAAGAGGTGAAAAGGTTGGAGAAAGCCATTGCCAGGGGTGACATTGTATGGAATGGGGTACCCTATACGGTAGAATCCGAATCCATGAATCTGGATTTGTTTGAAACTTGCCTGTCGCTGACCCGAAAACTGGATAAGAAATACGGCAAGCATACCATTGCCGCAAAGATGACCGACGTGCCGGGACATACCCGTAGCATCATTGCTCCAATGAACCGGGCAGGTATTCAGTTTCTGCACATCGGTGTAAATTCAGCCTGTCCGGTGCCCGACGTTCCGGCTTTTTGCCGTTGGCGTGATCCGGACGGTAACGAACTTATCTTGGCCTATCAGCAGGATTACGGGACAGAAAGCTTGCTCCCGGATGGTCAGACCGCGGTTGCCATAAACTTTACAGGAGACAATCACGGTCCGCACAGCTATGAAAGGGTAAAGGCTATTTATGCAGATTTGCGGAAACGTTATCCGAATGCCAGGCTGATTGCCTGTTCATTCAACGAAATAGCCAAGGATTTGCTTAAATGCAAAGAACAGCTCCCGGTTGTTACTTCCGAAATTGGCGATACATGGATTTACGGTTACGGCAGCGCTCCCATTCGTATGGCGAAATTCCGCGCACTTTCAGCCTTGTATTCCCAGTGGTTAAAGGATGGCAAACTGAAAAGAGGCAGTGACGAGGATTTGAACTTTGCCGTGGAATTGGGACTTATTGGCGAACATACGCAAGGCATGGATATTAAGACCCATTTGCAGAACTGGGACAAATACGACATGGACAAATTTATTCCGGCCCGCCGGACTGCCCCGTTCCTTAAAGTGGAGCAGTCATGGAAAGAAATAGATGCTTACATCGACCAGGCCATTGCCCTGCTGCCCGAAACCTTGCAGGCTGAAGCCCGGGCAACTGTAAAGAAAGCCGAAAGTATTGACGTTCCTGCGTTTACTGACGCTGCAAGGAATGGCGATTATGCCAACTGGCAATGTAGCTTGTTGGCGAACGGCCGTGTGAAAATCGGAGGGCTTTCCTATCAGCAGTTGGATGACAGAGACTATGCCAATTTCCTGGATAACTATCTGCGTAACCGTTATGACTGGGCGTTGTACGACCTCAGTAAAATCGGATTGAAAGATTCCAAAGCAACCAGTACCTTATTATATGCACAGGTAATTAAACAGGAAGTCAAACAAGAAACGCAGGGAACACGTATGCTTTATGAATTGGCCTTCCCGACTTCTTCTCGGGTTGACGCGCGCTGTTACCCTGAGAATATTTATGTCAACTGTCTTGACGCCAAGGACGGAACGAGGGCTGAACTTTCCATAACTCTGGTCAACAAACCGGCAGTGCGTCTGCCGGAATCCTACTGGCTCTCGTTTAATACAGCCGACATTGTTTCCCTCGTGGCTGAAAAACTGGGAGAGCCCGTCGATTTGCTTGATGTGGTAGAAAAAGGCAACCGGCAGATGCATGGCATTGATCGTTATGTGAATATGATTACGACCAAAGGAACTGTCCGTATCTGGAGCAGAGACGCTTTTCTAATTAATGTGGGCGAACCGCGAGGTTTGAATTATTCCACCCAATATCCTGACAAACGAGGCGGTATTCATTTCAATTTGGGTAATAACTTGTGGAATACGAATTTCAGTATGTGGTGGGAAGGATCCATAACCTATCATTTTACTATTGAATGGATTAGACCGTTCTCCAAATAGGTAAGAATGTAAGCAAATTAGGGCTTTTGCAGACCGTTCGTCTTGTATAAATATTTAACTCACTGATGGATGCTGTCTGTTATGTGAAAATAATATCGAATAGGTAAAAAAAAAGAGACATTTTTTTTTGCTCTCGAAAATAATCATTAATTTTGGAGCGATATAAATTTAATACTAACCAAAAATCCTAACGTTATGAGGAAATTGAGCTACTTATTTTCCTTGCTTGTTCTCTCCATCGTGTGTGGCGGAACAGCATGGGCAGATGATGGCAAATACTACTCAGCCGGAACAGTCGTGACCAGCGTTGATCAGATTAAGGAAGGTGTGGATTATGCCCTTAAAGGAACGGGTGTGAGTCCTTGCTCTTCTACGTATCTGAACGTGGTTATGGACGGCAATGGTGGTTCTGCCTCTCTGACCAGTGATTGTATTTATCAGTTTGAAAGTGCTGGTACAGTTGACGGAAAACCTGCTTTCTATCTGAAGCAGAAGTCAAACGGCATGTACTTGCGCAAACCGGGAAAACCCACAGATGTAACTTTCGGTTATCCCAACGAAAACACTCCTGATGGTTGGGGAGCAGATTACTTGGCCTTGACCAGTGATAAGAACGACGCATGGCAGTTCTGGGCAGGTGTGGCACAGTCTACCGACGAAAACGATCCTTTCTATTATAATCAAGGAACGGAAGGTAAAGAAGTTATGTTCGTATTTACCTGTACTACGGTTCTGACCGGTGATGATGCTGGTGATGGCGCTTATCGTTATTTGTCAAGCTGGTCTTCAGGTCACAACATCATGCAGTATGTAGATACGAATGTATGGAATCTGTGGACAGACATTTCAGAAATCGTAGGAACGGCCAAGTTGTCGTTGTTGCTGGGTAAGTTGTTGCCTGCCGGTCCGGAAGGTGCATTTACTCCTGGAGAAAATCCTGGTGATGTATCACAGGACGCTTATGATAAGTTGGACGAAGTATTCAAAAAATGCCAGGCATTCATTGACGGAGGTGGTACTTCTGACGATGAGGCAAACGCTCTTTGTGATGAGTTGCAGGCAGCTTATGACAATTGTAAGAATGCTATCGTAATGGTTGAAGCCGGCAAATATTATTTCATTACCGGTAACAAGGGACGCTCTAACACTACAGGTAAAGCTACTATCTATAGCGATGGTTCAAACTGGAAGTGGGATTATGCCGCTTCTCCTGTAACTGACCTGAAATATGCCGTTATGTTGGAGAAGGGTTCAACTGACTCTACTTTCTACATCAAGAGCCCGATCAATGATACTTATATGGAGGCCATCAATGGTAACTCCAATACCATTAAGGCTGTAGCTAAAGGCAAGGCTGCCGATTATATTATCGGTCATAGCAGCGGTTCTTATTTCTATATGACTAATCCGGATATTTCTCAGGGCGTTCATGCTCAGGCAAACGGTATGGTATGTGTAGGATGGGACTTCACGGCTGATGCTTCTCAGTGGGTATTCCAGACTATTTCTGATGATATGATCGAAAAGATCGATTCTGTAGCTAATCAGGCCAAGTTGAATGCTACTTTGAACAGCGTTTATAGCGATGCTTCTACGGTTTACAGCAACAGCCGCGCATATACCAGCGATGCTACTCCTGACAACGATTATACATCACACGGATTGCTGACAGACGCTTCTCAGATCTTCACCAGCAAGTTGGTGGATACTTCAATTGAAGGTTCAGGTCTGGATTGCTTGCTCAATGGTGTTTTGGCTGGTGGATCAGAATACATCCACAGTACTTGGCAGACTGCTGACGCTCCTAACCACTATCACTTCTTCGGAGCCGACTTGAAGAAGGCCGTAAGTGCTGTTACCGTGAAGTACAGCCGCCGTATGTCTGTTGATGGATGGCAGACCGGTCAGCTTTCATATCCGACCAAGATGAGAGTTTATGCCGCTAACGATACAACTACGGCTACTGGCGACTGGACATGGGTTGGCGATATGACCCCGGCATTTGTTGCTGAAGATTCAACCTTGGCTGGCTCTATTGACTTGGGTGGAAATTATCAGTATGTTCGTTTCGATGTTATTGCTACCGGAAACAACGGTTCTGTAACCAGCAGCACGATTCCGGGTGCCAAGGCATATCCGTTCTTCTACATGAGCGAACTGGGTATCTATGAAGCTACTTACGATGCAGCCAACTCTCCGTTCTCTCAGGTACCTGAGGCTGACGGAAAGGCATTGGAAGATGCCTTGAAGGCTGCCCGTCCTGAAATTCTGGAAGAAAAGGCAACCCAGCCGACTATCGACGCCCTCCAGAGCGCATACGACAAGTTCTGCGAAAGCTATGCAGATCCGCAGCTTGCCCGCGACGCTTATGACAAGGCTCAGACCATGCTCGACAGCGCCGTAGTAGGTAAGGAACTGGGTCAGGTAAGCCAGGAGGCTTATGATAATTTGAAGAACGTTATGGCAACTTGCAAAGACAAGATCCAGAACGTGATGACGATGGAGACTTTGAAGGAAGTCATTGCAAGTCTGGAAGAGGCCTGCGATAAATTGGTCGCTTCGGCCGTTATGCCTGATGCCAACAAGTATTACTATATCATAAGCACGGGTAACGCACTGAAGAATACAGCCATTGCCGCAGCCAACAACAAGGACGGTCAGCGCTTGACGATGGGTGCCCGTACAGCTGACGGAGCTTTCGATGAAGCTACTGCAATGCACAACTACGAATTTATGTGGTTGCTTGAGCAGGATGAGGATGGCAAGCAGTACTTGCGTAACGTAGGAACCGGTTTCTACATGAACGGTAATACAACAGCCAATCCGAGTACAACTGCTGCCAAGACTCCGGTTAAGGTGGTTTACGGTAAGTATGGCCAGTTCAACATTGTTATTCTGGAAAATGACTCTACCGAGAGTGGTTCTATCTATTTGAACAATAATGCAAGTGCCGTGAACAAGTATATCTTGGATAACAACTGCTACTATGCATTCCAGGAAGTTGACTTCAGCGATGATCCGTTTACCTATGTAGGCGTTTCTGAAGGATGGCAGTTCAAGTGCTTGCCGTTTGCTGTAGCCGGATGTTCTAACGGTTCAATGTATAACGTGTTGGGTGTAAATGCTGACAATCAGCTCGTACTTCAGATTACTGATGTTGTAGCTCCGGGTGATCCGTTCGTATATCAGTTGACCACGGAAGGCGCTACTCAGGATGACTTTGGTGTAGATCTCTCTCAGGGTCTGGTAAGCAAGGGTAACATTGTAAATGGTGTTGAAGGTTTCCTTAGCGGTTTGACTTTGACGGAAACCGGATACGGAATCCTGACTGGCGGTGACAGCATTGTTGTGACCACTTCTTCTAAGGTGATTGAAAACAATAGTGCAGTTGTAACCAAGGGTGTTCCCGTAGTTGATGAAGAAGGCGACTATCTGCTTGATATCAAGGGTACCATTACCGGTGTTGATACAGGTATCGAAGGAATCGTGATTGTTCCGAAGGATGGCAAGATTTATGACTTGCAGGGTCGTCGTGTAACGAAACCGGGCAAGGGTGTTTACATCATTGACGGTAAGAAAGTTTTCTTTAAATAAGTAAGTACTTAGGTTTATAAGAAACACTTGAAAATAGGCAAGCCCTCTCCGCTTCACCCGGAGGGGGCTTGTTGCATATTGCGGGCCGGCTGGTAACAATATTTTTTTCAGTTCGTGCAAAAGTCCTTATGGAGAGCGGGTTAACGCAAAATAGAGGGGAATTACTGAGGTTGCAACAGTATCAAACAGCGTCACTCACTTTTATCAGGGCGTTAATTTTGCATTGTCAGCGCTGATAAAAGAACAGGAGGCGCTCCGAAACCTCAAGTAAACGGAGCCTAGTTTAACCATTTAAAAAGAAAGAATTATGTTGAAGTACAATGTAGTGGCACGTAAGAATCCGCAAACCAAGGAATTGTTGTATTATGCCCAGCTGGTGCCGGTTACGGCGGTTGGATTGTCGGCTTTGGCCGCAGCCATCAGTAATGAGTGTACGGTGACAATACATGATATAAAGGCTGTGTTGTCAGCTTTGGAAGAAAAAGTGATTTCGTATCTGCAGAGTGGCATGTCAGTACGTTTGGGTGATTTGGGCTCTTTTCATCCTACAGTCAATAGTCGTGGTGCAGCAACTCCGGAGGAATTTAGCAGTACCAATCTGCGTGGGGTAAAGGTTGTTTTCAGTAAAAGTAGTGCCATGAGGTATGGCTTTTCGTTGAAAAATCCCAATCTCCAACTGGTGAGAAACGAAAATGGAGTTGAGGAAAGTGAGCAGGCATAAATATTTTGAAGAATACGTACCGTTGAAAAGCAGAAGAAATGACCGAGAAACGTAAGAATATTTGGAATATAGTAGTGCAAGTGTTGTTGTCAGCATTAACGGCCCTTTCGGGGTTGCTGGCAGGTTGTCAGTGGATGCAATAGTTTGGGCAGTATAAGAGTTCCGGCATGCTTGTCTTTGAATTTCGGACAGGCATGCCGGCATGTTTCGTAAAATATTTCGGAAGGAGTGTTATCCGTTTTTTTTACGGAGGGCAAAATGAAGAATGATGGCCCCGGCTATTCCGGCCAGTAGTGTACCGCTAACTACACCGAGTTTGGCTTCAGCCAGCAGTAAGGGAGAATTCTCAAACGAAAGGTTGGCAATGAAGAGCGATACGGTAAACCCGATGCCTCCGAGCATGGCAATGCCGCACAGATTCGGAATGTTCATGCCTTCGGGCATGTCTGACCATTTTAAGCGCACGGCCAGTAGGGTGAACAGCAGAATCCCGATGAACTTACCGACAACCAGTCCTACAACGATGGCTGTGGATAATGTGCTGAACGACATGCCCTGACCGTCGCCTTGTATGTTGACGCCTGCGTTGGCCAGTGCAAAAAGCGGCATGATGGCATAGTTGACCATGGCGTGCAGGTCGTCTTCAAGTGATTGTAGGGGCGAAATGACGCGGTCGGACGCCGACTCGATGCTTTTAAGTCTGCTGATTTGCGGTTTGCTCAGGAGCTTTCCGTGCAGGTGTTTGAGATCGAAGGAGTTGATTTGCTGGCGTATGCGGCTGATGTATTTTTCAACGTGTAGTCCGGGGGTGGCTGGAATGGTAAACGCAACAATCACGCCGGCAATGGTGGCATGTACGCCGCTTTGCATGAAAAGATACCATAGCAGCATGCCCAGCCAGAGGTATAGCCAGCGGCGCCGAATGTTACAGAGGTTGGCTATGATGAGCAGAAGCAGTACGCCCCCGCCAGCCAGCAGCCATGACAGGGAAAGATGGGATGAATAGAATATGGCTATTACAAGTATGCCGCCAATGTCGTCAACAACGGCAAAAGCAGTCAGAAATACTTTCAGGCTTAAGGGAACTCTTTTTCCAAAGAGGCTCAGAACACCCAGCGAAAAAGCTATGTCGGTGGCCATGGGGATGGCCAGCCCTGTTGCTCCGGGGGTATGGTGGGTGAGCAGAGCAAAGAGTGTCACCGGAACAATCATTCCGCCGACGGCAGCAATAATAGGCAAGAGGGCTTGTCGCAAGTTGGACAACTCGCCAACCAGTATTTCACGTTTGATTTCCAGTCCTACACTAAAAAAGAAGATTGCCATTAGCGCATCGTTGATGAAGCCGGTCAGGGTTAGCGGATGCCCGCCGTGACTGAACAGGTTGAATGAACCTATTTGGAGGGCTATAGGCTGTTGGAAAAACTGAAAATATTGGTCAGCCCAGGGCGAATTGGCTAAAAGCATGGCCACGACAGCTGTAAAAATAAGTAGGATTCCGCCGTTTATGTGATAGCGTGTGGCACTCAAAAAGGAAAAGGCAGTGTGGATGATTCTTTCCATGATAAATAAAGAATATGGTTTATGCCACTATGGCATAAGCGTTTGAAATTCGTTCGCAAAAGTACGAATTTTTAAGAATGCTTCCAAACCTGTTTGGAGAAGTCATACAATAAAATCCGTCTGCGTTTGGATGCAAACGGATTTTATGATGATATAGGGTTATGCGTGTGGACCGCCGTGAGGGGGAGGTGGTGGCATGGGATTCCAATGCGCATCGTGGCGATGGCGTTTCTTGGGCTTTTTAGGTTTTTTCGGTTTCTTGTGTGGGATGGGTTTGTAGTGTCCCGGTGGGCCGGGAGGCGGTAATGTCTGGCATGAATTCATGCCCAAACAAAGGCTAAGCGAAAGCAATAAAAGAAGAAGTTTGGTTTTCATGATGATTGCGTATGACTGTTATGATTATTGATGTCTATGTAATATTTTGCATTAAAGATACAAATAAATTAGTGGAAAGTACGGATAATTTGCTGTAAAGTCGGATTATGCAGGTTGTTTTTGTAGAAAATATACGACGGATTTCTTCTTCTTCAGTCAAGAGGTAAGAAATCCGTCGTGTAGTTGGTTAAATATATCAGAAGTTGCTTTTGGGAAATAATACTGTTTTACAGTAGTCGGCGGCTAAGGTATCGTACAGGATACCAAACCGAAAGGAATCCGACTAAAACAACCGTAGCAAATACCAAAAGAATGTCCCATCCGTGTACGCTGACAGGGTATGCGTCAATGATGAAGTTGCCGGAGGAGTTGCCCAGCTTGAGCCAGCCAAAGGTGCGTTGGCCCCAGCATACCGCCAGTCCGAGAACGATGCCGATCGTTGCTCCAAAAAGTGAAATCAGACGACCTTCGAAGAGGAAAATCTGTCGTATCTGATGGTCGTTTGCTCCAAGGTTGCGCAGCGTTTCCACGTCCTTTTTCTTGTCAATAATCAGCATGGAGAGGGAGCCGACTATATTAAAGCAGGCAATGAGGACGATAAAGGTGAGAAACAGATAGGCCATAACCTTTTCTATGTTCATAATCTTGAAGATGTCCTGCTGCTGTTCGTAGCGGTCGAGCACCTTGTAGCTGTTTCCCGTGATTTTTTTCAATTCCTCTTTGGCTTTCCGGATGTCAACGCCGTCTTTCAATTTCAATTCCAGTGAGGTAATCATTCCCTGTCGCTCAAACAGTCGACGGGCAAAATCAATGGAGGTAATCAGGTAGCTGTTGTCGTATTTTTTCTGATTGACGGAAAACACCACACCCGGCGAATATACTGAATCGATGCTGAAACTCTCTATGGGATTCATCATGTTTATCTGTTCGCCATTGCGTGGGGCACAGATGACGAGCGGGTGGCTGTAGGTTACGCCGTCGCCCATTTGGGCCGCCAGCTGAATACCAGGAATTCCGAAAGGCAGGTTGGCCGTTTGCAGGCGATATTCGCCGTCGCCGTACAGAATGTTTTTTATGTCCGACGTATGTTGGAACTGATCGTCCACGCCTTTTACGGTAATCATGATCTGGCGGTCGCCGTAGAGGGCCAGGGCATGGTCTTCAACACAGGCCGATGCCGCTTCGATTCCAGGCCATTGCTTGACGCGCTGCAGGATGGGATCGTCGGCAGCCGCCGTTTTTCCGATAGCCGGGACTACTTTGATCTGCGGGTCAAACGAGGTAAAGAGCGAGGCTACCAAATCGCGGAATCCGTTGAATACCGACATGACACAAACCATGGCCATGGCGGCCAGGGCTACGCCGCCGACAGAAATGCCCGAAATGATGTTGATGGCGTTGTGACTCTTTTTTGAGAACAGGTAGCGCCGTGCAATGTAGAATGGAAAAATCATTTCTTCAGCAGTTCGTCAATATGTTCAATGTAGTCTAAAGAGTCGTCTACAAAGAATTTCAGTTCCGGAATAATTCGTAGTTGGAAGCGAAGGCGCTGTCCCAGTTCATAGCGGACGGCTTTCACGTTGTCGTTGATGTTTTTGATGATTTCCTCACCGCGGTTGGAGGGGAAGATGCTCAGATAGGCCCGGCATACGCTCAGGTCGGGACTGATGCGGACGGCGCTTACCGATACCATGACGCCATGCATGGATTTGGTCTGGAGCAGGAAGATTTCGCTCAGTTCCTTCTGTATCAGTCGTGATATTTTTTGTTGTCTTGTCGTTTCCATATTTTGTTCGTAAATTGTGTATGGTTACAAAGATAGGCTTGTTTTCTGATTTATTCGGCCATACCCGTCGTGAAATTTTCTTCTTTTTTACGGATAAGCGTGAGTCCGTCGCGCAGGGGCAGGATGACGGTTTCTACGCTTTTGTCGTTGGCCACCATGTCGTTGAAAGCTCTTATGCCTTGCGTTTGTGCGTCACGATCGTAGGCCGGGTCAATGACGTGTCCGTACCATAGCGTATTGTCAGCCAGGATGAATCCGCCGGGGCGCACCAGCGGAAGCACCAGCCGGTAATAGTCGGTGTAGTGTCGCTTGTCGGCATCAATGAATACGAGGTCAAAGGCAGCCTGTCCCAGGGTCGGAATCATTTCCTCCGCTTTTCCGATGAGAGGCCTTACCCGTTTCCCGTAGGCCGATTCGGCCAGATTCTCATGTATCAGGTCTTCCAGTTCGTCATTGACTTCGATGGTATATACCGTGTCGTCGTCCGAAGCCAGTCCTTCGGCCATACACAAGGCGGAGTAGCCCGTAAAGGTGCCCAGCTCCAGCACCCGGTGGGGCCGAATCATGCTTACCAGCATTTTGAGCATGCGGCCCTGCAGATGTCCGGACACCATTTGCCCGTTCACCAGCCGCAGGTGGCTGCGGCGGTCAATGAGGCGCAGCGTGTCGCTCTCGGGCGAGATGTGTGCCAGGATGTACGCTTCCAGTTGTTCGTTCAGTTCGGTGGTCACGGGGCGGGTATTCAGGGCTTAAAACGGGAATGTGTCGGGGCTGTCGTTCTCAAACAGGGTTTTTACCGTATTCATTTCCATGAATGACGTGCGCTGTTCCTTGCGTTGACTGCCCAGATAGCAGATGCGGTCCTCGGGTTTGAGCAGGCCGTCACCCAGCAGTTTGCGCAGGGCGGCCAGCAGGAATTCGTGGCCGTAGCTCTTGATGGGCATATAGATGGCCGAAACGCCGTATGAGAGGGCCAGGTGGCGCACGGTGTGCGGCTGGTAGCAGATGGCCAGGATGGTACATTGCCCGCGGAACGATGACACGTAGCGTGCCGTGCGGCCCGTATAACTGTCCATGATGATGGCGCGCAGCTGCATCTTGTGGGTGGCGTTAACGGCTTCCTTGGCAAAGAATTCGGTCATGTCGCACGAATCCGACAGCGGCAGACTGACGTCATTGTTGTCGGCAAATACGTCCTTTTCGGCCTGCATGGCAATGTCTACCATGGTCTTTACGGCCTCTACCGGATAGCTTCCGTAGGCCGTTTCGCCGCTCAGCATCAGGGCGTCGGCACGCATATACACGGCGTTGGCTATGTCGGTCACCTCCGTACGCGTGGGGCGCGGGTTCTTAATCATGCTTTGCAGCATCTGTGTGGCTACGATTACGGGCTTGTGTGCCTTGATGGCCTTGTCTACAAGGCGGCGCTGGATACCCGGTATGTATTTCTGGTCTACTTCAATGCCCAGGTCGCCTCGGGCCACCATAATGCCGTCGGCCACTTCCAGAATCTCGTCGATGTTGTCCACACCTTCCTGGTTTTCTATCTTGGCAATGATGCGGATGTCGCTCTGGTGCTCATCCAGTATTTTCTTGACTTCAAGTACATCTTCCTTGGAGCGTACAAAAGAGTGGGCGATAAAGGCCACGTCCGCCTCGATGGCAAAGAGGATGTTGTTGCGGTCGCGCGGAGTCAGTGCCGGCAGGTTGATGCGTACGCCCGGCACGTTTACGCTTTTTCTGGCCCCCAGGGTGGCTGCGTTTTCAACCCGGCAAATCAGGGCTTCGTCGGTCTTGTCCTCAACAATCAGGCCCAGGTCGCCGTCGTCAATCAGGATGTGTGCGCCGATGTTGACGTCGGCCACGAAGTCCGGATAACTTACGGCAATGCAGTCGTGGGTGGTTATGCTTTCGGGCGAACCGATGACCTGTACCTGCTCGCCGCGGGCAAAGGGTATGGGCTCCTCACACACGGTGGTGCGCACTTCGGGGCCTTTGGTATCCACCAGAATGGCAATGTGGCTCGACACCTCGCGTACGTTGTTGATGACGCGGGTCATGCCTTCCGGACCCTGGTGGGCGGTATTCAGACGAACAACGTTTACCCCTGCATCATACAGGCGCTGGATAAAGTCAACGCCGCAGCGGGCATCTGAAACGGTGGCTACAATCTTTGTTTTTTTGTACATCTCTATAAAGCTAAAAAACTGTCGTTATTGAAAAGAATCAAGTCGGGCCGGCGGGGAGTCGGCTTACAGGGGCTGTCCGCACAGCGCCTCTACTGCCAGCCGGTAGGAGTCGAGCCCGAAACCGCAGATTACTCCGCGGCAGGCGGCTGAAATCATGGATTGGTGACGGAAGGCTTCACGCTGGTGTACGTTGCTGATGTGTACTTCAATCACGGGGGACGTGATGGAGCGTATGGCGTCGTGCAGGGCCACCGACGTGTGCGTGTAGGCTCCGGCGTTCAGTACGATGCCGTCGTAGCTGAAACCTACCTCCTGAAGTTTGTTGATGAGCTCGCCCTCTATGTTGCTCTGGAAATAGTCTATTTCCACCTCGGGGAAACGGTTGCGCAGAGCGGCCAGACAGTCGTCCATGTTGCGCTGTCCGTAGATGCCGGGCTCTCGGCGTCCTAACAAGTTGAGATTAGGGCCATTGAGAATCAGAATTTGCATGTTTTCTTGGGATTTATGTGGAATTCCGTAACTTTGCCATGAAAGTAGGAGCAAAGATACAAAAAAACAATGGAATAATCCGGCAAACCCCTATCAATTAGCACGGCGCTGCGCCGTGTGCTCTTCCGGTTTTTTTCCGAGCCGTCCGGCGGCATCGGGGAAAGCACCTTGAAAAAACAGGGTCCGACTTAAATCCTGCTGGCCGGCACTTTGTTTTTCCCGGCTGCACGGCTGTGCAGACGGGGGCGGGGAGCCGGGGGTGTTGCCGCATTCCGAACCATTCAGAAAACTATGTCACGGATTATTTTGGAAACTCAAAGACTTCAGCTGCGCGAAATGACTCTTGCCGACCTGCCGTCGCTGGCGGCTGTCTTGCAGGATGAAAGGGTGATGTACGCTTATGAGGGGGCTTTTAGTGATGCCGAAACGGCTTTGTGGATGCAAAAGCAGTTCCGTCGTTACCGGGAGCATGGATTCGGGCTTTGGGCCGTGGTGCTGAAGGACACCCGTGAAATGATCGGGCAGTGCGGCATTACCCTGCAGGAATACAAAGGGAAACAGGTGCCCGAAATCGGTTATTTGCTGGCACACGGACATTGGCACAGAGGGTATGCCGCCGAGGCGGCCGTGGCTTGCCGGGAATACGGATTCAATACGCTGAATTTCAACGCCCTGTATTCCATTATACGTGACACGAACGTGCCTTCGCAGCAAGTGGCCCTCCGCAACGGCATGACCCTGGTGGACACCATTGTCAAGTTCTACCGCGGGGTCAGGATGCCTCATTGGGTCTATCGTGTTCAGAAGGGCAGATGAGGTTTGCCCGCAGGTGTTGCGTAGCGAGGGGGCGGAAACGGCGTTTTCCGCTTGTCTTTGCCCTTGCCTTTATGTATCTTTCGTATCTTTGCATGACAGGAACATGATGAGCGTATGAACAAGAGCAAACAGACCCAGGAAAATACCGCCTCAGGCGAGCCTTCGTACATTACCGGATATGTGCGGTATCTGTGGCTTGAGGAGGGGCTTTCAGACAATACGCGCAAAGCCTATCGTGAGGATTTGCAGCGTTTTCTCGACTTTGCCGCCGAGCGGGGCATTGACGTGCTGAAGGCCGATTTGGCCGTGTTCCACGATTTTGTGTATGCCTTGCACTCTATGGGCATTTCCGCCCGTTCCATAGCCCGCATCGTGTCGGGCATCCGTTCTTTCTATCATTTTCTGGAAATCGACGGCTATTTGCCGGCCAATCCGGCCGTTCTGCTCGAGGCGCCGCGCATCGGGCGTCATTTGCCCACCGTGCTGACGCTTGACGAGGTCAACCGCATCGAGGACGCCATTGATCTGGGCGAGCCTGAGGGTGTGCGCAATCTGGCCATCATCGAGCTGCTTTACAGTGCCGGGCTGCGGGTGTCGGAGCTGTGCCAGCTGCGCCTGTCGGCCCTTTATCTGACCGACGGCTATATCCAGGTGCTGGGCAAGGGCCAAAAAGTGCGCCTCGTGCCCCTCTCGCCGGCAGCCATAATGCAGTTGCGCCGGTGGCTTGAGCAGCGGGCCGACATCGAGCCCAAGCCGGGTGAGGAAGATTATGTGTTTCTTTCCCTGCGCCGGCGGTCACATTTGTCCACCATTACCGTGTTCCATATCGTGAAGGTGCTGGCCGAGGCTGCCGGCATACAGAAGAACATCAGTCCCCATACGTTCCGGCATACGTTTGCCACCCATTTGCTTGAGGGCGGCGCCAACCTGCGTGTAATTCAGACCTTGTTGGGGCATGAAAGCATTACGACTACCGAAATCTATACGCATCTCGACCTGAACAACCTGCGCCGTCAGGTGCTGGAGCATTTCCCGCGTAATTTGCCGTCGGGTGACGACGGCGACGAAGCCCCCGCAACCGACTGACCTTCCGCACCCCCTTTTGTTGTGTCCTGCCGCAGGCAATCTTTTCAAAAAAATCCGTCAGGCACTCCGCAAAAAAGATGTATCTTTGCATCTATTCAAGAAAATCCAGCATAAAAATGAAGATACTTCATACTGCCGATTGGCATTTGGGCAATGTATTCCACCGGCACGGCCGTGAGGAGGAGCATCGCCATTTTTTACAGTGGTTACTTAATGTTTTGACCGACGAGCAGCCCGATGCGCTGTTTATTGCGGGTGACGTGTTTGACCATGCCAACCCTTCGGCAGCTGCCGAACGCCAGCTCTATGATTTTCTGATTCATGCCACGCAGCAGGTTGAAGGGCTGCAGGTGGTGCTGATTGCCGGCAATCATGACGGCGCGGCCCGGCTGGAGGCGCCGTCGTCCATTTTGGGCATGCACCGCGTGTTTGTGCGCGGACTGGTGCATCGCCTGCCTGACGGTCAGATTGACTTCGACCGCCATGTCATTCCGCTTCATTCCCGTTTGCACGACCGCGTGGAGGCCCTTTGTCTGGCCATTCCCTATTTGCGCAGCTGTGATTATCCCGAAGGATTCACGGCTCAGGAAGGCATGCGCAGTTTTCTGCAGGGCGTCAGCCAGGCTGCGGCAAAAAGCCGCTATGCCGGCGTGCCGCTTATGGCCGTGGCCCATTTTTATGCCACCGGAGCTGAAATTAATGATGCGGAGCACAGCGAGCGTCTCGTCGTAGGCGGGCAGGACTGTGTGGACCTTTCCAAACTGGGCGTCGGCAAACTGTCCTACGTGGCGTTGGGCCACATCCATAAGGCCCAGCGTGTGGGCGGGCGTGAAGAGGTACGTTACAGCGGCAGTGCCCTGCCCATGTCGTTCGGCGAGCGGGGCTATCGTCACGGCGTGGTGTGCGTGGAGCTCGACGAGCAGGGGCAGGCCCAAATCCGTCAGTTGCCTTATGAGCCCTTGCGCGCCCTGTGGGCCGTGCCGGCTTCGGGGTGTGCCGAGCCCGATGAGCTGTTGCGTGAAGTCAGCCGTCTGCCCCGGGTAGGTAAGTCAAATGCCGACGATGCCGCCTGGCCCTATCTGGAGTTGCGCGTGCATCAGAACGTGCCCGACCCCTCGCTGCAAAACCGCCTGTTTGAGGCTCTGGCCGACAAGGCTGTCCATTATTGCCGCACGGTGAGCGTGTCCGACGCGCCGGTGCATGAGGATGAACATTATTCCCTGCAGGGGTTGCAGCAGACGTCGCCTCTGGAACTGGCCGGCCGGTTCTACCGGCAGCGCTACAATGAGGACATGCCCGAATCCTTGCAGCAGTTGTTCCGGCAGGCCCAGCAGGACATGGAGCAGCAGTCCTGACGGCGGCCGGCTGTTTTTTCCCGTTTTTTTTCTTCCCCTTCTTCCATGATTTGAACCGATTATGAAAATAGATAAGATAACGCTATGCAATCTGACGTCGCTTGCCGGTGAGCAAGTGGTGGATTTTACGGTGGAGCCTCTTCGCTCGGCCGGGCTTTTTGCCATTACGGGCGACACGGGTGCAGGCAAGTCGACCCTGCTGGATGCCGTATGTCTGGCCCTGTACAACAAGTCGCCGCGTTTTGACGGGGCTGAAAAGCTGAATGCTGACGAACGCGAGGTGCGCCAGACCGACGGTAAGGCTCTGTTGCAGACTGACGACGTGCGCAACCTCATGCGGCGCGGCTGCACCGAGGCTTACTCACGGGTGGAGTTTACGCTTGAGGGCGGGCGGCGCTATGAGGCCGGCTGGCAGATGAGCCTGAACCGCAACGGCAAGCCACGTCCCGTAGTACAGACGCTGCGCCAGCTGGCTCCGCGCCAGGAGGAAGTGCCCTCGGGCGAGGTTCCGGCACGCATCGTAGAACTGATAGGGCTGGATTATACGCAGTTTACACGTACGGTACTGTTGGCGCAAAACAGTTTTGCCAATTTCCTCAAGGCCAAGCGTGTGGACAAGTCGGCGCTTCTGGAAAAACTCACCGGAACGGAAATATACGGCAAGATTTCGCAGAAAATATATGAACACTATACCGAGGCCAACACCCGGATGAACATGCTCTCCAACGACTATCAGACGGCGGCGGCACGTTGTATGGACGAGCCTGACTACCGCAAGATGGAAGAGGAGCAGCAGCTGGTGGATTCGCAACTGAAGAACCATCGTGAGCAGCTCCTTTCGCTGCAGGAGCAGCTGAAGGATTTCGAGGCTTATTTCAAGGCACTTGAAAACGTACGGCAATGCGAACAGCGATATACCGAGGCCAACCGCAACTATGTGTCGGTTCATGCTCAGGAGCTCGAGCTGAAGCGCCACGACCTGGTGCTTGAAGTGCAGCCGGTGTTTCAGGAAATCAAGGTGCGTGAGGCTGACATCAGCGACCTCCGCCGGCAGGAAGAAAAGAACCAGGAACTGCAGGAGCAGAGCCGCGTGCGGGTGGAGCAGTACCGTAATCAGCTGCAACAGGCCGTGGAGCGCGAAAAGAGTGCCCGCGAGTTGCTGCGTCTGCGCCAGCCGGCTTTAAAGAAAGGATATGCCCTGAGCGGCGAAATCAGGCAGGCCGAGGGCCAGTTGGGAAACTTGCGCAATGATTTTCATCAGTCGGAGCTTAAACTGGAGGAGTTGAGGCTGAGTCTGGCCACGCGGCGCCGTGAATATGAGGAAAACAAACGGACGTTGGCCGAGCTGGAACAGATGCTTCAGTCGCTGGCCATCCATCAGCGCATGTTTGACAGCTACGAATTGCTGCTCGACAAGTTCAAGCAGCTTTCTGCCGTTACCGACCGCCAGCAGCAGCGCACCAAGCAGCTGGCCGAGTTGCAGAACCGTAAGGTGGTGTTGCAGGCGTCAACTGAAAGGATGGTTAAACAGCGCAATGAATGCGAGGCCCGTTTGCAAACCTTGCGCAACGAGTTGAAAATACATCAACAGGCCAACAGCGGACACGACGGGAAAACGCTTCAGCAAAACGTGGCCAAGCTGCAGGACCAGCTGAACAAGCTGGAAGGCGCCCGCACCTTGTGGAACCGTATTTCCGAGGGGTATGCCGAAATCAGTGAAAAGAGCGCAGCCATTGCCCGCGACAAGATGGATATGGAGCAGACCAACCGTCAGATTGGCGAATGGGAGGTTGAGGTGGAGCGCCTTACCGAGCATTTCAAGGTGCTTGAGCGCTCGCATCTGTTGAGTCAGAGTAAGGATATTGTACGCCTGCGCAACGAACTCAAGGAGGGAAGTCCTTGCCCGCTTTGCGGAGCTACCCATCATCCGTATCATACGGAAACGGAGCGTGAGCTCGGACAGCTTATCGACAATATTGAACGCGATTACGACGAGGCGCAGCGGAAGTTGCAGCATGCCGTTAAAACGCTGGCCGCATTGCGTGAGCAGCAGTCGGCGGCCCGTTCGCGCTATGATACGGAAAACGAGTATCTGTCCCGCCGTCAGGAGTGGGTCAGGGCCGATGTCGAATCGTGGGGCACGTATGTCCATCTTGCTCCCTCGTTTGCCGATTGCTCGCCCACGGTCAATCAGGACGCCCGGCGTATTATGATAGAGCAGTTGCTCGAAAACACCGTGACTTCGCTTGAAGCCGCCGGAGAGGAGTTGGAGGTGTACAACCGGCATCAGACGGAAATCAACCGTATCAATGCTCAGATGGCCGATATCGACCTGGCCTTGAGCGAAAGCCGCGACCAGCTGAATTCCATCAATACCTCAATCAAGGTATGTCAGTCGCAGGCTGAAACGCTGCAGCGGCAGTTGCAGGACGACGAACGCCAGGCCGGCGAGGTGTATGAGCGGATTGATGCCCTGTCGACCCTGTCGGCATGGTTCTCCGACTGGAAGAATAACCGCGATGCCTTCCGCTTGAAGCTGACCAACCTGTATGAAGCCTGGAAGAGTGTGAATACCCGTCTGACTTCGGCCCGCGAGAAAAATGTGGAATTGGAGCATACCATTAAGGAACTGGCGGCTATTGAGGATACTACATCCGTACAGAGTACGCAACTTCGTGACAAATGTGCCCATTTGAGCGAGGTGCTCCACGACAAGCAGAAGGAACTGGAACTGCTCTTCGGCAAGAAGTCGCCTGAGGCGGAGGCTGAACGTATGGAAAAGGACATCAGCCGGGCACAGGAACTGACCCAGGAATCGCAGGCCTGTTTTGAAAAGGAAAACGAGAATTATCAGAATCTTAAGGGAACGGGGCATAACCTGTTTGAAAACCGTCTGAAGCGCCAGCAGGAAATGAGCGAGCGCCGGTCGGCACTGGACTACTGGATTCTGAAATTCAATGCGTCGAACGCTCCGTTGCAGTTTGCCGAGCTGGAACGTATATTCAGCGATCCGCGTGACTGGGCCGCCCTGCGTCGCGACATCGACCAGCGCATCAAGCAGGTAACCATTGCCGAGAACGAGTTGCAGAGTGCGCGACGCACCCTGCTCGAAACGCAGAATACCACCGGTGGCAGTTATGGCGAGAATACCGAAGTACGCAACGAATTGCAGCGGCGTACGGTTGAGCTGGATGGACAAATCAGCCAGCTTCAGCAGCGGGCCGTTGAAATTTCGAATCGTCTGTATGCCCACAAACTGGGCATGGCCGAGGCCATGAAGGTGAAGCAGCAACTGGAGGAGGCTACCCACTTGCGTGACGAGTGGTGGAAGCTGAATACGCTTCTGGGCAGTGCCGACGGTAAGCGTTTCCGTGAACTGGCGCAGAGCTATACCTTCCAACTTCTGGTAGAGCAGGCCAATTTGCAGTTGCGTCACCTCTCGCCGCGCTATCAGCTCTATTCGCCCAAGGGCTCGCTTACGCTGGAGATTATCGACCGCGACATGTGTGACGAACACCGTTTTGTCAGCTCGCTTTCGGGGGGCGAGACTTTTGTCGTCAGTCTGGCACTTGCGCTTGGCCTCTCGTCCATGTCAAGCCGTAATCTGGCTATCGGCAGCCTGTTTATTGACGAGGGCTTCGGCAATCTTGACCATGAGTCGCTCGACCTGGTCATGAACGCGTTGGGCAACCTTGAAAATGCGCAGGGCCGTAAGGTGGGCGTCATCAGCCATACCGACCAGATACGCTCGCAAATCAGTCCGCAGATACGGCTGGTCAAGACTCCTCGCGGCGGTCAGAGCCGCATTGAAGTGGGGTAATGAAAACTTGTTTGTTCAATCTTAAAAATACCGATTGCTTATGTTCATGAATCAGTTTTATCTGACCATTACGTCAGAGCATCTGGAGAAAGTGCTCCAAAAACTCATTGACATGGGGCTTGCTGCCGGCAAGAATATCCTGCTGGCCATTGTTGTGTATATTGCCGGACGTTTTATTATCAAGCTTATTAACCGGCTGATGTTGCGTACGTTTGCGCGGCGAAAGGTTGAATTGTCGGTACAAACTTTTCTCAAGAGTTTTATTAATATCCTGTTGACCATCATTCTGATTGTTTCGGTAATCAGTGTGCTGGGCATCAATACAACATCCATTGCAGCCTTGCTGGCATCGGCCGGTGTGGCTGTGGGTATGGCCTTGTCGGGCAATTTGCAGAATCTGGCCGGCGGTCTGATTATCTTGGTATTCAAGCCTTATAAGGTAGGTGATTATATTGAGGCGCAGGGCACGCAGGGCACAGTGCGTGAAATACAGATATTCCATACCATCGTAACGCGTCCCGACAGTACGTTGGCCTATGTGCCCAACGGGGCCATGAGCAGCGGACTGATTACCAACTATTCCCGCAACGAGTTGCGCCGTCTTGATTTTGTGGTGGGAGTGGATTATGGAGTCGACGTCAGTCGTGTGGAGGAGATTACCCGCCGTATTGTTGACAACAATCCGCTCGTCCTGTCGGATCCGGCACCGTTTATAGCTGTCGACGCTTTGGCTGAGAGCAGTGTGAATGTCTTGATTCGCGTGTGGAGTAAAACGACCGACTATTGGAAGCTCTACTACGATTTGCGGCGTGAGATTTACGACACGTATAACCGTGAAGGCATTGATTTCCCGTTCCCGCAGCAGACGGTGCATATAGCCAAGTCGTAGGCTGCATGCGGGTTCTGCCCGCGCCGGTTGAAATAAAAAAGGAGCAGCGGCAAGCTACATTACGGATGGCTTGCCGCTGCTCCTTTTTATTTAGGAAAGCAAGATGATAGGCTTTATTGTTTGGCGGAACGCTGCCCGTTTATCTCTACCACTTCATAGACCAGCAGTACGGATTCATATTCTGCAGCAAAACCGTCGTCCCACTTTCCGTCGTCAGTTACTTTCAGGGTTGCCCGAACGGACTTACCGTTTTTCTTTCCACCCGTCAGACGGTCATATTGGGTTTCCAGTTGCCCTCCGGTACGGTCGGCCACCCAATATTCGGTAGAACTGCCGTCCGGCGTAAAGCTTCTTACTTCGTGACCGATGCGCAGTGTGCCTTGCAGCGTTTGCAGGGTGGTGTGTTTGTCGTCGGTTGCCGTGGTGGCTGTGATGCTGCTCTCGTCAAACAAAGGGGCATCCTGTCCGATTTCAACAAACAGCGCCTTGCCCGGAGCAGAATCAAACAGCTCAAAATAGCGCATGCCGCTGTTTCCTACACCCCAGCCGCTGCAGGTGATGGGTATGGGGTAGTGTGACATGCTGTCCTGTATTCTTTTGGCATATTCTCCGTCCGGTTTTAAAACGTAGCGTTCTACTCCGGGCCTTCCGGCGTCGGTCTTTTCCAGACGTGCTGTCTGACGGGCGTCCCATCCGGGCTGTCGGGCCAGGGCCTTGAGCAAAGCGTCGGGACCTGCACCTTCCATCTTAATCCATTGCATAAGACGGTGGGGACGCGCGTCGTTATTGCGTACCATTACGGCACCTTCGGCGTCAGCCAGCACCGTAATATTTTTGCTGTGCTGGGCCCAGAACGTAAGTCCGCCTCCTGTTACTTTTCTCCATTCAAAGCCTTCGTAGGGCGCACGTTGTGGCGCTTTTTCAGATGTTTTTTCAGTAGGAGCGGGTGTGGATGAACCGTTTCCCTTGGGAGGCTGGCAGGCTATGGTCAGTCCCATGAACAAGATGGGGAGAAAGTATGATTTCATGGCGTGTAGAAAAATTAAAGTTTGAAGTAGTATGGATTAAATCCCCAGTCGTTTTTTCAGTTCCATGAGGATTTGAATGTCTTTGTCGCGCATTTTCCCGTTGGTGCCCGGCGGACAGTTGAGAATGAGGATGTTGTCGTTCTTGGTGCATTGGCGATACAGCTTCTCCAACTCGTCTACCGTTTTGTATTTCAGGTCTTTTGAATTGTAGAACCAGCATTGGCTGATGCATACGGTTGATTCCCAGGGCATGTAATACTGCTGGCCGTTGTAGGTAAACAGCTTGGGGTCGTTGTCGGTGGGCAGGTAGGGGTCGCCCAGTCTGAAGTCGCTCGGGAAGTAGCGTATGGGGTAACCTTCCTTTTGCTGGTCGGGCAATACGGGGTGGGTATCGGCATTCTGAGGCGAACCGATGCTCCAGTTCACGCCAATCTGGCAGTTGGGTTCGCGGCTCTTGATGGCCTGGTAGATTTGCAGTATCGGCCACCGGTAGTTCTGCTTGGTCCATCCGCCGTCGAGCCAGAATTCAACCAGCGGAACGCGTTGCGCACGTATTTTCTGCAGCAGTTCGTCAATCTGTTTGAGCATGTATGCGTTGTAGGCAGCGTCTTTCGACGGGTCGTTGACCTCGGGGTTTACTTTCCGGTCCCATAGCGAATAGTAGAGTCCCAGTCCGATACCGTATTTCTTGCATGCTTTGGCCACGGCCGTCACCACGTCGGTCGTATTGCCCGACGACGCCACGTCGTATTCGGTATAGCGGCTGTCCCACAGGCAGAATCCGTCGTGATGTTTGGTGATGAGAATGACGTATTTCATACCGGCGTCTTTGGCCGTTTTTATCCATTGCTCGGCATCAATTACGGGCGGCGCGTACGAGGAGGCAGGTTTGGAGCCGTCGGTCCATTCTTCGTCATGAAAGGTGTTGATGCCGAAGTGGATGAACATGCCGTACTGCCGTTTGATTTGTTGCTGTTGGGCCTTGCTGGGAGAGGTTGAAGGTTCGGGCAGGATGTAGCGGTGGTCTGCCAGGACCGGTTGGGCCAGCAGCATCAGGCTGAGGCCCGAAAGCTTTTTTCAGTTTGTTTTTCATGATAAGTAGATTTGAGTGATGAATAATATGTGTAAACATAAAACGGAAAAGTGTCTCCATTTCTCTAAAAGCGTGGAGAAGACACCTTTCCGTTTTTTTTGATGGATGTGTATTGAAATATTTCAGTCTGCCGGGAGTGTGCCGCATGCGCCATACGGGGTGTTCCCGTATCTCCCCGGACAGTTTTTCCTATTTCACTTCGCTGCCCGGCTTCACTTCGCGGTCAACGGTCATGACGCTCAGACTTCCGTCAAAGTTCTCGGCTGAGAGAATCATGCCCTGGCTTTCAATGCCGCGCAGCTTGCGGGGGGGCAGGTTGGCGATAAAGCATACCTGCTTGCCTACCAGTTCTTCGGGCTTGTAGTGTTTGGCAATGCCGCTGACGATAGTGCGGTTTTCCAGTCCGTCGGCAATTTCAAACTTCAGCAGTTTGTCGGCTTTGGGCACGCGCTCGCAGGAGAGTACCGTACCTACGCGCAGGTCGAGCTTCTCGAAGTCTTCAAAAACAATGTCTTTTCTTATCGGGTTGGCCTTGTAGTTGGCCTCTTCGTTGGCCTTTTTGGTATCCAGCAGTTTCTGTACCTGTGCCTCAACCACGCTGTCCTCGATTTTCTCAAACAGCAGGGCCGGTTCGCCCAACTGGTGTCCGGTAGGCAGCAGGTCGGTCTGTCCCAGTTTGTCCCAGGCCAGTTCGTCAACGTTCAGCATCTGGCGCAGACGGGCGCTGCTGAACGGCAGGAACGGTTCGAAGGCAATGGCCAGGTTGGCCACCAGCTGCAGGGAGAGGTTGATAACGGTCTTGACGCGCTCGGGGTCGGTCTTAATCACCTTCCACGGCTCGCTGTCGGCCAGATATTTGTTGCCGATGCGGGCCAGGTTCATGGCCTCCTTCTGGGCGTCTCTGAAGCGGAAGTCCTCGAGCAGGCGCTCCACCTGAGCCTTGACGTCGGTAAACTCGCGGATGGTCTGCTCGTCATATTCCGTCAGGTTGCCGGCAGCCGGCACTACGCCGTTGTAGTATTTCTTGGTGAGCTGCAGGGCGCGGTTCACGAAGTTGCCGTAAACGGCCACCAGCTCGTTGTTGTTGCGGGCCTGGAAGTCTTTCCACGTAAAGTTGTTGTCCTTGGTTTCGGGCGCGTTGGCCGTGAGCACGTAGCGCAGCACGTCCTGTTTGCCCGGCAGGTCTTCCAGATATTCGTGGAGCCATACGGCCCAGTTGCGTGAGGTCGAAATCTTGTCGTCCTCCAGGTTGAGGAACTCGTTGGCCGGCACGTTGTCGGGCAGGATGCACGAGCCTTCGGCTTTCAGCATGGCCGGGAATACGATGCAGTGGAACACGATGTTGTCCTTACCGATAAAGTGTACCAGACGCGTGTCGGGGCTTTGCCACCACTCCTGCCACGTGTCGGGCAGCAATTCCTTGGTGTTGGAGATGTAGCCGATGGGCGCGTCAAACCATACGTAGAGCACCTTGCCCTCGGCACCCTCTACCGGCACGGGAATACCCCATTCCAGGTCGCGGCTTACGGCGCGCGGCTTCAGTCCCATGTCGAACCAGCTCTTGCACTGGCCCATCACGTTGGAGCGCCATTCCTTGTGCTCCTCCGTAATCCATTTCTCCAGCCACGGCTGGTGCTTGTCGAGCGGCAGATACCAGTGTTTCGTCTTGCGCAATACCGGTTTCGAGCCGCTGATGGTGCTGTGCGGGTTGATCAGTTCGGTAGGAGAGAGTGCCGTTCCGCACTTTTCACACTGGTCGCCGTAAGCTCCTTCGGCGTGGCAGTGGGGGCATTCGCCCATGATGTAACGGTCGGCCAGGAAGGTCTTGGCCTCTTCGTCGTAGTATTGTTCGCTTTCCTGTTCAATCAGTTCATGCTTGTCGTAGAGCGTACGGAAAAAGTCGGAAGCCGTCTTGCAGTGCTCTTCCGACGTGGTACGTCCGAAAAAGTCAAACGAGATGCCGAAGCCCTCAAACGAGTCGCGAATCAGCTTGTAGTAGCGGTCCACCACTTCCTGAGTGGTGCAGCCCTCCTTACGGGCACGTATCGTCACCGGCACGCCGTGTTCGTCCGTACCGCAGATAAACAATACGTCGCGTTTTTTCAGACGCAGGTAGCGTGCGTAAATATCGGCGGGCACGTACACGCCGGCCAAGTGGCCGATGTGCACACCGCCATTGGCATAAGGCAGCGCAGCCGTGATGAGCGTGCGCTTGAAGTTCTTCTTGTTTTCTGTCATATAGAAAGGTGTGTACAGTTTTTGGCCGTAAAGTTACGGATTTTTTTGCATATAGCCCGTGCTTACGGGATGGATAACGGTAGGCAGAAATGAAAAAAAGAAAGGGCTCGGTAAAAAGTTTTTTTATAAAAAATAATAAACTAAAATACTATATCCAGTTAGCGAAATGTTGTTACATAATATAAAAAACGATTTGTTAAATGTTTTTAACGGGGGGGTAATTTGGAACAACCTAAATGTGATATCTTTGCAATTAATTTGAAATACTAGATGAGACGAAGAACTTTTGGTTTGTTCATACTATTGGGGTGTTTAGGATTGGTGGCACAGGCCCAGCATTTCGCGGTAAAGACCAATGCGCTGTATTGGGCTACGACTTCCATTAATGCCGGCGCAGAGGTGCGCATTGCTCCCAAGTGGACGCTTGACGTATCGGCCTCGTACAATCCCTTTACTTTCTCGGGCAACAAGAAGCTCAAGCATTTTGCCATTGAGCCGGAGGCGCGCTATTGGATCTGCGCCCCGTTTTCGGGACATTTTGTAGGTGCCGACCTGCTCTACACCCACTACAATGCCGGTGGCATCAAACTGCCTTTCGGCATCTATCCCGACCTGGCCGACTATCGTTTCCAGGGCGACCTGGGTGCCGTGGGACTGGTGTATGGCTACAGCTGGATGCTGCCCAACAAGCGCTGGAGCATTGAGGGTGTAGTCGGTCTGGGCGTCGGTCTGACCCACCACACGCAGTATGCCTGTGCCGTATGCGGCAGCAAGATAGGCGAAGGCACGCGCGCCGTGTTCATGCCTACCAAGCTCGCGCTTTCTATCGTGTACTACATCAAGTAAGGGCAGTACACGCTTCTCTTAACGATATACCTCATTATAATATTGTATCTCAGACTTTGATTTTCCGAAATAAGATGAAATTGATTCCGTATATTGCCTTATCTACCTTGGCGCTGACCGCCGGCGTACCGGTGCTGGCCCAGCAGAATGTGCAGGCCGAGTGGCCCGACAGCACCACCCTGCGCCTCCGTTTCACGCTGGCCGAGGGGAGCGACGCCGTGGGCAGCAACTATGCCGTATGCGCCACACCCTATCTTTACAGCGACCGGGGCGACACCCTGCAGCTTCAGCCGTCGGTGTTCCGCGGCAAGCGCAACCAGCGCTATACCGAGCGGGCCCGCTATTATGGCGACACCGCGCCGGCCGCCGACCGTGAGTATGCCCTTGGCAGTGCGTCGGCCTACGACCTCACCCTGAGCCGCACGGACCATCCCTGGCTCTTCCGCGGTAAGGTCAGTCTGGGCGTGATGCGCGAAAAAGAGGGCTGCTGCGACGTGGCCGACCTGCCCGCAGCCGACAAGGGATATTTTGTGTACATCCCGCCGTTCAATCCCGTGCTGCCCTTTGTGCCCGACAACAGCGGCCGTGCCGGCGAGCTGGAAAAGGACAACCCCGTGCTGCACCACATTTCGCAATACCGCCCGTACGACAAGTCGCGCATCCTGCGTAAGGAGAAGGGCGCCCTGACCATCTATTTCCCGGTCGACAAGTCACAAATCCGCACCGATTTCCGCGAGAACAAGACCATTCTCGACCGCATTGTCAGCATTACGCGTGAGGTGATGGCCGACACCACCTCCAGCGTCAAGGTGATTCAGATTGTGGGTCTGGCCTCGGTTGAAGGTCCGCAGGCTCGCAACAACCGGTTGGCCGGACAGCGTGCCGACGCCCTCAAGCGCTACATCCAGCAGCGTGTCAGCGTGCCCGACTCGCTCTTTGAGTGCGCCAACGGCGGTGAGGCATGGACCGAGCTGCGCGACCAGATTGAGGAACTCCAGTTTGAAGGCCGCGACGAGGTGCTGCGCATCATCGACACCGAGCCCAACCTCGACCGGCGCGAGGCACGCATCAAGCAGCTCAACGGCCGCCGCACCTACAACTACCTGAAGAAGCACGTGCTCATCGACCAGCGTAATTCCGGTTACCTGCAAATCTATTACGACTACGTGCCCGACCACGCCGCCGCCGTCATCAACCAGGCTTCCGCCCTGCTGGGAGAGGAAAAATACGACGAGGCGCTCCGCCTGTTGCGCACCGTAGAGACCGACAAACGCGCCTACAACGCCCTGGGCGTGGCCTACTACATGACGGGCGACACGGCCCGCGGCCTGAAATACCTGAAGGCAGCCGCTGCCGACGGCAACGAGGCCGCCCGCAACAACCTGCGCCAGATGCAGGCCACCGAGCGTGCCCGGCAGATAGCCGACGGCAAGTAGTAGTGGCGCGTAGAAACAACGGAAATCCTATTTTTTTACTATTGATATATTACTAACATTACAATTTTATATTATTATGATGAGAAACAGCAAACATTTTGCGCTTGGGGCAGCCACGCTGTTGCTGAGCACCGCAGGGTTTACCGCCTGCTCTTCTGAGGACACGTTTACCGGAGGCTATTCCGGCGAATCTGTAAAAACTCAGTTTGCCATCAGTATTCCTGCAGCAGGAAAGGTTAATAACCGAATGGGACAGGATATTGTGCAGGGAAGTGGACAATTTCGTGGCATGACAAATATCCGTTTGGTTCCGTTTGATTTAGCTCAAACACCTTCAAGTAAAAGTAATCCTTTGACGGGAACTGAAACAATGCGCTATAATGCCATAGCCTTAGGCGACATTGAAACGGTGGGGACTAATTCGAAAGCTAAACTTTATAGCGATGTTGATATTCCTCTTGGTACAGACGCATTTTTGTTTTATGGTGAGGCTTTGAAAGATAATGGTGACCAGACAGATGCAACAAATGGTGCAATCGTTCCTTCTTTTCAATCAACAGGCTTACCCGTAGGTGCAGCAATCAATACGTTGTCATTCAGTTTGAAAGGTATTGTTGGAAATTCTGATGTAACCACACCGCAAGGAACATTGTTGGGTATTCTCAATGACTTAGCTAAAGTAGAAACTAGCGCGGGAGCTAAATGGTCTGAAGCCTCAGGTGATTTAAATTCTTATTATGAGAATTTCATTAAGATGAAAGCCGGTTCAGCCAATAATATCCGTTTAGCTGTTCAAGACTTGTATAATGCAATGAAGAGCGACAGGGTTCAGGATGAGAATGATCTGAAGGCTGCCATTATTGCAGAAATAGAAAAAAATTTTACTACAGGTGACGTAGCCGAACCTTATAAATTGTCTTATAAGGTTTCAAATACTTATCCGGCAGTTCCTGGCCTTCCTGACGGAGCTGTTCAAGTAAAATGGAATTCTGGTAATAGTGAATTTGAGTATATAACGAATGTGGATTATGATCCATCTATGGGTAATACATTCAATGTTACAGCCTTAGACAAGTATGTATTTCCTGCATCGTTATATTATTGGTTGAATACCAATGTCAAGACTTCAAATACTTCACACAAAGACGATTTTAATGCTGATAATACGTGGTCAACAATTGTTGGCTTGTATAATAATGGTTATGAGGTAACATCGTCTACTCAATCTATTATATTGGAAAACGCAATTAATTACGCAGTGGGTCGTTTGGATGTTTATGCACAATTTGCAGACGGCGAAATTATGGATAATGCGTCTTCACCCAAGGCTGTAACCATACCAGCTGCCGGATTCACATTGACAGGTGTCTTAATTGGTGGACAAAAAGCCGTAAAATGGGATTTTACAACTAATACTGCTGCTGATGAATACACTATCTATGATTCAAAGGTTCCGGCATCAACAGGTGTGAAACGTGCAGACGCTACTTTGAAGAACAGTACATTGGCTTTGGAAACTCAGAGCGGTGAAGGACATAAGGTTAACTTTGCTTTGGAGTTTGTAAATAATGGAACTGAGCCTTTTACCGGTGCTGATGGTATTGTTCCGGTAGACGGTAAATTCTATTTGGTAGGTACGTTAACTTCAACCTCTTCTAATAATGTATTTAAGCAGGATTGCATTACCAAGGCTAATGTAACCATCAACAGCTTGAAGAATGCTTACAACTGTATTCCTGACCTCCGCTCTCCGAAGTTGGAGTTGGGCCTCTCTGTTGATTTGGAATGGCAGAAAGGTCTTGAAGATGAGGTAACCATCGAATAATTTAATTCAAAAAATCCTCCTGCCCGGGCGCGATGAGCGCGGGGCAGGGGCGCATAGGGTGGTAGGCTTTGATCGGCCTGCCACTCACTACAGAACAAAGTCCGTGGTAAATCAAACGGCAAGCCACCTGAGAAAAAACAGGTCGGACGTAATTTTTTTTCAAGCAGAGTTAGAGATATGAGGATACGCAAACCATTCGGTATAGGTCGGCTCTTGCAGCTGGGCGGCTGCCTGGCTGTGGTATGTGGGCTGGCTACGAGTTGCATCAATGAGGATTTGTCGAAGTGTGGTCGCGACTATGCCGTCGACTATGAGCTGAAGTTGTCCACCTCGTTGCAGCTGGCGCTCGACGAGGAGTTCGTGACGGCTGAGGAGCAGGCTCTGGCTGCCCGTCTGCGTGACGATTTGGGCAATGTGTTGAGCGACAAGGCCCGGGTGATGGACCTCTCCTTCTTCAAGGAGCAGGGCGGCGAGCTTGAAAAGCACCAGCGCCTGACGCCGAATGCCAACGAGGCGTCGGTGACGGTGTACATGAACCGCGGCAATTACTACAACGTGGCCCTGGCGGCTACCGACAATAAATATGAGGTGGCTATCGACGGCGCTTCGGCCTACCGCAGCATCAGTCTGCTGCAGCTGGCTGCCGATACGGTGGATGCCTACCACTCGGCCCTGTATATGGGGTTGGAGCGCATGGCCCTTTCGGAGCAGTCGGGCCATTATTACGTGCCGCTCTACATGGTGAACTCCGTGCCCGTACTGGTGGTCAACGCCACCGGCTCTACGGCCAGCCTGCTGGCTGCGTATGTGCGCGGCACGGCTTCGGGGCTGCATTGTGCCGACAGCGTGTATGTGTACGACCGCAGTGCCGTGATGCGCACCGAGCGTACCGACGCCGGCAACCTGACGGCGTTTCATTGCGTGTGTTTCCCTTCGGCCAACACGCCGGAGCAGCGCATCACCCGTGACGGCGACCTCTCGCAGGCCGAGGGCAGCCTGTGGGAAATGGACGCCTATACCCGCACGGCCGAGGGCAAGTACGTAAAAAATACCCTTTACATCAAGGAACCCCTGCGCGCCGGCGCCATGCTGGTGGTGAAGGTCAAGCTGAGCAACGACGGCACGCTGACCACCGACGACCCGGAGGTGGGCGTATCGGTAGAGCTGGACTGGAAACCGGGTGGCGACTTCGACATCGAGATATAAAAAAGGACGGAAAAAGAGAGGGGAGGAGCGAGTGATGAAAATGCGAACCGATAACAGTTAGATACGATGAGAAAAAATACAATCCATAATATTCTGAAAACCACATCCGTGCGCAAGGCATGGGCTGTGGTTTTTGTTATAGCTGGCACCATGCTGACCGCTACTTCGTGTGCCGACGACGATGCGCCCTCGGCGCCCCTCCAGACGGTGCAGCTGCTGGTGAGCGTGCCCGCCAAAACCCTTTCGGCCAGCCAGCACCGTCTGGGCGACCCCGGCACGGCCGTGCCCGAGGGGGCCGACTGGGACTGCCTGACCGTTATCATGGCTTACACCGACAACAGTCAGGTGCTGAAGACTACGATATCGAAAGATTATTTTGATAATTTGCCGGATTATAACGGAAATAGTAATATCAAGCTCTTGGCTATTGATGCCCAGCCCGGTACGGTTTACATCTACGGTGTGACGTATAGTAAGGATGCGGCCAAAGGTCCGGCTGATGCCATCAATAATTGTACGGATAATGCAGATGTTCAGGCACTTACCATTTCCAATGACTATGCGTCTGCTAATGGCGTCGTAGATTACGCCAAATTTGTGAGCGTGGCTACGGGATATTACAAAGGAACAGACGGAACCAATACCCAACCTGCTGAATTCACCATACAGGAAGGCGGTACGGGAGCTGTGGGCACTATTCCCACCATGACGCTCACCCGCCTGGCCACGAAAATTGACGTGCAGTGGGATGTGGCCGACGCTTATGACCAGGGATATACCGACATCGCGTTGGAAGACTTTATTTATCATGGCAAAGCTTACGGTCGCCTCTTCCCGGATGTAACTATCAGTAACTTTACGGCCGGTGATCCTCAAGACTGGACATTTACCAACACCACACCCATCAGCCAGCGCAACGGGCGGCAGTATCACTACACGTTTACCGATGGTGTAGCCATATCAGCCGGTGTGGACAGACCGAATATTACTTTCAATATTTCGGGAAATAAGAATGAGAATGGCGCTACTACTACTGTAAAGGGCAGTTATACTCTGAATTTCAAAAATGATTTTGTGCTGCAACCGGCTACGTGGTACAAGGTGAACGCCACTGTTAGGGGCATTACGACTACGACGAATACCACTATCAGTATTTTCTAATCAGTAAGTGGAGAGTGGTGCCCATTGGCGGGTGATTTTTATTTATCGGAAAAATACAAAAACAGACATACATTATGAAAACAAAGAGGCGAACAATGCTAAGACTTCCGATGCTGTTCCTGGCCTTCTTCCTGGCCGGAATGGCAGCGGCGCAGAGCAAAACTTATTACGTCAGTCTGCAGGCTAAGGGTACCGGCGACGGCTTGTCGTGGGACAATGCGACGACGCTTATCCAAGCCTTGAATAATGCTGTGGCCGGCGACCAGATTTGGGTGCAGGGCTTCGAGCCGGTGACGAAAGATGAACTTTATATAGTGCCCCAAGAGGGGTTCACGGTGAAGTCGGGCGTACAGCTTTACGGCGGCTTTGCGGGTACGGAAACCAAGCTGACCGACCGCGTTACGCTGGGCAAACCCTATCAGCTGAAGTACCGCTCCGTGCTGTCGGGCGACATCGGAAAAGATGATGCGATGGATGACGTCAACCTCATCTTCCCGGCCAACACGACCCGCTTGGACAACGCTACCCATGTGCTGACGCTGAATATGGCCCCTCAGCCTTCGGGCAACAACAATACGTACCCCACGGTGGTCAACGGCTTCACGATTACCGGCGGCCAGGCCGACGGGAATGGTGAAAAGGGCGGCGGCGTCTACGTGACAGGCGATAATACGGACGGCGGCAACTTCCGCATTGAGCGCTGCTTCCTGTTCAACAACTACGCCACGCAGGGCGGTGCCGTTTATGTTTCTTCTGAAGTACAGAACGTCTATAACGGCGAATCGCTCATCAATCAGTGCGTCATCTACAACAACGCCGCCGGCGAGCGTGCCGCGGTGGAGAATCAGGGTGGCGGTGTCTACCTGGCCGGTGAGGCCACGGTGGTGAACACCTCCATTTTTAATAACGAGAACGGCGGCGTGCGCCTCTCCTCCGGCAGTAAGGTGGTCAACGCCACCATTGCTCGCAACACGGGTGCCGGTGTGGACTTGACAACGGCTTCGAATAGTACAAATGTGTACAACTCCATTATCTGGGGTAATACCTCCCTTTCGGCAGAGCATCAGCCGACTTTCAAGAATTCGGCCTACCATGAAGTGACGGCTGACGATGAGAACAGCAATGTTTACGTGGCCAAGGAGAACCGCGATGCAGCGGCCGGACCGATGTTTGACGCGCCGTCTGTCAAGACGAGTTACGACCGCGACTTCGATTGGCTTCAGTCGGCCTATCCGCTGTGGTCATGGAACGTGCTCGAGGGCTCGGTGATGATAGACAAGGGCGATGCGAAGGCTTACAATTCCACGGCTTACGGCAGTGAGGACATGGCCGGCCACAACCGCGTTAGCGGCACGAATATCAGTATCGGTGCCTATGAGTATCAGTACCTGCCCGCTTCGCGCATCCGCTACGTGAAGCCCACGGCTACGGGTACGGGCGACGGCTCGTCGTGGGACAACGCCTCGGGCGACCTGCAGAAGATGATTGACGAGCTGGCCGAGAGCACTCCCTCGCAAACCGGTGAGGTATGGGTGGCCGCCGGAACCTATACGCCGCAGGCGCAGCTCATCAGCGGTACGGCCTACTCGGCTTCGTTCCGCATGCGCGACGGCATCAGCGTGTACGGCGGTTTTAATGCTGAATATCCTGAAACTTCAAAGCTTGACCGCGCCAAAGGCGCCATGCCTTGGGACTTTACGAACCAGACCATTCTGGAGGCGGCTTATTATAAGCATGATGATTTGGATTGGACCAATAACAAGTGGACGCTGACGAGCGACTCGCGCCACGTGGTGTGGTTTGCGCCCATGTCGGGCGGGACAGCCTTTGCCAATGTAACCACCCTTGACGGCGTTACCATTCAGGGCGGCTACGCGCAGGGCGGTACGGGGCAGGACGACTTCCTGACCGACCGCGGTGGCGGCGTATATATGGACGGCGCCAATGCCTACCTGTCCAACTGTATTGTCCGGGAAAATTATGCCACCGGCAATGGCGGCGGTGTGTACCTGAAAAACGGCCGTGTGCAGACGTCGCTGATTTACAATAACAATGCCGACGCCGACGGTGGTGCCGTGTACGTGGAAAACCGCGGCCTGGTTCACCGCTCGATGCTGACCAACAACTCGGCGCTCAATGGGGCCGGTGTGTACCTGTATAACGGTGCGGAGACCAGTTCGGACGACCCCGACCATCCGGAATACCTGATTCTGTCCACCTGCGTCGTGTCCAACAACACCGTAAGGGGCAATGGCGCCGTGTACTGCGACAAGGGCGGCGTACTGATGCAGAACACCATCACCAACAACGAGTGCGTGACGGCTACCGACGCCACCGATGTGAATGCTTCGCAAACGGGTGGCATCTATGTTAATGAGTACGCACTGGTGCTGAACTCCGTGCTGTGGAACAACCAGATGCACGGCGGTACCAACATTCCGATGTATGCCCGCAACCCGTCGGCCGCGAAGGTACGGTTCCTCTACAACGCCATTTCGGGCGTGAACAATGCCGTGTGGAACAATACGCTGCAGGAGCAGACGCTCTCGCTGGTGGACGAGAATGCCGGAAAGCAGGACGACGGCACCAGCATCGGACCGCGATTCACGGAGCCTACCTCCGATATGAATTTTTCCCTTAATACGGATTATGGCGTACAGGACGAATGGAAAGACGGCCTCATCAGCTATTACTGGAAACCCGTAAGCGGCTCAAACCTTTGGGCACGCGGTATGGCGCTCGGTCAGCTGCCGAGTGAAGTGGTGCTCTCTCCCGAGCTGGACATCGAAGGCAAGGTCTACGCGCAGAAGCCGGCCGTGGGCGCATTTATGGTGGAGGCTACCGCCATTCAGTATGCCGATGTGAATGATTCGCTGACCGTCTATGTGGATGTAGATTGCACGGAGCCGGATCACAAGGGCGACAGCTGGGCTACGGCCTACCGCTCGCTCAACGATGCCATCAGCTATCTGGCCGGCTTGGACCAGAATAAAGTAGGCCAAAAGCGTTTGGTAGTACGCGTGCTCGAGGGCGACATCTGGCCGCGTTATGCCTTCACCAACAACGACCCGAAGACGGCTACCATCAGCGTACCGAAAACGGCAAGCGGTCAGCCCATTGAAATCTATGGTGGCTACCACCGCACCACGGATAACAATACCGTTGTACGCGATCCGCTGACCTACCGCTCTATCATCAATGGCAACACCGAAGCCAAGGATATTACGCAGGGCCTTTATCACTGCATCACGGTGGGCGAGGGCGCTCAGGTAGTGCTCGACGGCTTCCATGTCATCAATGGTTATGCCGCCGGTGAGGCCAGCCGCCAGTATGGTGCTGGATTGCTGGCCCATGCCGGTTCAACCGTCACCGTGCGTAACTGCATCTTTGAGAACAACACGGCTCAGGAAGGCGCCGCCATCGATGCCCGCGAGGCTACGCTGATGATGGAGAACTGCGTGGTGAACAACAACACCAACACCACGACAACGGCTTCAGTCATTAATGCTCAATCGCTGACGATGGAACACGTAACGGTGGCCAACAATGCCGGTGCAGCTCCAACAGATATGGGCACTTCGTCCTTCTCGGTAGGCAATACAAATGGAACGAACTCATTGAGTTTGGCTTCTGCGGGTGCTGACGGTGCCAAGAACTTTGCCAACCCGACAAATAAGGTCGGCGCCACCCTTGGCTTTGACACTTATCTCGGCGGTTATTCTTCGTTCCGTCCGCTGACGAGCTCAGCAGAGGCCGGAAACAAGATTATCAATAAAGTATCGGCTTCTACTTCCTTAACCACAGACATCACGGTTGTCAACGACCGTAATCTTGGCGGCATACCTGACCTTGGCGCGTATGAGGCAGATTTGCCAAAGGCCGGAAGTGTTATTTATGTCCGTCAAGGTGGTACAGGTGATGGAATGTCGTGGAGTAATGCTATGGGAGATATTAATGCTGCCGTCCAGAAAGGTGTAGATTATAATAATAATTTGAGCGAAGCAGACAAATATGACGCGAATAAACGTGCTCAGGTTTGGGTAGCGGCTGGTACATATACGGCAACGCCTACAAAGTCTGGTTCTGTAAATTGTTTTGAGATATTGGAAGGTGTAGATGTGTATGGAGCTTTCCCTACAGAGAAAATAGGAAATCCTGGAATGAATGACCGCCATCCGTTTATTTCCACTTCTGTATATAATAATTATGACGGTATTTATGAACCTGAAGATTACGAAACCATTTTGATGCCGGCTTCAAATTCTGGAAACCGAAGAGTGCTTGGGCAGGCTGATGAATATAATCCTATAAACGCAGCTATAGGTGGTAAATATGTATATGTTGGTACCGGAAACGGAAATTATATCTATCAGGCAGATGATGAATATAAGGAAGTTGGGGATAGCAATGGAGATTATATCTATTCAGCAAATGGAGGGGAGTATGTTAGTGCGGCTTCTGAATATAGTAACTATTTGCGGATAGAAGAGTCTGGTCATTATTATAAAAATACATCAGTTGCAGATAAAACAGTTTATGATATAAATAACTCTAACCTGAAACAATTGGTCTATGTTGGTTCTTCTTATGGAGATTATAATATAGGAACGACAGGTTGGTGGAATAAAAGAGATTATTATTATACGCAGTCTGGTGGTTCTTATGTAGAATTTAAGGGGGCTGGTTATTATGAGACAGCAGCAGGTGTAAACGGGACCGTAGAACAGTCTATAGGTACTATTCTAAATGTTCCTAATGGTTCAGGTAATTTAATACTTACAGAAAAAGGCTATAATCAGGTTGGAACTGGTTATGGTAATTATGTGTTTGTATCCAAGGGTTATTATAAAGTTGAGCAAGGTCAAGGTGACTATATTTATACTGCCGACAACCGATTTGGCATAGAAACAGTATGGGATGGCTTTACCCTGACGAATGGATATCTGGATTCTAAATCTTTACCGAATTTAAGTGGTAATATACGAAATGGTGGGGCTGGAGCAGCCATATTTACCAATGTAATATTAAAGAATTGCATTGTAACAGCCAATACGAATACTTCAACCAATACTGGTCAAGAAATTCGTGGTGGTGGCGTATATTGTGATGAAGGAACGTTGGTCAATTGTTATATTCTTAAAAATACTTTGGGAGGAAGTAACCAATATACAGCCTACGGAGGCGGTTGCTATATGTATAAAGGTACAGCTTACAACTGTGTTATAAGTGAGAATGAAACAATAGGTCAACATGGTGACGGAGCTGGAATATTTATAGAAAATGCAGCGTTCTATAATAATACCATTGTAAAAAATACTGCAACTGTTACAACACGTGGAAATGGCGGAATATGTATTTGGACGTCGGGTGCAAGTTCTAAGTTGACCATCTATAATTGTATAGTGCTTGATAATTCTGGGATAGTAGGTGATATGACCGGTTCTGGTGATATTGCTGTAAGTACGAATGGAGGTTATATTAATTGTAATTATTCAATAACTAGTAATGTTGATAATGCTTCAAGGAATAACGGTGCAGTAACATATAATAACAGTGTCAAAAAAACTACTTCTATCTTTGTAGATTATGATAAAGGAAATTATCGTTTAGGTACCATGGACGGCGCAAATATAGGTATAGATGCACCGACCGTTAATGGCACGACAATATATTTGTCAGAATATACCGATATGGATTTTACTGACCGTATAAAGGACTGCCGTGTTGATGCAGGAGCTTATGAAAGAACTAATGTAGATAATACTGGTGCAGAAGTAGTTGGTGATACACGAATCTTTTATGTAACCCAAAACGGTGCAGGAACAACTTCCGGAAATTCGTTGACGAATGCAGCATGTGCAACAAAACTCCAGATAATACTTGATGCTGCTGGTGAAATGAAAAAGAATAATCCAGGCTTAAGGGTTATTGTCAAGGTGGCTGGTTACACGGATGATGCGGCAGCTCCCTTTGTATATCATGCCAATACGCTGGCTAACGCAAACGATCCTCAAAGTTATAGCTATACGGTGCCTTATGGTGTAGAGTTGTGGGGTGGTTATAATGATCAGGATGAGAATTGGGATGATGAGGGTAGTCGTAATGTGATGACTAATCGTACCATATTGAGCGCTATTAAGTTAGCCACAACTACGCAACAGGAAGTAAATGGCTATCATGTTATAACCTTTGGAGAAAAACCGACAGGTTGGACTGGTGCTGATGCGCAAACCATTATTGACGGTGTGTGGCTGGAGGATGGCAGTGCCACTTCGTTGGCAGGTGCCGGCAATCCGAATACCCGTGGCGGTGGTGCCATCGTGCCGGGTGGTGCCCATGTACGCAACTGCGTGGTGCGCAACTGTGCGGCCACTGAGGGCGGCGGACTCTACCTTATGCCGGGAGCTACGGTGAGCGGGACGCTCATCATGAACAACAGCGCCGAAGACGGCGGCGGCGTTTATGCCGATAATACCGGTGTAACGGAGGATAGCCGTGCGCACATCCTTTCGTCCACCATCGCCGGCAATACGGCGTCGTCCAGTGGCGGCGGAATTTATATGGAGGATGGAGCCGTTATGAGCGCAAATACCGTGTTTTTCGGAAATCAGTCCGGATCTGATAAAAATGTGAGCGGCGTGACCAGCCAGCAATTTGCCGACAGCCAGTTGAGTGAAATCTATAATGTCACGGTTGATAATCAGCGTCAGACGGATTTTTATCCGTTCAACTACTGTTTTGTGGAAAAACAGGAAATGCCGTCCGATTTTGAAAATACAAGTCTTGAGAGTGACTCGACACTTTATTTCACCGGTAATTATTATCAGTTGAAAGACTATTCGCTGCTTATCAAGCACGGAATGAAAAATATTTATCAAGATGGGAAGTCCTCCGGTTCGTCAACCACTCAGCCATGCTTCGTGGCGACATTTAATGTGTCCGCCAGCGATATGCAGAATGTCGATCGCGTGCAGGTGACTAATGCGGCCGACCGTCTGGACGCCGGTGCCTTTGCCTACGAGGGCGGTATCCTGCCGACGGATTTGTTTACACGTATCTTTGTATCGCCTACCACCAATATCACGCTGGCAGCCGGTGCGGACATGAGCCAATATCTGGGCCGTTCGTTCTACACTTCTTTCTCTACGCTGGAAGATGCGCTCGGTTATGTCCGCTCCATGCGTAAAGATGGAAAAAATGCCAATACAAAATTCGAAATTCTGGTATCCGGCGGTACGTACAAGCCAACCTATGAACGTACTACAACGGCTTCCGTAACTCATAACCAGCGGTTGTATTCGTTTGTCGTGCCGCAGGGCGTCAGCATTTATGGAGGCTTTAAGGGAGACGAGCTGTATTCTTCAGGCGGTATTACCGCGATTCCGGGTGAGGGTGGAACGGTAACGGTTAACGATATGGGCGATATAACTGATATTCTGGAAGCCCGTGCCTATTCCGATTTCAACCAGAATGGCATTGAAGAACCGTGGGAACTGGCTAACCAGACCATCCTTTCGGGGCAGATAAATGCTTCGGCCGAGGCAAAGAATACGTATCATGTTGTATTTACGAGTAACAACACCGACAGCCCCAATCCGGTTGTGCTGGATGGTCTGACGGTAATGTACGGGCAAACCGACAATAGCCTGTCCGTAAGTACGAACGAGGATGAGCAGGGCCGTGGCGGAGGAATTTACAGTAATGAAGTCACTTATACCATCAGCCGCTGCCGCCTGCTCAACAATACGGCAGTGCGTGGCGGTGCCGTATTCGTACGTGACGCCGACCTGAATCTTTCCGGATGTATTCTGGCCGGCAATCAGACCGTTACTAATGCCGCTCAGGGCACCAACACTTTAACGAGCCGAGGCGGTGCTGCCTACGTGTCGGGCATTTCCCGCGATGTTTCCCTGCGCGCAGTGAATACGCTTTGGGCCAATAACGAGTCGGCTTACGAAGGTGGTGCCATCGGTACGAACTATGCCGACGGTTTGACGACATACCACGATCCGCTGCTCTATATCTTGAACAATACGTTTGTGCGCAACAAGGCGGTTACCAATCCGGTAATTTATGCTCACAATGGCAAGAGTCATATTATAAATACCCTGATTTGGGGTAACCAGGGCGAAACGTATCAGTCTGGTACCAATTTGTCCGAAATTTATGACGTTTCGCATTCGGCCAGCGATGTCAATTATGTGGATAAGTTCGGCGAAAACAATGGGTATAATAACATCCTGCTTTCTACGGCCAATATGGCTGATAACGGCCCGCGTTTCACCAATCCCTCGGCCGAGGCCGGCGTGAAAGCCAATTCCTCGGCCAGTCTGTGGAATCCGGCAGCCATATCCGTGCTGACAGACGCGGGCGACGGTACGACTCATACCGAACTTAAATATCCGGGTGAGGCCGGTCATGCGGACAATCAGGTAACGGGAGCTTATCAGGAATGGTTCAGCTCCACGGGATATTTGGGGCAGAATGATGTAGCCGAGGCTTACATCACGGGAGCGTATTCCCGTTATTCCGGCCCTTATGGCGAAAACGGCACGCAGATGTGTAAACCTATTGATATTGGTCTTTACGAGTATCAGTATGTGTCCAACTTCTCTACCATGCTGAAAATATATGTTGATACGCTTTCTGTCGGAAATGGTTCGGGCGACAGTTGGGCCAATGCCACCGACGACCTGCGCGGAGCCATTGTCGGTGCATCCAAACCGACTGACCAAGCCGGTACCAGAAGAATTTTTGTACGTGACGGGAAATATACCTGGAGCCGGCTGTCGGCAGGTTCGGCCTATATCCTGAACATGTCAGACAATTCGCTGAGCGACTCGCTGATTCTGAAAGGCTCTTGTACGGGCAGTGGCGAGCAGCAGGATTTCAGCAAACCCACAGTCGTTCGCAATGATGGTGAAACCAATATTCTGATGTCCGTATCAGCCAATAACAAGGATGTTGTTTTCGAAGGTTTCACGTTTGCCAATCATTCTGCGTCTGAAACTGCCAAGGGTATGGAGGTTAGTGTCCAGCCCAGTGGTTCACTGACGTTGAAGAATTGCGGATTCCGTCAGAACCCTGTCGGATTGAATGTAGCAGGAAACAGCGGTCCGGTATTGATATACAATACGCTCTTTGCCGACGGCGGTACGGGTCTGGCTGCCGACGAGCGGACCACGGTGGTCAATGCAACCTTTGCCCAGAATACCACTGACCTGACCGGCACGCCGAAAGGCATAAATATATATAATAGTGTGGCCTGGAAGAATGGCAAGCAAAATCTGACTACTGATACAGAGAAAAAGAATGTGGCTATTCCCGGTACGGTAGACAACGATAATGTGCTGGAGGGTCCCAACTTTGTAGACCCCGACAACGCTGACGTGATGAGCCGCGACTACCGCATCCGTCCCAACCTGTTGCTGCTGAACAAGGGTAACAAGAAGCATTATACTAATTATGCTTTGGGATTGACGGCAGCAGATTCTGCAATCCCGGCTGACGAGAAAGACCTGGCCAACAATGCCCGTCTGACGGGTGATGAGATAGATGTAGGGGCTTATGAGTACGAAGCTACCCTGAAACCCATTGTCTACGTAAAGGCCGACCTGACCGGTACGGCCGACGGTAACAGCTGGACCACCGCCCTGGGCGACCTGCAGGGTGCCGTCGACCTGGCCGGTATCTACGTGAATGGAAATCCGGGCGAGCATGCTTACGTATTTGTACACAACAACTACCGCGACGCCGGACTGCTCAACCTGTCGATGCCGGGCGTAAAGGTATATGGCGGCATGAACGACGAGACCTCTGCTGCAACGGATGTAAGCGGTATCGTGTCCGACCTGCTTACCCAGCGCAAGGGTATGCTGGAGTCTACCGGCCGCTCGTCGTTGCAGGACGTGACCCTTGGAACCGATGTCGTAGTGGACGGTTTCGTGGTGAACGGTGCGGCTACGGTCAACAACGGTATTCTTTCAACCTCCATTCTCAATGGTGCCGTGGCGGGCCAGTCCGACGGTGTGCTCTACAACTCGCTTGCTCTGAACAGCGTGTCGGGCGTCAAGGCCGTTAATGTGACGGCCACGGGTACGATTGCAGACGTAACGGGCAGCGGCAACAACCGTACGTCTGTCAGTGAAACCAATGCTTACGTAACGGACGATTACTGGAAATATCAGCTGATGGAAACATCGTCGGATATTGACCCGACGGAAAACCGTATGGATATTACCGGATATATGACTGAGGTAGGCCATAGCCGCGACCTGATAGGCAACCAGCGTATCCGTAACGCGGTGGATAACGGTTGTTTCGAAACGTGGAACATTACCGGTAACTATACGATTACGTCTGCCGACAAACCCGTTGGCAAGTCGGTGGTTTACGTGCGTAAGGAGCAGGAACTGCAGATTCAGAAAGCCGACGACGGCTCTCTGGTTTATCCGGCCGGCCAGTACTTCAGTCCCGGCTACCTGCTGCTGGAGCATCATGCCGGTTTGCGCGGTTGCGGCAATTACATCAACCTGACCAACTTTGCCGTTGAGCGCGACGTAAAGGCCGGAGGCAATGATTTGACCGTAATGCCGTTTGACGTAACGGACGTGACTCCGAATGCCGACTACAGTCTGAAGCGCTACAACGGCAGTACACGAGCTGCCTACGACTATACGTTTGACGACAAGGACGGCAAGGCATGGGAGACCCTCAGCCAGCCGGGTGGTTCCACTGAAGGTTTCCTGATTACTTCGGACAACGACATGACCATCCGTTTCAGCGGAAATTCCTATTCCGAGGGTGGCGCAGACAAGAGCGTTGTGCTGATGAAGTATAACTTCAACGATCCGTGGACCTCGACCACTTCAGGCGGCAACCGCTTTACCCACAAGGAAAACATGAGCTGGAACCTCTTTGGCTCGCCCTACCTTTGCGCCATGAACTATGGCGACATGGCATACGGCCGTGTTCTCTACGGCTATACGGCCGATACGTATAAGACGGTCAATACCGCCAACGAAACCGCAGGCTACATTCCTGCCGGCGACGCCGTGTTTACGCAAACGGCTACGCTTCGCGAAAGAGAATCCGTCAGCATTGCGCTGCCTTCATCCTCCGGCCGACAGGGCGATGCTTATGCCTCGTCGGCCCGCCTGCAGCTGACGCTGAGTCCGGCCGAGGCCACCCGCGCTACGGCCGACTGGGCTTCAGCGGCCGATGTGTTGCAGCTGAATGCCGTGCCGGCCGACGAGGCCCGTCAGGACTTTGACCTCGGTGCCGACGGTGTGAAGTGGATGAGCACGGCCGCCGTGCCGCAGCTCTACGCCGTGCGCAGCGGCAATCGCTATTCGCTCCTTTCGGCCGTCAGCGAGGAGGGCGAAACGCCACTGGGCGTGACTGCCTCCAAGGCCGGCACTTACCAGCTGGGCATTGCCGGCAACGAGGGTTACGAAACGGTGGAACTGACCGACCATTTGACGGGGCGCACCGTTGACCTCACCGCCGCTCCCTACACCTTTACGCTTCCGGCCGACACCTGTATCGACCAGCGCTTCACGCTCCGCTTCCGCACGCTGGATGACGAGGGAGCTGACGGCGGCATCCGCATCAGGCTGCAGGACGACGGCAGCATCTGCGTGAGCGGCCTTGAGCCCGGCCAGCGCATACAGGCCTACAGCGTGGGCGGCCAGCTCGAGTGGAAGCACGTGGCCACCGAGAGCCAGTGTGTCTTCCGCCTGCAGCGCGGCGTACATGTCATTGAGGTGCGTGAGGGTGGCACCAAGCGTGCCGTCAGCAAGCTCATGGTGCCTTAGTTGCAGTACACCCGCGGGTTGTGCACCCGCATCTCGTTTCCATAAAGAGCGGCGCGCTCCGTCCTGCCTCCGGGCAGTCGGGCGCGCCGCTCTTCGTAGGGTAGCTTCCGGCCGGTGTGGCAGGAAAGTTTTTACAAGGTGCCGTCCTGTTTCTGCGGGGCGGCACCTTGTTTTTCCGGGAAGCCGTTTTGTTTTTCCGTGTCGGTGTAAGGAAAAAAACCGTAATACGATTGTTACCCCATCGTTACCTTGGGGTAAACAAATCGACACATCAGGGCCGTAATTTTGCCTGCGAAAACAAACGATAGTTTCATTTAAATTTGAGATTTATGAGATTGAAAGGATTTATGAAAACCGGCGCCCTGGTGGCGTTGCTTTCGGCAAGCGCAGAGCCTGCCCTGTCGCAGGAATTTACCCTCGATTCCAAAAACTTTACCACGCCTTCATGGACGCGCCTGACCCGTCTGATGGCTGAGATGCAGGATGCCTCGCAGCCTTACAGCATCAACATGACCGTCAACGGCGACCCCCGCACGCAGATGGGCTTTGCCTGGTTTACGAACCCGGAGGTGAAGAGCGGAAAGGTGCAGATTGTGGCCAAGGCTGACGCCACGGCCGAGGATTTTGCCAATCCCGACCTGATTCTTGACGCCACTTCGGCCGACGTGAAGGACCTGAACTACGTGACGGCCAAGAATTACGTGGACGGTATTGAGGCCAACGCCAAGCGCTCGTACACCAGCCACAAGGCCCTGGCCACCACGCTGAAGGCCGGCACCACCTATTCCTTCCGCGTAGGCACGGAGCAGGGCTGGAGCGAAATCGGCCATTTTACCACTGCTTCCGATTCGTACAGCGCTGAAAAGGGGTATTCCTTTATCTATATGACCGATACGCAGGCACAGAATGACGAAATGTTCGACGTGTCGCAGAAAACGGCGCACGCCGCCCAGCAGTTGGTACCTGAGGCACAGTTCGTGCTGGTCAACGGTGATTTGGTGGAGACTTCGGGCGCCAACAACTCGGAGTGGGAATATGAGCAGTGGTTCGGCACGATGCAGGACATCTGGATGGACTACCCGCTGGTAGTGGCGCAGGGCAATCACGACACCAGCTCGAACAGTAACTTTACGTGGCACTTCAATACGGACACCAGTTTCAACCAGAATTCGGCCGTTACAACAACCATGGACGGAACGGTATATTCGTTTGTTTACGGCGACGCCCTGTTTATGGTCATCAACTACGAGGACTACAAGAAGGAGGGTTACTTCCAGGCCCTGGCCGACTGGATGCGCAAGCAGGTGGAGGCTCATAAAAACGTGAAATGGCGTATTGCCACCTTCCACAAAAACATGTTTACCGGCAGCAAGTCGCACCAGAGCGACAACGACGGACGCCTGGTGCGTGAGAACATGCTGCCCGTGTTCGACGAGTTGGACATTGACCTGGCCCTGCAGGGACACGACCACATTTATGAGGTGATAGGCCCGGTCAACAACAGCCGGAAAACCCTGGTTGAAGGAGCCGTGGAAGAGGTGGAGACCGTAGAGCCCGGCGGTGTGCGCGAAAACATGACCGGCAAGCAGGGTGGCGTGTTCAACGTGAAGGAGGGTACGCTTTACTTCCTCAACAATTCGGCCGGAAAGAAAAAGTATGAGCCGCGCAACGAGCAGGCCATGATTGACGCCTATGCCGACCATCAGGTGGAAAACTACTGGGGGCTCTTTTCCGGCAAGTTCGGACAGACCGGCGAGCCTACGTTCAGCAACGTGACGGTTACGGCCGATACCATCTTTATCAGCACCTATACCGTCGATGATGCCGGCACACCTTCGCTGTTCGACTCCTTCAAGGTAATCAAGGAGGACAAGACAACCGAGGGTATGACCAGCGTGACTGCTCCGGATGTAAGGATTTATGCCGACAACGAGGCCCGCACCATTGTCATTGACGGCGTGGAGCCGGAGAGCGTGGAGGTTTATGCCGCCAATGGTGTACTGGCCCGCCGTATTCAGGGCAAGGCCGTGTCAGTCAGTACGCAGGACATGACCCGCGGGCTCTACATCGTGAAGGCCGTGAAGGGAAAGAAGAGCTATTATGGAAAAGTGGTTGTAGCCTGACCTCACCACTGTTTTCTCTACTTAGGTTAAGCAGCCCCGGGAGCGCTCTTTGCTTCCGGGGCTTTGAGGTTTAAGGGGGCGCGGTGCAAAAAAAGGAGAGGCCGGACGCTACACTGCGTCCGGCCTCTCTCTATATATGTATGCGTTTGTCTGGCGGTGCCGTGTTTTATTGAATCAGCACGCGGCAGGTTTTTTGTCCCGACTGGATGATGTAGGTGCCGGTGGGCAGCGGCTGGCCCAGGGGTACCCGCTGTCCGCTCAGGTTGTAGGCGCGGGCGGGTCCGTCGGCATAGATGGCCTTGTGGCTGATGCGTATGCCGTCGGGCAGGAGAGTCTGGCTGATGCCGTCCTCAATGGCGCCGCTGGCCGTCAGCACGAAGGTGGTGCGCCAGGTGTCATTGCCGGAAGCCGAGTTCCAGAAGTCGAGGGCGCCGGTGCCTTTGTTGATGACCACGTAGCCGTTGTTGCCGGTGTAGGCATGGAGCAGGTAGTTTGACCCGCTCTTTTCCAGTCCCCATTCAGCCGGCTGCTCCTGCAGGGCCACAGTGTTGCCGCTGCGGTAGAGGTAGCGCTGGTTGTCGGCGTTCTGAAGGGTGACGCGGCCCTGGGTTTCGGCTGCGCGGATGAGCCATTTCTGGGCGAGGGTATTGCTCTCGGCGTAGGCCTTACCGTCGCCCGAGATAAAAAAAGGCGCGTCGGCATCGCCGATGTTTTCCAGGCTCGAAATGGTAAAGTACGTGTCGGGCGAGTATCCGTCGACGGTGATGCAGGTGGCCCGGGCAGCCTCCATGGCTGCTTCGATGGCCCGTGTAGCTTCGGTGTAGCTGCTCATCTGCTCGATTTGCTCGTCGGTAGGAATGACTTTGCGGAGGGCTTCAATGGCATTCTGCTCGTATTCGCCGGCCTTGGCGGTACTGATTTGAGCCTCGTCGTAGGTGTCGGCTTCAGCCATCTGGCGGGCCTGGTTTACGAGGTTCTTGAAATTCTCGAGTCCGGGGTTACCGCTCACCAGCCAGCTGATGGGCAGGGTGACGAAGTTCATGCTGTAAGCATCGTCGCCCATGCTGTTGTCTTCGTAGTAAACGGCTACGTCGCCGTTGGCCAGGCGCTCGATGGTGGAGTAGGCCGAACCCAGCTCGCAGATGACCTTTTTATACGGATAGGTCTTTCCGCCGTCAATGCTGGCGTAGAGCGTGACGTTCTGGCGTGAACCGGAATTGCAGATGGTGTGCAGGATGATGTCGTCGGAGTAGACAAGGATGTCGGCGTTGCACGAAGCACCCCAAATCTGGCTGTTTTCGTACTGCTGGCCCCAGGTTTCGCCGCCGTCGGTGGAGAGGTTGAAACCGCGGTTGCCGCTGCGGCGGGTGGAGAGCATGACGGTGCCGTCGGGCAATTCGGCCACTTTGGCCTCGTCGCCGCCATCGTAGGCTGAGGTGGCGGATACGTTCCAGGTCAGGCCCTCGTCGTCAGAATAGAGCGTATAGTTCTGGTAGTTGCCGCTGCTAAACTTGCAGACCATGGCAAACATGACGCGGCCGTTGCGTGAGGCGTCCTGCTGGTGCTGCAGCAGAATGCCGCGGCCGGAGGTGGTGAAGCCACCCTGCAGCTGGCCCTGGACATACTGGTGGGCATAGAGCTGTGAGGTCAGGTCTTCGGGCTTGCTCCAGGTCTGTCCGCCGTCATCGGAGTAGGTCATGTAGTAGCGTATGGGGCTGCTGTAGGACGAGCCCTGGAACTGCTTGTCGGCCACCATGAGGCAGATGATGCGGCCGTGGGCCGTTTCAACCAGGGCAGCGTCGCCGTAACCGTAGTTGGGCGATACGGCCGGGTCGCCGGCAATGAGCTTGCCTTCGGACCAGGTCAGTCCGTTGTCGTCGGAGTGGCGTGTGATGAGGTCAATGTAGTTGGGCAGGTCGCCGTTGCTGTTGTAGCGCTTGTCGGTTACGGTGACGATGCGGCCGTTGAGGGCGTCGTCCTTTTGGTGGCGCAATACCAGCATGGCCGGGATGCGCCAGTAGTGTGAACCGTCGTCGTAGGGGTTGAAGAGCATGGTGTGCGACTTGAAGATGCGTGCCTTTCCGGTGGGGTTGCTGTTGATGTCCAACTCGCCGTCGGGCTGCTGGATGCTCTTGAGGGTAGCGTCAATCTCGTGGTCGGGCGTAGCCGTCGGTTTGAGGTCGGCAGTGATGAAGAAGCAGGTGCTGCCGGCTTCCAGTTTTTGCGGTTCGCTGAACTGCAGCTGCACGGTGTTGCCGCTGACGGTTACGGAGTCGAGCAGGGTGGCCTGTGCTTTCAGTGTGCCGTAGAAAAGGTTGGAAGTAGAGCGGTAAACCTTGATGCAGGCCAGGTCGGCGGCAGCGTCGGTAGAGCCGCTCAGGTCGATGGTCATGCCGCTTACGGACGTGCTGCCCTGGAATCCGCCTACCTGCAGGTCGGCACGCATGACGATGCGGTCGGTATTGCCCGGCGCCATGGTGAGGAAACCCTGTACGGCGTTGGCCGACTGGATGCTGACGGGGGTGTTCAGGTCGTCATCGCTCAAGGCTTCAAGCTGCCAGGCCGAGGCCGTGTTCAGACCTCCGGCCCAGGTAACGATGACCGAGCCGTTTTGCTGGGCATGTACGGGGTTCTGCCCGGCCGACTGGATGGTGAAGGCGGCCTGCTGGCCCAGTGAGGTCACGGCGTAGGCCGTCTGGGGCTGGGCTGTGGTGGCGTTGGGCGCATTGAGGTATTCGCCCGTAGCCACGTTGCGGATGTAGAATTTCTGGTTGCCGGCGTCCTCAAAGGTCCACACGTATGAGGCGCTGGCCTGACGGGCACCGAACTTGGGCTGAGTGCCCTGTCCCGGACTGTAGATGACCTGTCCCTGACAATAGGCGGCCGAGGGGCCTGACACGATGTAGTAGGTTGTGCCGGCCACTACCGGCAGGCGTGTGGCGTCGTAGGCCTGACGGGCTTCATTCAGCTCGGCCGTCGTGGTGGCGGCGGCAATGGCCTCGCGGTAGGTCTGGCGTGCCTCGGCGGTGTACTGGCCCGGGTTGGTACCCTCAGAGGTCAGCACTTCCAGATAGTTCTCGGCTTCCTTGCGCGGTACGGCCATGGGGTCGGTAGGGTCGAAACTCTCAAAGCGGAACTGGCATCCGGGGTCGGAGGTGTTGCTGCCCCCGCCGTAGCTGATGACGCGGTACTGGTCGCCCGTGCCGCCTTGATGGAGCTGCTTCGTGCCGGAGACGATGATGTAGAGGTCGTTTTGGCCGTTGATGGCCTTGATTTGCCAGCCCGTTTGCGGCTCGGTGCTGACGGGATAGAAGGCGGGGTTGGCGCCAACTACCTGCGTGTGAGAGGGGTCGATGTAGACGCCTCCCGAGCGGCAGACGAGGTTGTAGGTGCCGTCGGTGCGCTGTTCCACGCGCCAGAGCTGGTCGTCGGCATACGTGACTGAAGCCGCACCGCTCAGGTAGGTGGCCGTGCCGGCACTGGTGAGGGTACGGTTTTCGCGGTTCGGGGTGAAAAGCCGGAACCACTTGGGCGCATCGGCCGTTGAGCTTTCAAAAGCCACGGCCAGCATCTGCGCCGGCCAGCCGAGCCCTATACAGCAGAGCGCGGCCAGCAGTTTGCGGTAGATGTTGTGCATAGTTTTTCTGAATTGTATTTTTTGAGGTTTATTTAGTTGTTTCCGAGTGAAAAAGGCGTTTAGCTGAAACGCGGCCGTGTAGCCTCAACAAGCCACTTGCGGGCTTCGGCGTCGTGCGTGAGCAGCGGCATGAGGCGGTTGCGTACGCGGGCATGGTAGGCATCAATCCAGTGCATCTCGTCGCTGCGCAGCAGGCGGCAGTCGATGGCGGCAAAGTCGTAGGGGCAGAGGGTCAGGACTTCAAAGCCCATGAATTGGCCGCAGGCCTCTTCTTCGGGCGGCGTGACGAGCAGTACGTTCTCGATGCGCACGCCGAATTTTCCTTCGAGGTAGATGCCCGGCTCGTCGGTGACGGTCATGCCCGGCAGCAGGGGAACCTGCGTACAGGCCCGGTGGTTCTTGCGTATTTGCTGCGGCCCTTCGTGTACACAGAGGTAGCTGCCTACGCCGTGTCCTGTGCCGTGACCGAAGTCGTAGCCGTGTTGCCACATGGCGTAGCGGGCGGCCAAATCGAGGTTGAGGCCGGTGGTGCCTTGCGGGAAGCGGGCCCGTGCCAGGGCGATGTGGCCCTTGAGCACCAGCGTGTACACGCGGCGCATTTCCTCGCTTACGGGGCCCAGCGCCAGTGTGCGGGTAATGTCGGTGGTGCCATCCTGATATTGTGCGCCCGTGTCGAGCAGCAGCAGGCCCTCGGGACGCAGCGGGGCATCGGTGGCCTGGGTCGGCTCGTAGTGGACGATGGCGCCGTGCTCCTGGTAAGCCGAGATGGTGGCAAAACTCAGACCACGGTAAAGGGGGCTTTCGGCGCGGTAGGCCGTGAGTTGTCGGTCGACGGCCAGTTCCGTCATGCCTCCGGCGGCTACCTGGTCCTTCAGGCGGCAGAGCATGCGCACCAAAGCGGCGCCGTCGCGCGCCATGGCCCGACGGAATCCTTCCTGCTCCACTTCGTTCTTGACGGCCTTGGCCATTTGGGCCGGCGAGGGCGCTACGTAGCAGGGCAGTCCCTCGGCCTGGGCCATGAGGCAGGCATTGGCATCCGACGGTATCCACAGCCGGCCTTGCACGGAACGCAGTGTCTTTGCAACGTCGGCATAGGGGCGCACGTCAATGCGGCGCAGGTGGAGCTGCTCGGCGGCCTCGTCGTTCAGGCGGTCGGCCCGGGTAAAGAGGGTGGCTTTCTGTTCGCCTTCCAGCAGCAGGTAGGCATAGAATACGGGATTACATTCCACGTCGCTGCCGCGCAGATTGAGCGTCCAGGCAATTTCGTCGAGTGCCGTCAGCAGCAGGGCGTTGCAGTGATGCTTGTGGGCTTCGTGCAGCAGCTGTCGTATTTTCTGTTCGGCCCCTGTCCCGGCATATTCCAGCGGCTGCACCGTAATGGGTTCGTGCGGCATGGGTGGCCGTTCGGCCCACAGGTCGGCGGCTGCGTCGGTGTCCAGCGTCAGGCCGATGCCTGCCGCCTGCAGTTCGTCCTGCAGGATTCTGGCTTCGTCAATGGTCAGTGTCCGTCCGTCAGTGCCTACGCAGTCGCCCTCGTGCAGTTGGCTGCTGAGCCATTGGGCCGGCGTAGGTGTGTCGGGTTCTCCCTCGCGCATCAGGCAGAAGGGTGTGCCTTCCAGTTGTTGCGTGGCGGCCAGGAAGTAGCGCGAGTCGGTCCATAGGGCCGCGTCGGTCAGGGTTACTACGGCCGTGCCTGCCGAGCCGTCGAAACCGGAAATCCATTGCCGGCACTGGAAGTGAGGCGCTACGTATTCCGAAGCGTGGTCGTCAGCCGACGAAAACAGGACGGCTGCCAGATGGTGGCTTTCCATCCATGCGCGCAGTTGGGCTACGCGCTCATTTATGGTTGTGTTCATGGTTTGAGCAAATTTGGTCATTTTGCCCTAAAGTTACAAAGATTCAGGAAAAGTAGGGTATGAAAATACAAAAAAGCAAGCCTTTCGGAAAAAGAAGGCTTGCTTTTTATGTTTAGGGTAAAATGAAAAATTCAATTAGTCGTCGTTGCGGTGCAACTTCTGTACGTAAACGGCGTGTTCTTTAGCCAAACGTTTCAGTACGGAGGGCTTGTTGAACTGCTGACGGGCGCGAAGTTCTTTTACAACACCGGTTTTTTCGAATTTTCTCTTGAATTTTTTGAGGGCGCGTTCAATGTTTTCGCCTTCTTTTACTTGTACTACGATCATTTTGTTTTGTTGTTATTTTTGTTATTACTTAATATGCATACTATCAGCGAAGTGCAAAATTACAGATTATTTTTATATCCAACAAACAAAACACTTTTTTTTTGAGCGTGAATCATTCTTTTTCAGGACTTTTGCCGGTTGTAATTCTCTTTTGTCCGTTGCAGCAGTGGTACCGGCAGGGCTTTTTATCCCGCATTCTGTTCTGCATAAACGGTAGGCTGAATGTGGTGGTCAGTAATTTTTTTAATTTTTTTCTTGGCGGTTTCAATTATTATTCCTACCTTTGCACTCGCTTAACGGCAAAAAGGTTTGATTCGCTAGCTCAGCTGGTAGAGCACAACACTTTTAATGTTGGGGTCTTGGGTTCGAACCCCAAGCGAATCACCCAGGCGCAGCCATTCTTTCTTTTCTGAAAGTCGGCTGCGCTTTTTTTGTGTGTATGCCTCGGGGGGGCGTTGTGGTTGGGGGTGCCGGAGTCCCGGCGAGGGGGTCAGTATCCCGATTGATTGATTTTCCTCCACGATTTCTGTATGTCTTCCTTGTCAAAAGTATATATCTTGCCCAGAATGCCGAACGATACGGTCTTCTTTTCGTCGGGCAGCTGGATGCGTCCGATGCTGAAGATGGCGTAGTTTCTGACTTCCAGTTGCGAATCCAGCAGTACGTCAATCAGCTGTCCGGCGGCCAGGCTGCCCAGCACGTTCCATACGGGCAGCAGTTCCTGCGGGATGATTTCGGGCGGCTCTTCGTCCAGGGTTTCGGTAATGAGGTTTCTGATGGCTGCCTGATGGGCCTTTTTGCCCGGGCAGGTGAATACCAGTGTGAGTACGACGGCTGCCGTGAGGGTGCCGATAATGATATTTCTTTTCATGTCCGTGCGCTTTTTCTTGTGTAGGTGTTTCCGGTTTTCTGCCGGTTTTTCTCGGGGGGGCTGTAAGGTGCGGGCGCGTCTGTCCGGTGTCCCGTCTTTTGCCCACCGTTTGTATCGGTTGCAAATTTACCGTTTGCGGCTGATGTAGCCGTGTCTTTTTCCTGTTTTTCTTTTGTTTTTTGTGCAGCGTTGCTTCCTGCAACGGGTTCTTGCCGTTTTTTTCGGCCGGCCGGCGGGCCGTACTGAAAAAAACAGGAAAAAACACGGCCGTTTGCACTTATTTTCATAGTTTTGCACGACGTAGCTGCCGTTTCGCCTGCTTTTGGCATCCGGGCGGGGCAGTTCTTCCTTTCCGGCCCATTGCGTAAGCCGGATGTGATATTTGTGCAGATATTTATGTGTCCGGATGTTCCGGCGTCATTTACGAAACGTCTTTTTTAAAAAAAGGTCCGGCCGCCCGGTGCGGCATGATTCGGGTCAGAAAAAAAATTGCAGTCGTCCTATGTCAGACTATCATCATTTTTCCGTGTTTTGCGATGGCTTTGCCACTGCCTATTTCTTTATTTTTTCCTATCTCATTCTCAAGCGCCGTTCCTCTACGCGTATTCTGCGCGTGACGGGGTGGATTTTCCTCTTCTGGGGCTTTGAGTGTCTCAAGGACATTGTGCTGGCCGGTCCGGGCTGTTATACCGAGACCATGCTCGACCATGTGCTCATGCTCGACGGATGGTCGGCCGTAACCTATCTGTGTTTTCTTTTTGAACTGACCAATCCCGGCTGGGTCACGTTCAGGCGCGTGGCGTGGCAGTGTGTGCCGTTCCTGCTCTTTACCGTGGCCTACTGCATCTGGCCCGTGCCGCCCGTCACCTGGGCCTATGTAGTTTTTCTGGCGGTCTATGGCGTGACCATGCTTTTGGTGGGCTACTGCTGGAAACGCAAGTACACGGCGTATATTTACAGCAACTATTCCAACGTGTCGAGCATGGATATTTCCTGGCTCAAGAATATCTATCTGCTGGGCTTCCTGAACATGTGGCTCTGGCTTGTGATTTCGCTGGTCAATGCGCCGCTCATTGATTGCGTTTACTATCTCTTCACGGTGGTGATGTGGCATCTCTCGCTGTACTACATTCATACCCTTCGTCCCGTGCCCGTGGCCGACGCGGTTCCCGAAGCCGGACCGGCCGATACCCCCGACCGCAACTATTTTTTCGCCGGCCGCCTTGAGGAGCTGGTGGAAAAGGAGTGCCTTTATCTCGACCCCAACCTGACGCTGGCCGCCCTGGCCGCCCGTGTGGGCACCAACCGCACCTATCTGAGCGACTACTTCTGCAACGTGCGCCATGTCATGTTCTATGACTATATCAACGGTTTGCGCATACAGAAAAAATGTGTACCCCTGATGATGCAGCATCCGGAGTACACGTTGGAGCACATTGCACAAGTAAGCGGTTTTAACTCAATGGCTACCTTTCATCGCGCCTTCAAGAAAATCATGGGGATGACTCCCGGCCGTTACCGTTCCGGCATTCAGCCTTGACCTGCGGCGCGTGCAGGTCCTGATGTAGGGTGTAAAAGTTCTTGTCGTTTTTTTGTGTTTTCTGTATTTTCTGTATGGTAAAGATAGCAAGCCGCTTTCATACCTGCCCCTCTTGCCGGTGGTCAAAATGTCGCAATGCGTCAATTTATACTCTCATTTAAACAATTCTGCCGCCTTTATGTCGTGCTACGCATTGACAGTCAGCTGCTTGTGCATGTACCCTTAAAATACGGTAACCGAATTTTTTCCTGCCGTTTCTACCGAAAAAAGCGCCCCTCCGGCTTGCCGTGTGTGTAATAATCCCTAACTTTGTAGTCGGTAGTCCCGCAGGGGCGGCCGTCTTTTTTTTCATATTCATATATACATTTCTACCATCGATGACTAACACACTTACCCGAGGCCTGCTCCTGGCGGGCGCACTGATGGGGCCGTCGGCTGCGGCGCAGGACCGTCCCAATATCATTCTGTTTCTGGTTGACGACATGGGCTGGCAGGAAACGTCGGTTCCCTTCTATCGTGAGCGCACCCCGCTCAACGACCGCTACCGCACCCCCAACATGGAGCGCATGGCGCGCATGGGTGTCAAGTTTACGCAGGCCTATGCCTGTGCCATATCCTCGCCCTCACGCTGCAGCCTGATGTCGGGCATGAATGCCGCCCGCCACCGTGTGACCAACTGGACGCTGGAGTACAACACCAAGACCGACGCGCCCAGCTCCGTCATTACCCTGCCCGACTGGAACTACAACGGCATCCAGCCGGCCGGCAAGGCCTCGGAGCGCGACCTGAAAAACAGCACCGCCATCACCTCGCTGCCCCAGCTCCTGCAGGACAACGGCTACTACACCATCCATTGCGGCAAGGCCCACTTTGCCGCCCGTGGCACGGCGGGTGAGGATCCGCTGAACTTCGGGTTCAACGTCAACATAGCCGGAGCGGCCAACGGCGCTCCCGGCAGCTATCTGGCCGAAAACGAGTATGGCACGGGCTCTTTCCACGTTTCCGGTCTGGAGCAGTATTATCAGAAGGGCACGTTCCTGACCGAGGCCCTCACGCTCGAGGCCCTCAAGGCCATCGAGGTGCCCATTGCGCGCAAACAGCCCTTCTATCTCTACATGTCGCACTATGCCATTCATGCCCCCTATGATGCCGACAAGCGCTTTACGCCCCACTACCAGACGGCCGACGGCCAGGGCGTTTACGACTCCCTGCTCCGGGCACCGCTCAACCGCCAGGAAATCAACCACGCCGCCCTGGTGGAGGGCATGGACAAGAGTCTGGGCGACATCCTCAACTATCTGGAGCAACACCCCGACGTGGCCCGCAACACCATCGTCCTGTTCATGTCCGACAACGGCGGACAGGGCGTCAGCGTGCGTCAGGGCCGCACCGACCGCGACCAGAACTATCCCGCCCGCGGCGGCAAGGGCTCGGCCTTCGAGGGCGGCGTACACGAGCCGATGATGGTCTACTGGCCCGGCGTGACCCGCGGCGGCACGACCAACGACAACCGTGTAATGATTGAGGACTTCTTTCCCACCATACTCGACATGGCCGGCGTGACCCGCTACCATACCGTGCAGACGGTCGATGGGCGCAGCTTTGTGGACCTGCTGAAGCATCCCCGCCGCCGTCGCGACCGCGTCACCATCTGGCATTTCCCCAACCTCTGGGGCGAGAGTCAGGACAAGGCCGAGGGCTACGGCGCCTATTCGGCCATCATGAAGGGCGACTACCACCTCATCTACACCTGGGAAACCCGCCAGCTCCGCCTCTACAACGTGCGCAAGGACATTGGCGAGGCCACCGACCTGGCCGCCAGCAAACCCAAGCTGGTGCGCCGTCTGGCGCAGGAGCTGACCGACTCGCTCCAAGCCTGCCGGGCCCAGCGCCCCGTGCTCCGGTCCACCGGACAGCCCATTGCCTGGCCCGCCGAGGCTGCCCAGGCCCTGTAATCCGTATTCCCCTCGGGAAAATTCCACATCCGGCCTTCGCCTCCTCCTCTGCCTGTGGGCAGGGGGGGGAGGTGAAGGCTTTTTTCTATGCTGGGCCGGCCATGTCCGTAGAGCGTATCCGGAAGTCTTGGTGTGCCCGCAGTTCAGTTCCCCCTTTCGAGGCATGAAAGCGAAGAAAGTCGGCACCTTTTTCTTTTTCCGCGCCGCCGAAAAATTTTTTCCTCCCGCCTTTTTTCATTTTTCTCTCGCCTTTTTCCGCCGGTTTCGTACCGCCGGGGGCGTAGCGCCCTTCCGGTACCGGTCGGGAAGCCTTTTGTATCCGGCGCATTTTGTTAAAAAGCAGGATAATCTGCCCCGAAATGTTAAAATGGTTCAAGACGTGCAATCCTTGCCCCGTTGCGTCGTTTCTTTTAGTGTCCGGATGACTTTTTCGGGTCATTTCTGCCGGATTTTTTCCATTTTTTGGCAGTTGGACGCTTTTTTCTTTGGGTTGTGCTTCATTAATGCTTTTTAATTATGTACCTTTGCAGCGTAATGCGAACCGTTGTAACATGCGGACAGTTAAGGGTATATGTATGATGCATGACTCTTGGGAATTTGACGGCCGGCCTGTGATGAACATGCCGGCAGGATTACGGAATGTGTCTTATTTTTTAACCCTTGTAAATAATCAGCCGGTCCTGCAAGGAGCGTTTCCCGCGTTCGGTAACGGGTGCGCGGCAGGCCAGTGGAAAAGCAAATGTTTATGCCACAGCTTACTTTGTTGTTCACTTTCTTAGTGAGTGCCGTGCTTACGGCTTTTGTGATTCCTAAAATCATCTTGATATCCTACAAGAAGAAACTTTTTGACTTTGCTGACGAACGCAAGGTCCACAAAGGCATTGTGCCCCGTTTGGGGGGCGTGGCCTTTACCCCCGTCATCACCATTACGCTGGCCCTGGTGGTAGGTCTGCTCACACTCGTTTCCCCGCCCCGCCCCAGCATGTCCTACGTGGCCCACAGCGCCCATCTGGCCCTCGGCCTCTCGGCGCTGGTCATCCTCTATATGGAAGGCGTGACCGACGACCTCATCGGCGTGGGCTACAAGGCCAAGTTCCTCACCCAGTTCATCTGCGCCGTCATGATTATCTGTACCGGCGTATGGCTCAACAACCTGCACGGCCTTTTCGGCGTGTATGAGCTTTCGCCCTGGGTGGGCATGCCCCTTACCGCCGTGTTGCTGGTGTTTATCATCAACGCCGTCAACCTGATTGACGGCATCGACGGTCTGGCCTCCGGCCTTTCCATGATAGCCCTGTTCTTTCTGGGCTGTCTCTACGGTTTTTGCGGCAACTGGACCTATGCCGTCCTCTCGTTTGCCACGCTCGGTACCCTCGTGCCCTTCTTCATCTACAACGTGTTCGGGCGCGCCGAGGTGGGGCGTAAAATCTTTATGGGCGATTGCGGCAGCCAGACCATCGGTCTGATTCTCGGTTTGCTGGCCGTCCGTTTCTGCGTGTACGACAGCAGCATCGGCGCTCTTGCCTTCAATCCGCTGGTGGTGGTCTTTTCGCTGCTCATGGTGCCGTGTCTCGATGTGGTGCGCGTGATGTTCGGCCGCATCCGGCGCCATCAGAATCCCTTCATGCCCGACAAGACCCACATTCACCACAAGTTCCTGGCCCTGGGCATGAGCCACCGCACGGCCATGGTCACCATCCTCTTCGTTTCCGCCTTTTTTGCCCTGCTCAACCTGGGGCTGACTTCCCTGATTAACGTCAACTTCATCCTTCTGCTCGATGTGGTGCTGTGGACGCTGATGCACATTTGGCTGTCTCATACCATTCGGAAACGGGCGGTGTGCAGTACAGGCGAAGACAACATGAAATAAAATTCGAAAAATAAAAAAACATTCAACATATCCCATTATGAAAACCGTAATGCTCGTATTCGGAACGCGTCCCGAGGCCATCAAGATGGCCCCGCTGGTCAAGGCGTTTCAGGCCGCTTCCGACAGTTTCCGGACGCTGGTTTGCGTGACCGGTCAGCATCGTGAAATGCTCGATCAGGTGTTGCATATTTTTGATATCCGTCCCGATTATGACCTCAACATCATGAAGCAGGGGCAGGATTTGTACGACGTCACTTCACGGGTGCTGCTCGGTCTGCGCGAGGTATTGAAAGAAGCCCGTCCCGACGTCGTACTGGTGCACGGCGACACCACCACCAGCACGGCTGCCGCTCTGGCTGCCTTCTACGCCCAGATTCCCGTAGGCCATGTGGAGGCCGGTTTGCGCACCCACAATATCTACAGCCCGTGGCCCGAGGAGATGAACCGTCAGCTCACCGGCCGCATGGCCACCTGGCATTTTGCTCCTACGCCCCTGAGCCGTCAGAACCTGTTGGCTGAAAATGTGGCTGAGGCGCAGATTACCGTTACGGGCAATACCGTAATCGATGCCCTCTATTGGGTGGTGGATAAAATCAAGCACGATGCTTCCCTCTCGCAGCAGCTTGACGCCGAGCTTCAGCGTGCGGGCTACGACGTGGAGCGGCTTTCCGGCGGACGCAAGCTGGTGCTCATCACCGGTCACCGGCGCGAGAACTTCGGCGACGGTTTCATCCACATGTGTACCGCCATCAAGGATCTCACGCAGCGTTATCCGCAAGTGGACTTTGTTTATCCCATGCACCTCAACCCCAACGTGCGCAAGCCTATCCACGAAGTGTTCGGTCAGGACCTCAGCGGATTGGGCAACATGTTCTTCATTGAGCCGCTGGAGTACCTGAGTTTCGTACATCTGATGGAGAAGAGCCACATCGTGCTGACCGACAGCGGCGGCATCCAGGAGGAAGCTCCCGGACTGGGCAAGCCCGTACTTGTGATGCGTGATACCACCGAGCGCCCCGAAGCCCTCACGGCCGGTACGGTGAAACTGGTGGGCACGGATTACGACAAGATTGTGTCGGCCGTATCTACCCTGCTCGACGATGAAGCAGCCTATCAGGCCATGAGCCGGGCGGTCAATCCCTACGGCGACGGCAAGGCCTGCGGCCGGATTGTCGAAACGCTGAAGGCATAAGAGAATCTTTTAAAAAAAAACATCATAACATAAAGAGAGAATATGAAAGCATGTTTCATGGGCTTGGGCTATATCGGACTGCCCACAGCCATCATCGCCGCCAAGCACGGCGTTCAGGTAACGGGTGTGGATATCAATCCGCAGGTGGTTGAAATGACCAACCAGGGCCATCTGCACATCATTGAGCCGGGCATGGAGGAAATGCTGCAGGAAGTGGTGAAGAACGGTCAGTTGAAAGCTTCCACCACACCTGAGGTGAGCGATGCCTATTTTATGGTGGTACCCACACCGTTCAAGGGCAACCACGAGCCGGACATTTCTTACGTGGAAGCAGCCACCCGCTCGGTAATCCCGTTTCTGAAGGAAGGCGATTTATACGTTATCGAGTCTACCTCACCCGTAGGTACTACCGACAAGATGAAAGACCTCATCTTCAGTGAGCGCCCCGAACTGAAGGATAAAATCTATATTGCCTACTGCCCTGAGCGTGTGTTGCCGGGCAACGTAATCTATGAACTGGTACACAATGACCGTGTGATTGGCGGTATGAACGAGGCTTCTACCGACAAGGCCATTGCATTTTACAGCCAGTTTGTGCAGGGTACGCTCCATCGCACCAACTGTAAGACGGCCGAGATGTGCAAACTGACCGAGAATTCCAGCCGTGACGTGCAGATTGCCTTTGCCAACGAGCTTTCGCTCATTTGCGACAAGGCCGGCATCAACGTGTGGGAACTGGTCAATCTGGCCAACAAGCACCCGCGTGTAAATATCCTTCAGCCCGGTTGCGGCGTAGGCGGCCACTGCATTGCCGTTGACCCTTACTTTATTACGGCCGACTTCCCCGTAGAGAGCCAGCTGATTGCCAAGGCCCGCGAAATCAACAACTACAAGGCCTTCTGGTGTGCGGAAAAGGTAGAAAACGCCATGCTGCGCTTTGAACTGGAACACAAGCGCAAACCGTGTGTAGCCATGATGGGACTGGCCTTCAAACCCAATATCGACGACCTGCGCGAGAGTCCCGCCAAGTATATCGTAACCAAGGTGATGCAGAGTTGCAACAATGCCAACATCCTGGTGGTAGAGCCTAATGTTGAGGTGCACCACGTATTCAAACTGACGGATTACAAGGAAGCCTACGAAAAGGCTGATATCGTGGTATTCCTGACGGCACACGATCCGTTCAAGACTCTGCCTTGGCGTGACGACAAGGTAATCCTTGATTTCTGCGGAATATTTAAGAAGTAATAGGTTTCGAAACTGTAGGCTAAGAATTTAGTTCTTTTGAATTTAAATTCTTAGCCTTTATGTGTATATATAAAGGCATACATATGTTTGAAAAAAGAATTGTAGCAATACATAGTATTTCCGATCAGAATTTGTCGCAAAATCGTTTGATTCATTATATTAGAACAATGCGATTTTTGGGATATAAGTTTGTTTCGGTTGATACCATATTGTCTGATAAGCATAATGGGAAGTTATTAGCTCTTACTGTAGATGATGGGTATAAAAGCTGCATTAAGAATCTAATTCCTGTATTAGAAAAATACAAGATTCCTGCATTGATGTTTTTGCCGACTCAATTATTGGGATTACCCGAAAATCATGATGAATTATTAAAGAATGAGTGTTACAGAAATGAATCCATCATGAGTGTTGAAGATGTTAACTTGTGGGTTCATAAAGGATTTGATATAGGTTTTCATACAGGAAAGCACATTGATTTATATTATCATGAAGATCAAGAAATAGAGAAAGATTTTCGTGAAGGTATGGATATTTTTAGAAAAAATGGTTGGGAAATAAAGTATTTTGCTTATCCTAAAGGTTTCTTACCTAAAAACAGAAATTTATTTGAAGGATTATTACGGGAATATAATATAGAATTTGCTTTTACCATCAACTGGGGTAGAATTAATTCTGAGGAACCGTTTTATGTAAATAGGGTATGTTTAGGTAATCATGAACCATTTTTGTGGTCTATATTAAAGACCATAGGAGCCGGAGATGCTTATTTTCGTAAAAAGCGAGTTTATAAAGAACAGCAGATATAATTTTGTCTGTAGCAATGAAACAAGATCAACTTTCCAATAATAAGAGGATTGCCAAGAATACAATGATGCTCTATGTAAGGATGTTTCTTACGATGGGCGTTACGCTTTATACCAGTAGAGTTGTATTGCAGGTATTAGGTGCTTCTGATTTTGGTATTTATAATGTAGTAGGTGGTATTGTGCTAATGCTTTCATTTTTGAACAGTTCTCTTAATATTGCTACACAACGTTATATGAATGTTGCTCTTGGAAAAGGGGACACGAAGGCTTTAAATCGAATATTTTCAATGTCTTTTTTCTCTTTTGGCATTTTGGCCATAATAGGGATAATACTTGCAGAATCTTTTGGATTATGGTTTTTATATAACAAATTATCAATTCCGATAGAACGTTTTGAGGCTGCTAACTGGGTTTTTCAGTTTTCTATATTGACGTTTGTAGTTAATCTGTTGACGGTTCCTTATCAGGCAACTATTATAGCACATGAACGAATGTCTGCTTATGCTTACCTTTCAATAGGTGAAGTCTTATTGAAATTATCTGTGGTTTTTGTGTTGCAGATAATTTTGATTGATAAGTTGATCTTGTATGCTATATTAATGTTTTCTGTAACGGGATTAATTAGCTTGGTTTATGCAGTATATTGTATGTTTCATTTTTCAGAAACACGTTTACGCTTTATATGGGATAATCGCTTAATTAAAGGATTGTTTATGTTTTCCGGATGGATGTTGCTTGGTACAACTTCCCAAATGGCTAATGTGCAGGGCGTCAATATGTTAATTAATATATTTTTTGGACCTGCGTTGAATGCGGCACGAGCTATTGCTATGCAAATTTATGTGGCAATAAACTCGTTTTCTGCAAGTTTCTTAACGGCAGTAAGACCACAAATTGTAAAATCCTATGCAAAAGGAGATATAGATTATACATACAGTCTTGTCTATGGAACTACTAAGATGTCATATTTTCTTTTGTTGTTGTTGGTAATTCCTATTTTCTATAATGCGGATTTTATTTTAATTCTGTGGTTGAAAAAAGTTCCAGAATATACATTATGCTTTACGAAATTAGTGCTGATAGATTTGTTGATTCTTTCATTTTGTAATCCTATAGCTTACATATCACAAGCTTCAGGTAAAATCAAAACTTATCAAATTGCAATCTCAATTTGTTTTTTATGTATTGTCTTGTTTACGTGGATAGCTTATAAACTCGATTATCCAGTCTATGTAACTTTTTTAATTTCTATAGTGTTGGATTTTATTGGTATCTTTACTCGGTTGTGGGTTTTGAGAAATTCTGTGAATTTTCCTATGAAAACTTATTTGATAAGAGTTTTATTCCCGGTTACTGTTGTTTCAATAGTATCTTTTGCAATTGGATATATACCTAATTTATGGTCTGCAAATATAGGTTGGTTTAGCTTTGTCTTCTCAATTGTGTGGAGTGGTATTTTTACTTTATTGTTTATATGGATTTTGGGGTTAAGTCATCGAGAAAAGGAAATTATAATTCAGGGCTTCAAGAAAATGTTTTTAAAGGATAGAAAATGAAGGTTGCTATAATAAAATATTTGTTGAAAGTTCCGGTTATAAATCGGAATTGGTCTTTTTTTTATAAGAAATTAGGAGTAGTCCTGGAAAAAAATGCTCGGATTTCTCCTCATATATCATTTTATGGTGATTATCGTTTTCTGCATTGTGGAGTCAATTCTGAAATAAACCCCGAATGTCTGCTTTTGGCAAGGGCTCCTATTTTTCTTGGTAAGAATAGTACATTAGCATATAGAGCGATGTTGCTTACCAGTGCAAATCCTAATACTCCATATAATAAGTTGGGTATTTTATATCCAAGTACGCAAAAACCAATAAAAATAGAAGATAATGTTTGGGTAGGAGCAGGAGCTGTAATTTTACCAGGAGTTACAATTGGCGAATGCAGCGTAGTAGCAGCAGGTGCTGTGGTGAATAAAGATGTTCCTTCATATTGTGTTGTTGCAGGGTGTCCTGCAAAAATTGTAAAAAGAATAGATTCATTACAATGAAAGATGTAGTTATTTTGTCAGGAGGATTTGGAAGTACGTTAGCCATTTGCCAAACTATTGGCAAAAAGAATCCTATTCATATATATGTTTTTTATTTGGAAGGTCCTGCTTATGCTGCAATTAAAAGTAGTAAATATGTAACAGGTTGTTATGATGTGACTTCTTATGATGATGTAAATTTCTATTCATACTTTAGAGATTGGTATCAAGAGAAGAGATTTTCGGAGAAGCCAGTGTTGTTTTGTACTTCAGATCGGGCATGTTTGTTAGTGGGACATCATAATGATTGGTTTCAGACAGCATTTATGCTTACTACGCCAAGTGCAGCGATTATAGGTACCTATAATTCGAAGCTTAAAACATCCGAAGCAATTACGAAGATTGGGGTTAAGGCTCCTAGAAGTGTTGTCGTGTATAAAGGTTCGAACATAAAGGAGATCAGTTCAAATTGGGATTTTCCTGTTATTATTAAGCCTGTTTCAGCAGATCAAATTTCAAATGTGGGCTTTAAAGTGAAAATCGTTTATGATAGAGCAGAATTGGAAAAACTTTATGCGGATCTTTTGTATCAATATACTGTTGTTGTTCAAGAATATATAGCAGGGGGAGATGATAAATCGTGGTTTTATATATTCTATAGAAAAGGACAAAAAATATTATCAGAATGTGTAGGCAAAAAGATTTTGCAGCATCCTTCCATGCAAGGAATAATGGCTATGGGATTAACTGTGGAAAATGAGACTCTCACTTCAATTTGTCATTCTTTTTTGGATAATATAGACTATCAGGGAATTGGAGGTATTGAGTTTAAAGAATATAATGGGAATTTTTATTTCATAGAGATGAGTACACGGCCTGAAGGATTTATAAAAATAACACAAAGTACAGATCCTGCAATGATATCTTTGATGTATGATAGTTTTAATAAGGGTATTTGTATGACTACAAAATTTAGGGAAGGATTTTATTATATGGATCCATTTCTGGTTTTATTGGAAATAAGAAAGAAACCTCAGATAATTTTTAAGGTTTTAAAAGCTATATTATCTCTTCATTGCGTATTTTCCTTTGTTGATTTGCGGGACTTGAAGCCTGGCTATATATATATGAAAAATGTCGTAAAACTGAAATTTTCTTGATTTTTACAATGTTGTCTTCTTCAAAAATAGCATTTCGGATAAATTTGTTATATTTTTTGTGTTGGGGATTCTTTTTCTTTACAAAAAATCTTCAGCAACCAGCATGGTTTGATACGCTGTTACAGTTATTGATGCTATTTGTAGGATGTTTTTTTGTCCTATTTAATTTGCGTATAAAAACAGGTCCATTAACTTGGGTTTCAATATTTTTATATCATATTTGTTTCGCATTTCTAATGCGTTATTTTAATATTGAATTCTATGATAGTCCTTTTGGTGCTAATCCTGTGGATGCTGCATTGTATGAATCTTTAGGTAATAGATTTGGAGGAGGACCTTATAGTTCTCTTTCTGCATATTTGGATTTTAATGGTTATAAAATAGACGATTTTGGTTTCCCTTTAATAATTTGGATCGCAGCTTCCTTATTTGGCAAATCTTGGATAGATTGGATGGTAATTCTTAATGGAGTAGCACTTGCGTTAGGCTCTAGTTTATTATATAAATTATCTCTTCAGTTTGTGAATAGAAGCTATTCTAAACTTTTGTCTTTATTATGGGGGATAATGCCTTATGCAATTTTTACTAGTGCGCGAGGATTAAAAGAAAACTTCTTTGCTCTTTCGGTTATATGTACTTTCTATTTTTTCTATCGTTACGTATATCAGAATAAGAGAGAATCTATTATATGTTTTGTTATATCGCTATTTTCTTTATTTTTGTTTCGATTAGCTGTAGGATATTTTGCTATATTGTCAATTGTTAGTTATTATGTTTTACAGTACAATTTTATAAAAAGGCATTTAAAATGGTGCATATTTATACTTCTTGTTTGCTTGGTTCCTTTGTTTCCTATTGTTACGAGTTCTATTTTGGAGCAGCGTGGTTATGATTATGAAAATGTTACAGCTAGTAAAGAAGCAAAAACTGAAGCCACAGGGGGAGTTGTAGCCTCTGTTACAAACGTTGTTGCAGGTTTTGTGGGCCCTATACCTAATTTTATAACAAGTGACGCCTTTAAACGTACATATATAACACGTTATAGTCTTACTACCTTTATCAAAATTGTGATATCTTTTTTCTTCCTTTATGGTTTGTATTCTATTGTAAAAAAAAGGCAAGATTTAGGTGCAGTGCCTCTTTTCGTTTTTATTATATTGAATATCATTATGATGATATTTACTTTTTATACTTTGCATGATAGATATCATTGGCCTGCAATACCTTTATTTTTAATAGTGTCGGCTTGGGGATATATGAGAGCATGTGAATGTGGTTCTCAATCCTTAAGACTGTATAAATCTTATGTTGTAGGGGTTATATTGCTAATTATAATCTTTAATTTTAGGTAGTTATATTTTGGTATACATTGTGTAGTATATTTTATCTTAAAAATGAATGGAAAATCTTTTTGATCATATTTTGTATATAGGAACATCTCCTAAAGGTAAGGGGGGGATGGCTACAGTAATGGCTACATATGAAAGAATGGCAGGAAATCATTTCCATTTTATATGTTGTCATAAGTCTGCCAATCCTTTAATTCAATTTTATTTGGCATTTTCTGCGATATGGAAATTGTGTTATTTTTGTATATTTAAATCCACTAAGATTGTACACATACAAACAGCTTCATTTCGTTCTTTTTATCGTGATTCCATATATCTATTTTTAGCAAAAGTTTTGCGAAAGAAAGTGATACTTCATCTTCATGGTGGAAAATTTGGCACTTTTTATAAACAAAACTCTTTTTATTGTAGTAACGTGTTGCGATTCTGTGATTGTGTTGTAGTTGTTTCAGAATATTTTAAAAAATTGTTGCCGCAATTGGGAATACGAGATAAAAATATTTGTGTGTTGTATAATTCAGTTGATCAGCCCACATTGAAAAAAAATACAAGTCCCAAAGAAGGGTTGGACATAATGTTTATGGGAGCAATTAATCAAAATAAAGGTATCTATGATATATTAAGATGTTGGCATAACAACAAGAACTATTTTGAACAGAAAAAAATTCGGCTGCATATATGTGGAATTGGTGAAATTCAAAGTTTAGAAGAGAAAATACAAGAATATGACTTGACAGAATTGGTGGAATATCATGGATGGGTAGATAGTCGTGAGAAGAATTTGCTATTATCTGTATCTGATATATATTTGCAACCATCTTATTTTGAATCCTTAGGAATTTCTATTATAGAGGCTATGAGCTATTCTATGCCAATAGTTGCTTCAAGAACTGGTGGTATTCCTGAGCTAGTGGAAGATGGAGTGAACGGATTCTTAATTTTGCCTGGAGATGTGGAAAATCTATTTGAGTATGTCAAATGTTTGTGTGAGGATGTAGGGTTAAGACAAAGAATGGGGGCAATTTCATTAGTAAAATCTGAATCTTTCAGTTTTGAGGCAATAAAGGATAACGTACTTTCTCTATATAAGAATATGTTATAGCTAAAATTTTATAAATAAGAACTATATAGAATGAATAATATTAGGCTTTGTCTTTTAGATTTGCTTAGAAGGACAGAACAAAAGAATTTGTATGAGAAAAATATGCAATATATGCATATTTCAAAAAAGAATATTTTAGATTATTGGGCTAAAGCAAAGAATGAAATTGTCAATTTTCATATTGCGAATAATAAGGAGTATGCGGCATTGCTGGAAGCTAAGGGCGTGGATTTGAAAAATTGGAAATTTGAGGACTTGCCCATTTTGACAAAAAAAGATTTGTCAACAAAGATGGCTGTCACTTCAGAGATTTTTAAATGGTCACATACTGGAGGAAGTTCTGGAAATCCCTTTTCTTATCCGTTGTCGAAAAAAGCCGCAAGTGCCCTTTGGCCGAATTTGTGGCGGGCTTTCTCTGTTTGTGGGATAAAGCCATGTGACCATGTGATGATGATAGCCGGTCCGTCATTGTTTAATAACCGAAGTTTCAAACGAAAAATTTTTGATTTTATCAATCGTTTTACGGTTGTTTCTGCGTTTGATTTGAATGATGATGTGTTACAGGCAGCCGTTGAAAAAATAAAGAAAGGAAAAATTAAAGCTATATACGGATACACCTCGTCCGTATTGGTGTTCTTGGAATATTTGGCCGCTCGTCGGGAACATTTGTCGTTAAAGGGTATATTTACGACCAGTGAGACTTTTATTCCTAAGGTTCGCTCTTTGGCAAAAGAATATTGCAACTGTGAGGTAATTGATATATATGGGGCAAATGATGGTGGAATTTGTGCGTTTGAATGCAAAGCTCATCAGGGATATCATATTTCTTTTGAAAGAACTTTTTTAGAAATAGTAGATCATAAGATTATTCTTACCGATCTGTATAATACGGCATTCCCTTTTATACGATATGAAGTGGGAGATATGACATCATCAGAACAGGTAGAGATGGAATCTTGTGAATGTGGGTGTAACCTGTTCCGAATTCAAAATATTGCAGGCCGCATTAATAGTTATATTACGGATTTGGACGGAACAAAGATACACACAGAGTTCTTTTCCCATATTTTTCATGATGATCCATTAATTGAACAGTATCAGATTACAGACGGTAAGAATACGATTGTGGTTAATGTGCACTGTGAAGAGACAAATAAGGTAGAACTGGAAACTAAATATCTTTCTTTGGTTCAACAACGTTTTAAGAAGAACGTCTCATTTGATTTTAATAAGCCGTTTGTACGTCTGAAAAATCAGAAAACTCCAATTTTGGTGCAATCTTTAAATAATTGAGGTTATGGTCATTGTCAGAGTTCGCGAATTTGTTCGTTCAATAGTCTTATGGGGACAGCAATTATTATATGTGAGATTTTATCATATGAACATATCGTCGAGTGCACGCATATCTTTTGGAGCAAAATTAGATAAGAGTAATCCTAAAGGGATTGAGATAAAAGATGGAAGTTAAGTGGCTTCTGGAGCTATTGTTTTTTCGCATGATTTCTCGAGAGCAATTCATGCAAAAACTACAATAGGAAAAAATTGCTTTATAGGAGCAAATGCAATTATTATGTGTGGAGTAACTATTGGAGATGAGGTGATAGTAGGTGCTGGGGCTATTGTGACTAAAGATGTTCCTTCAAATAGTATAGTTGTTGGAAATCCGGCTCATGTAATCAAATCTAATATTCATACCAAAAAATTTGGTCAAATTGTTTCTTAAACGATACAGAATGAGGAGTGTATGTGCAATATGGAAAAAGATAGTCGGTTGTTTGGGCTTCGTTCTATTGCTTTTATCTTGCGATAAATTTGATGATAGGTCGACTCTCGTTTTTATTGGAGATTCGTTGATTGCGAGATGGGATGTGGAGAATTTTTTCCCAATTTATAGAACAAGCAATTGGGGATTAGGTGGAAGTCATATAGATTGGATAGAGAAGCACAATGGAGTTTTAGAAGGGAAAATTGTAGTCGTGCTTATTGGTACAAATGATGTGAATAGCTTGCCGGAAAAACAATTGGAATCTTATTCTTCTCGATATGTAGATGCGGTTTTGGGAATGAAAGCGGACCGGGTAATACTGATTTCTATTCTGCCACGGAATTGTGAAAGTGATATTCCAAATATTAATCAACGAATCGTGGAATTAAACCGATTAATAGCAGATAAAGTAAAGGATGAAAAGACAATTACTTACTGCAATGTATTCTCTAAATTTGAGAAGAATGGGACGTTAAACATGAATTTGAGTTATGACGGAATCCATTTGAATCAGTATGGATATGAAATCTTGTCAAGTGAAATAAAGAAGTACTTATGAGGAGATTTGGCTGTTTATTTTTATTGTTCATGGGATGTATTTTGGCTCGCGCACAATTTTACATAGGATTGCGGGATAGTAAATATGCTGTGGCTGGATATCAATGGGATTCTGGATGGCAGGTTCAACTGGATCAAAGTATTTTTGAAGCCAATTTAAGGTCTCAATATATTCGTGGCGGCGGTGGTTTTCAATTTTATCATAATCGGTATTTTGATTTTATGGCATCTGCTTTTGCCGGAACGACTTATTGTAATAATTTCTATGATTTTGGAGCAAGGATTGATGGTAGTTATCTTCCACTCAAACGGTTGGAATTTGATGCGGGGATAAATCCTCGATATGATTCTGATTATGGGTATGAAACTACTTATTTGGTTGGGCTGAAATTCCATATTAATGATGAAATAGCGTTGTTGTCTCAATATAGTACTATTCCAGAATATCGAATTTCAGAAAAAAGAGCTAGATTGGGCTTGCAATTCAAGGTTAAGAATTTAGCGGTAACACCGATGATTTCGGTTCCTGTAAAAGGAAATACATTAAATCTGAGAATTTTAGTAGGGTTGAAATATGAGTTTATAACCCAAAGGTATCTGAATAGGAAAAATAGTAATTGAGTTATTATATTTTATAAGATGCAAGACGATAGAATTACACTGAATGGCGTGAAAGTTTTTCCGTTTACTTCGTTTCAGCAGTTGCTGGACTATGTGAGCGGACGTAAAGGCATACTGGTGGCCATTAATGCAGAGAAAATACTGCATGCCACGCCGCAGACACGGGAAATCATTAACCGGAATATCGGGTATTGCGACGGGGCCGGAGCCGTGATGGCACTGAAGGCACACGGCGTGGAAAATGCGGTGAAGATACCCGGATGTGAGTTGTGGCTGAAGATTATCCGTTCGCTCTATCGGGAAGGGAAAACCTTTTATCTGGTAGGTGGCAAGCAGCAGGTGATTGAGGCTACGGTGGAAAAACTGAAAAAGGAGTTTGAGGGCATCCGTATCGTGAACTATCGGAACGGGTATCTGAAAACGCCGGAAGAGCGGAAGGCCCTGATTGAGGATATTGCCGAAAAGAAACCGGACGTGGTGTTTGTGGCCATGGGGTCGCCTAAACAGGAGTTACTGATGGAGGAAATGCTGGAGCGCCATCCGGCCATCTATCAGGGACTGGGCGGCAGTTTCGACGTATATACCGGGGCCGTGAAGCGGGCACCGAAATGGTGGGTGGACCATAATCTGGAATTTGCCTACCGCTTGATCAGGCAGCCGTCGCGCATCAAAAGACAGGTTCATCTGTTGAAATTCTATTACGATGTCAAGAAAAAACGCATCTGAATTTTGGGAAAGTAAGGTGCAGACAGACGCTTTTTTTGAACTGCTGAAAGTGGCGGGGCATTCACGGTCGGAGTTGTCGCGCGCTTTGACTGAGGAGGAATGGGGCGCTATTTATCAACAGGCCCAGAAACAGGCTTTGGCCGGAGTGCTGTTTGACGTAGTGTCAGCCCTGCCCAAAGCGCAGCAGCCGCCCAAGGCCCTGCTGATGAAATGGTATGGGATGGCGCTGCAAATCAGGCGCAGAAATCTGCAACTGAACGTAACCGCAGCCAAAGTGTATGCCCGATTCCGGAAACATGGTTTCAGAACCGCCATATTGAAGGGGCAGGGCGTGGCACTGCTCTATCCCAATCCGTTGAGCCGGACATGCGGCGACATTGACATTTGGGTGGAAGGTAGTCGCAAAAGGATTCTGAAGGATTTGTTCGGCGACGGAAAGCGGGGGCGTGTGCTCTATCATCATACGGAACTCTTCCTGCCGGACCAGACGGAGCTGGAAGTGCATTTTACGCCTTCGTGGATGAACAACTTCAGTACGAACTACCGGTTGCAGCACTTTTTTAAGCGCATGGCTGAGGAGCAGTTTACGCATGAGGTGGAACTGCCGGAAGGGGCGGGACGGATAGCCGTGCCGACGGCGGCCTTCAACCGGGTATATATTCTGGTACATATCTACCGGCATTTGTTTGGCGAGGGCATAGGCTTGCGGCAACTGATGGACTATTATTACGTGTTGAGGCAGGGCTTTACGGAGCAGGAACGGAAGGCGACGGAAAACGTATTGAAGGATTTGGGGATGTGGCGCTTTGTGAGGGCCGTGATGTATGTGATGCAGGAGGTGTTTGGGTTGCCGCAAGAGAATATGCTGGCCGAGCCGGACGAAAAGGAGGGGTGCTTTTTGCTGAACGAAGTGATGATGGCCGGAAACTTCGGGCATTACGACAGGCGCATTGTGCGGAAGGCCCACGAGAGTATGGGCAGCCGCTTTGTGAGAATGACGAAACGGAATTTGCGCTTTTGGCGAAGCTATCCCAGCGAGGTGTTCTGCACGCCGCTGTTTAAGGTCTGGCACACGTGCTGGCGGAAATATCACGGCTATTAGGCCGTGGCTGTTTATTGATACTTAGGTAAAGACACACAGATGACGGGAGTGATTCGCAGCGGGCGGAGGCTTCCGTTTTTTTGTTGCGGGAACGGGGGAGTGTTTTTCGGGTGGAAAGGGGCGGCGGTAAGGCGAAAAGGATTATCTTTGTAGGACAGCGGCCGGCCCGGGAGGGAGCGGCGGCAGGAAGAAACGGAAAAACAGAACAAATACATGGATACTGCGGAAACAACCACACGAAGCCGCCGACTGGCGCGCAACACGATGATGCTGTACGTGAGGATGGTGCTGATGATGCTGGTGGCGCTGCTGACGGGGCGCCTGATCCTGCAGGCGCTGGGCGTGACGGACTACGGCGTGTATAACGTGGTGGGCGGTGTGGTGGCCCTGTTCGGATTTATCGAGGGGTCGCTGGGCAGCGCTTCGTCGCGGTTTATCACGTTTGCGCTGGGGCGCGGCGACGAGGCGGACCTGAAGCGGGAGTTCAGCTGCGTGGTGGGCATACACTACGCGATGGCGGGACTGGTGTTGCTGCTGGCCGAAACGGTGGGGCTGTGGTTTGCGTGGCACAAGCTGGTGATTCCGCCCGACCGCACGGAGGCGGCCTTCTGGGTGTACCAGGGGGCGGTGGTGGCCAGCGTGGTGATGCTGGCGTCGGCGCCGTACAACGCGCTGATTATTGCTCACGAGCGGATGCGGGCCTTTGCCTGTATTTCGGTGTTCGAGACGCTGGCACGGCTGGGCGTGGTGGGGCTGCTGTTCGTGCTGCCGGGCGACAGGCTGGTGTGGTATGCGCTGCTGACGGTGGCGGTGCAGGTGGCGGTGAGGATGGTGTATGCGGGCTACTGCCGGCGTACCTTTGCCGAGAGCTGCTGGCGATGGACGTGGGACCGGGAACGGATGCGGGCCATCTTTGCCTACGCCGGATGGGTGCTGAACGGCAACCTGGCGGTGGTGGGGTGTACGCAGGGCCTGAACGTGCTGCTGAACCTGTTTTTCGGACCGCTGGTGAACGCGGCGCAGGGCATTGCGATGCAGGTGCTGACGGCGGCCAACCAGCTGTTTGCCGGATTCCAGACGGCGGCCAACCCGCAGATTACGAAGAGCTACGCGCAGGGTGACCTGGACTATATGCACCGGCTGGTGCTGTCGGTGTCGCGCCTGTCGGCCTACCTGATGCTGGTGGTGGCGCTGCCGCTGATGTGGGAGGCGCCATACCTGCTGAGGCTGTGGCTGGGGCAGGTGCCGGAGCACGCGGTGGACTTTGTGCGGATTTTCCTGCTGGTGGGGCTGAACACCACGCTGGTGGGGCCGACGGTGATGGCGGTGCATGCCACGGGGCGCATCCGCCGCTTCCAGCTGGTGGAGGGCACGCTGCTGCTGACGGTGGTGCCGGTGGGGTACGTGCTGCTGCGCGTGGGGCACGTGAGTGCCAACCAGGTGCTGCTGGCTTACCTGGGCATTGAGGTGCTGACGCAGTTGGTGAGGGTGTGGCTGGTGTACCCGATGATCGGGCTGCGTGTGGCGCAGTATTACACCAAGGTGATGTGGCCCATCGTTAAGGTGGGCGTGGTGGTGTGGATGCTGCCGGCCATGGCCTACCCGTGGGCACACGCCCATTTGCCGGAGCTGGCGGCCTGCGCCGTAGTGGTGGCGACGTGTGTGGCCTCGACGGCATTGTGGACCTACGTGCTGGGCCTGAACTACAGTGAGCGGCGCTACGTGGTGGAGGAGGTGCGGAAACGCCTGACGCAGGGCCGTAGGAGAAAGGAGGAGGAAAGGTGATGAAACTGAGTTTCGTAATACCGGTGTATAACGCCGGGCCGTACCTGGAGCCGTGCCTGCGCTCGCTGGAGGAGCAGGGCCTGAAGGAGGGGGAGTATGAGGTGGTGTGCGTGGACGACGGCAGCACCGACGGCTCGTGGCAGACGCTGCAAAAATGGGAAGGGAGGAAAAAATTTTTCCGCGCCTTGCAGGAAAAACACGGCGGCGCCTCGTGTGCCCGCAACCGGGGGCTGGAGGTGGCGCAGGGAGAGTACGTGTGGATGGTGGACGCCGACGACCTGCTCGTGCCCCGCTGCGCCCCGCGTCTGCTGGAACGCATGGAGCGGGAAGAGTTGGACGTGCTGACGCTGGGCGTGCAGGACTATACGGACGAGGCGCACCGGGGCGCGGTGAGCAACGTGGCGCACAAGCTGCCGGGCGTGGTGACGGGACGGACCTACCTGCTGCACTGCGAGGTGGAGATGGCGTGCTGGTGTCTGCTGTTCAGGCGCGAGGTGGCCGTGACGCACGGGGTGCGCCTGATGGAGGGCATCACGCTGGAGGACCTGGAATTTGCGCCGCACCTGCTGATGTACTGCCGCAGGGTGGCTTCGGAAAGCCGGGTGTGCTATAACTACCGCCACAACATGGCGGGCATCAGCAAACGGAAGACGCCGGACTTTTACACCTACCGGCTGGCGTGCTGGCTGAAGGTGATGGATCGCCTGCAGGAGCATGAGCGTCAGGCGGGATGCCTGGGGCCGGTGATGGGCGACAAGGCGTATATGCTGCTGCTCTTCCTGTGGGAGAGCGACCTGGGCCTGGCGGAGAAGATGCGCTACGTGGACCTGATGGAGCAGCACGGCGTGTTTGGCTTGCTGCGCAACCGGAAGATGATTTACAAACGGCGCCACAGGCTGGCGGCCGCCGGCTTCAGGCTGCCGTGGGTGTATCGCCTGTTTTTGCGGCAGCCGTGGCTGAGGCCCCGACATTGAGCGGAAAGCGGTTTGCATGACATACGGAAGCGTCCCCGTCGTTCAGCACCTTAACGGAAAAGGGCTGAACGGCGGGGACGCTTCAGCACGGACGTGACCGGCTGTTTTTATTTATATACCCACCGGGTGAGGACATTACACGGGGTGGCGACAGCAAATTTGTAGAATTTGGAGGGCGGATACTGGTTCAGGTCGACAACATAGCGGCCGGAACGGGCCTTGACCTTTCCGACGACCTTCCATTCGTCAGTTCCGCCGGAGGCAAAGCGGTTGGTGGTGGCCATGTAGATGGTGGCATCGGCCGAGGTCTTTTCGGCTTTCCAGCTCAGAACAACCGTGTGGTCGTAGGGATGTGAGGCGAGGTCGTAGATGTCAGTAGGGCCGAAAAAGGCGATTCCGTCGCGCTCGAAGGCCACTTCCTGCGGCATCTCGAAGCCCATGAAGCGGCTCAGGGTGGGCTGGATGTCAACCAGCGAGAGCGAAGCATGGGTGAAATGGCGGTTGAGCTGCCTGATGTTGGTGGAAATCCATACGCTGCGTTCGCGGTTGAGCTGTCCGCCGTGGTCGTGTCCGCTTTCGTTGCGGCCGTGGTCGGTAGTTACGATAACCATCCACTCCTCGTCGAAATGGGCTTCGCGATATTGTACGGCCTGCCAGATGAGGCCTACCAGCTCGTCGGTTTTGCGGACGTAGCGGTCCATGTAAGCACCGTCGCCGAAGAGATGGAAGCCGGAGTCGGTATACCACAGATAAACCCAGCTGAGGTCGGGGGCATCACGCCGGATACATTGGGCGGCCTGGTGGCTGACAACGGAGTCGATGCTGAAAATGTGCAGCTGGTCGGGGCGTGGCGGAAAACGCGCTTCGTCGAGCTCGTAGCCGTCGTAAACGTAGTCGACGGTCAGGTTGCCGGTTTCGGGCTTTCCCGCTCCGATTAGTACGGTGCGATTGTCGGTCCAGCTGGAGAAGAGGGCCGTTTTACAAGGCTTTTTCTGGGCTTTGGCCAGACGGAAGATTGACCAGTAGTTGTAGTTGGGTTTCAGGTTTGAATTGCCGTTTACCCGATGCTTGTTCATCCACGTACCGGTCAGGATGTTCATATAGCCGATGGCCGATATGGTAGGCGTTTGTGAGTAGCCGCCCACTTCGCCGCCGGTGTAGGCGCGGGCGTAGCCGCCCTGGCGGGCAATGTCGAAAATATGGGTGGGACGGACCCGCTCGATGTAGTCGGCCGGAATGCCGTCCAGTACGATGTAAACGGCCTTGCGGGTCTTGGCCTGGGCAGAGCAGAGGCAGAACAGCAGGAGAAGGCAGGATAAGCAGGTTTTCATGTGTCGGTTTATTTACGGATTACTACAATGTTGAGACTCTTCTGGCCGTTGACGGGCACGGTTTTTGCTTCCAGACGCTTGCCGCTGACGTGGAGCACTTCGGTAGTGAGTGTGCGGAGGCTGAAAAAACCGTGTTTGTCGGTACGTACGGTTTGTCCCGCACTTTCGATTACGGCATTTTCAACGGGGTTGGCCTGCACGTCGCGAACGTATCCGGAAACGCTGATGGGCGCTTCCTTGATTGTGGTGCCTGAGGTTGCCGCAGCGGGTCCGGACGTGATGTGCTGCTCGTGGCTGAGGTCAACGCCGATGGTGCGGCGCAGGGCTATCTGGTCGGAAGCCGTGCCTACCTGCAGCTCGAACTGGCCGGGCTCAACGGTATATTCCATTTGGGCATTGTAGAGTCCCAGGTCCTGTACGGGTACGTCCAGCTGTACCTTTTTTTCCTGACCGGCCGGAATCATGACTTTGGCAAAGGCTTTCAGCTCCTGAACGGGGGTCACTACGCTGGACACGAGGTCGCGAACGTACACCTGCACCACTTCCTTGCCGTCGGTCGGGCTGCTGTTGCGTACGCTGACGCTCAGATGTATGGTGTCGGTGGGAGCGTAGTCGGTCTTGTCCGTGAGCAGATTGCTGTATTCAAACTTGGAGTAGCTCAGTCCGTGGCCGAAAGCCCATAGCGGTCCGGGTGTTTCAAACACGTAGTCGCGGCCCGGCCGGTTGGGCTGCCCCGGCTGGTGATAGAAGCCGCGGTCGGTGGGCAGGTGGTTGTAGTAGCAGGGCATGTTGCCCGTGCTTTGCGGGAAGGAATAGTTGAGCTTGCCCGAGGGATTGACTTTTCCGAACAGAATGTCGTAGAGGGCATAGCCTCCCTGCTCGCCGGGATACCATTGTACCAGAATGGCCGGAACATGGCGCTTGACCCACGGCATGGCAAACGGTTTTCCGGCAAGCAGCACTACGATGACGGGCTTTCCGGTGGCCTGCACCTGCTCAATCAGTTCCTGCTGACGGCCCGTCAGGCTCATGTCCGAGAGGTCATATCCCTCGCCGCAGGTGGCGTTGGTATAGTCGCGGGCCAGCGAAGCACTGGCTGACCCTACGACAACGATGCTCACGTCGCATCGCCGGGCTGCAGCCACGGCCTGGCTGATGCCGTCGGCGGAGTCGGTGTGGAGGTCGCAGCCCTTGGCGTATTCAATGCGCAAGTCCTTTCCGGCCTTTTCTCTGAACGCTTCGAGCAGGGTAACGCCGTCGTGGTTGCTGCGGCTCCAGGTGTAGTCGCCAAACTGCACCTGGTCGGCATTCGGCCCGATAAGGGCCACCGACTTCAGTTTCCTCAGGTCGAGCGGAAGCAGTTGCCCGTTGTTTTGCAGCAGTACGACGGATTCTTCCGCAATCTGACGGGCCAGGGCCTGCTGTTGCGGGGTGTGTATGTTTTTCCGGAACGATTTTTTCGTAGGAAACTGGTATTCAAACAGTCCCATGGCAAACTTGGCCGTCAGTACGCGGCGCACGGCCCTGTCGATGTCGGCCTGGCTCAGTTTGCCCTGGTCGGCAAGGGTTTGCAGGTGGCGGTAGCAGTTGATGTCGGCCTCCACGTCGAGTCCGGCGCCGAAGGCCTGCAGGGCGGCTTCCTGATTGTTGCGTGCCGTGTGGTGGAAATAGCTGAGCATGTCAATTGACCCCCAGTCGGAGTAGACATACCCCTTGAATCCCCACGTGTCGCGCAGCAGGGTGGTCAGCAGATAGGGCGAGCCGGAATTGGGCACGCCGTCCCAGGAATTATAGGACGACATGACGGCCCACGGCTGCTGTGTGCGTACGATATATTCAAACGGTTTCATGAATACGGAAAGCAGCTCGCGCTGGCCGCACGAAACTGACGAGAGGTTCAGTCCGCCGGTGGGTGCACCGTGGGGGCCGAAGTGTTTGAGCATGGGTGAGATGCCGTGGTCCAGATAGCCCCGGACCTGCATGGCTCCCATCCGGCTGGCCAGTAGCGGGTCTTCGCCAAAACATTCCTCCACACGCCCCCAGCGCAAGTCGCGGCATACGTCGACTACGGGGCTGAGAGTCTGGGTAATGCCCAGGGTCTTCAGTTCCTCGGCTACGGCAGAGGCCATGCGGTAGGAGAGGTCCGTATTGAACGTACTGCCCAGGGCAATGGCCTGCGGATAGATGGTACAGCCGTCGTTCACCGCACCGTGGAGCGACTCGCTCAGCGTGAATACGGGAATGCCCAGACGCGTGCTGTCAATCATATAGCGCTGAACGTCGTTCATGATTTGGAAAGCCTGGGGGCCGGTCATGGTGATGCCCTCGAAAAATCCGATGCCGGCGTCACGGCATACGGCATGCAGTTTTTGCGGATTGAGCTTTCCGTTGTCAAGAATCATGTGGCTGCCCATTTGCATGAGCTGGGCCGTTTTCTCTTCCGGCGTCATGCGCGACATTAGGTCGTCAACCCGTTCGGGGATACTGACCGAGGGGTCTTTGTATTTAATGTATTCGGCCTGCAGACGCATGGTCGGACTCAGGCAACAACCGGCCAGTACAAAAGGTAGTAGTAATTTTTTCATAACAGGATAAGGCGATTTAAAGGTTGTTTTTGGCCGGGTGACGCGGCTCTTGCGTCCGGCCGACAACAAATTTATGGAAAAAGTAGCGGATAGAGTCATGAATCTTGCGGATTTCGTCTGCATGACATGAAAAAAGCCCTGCCGTATGGTGTCGGTAGGGCTGTGGGCTTGGGCAGGGGAGTTATTGGCCGTGGATAAAGTCTTCGATTTCGCGAACAGCTTCGCGGGTCTTTCGGCGTACGTGGCGAAAATGAATGATACCGAGAACGGCACCGATAACAAATCCTACCGCTCCGCCGCAGCAGATGTATGGACCTCCTGATTTGGTGTAGCTCTCGTAGAGAAACAGGGCAAACCATCCGATGACAAAGGGGATGCTGAAATAGAGCCAGCGCTGGTTAAGACGGTCCATGCGCAGCAGTGAGTGGCTGATTTCGACGAGGCTGCAGCGGGCCATGTCGGACGGGCGAATTCCTTTGGAACTGAAGTGCTGGTACACATAAGCTGCAAGCAGGAAACACGTAGTGAGTACCATGAGAATGAACGAATAGTCCAGAAAAGAGAACATGCCGTTGCAATAGAGCAGGCCGAAAAGGATAATACAGTTTATTCTGCGTCTTTTGCGCTGCAGGTCGTTCAGCTTGTTTCGGGCCGACTGTTTGATGAGTTTTTCGTTGACAAGGCAGGTTTGGTTGAGCTTTTGTTTGAGCAGCATAATTTGCCGGCGCATTTCGTCGAATGTAGCCTGTTCGGGAACGGGGGTGGAAGTCATAGAGTCGTTCATGACGGAAAACTTTTTTTATTGGAGGTTAGACATCTTTTTCAACGATTCCTTGATACGGTAGAGACGCACCGACACGTTTTTGGCAGAGATGCCCACAATGGCGCCTATTTCTTCATAGCTCATATTCTCAAGCCAGAGCAGTACGATGGCGCGGTCAAAGGGGCGCAGACGGTGGATACGTTGATAGAGCTGGCGGATTTGGCGGGAGTCTTCGTCCGAATCGGTGAAGAGGTTGGGGTGCTCGGGGAGCGGAACGCTGGGATGTCGTCGCTTTTTGCGCTGCCAGGTGAGGCAGGTATTGAAACTGACTTTCCAGATCCACGTGTCAATCTGGCTGAGTTGTCGAAAGGAGTCGATACCCCGCCAAAGGTTGATGAGTACTTCCTGAAACAGGTCGTTGACCTCGTCGTCGTCGTGAGAGAACATGAAGCACACGGTATAGATAGTGCTCTGATGGGCCTCAATGGCTTTTGTAAAAGTTGATTCGTCCATAATATCCGTATCTTATCGGTTCGTTTCTGCCCGTTAGATGCACGAGAGAGGCAAAAAACTACATCAGGCAAGTGCTTTTTTTGCAAAAAAAGCGAAGTCCTGCATGAATGAGCGGAAGAGCAAGAAACATACATGGCATATCAGCCTTGGAGCGGATATGCCATGTATGCCAATATGCAGAAAGCGGGGAGAGGAGCCTAATAGTATATGATTTTGCGGTCAACGGCTCCTATGGGCGTTTCGCCCGATACGATGAGCAGGCCGGTCCAGTTTCCCTTTTCGTCCTGTTTGACATAGTGGTAGGTCAGCGTGTCGCCGTCGCTGACTTCAATTTTTACGACACGTCCTTCCTCGTCGTAGGTATATTTGCGCGAGTCCACGTAGCCGTCCATCTCGTTGGTGATGGAAAATTCCAGCAGCCGGCCCTGTTTGTCCCGCTTAACGTAGTCACTGGGCTGGTCACCGTGTTCCGTAACGTTTCCGGCAGCGTCGGTCTCGGTCTTTCCGGTAGTGATGGGTGAGTCCTGCGTACTTTTTTGCCCGTTGTAGAATGTGTCTTCCGACGTTCCGGTCAGTTTGCCGGCCGTATATCGGTAACGCATGACGGAGGTCAGTTTGCCGTTTTCCGTCTTTTTGGTTTCGGCCAGTTTTCCGTCGGTTGTATATTGGTAGGCATATTCGGTTTTAGTGCCTTCAAATACGGTTGTCTTGCTTGTCAGTTTTCCGTTTCGGTCGTAGGTGCATTCGCTTTCCTCCGGATAGACACCCATTTCGCCCCAGGGGTCGGGCTTTCCGGCTCTGACCCATTTGCCGTTTTTCTTTTCTACGGTAAATACTTCCGTGACCACTTTGTTTGCTCCGCCTTTCACCGGCCCTGTGTCCGGAGTCATGTCGTATTGAAGCTGTCCCATTGCGTTTGTTGCGAACATCATGGCAGCAAGCGTCAGTAGTGTTTTTTTCATATCCATATCTTCATCTTTTGGAGGTAGGGTAAAATAATAAGAGTCGTGGAGGGTGCCGGATGGAGTGTCGCGTCATTCCTTCCGAGCGCAATATACACAAAATATCTTGATATAAATAAGTTTTATACAGAAAATAAAGATGCAGGGACGTCAGGCAGAATGTCTTTATAGATTGTTTCCGCGTGTCATAAGCCGTATAGTTTGGACAAAAGTAGGAAACCGAACCCGTTTTCTTGATACGCAAAACATTGCAAATCAGTGAGAAAGGATTTAATTCGGTGGAGATTTTTGCTCCACCTTTTATCTCCACCTTTTGCTCCACCTCGAACGGTAATATTTTGCCGTTTTTTGCGTGTCTGGGGAAAACAAAAAATCCCGATTTCGCTTGGAAATCAGGATTTTACTGTCTTTTGCTTTTCTTCAAAGTGGTGCCACCAGGAATCGAACCGGGGACACAAGGATTTTCAGTCCTTTGCTCTACCAACTGAGCTATGGCACCGTTGCTTAATTGCGGTGCAAAGATAGAGAATAAAAAAATAACGACCAAACGAAAAGCGATTTTTTTTTGAAAAATATGGAGAAGAGTAGAAAAATGAACTTTTTTTGAAAAAAAACAGTGGAAAGTTTGGTCAATTTGAATTATTACCGTACTTTTGCACCGCATTGGGGAGCCAATGTTGGTAAATTGGAAGTTTGGGTGAGTGGCTTAAACCAGCAGTTTGCTAAACTGCCGTGCGGGTAACCGTACCAGGAGTTCGAATCTCCTAGCTTCCGCTATTTGAATCTGGCGCTTTCATCTAACGGTTAGGATACATGCCTCTCACGCATGGTATACGGGTTCGATTCCCGTAGGCGCTACTAAAGTGTTTAGAGAGTTTTTTAATTGGTATTTGATTGTTGAGGAGGTGTAAGCCTCTTTTTTTGTGCCCGTTTGGTTCATTCTCTCTATACGCATCAATCCTTGATTATCAGTTTCCTTTTTTTGATGGGTGTCGGATTTGGTCGGCAGAAACTCTGACGAGTTTGTCTTTCTGCACTTACTTTTCACTGCCTTTGAATAAGGCAGGATGCAGTTCGGCATAGCCCAATGTTGAAAACTACGTTTTCCATTTGTCTCTGCACTCACTTTTCACTGCCTTTGAATAAGGCAGCATGCGGCTCGATAAAAAAATTCAGACAAGTTTGGTTTTTTGCGCTTACCTTTCGCTACCTTTGCAAAGGCGGGGTGGTTCGCTGCGCCGCGGTTGCACTATGAAAGACCTGTTTTCTGTATAAAAAACCAAGCATGAAATAAAACGTATGAAAAGATTTCTCATGTCCTGTCTGTGGTGTATGGCTGTACTGACCGGTGCGTCGGCCTCGCCCATCGACGGGCTGCTGGAGCGCATCGACAAGGGCGCTTCGCGTAAGTTTGTAATTGAAAAGAAGCAGTCGGCAGTCGACTTTTTTGAACTTGACCAGCAGGGGCAGCGCGTGGTGGTGCGCGGCAATACGTATGTCAATATTGCCGCCGGTATCAACTGGTATCTGAAATATTATGCCGGCATCCATCTGTCGTGGAACGGCATGCAGGCCAAACTGCCCGATGTGCTGCCGCCCGTGCGTCGTAAGATGCGTCGTGAAACAACGGCCAAATACCGTTACGACCTCAACTATTGTACGCTTTCGTACACCATGGCCTTCTGGGACTGGGAACGCTGGCAACAGGAAATCGACTGGATGGCCCTGCATGGCATTAATCTTCCGCTGGCTGCCGTGGGCACCGACGTGGTGTGGCGCAACGTGCTGACGCGTCTGGGCTATACGCGTGACGAAATCAACCGCTTTATTGCCGGGCCGGGCTTTCAGGCCTGGTGGCTGATGAACAACCTCGAGGGGTGGGGCGGCCCCAATACCGACCATTGGTATGCGCAGCGTGAGGCGTTGCAGAAAAAGATTGTCAGGCGCATGCGTGAGCTCGACATCGAGCCTGTTCTGCCCGGCTATGCCGGCATGGTTCCCCACGACGCCCGTCAGAAACTGGGGCTCAACGTGGCCGATCCCGGCTATTGGTGTGCTTACCACCGGCCGGCCTTCCTGCTGCCTACCGACGGGCGCTTCCAGGAGATTGCCGACCTGTATTACAAGGAGATGAACCGCCTTTACGGCAAAGCCAACTTTTACAGCATGGACCCCTTCCACGAGGGTGGCAGCGTAAAGGGGGTCGACCTGGCCGCTGCCGGTCAGTCCATCATGCGCGCCATGAAGCGCAACAACCCGCGTGCCGTGTGGGTGGCGCAGAGCTGGCAGAACTGTCCCTACGACCGTATGATTTCCTCTCTCCGTCCCGGCGATATGCTTGTGCTCGACCTCTTTTCCGAGAGCCGTCCGCAGTGGGGCGATTCGGCGTCCACCTGGTTCCGTCCCAACGGTTTCGGCCGTCACGACTGGATTTACTGCATGTTGCTCAACTTTGGCGGCAACGTGGGGCTCCACGGCAAGATGCAGCACGTCATCGACGAGTACTACAAGGCCCGCGGCAGCCGCTTCGGCAGCACGCTGCGCGGCGTGGGCCTGACCATGGAGGGGTGTGAAAACAATCCCGTCATGTATGAGCTGCTCACCGAGCTGCCCTGGCGTCCGTCGTACTTCAGTCGCGACGAGTGGCTGAGCGGTTATGTGTCGGCGCGCTACGGCCGCCCCGACAGTACCCTCCTGCAGGCCTGGCTGCGGCTGGCCAATTCCGTTTACAACTGTCCCGCCGCCTCCACGCAGCAGGGCACCCACGAGTCGGTGTTCTGTGCGCGTCCTTCGGATACGCCCTATCAAGTGTCGAGCTGGTCGGAGATGAGCGACTACTACCGTCCTGCCGACGTTTATCATGCGGCCGACCTGATGCTCTCCGTGGCCGACAACTTCCGCGGGAACAACAATTTTGAGTACGACCTCATCGACGTGGTGCGTCAGGCCGTGGCCGAACGGGGGCGCGAGGTGATGAAGGTGGTCAGTGCCGCCGCCCGTGCCCGCGACAGGGTGTGCTACGAAGCCGCTTCCGCCCGCTTCATGCACCTGCTCTCGCTGCAGGACGAACTGCTGGCCACCCGCCCGGAGTTCCGACTGGGCACCTGGACCACCCGCGCCCGTGCTCTGGGGGCTGACGAGGCCGAAAAGGACTGGCTCGAATGGAATGCCCGCGTGCAGATTACCACCTGGGGCAACCGTGAGGCGGCCGAGGCCGGCGGTCTGCGCGACTATGCCCACCGCGAGTGGAGCGGCCTGCTGCGCGACTTCTACGGCATGCGCTGGCAAGCGTGGTTCCGCCACCGGCTGGACCACTGGAGCGATGCTACCGTGCCGCCCTTCGACTTCTATGCCCTCGAGGAGCCGTGGACGCTCCGCCATAACCCTTATTCCGCCCTTCCCGAGGGCGATTGCATCAGTGTGGCGCGCCTCGTGTGGGCCGATGCCCGTGGGCAGTAAGAGGTAAGGCCTTTCCCCTCCTTTTCCGAAAAAAAGCCATACAGCCTTCCCCAAGTTTTTCGGGGGAGGCTGTATGGCTTTTTCGTATTCTGTTTTTCCCGGCGTGGGCTTATTCGGTCCAGTAGTTGCCGTCTTCGTCAGGCTGCGGGTAGCTGTCGTCGCCCGGTATGAAGTCGTCCGACGAGCCGCCGTAATCCAGACTGCTGGTTGTAATCATTACGCCAGCTTCCATGTTCATCTCGATGACCTCCATTTGGGGGCATTCATAGGTTTTCTTGTTCATGATGAGTAGGTGTTTATTTTCAGGTTTTCTTATTTGCTTACTTTCTTTCCGCCTACGATGTAGATGCCGTGGGGCAGGCCGTTGAGGGCGCTACCCGGGTTTACGCCGCGGCGCAGCTGCCGTCCGTCGGTGGTGTACACGTCAACGGGTTCGTCCTCCGGCGTGCCGACGTGGTCAATACCCGTCAGTCCGCCAACGACGATGCGCATCGAGCTGGGTCTTACGCCGCTTGCGGCGGGAACGCTGATGCAGGCGCGGAAGGCCTTCATGCCCACGGTTGTCTGTGAGCCTACGCTCCAGAACTTGTCGGCGCTGATAAAGTAGCAGTCCTGCGTCAGGGGGCTGATGGCCTTCATGGTGCCCGTCAGACTGTAGCCGCTCTCGCCAATGGCTTTCTCTATTGGGCTGTTTGCGGTGGTAGCCTCTACCGTGGCACCGGTGGCGCTGAAGCTGACCGTGGTGCCCGGCGTGTTGGCCTTCAGCAGGGCCGGCGTGTTGGCCTTGAGGGCGTTGTTGTCGGTTGCCGTAACGCCCAGCAGGCCCTCCTCGCTGCCGTCGGCTACGATTTCGGTGGCCTCATACAGGGTGGCGTCGGTCGTAGTGGATTCGAAGGGCAGCACGACGGTGCCCCAGGTGCTCGTTGCGGGCAGCGTGCGGCTGTAGGTGGCTTCCCCGGCCGTAAAGGTTACGGGAGAGTAGAAGTCGGCTCCGTCGGTCAGCACGAATTTATTGCAAGTATAGGTATCGTCGCTGTTCTTCACGATGACGTTGTCGTTACCGTCGGCAGCCGTGAAGCCGGCCGTTTCAACTACGGCTACGGCATTGCCCTCCAAACTGATGACGTTGCCGCTGTTGGCATAGCCGGTTTCGGCTGCGTCACTGCCGTTATAAATGCTGTACGCGTAGACTTTCCTGGCTTCGTCGGTTGTCAGTACGGGCAGGTTGTCCGTGCCGAGGGTCTGTCCCCATGTCTGTGTTGTCTGTCCGTTTTGCAGCAGGTACGTCACCTCGCCCGAGGCGAACTGTTCTTTGGTCTTGCTGGTGGCTTCGCCGTTGCCGTGTCCGATGCCGGTGGGGCAGGTGCCTTCCAGCCAGTAGCAGTTGGTGATGGTGCCGTAGTTGCTGTCGCCGCAGATGCCACCTGCATAATTTTGGCTGTTGACTGTGCCGGTGGTATAGCAGTTTTCAACGGTGCCGTAGTTGATGCCGCAGATGCCGCCTGCATAATTTTGGCTGTTGATTGTGCCGGCATATGTGCAATTTTGGATGGTGCCGTAGTTGTTGCTGCAAATGCCGCCCGTATAGAATCCGGTGACCGCACAGCCTTCACCCAGTTTCAGGTTTTTGATTATTCCGGAAAACAGGTAACACACCAACCCTCGGTTTCCTTTGTCCACATTGACGACGGTTTTCATGTTATCAATGGTATGGCCCGCGCCGTCAAAGGTGCCTTCGTAGGGGGTACTGTCGCCGCCGATGGGTGTCCAGGTCATCCCTTCGGGAATGTTGATGTCGGCGGTCAGCACTGCGCTGACAGTCCTGTCCGGGCTGTCAAATTCCGCATGGGTGTTGTCTCCGTTGACCAGCGCTGCAAACCAGAATAGCTGCCCGGCGTTGGCGATTTCGTAAATGCCTTCCCCGTTCTGTGTGGCGGGTTGGTATTTGTCGCAGAGGGTGCAGAAGCCGTTTTCATACACGTGACTTCCGTCGTGGCTGCTGCTTTGGGCATTTTCGGTCGTACTGCCTGCCATGGGTTCGGTAGGGGGTGCCGACCGTGTCGGTCCGGCACTTACTGTCAGTGCCAGCATCATAATCCATAATGGCTTGTTGAATGGTTTGATCATTGTTTTTTTCGAGTTATTTTGATGAATTGAATTTTCTTGCAGGGGGAGAATATGGTGTTGCCGTGTGCGGCGGCGACCGGTATGTTTCGGGCGATGTCGCAAAGTGTTTTACGAATGTTGAATAATAGGGGAGGAGTAAATAATGTAGAGAGCCCGTTTGCGTTCCCGCTATGGCCGGTGGTCAGGGCGGGGGTAGAGGTTAAGAAGGTAACGGGATATTTCATGAAGAAAAATCGTAACTTTTTGATATAGTGCCGAAAAGGTAACTATTTCTTTCCAAACGGACAAGTCTGTCCGCATCTTTCGGGGGAAGGCAGGTGTGGGGCAGTCGGGCGGAAAGGCGGTGGTGACGAACCGGGGCGGCTTGCCGTGGAAAAGACGTCCGACCTTGTGCCGACAAAGTCCGACCTTGTTTCCACGGCAAGCCGCCCCAGTGTGTATTTCTTGTGGAGGGATGGCGTCAGGGCTGGAAGTCGGGCAGTTGGAGCAGGCGTTCCATGCCCTCGGATGCGGTGCAGGCCAGGGTGGTGACGGGGCGCGCGGAGTGGGTGTCGACGGGTTTGGGGTCGATAAGGTAGACATGGGCCTCGGGCGGCACGCTGTAGAGCAGTCCGGCGGCGGGATAAACGTTGAGCGAGGTACCGACGATGACGAAGATGTCGGCCTGCTCGGCCTCGCGGCAGGCGTCGGTCATGCGCGGTACGGCTTCGCCGAAAAACACGATGAAGGGGCGCAGCAGGCTGCCGTCGGCGGCCCGCTGTCCGGGGGTAATGTCGGGATGGTCGGCCGGCAGGGTGACGAGCGAGCGCGGGTCGTCGGGGCAGCGGGAGGAGCAGGCCTTCATGAGTTCGCCGTGAAGGTGGATGACGCGGGTGGAGCCGGCACGCTCGTGCAGGTTGTCGACGTTTTGCGTCACTACGCTTACCTGGAAGTGCTCCTCAAGCTGCGCAATGAGGCGGTGACCCGCGTTGGGCTGTGCCTTGACCAGCTGGCGGCGCAGCTGGTTGTAGAAGTTGGTGACGAGGGTAGGGTCGGCCTGCCACCCCTCAGGGGTGGCCACCTTTTCAATGGGATACTGCTCCCAGAGTCCGCCCGAGTCGCGGAAGGTGCTGAAGCCGCTTTCGGCGCTCATGCCGGCGCCGGTGAGGAATACGATTTTTTTCATGGCAAAAAGAGGGTGTTAATCGGGCGTCCGGCAGGCTGTGGTGCGGCCGCCCTCGGACAAAGGTAGGTAAAAAAAACGAGGGCGGCGGCATGACGGGCGGGCTTTTCATTCGGAATTTTTGTGAAATTGTGAGCGGCGGTCCAAAAAAGGAAGGGGCCTCGGGTGGCCCGTTAAATAAAAAGTTGTACTTTTGCGGCGCGTAAAATACACGACAACAGAAACATAATTAAAAACAACGAGAACCAACCGATATGGACAAATTAAGTTATGCGTTGGGCATGGCCATCGGCCACCAACTGAAAGATTTGTGTCTGGAACATCTGGAAGTGGCCGACTTTGCCGCCGCCGTGAGTGATGTTCTGGCAGGTAAGCAACCGCAGCTGGGCGACCAGGAGGCACAGCAGATTGTGCAGCAGGGTCTGGCCGAGTGTGAGCGCCGCCAGCAGGAAGCGCGCGAAAAGGCCGGCGCCGTATGCCGTCAGGAGGGCGAAGCCTTTTTGGCAGCCAACGGCAAGAAGGAGGGCGTAATGACCCTGCCCAGCGGATTGCAGTATGAGGTGATTAACGAAGGCACGGGCCGCAAACCCAAGGCTACCGACCAGGTGAAGTGTCACTACGAGGGTACGCTGATTGACGGCACGGTGTTCGACTCTTCCTACCGCCGCAACCAGCCGGCCACCTTCCCGCTCAACGGCGTAATCAAGGGTTGGACCGAGGGCCTGCAGCTCATGAGCGAGGGCGCCAAGTACCGCTTCTTCATTCCCTATCAGCTGGCCTACGGCGCAGCAGGTGCCGGCGCTTCGATTCCGCCCTATGCGGCGCTGATATTCGACGTGGAGCTGATTGAGGTAATCTGATCCGGCCCGGAGTGTATGAAAAAATAAATTAGAGCAAACAAGAATAACTTTATCAATAGAAATGAAAAAACTGATTTTTGCAGCCATTGCTGCCGTTACATTGCTGAGTGCATGTAACAACGGAGTGCCTAAGGCCAAACTGAAAACCGACGTTGACTCCCTGAGCTACGAAATGGGACTGGCCAGCTCACAGGGCCTGAAAGAAATTATCAGCCAGCAGTATAACGTGGACACCGCCTACATCGACGAATTCCTGAAAGGTGTGAAGGAAGGTGCCCTGGCCGGCGACGACAAGAAAAAGGCTGCTTATCTGGTAGGTATCCAGATTGGCCAGCAAATCAGCCAGCAGATGGTTCGCGGTACGGAGCAGCAGATTTTTGGCGACGACTCTACCCGTCACCTGAGCGTGAAGAACGTATTGGCCGGATTCATTGCCGGTGTGAAGAACAAGGACATCATCAAGGTAAACGGTCAGCAGATGACTCCCGAAATGGCCTTTGAACTGGTAAACAAGAAGATGGAACAGATGCGTAGCGAGCAGATGGAAAAACGCTTCTCAAAGGAAAAGAAGGCCGGTGAGGACTACGTGAAGAAGTATGCCAAGCAGGCCGGCGTGAAGACGCTGCAGGGCGGTGTGCTCTATCGTGTGATTACCGAGGGCAACGGCCCGTTGGCCAAGGCTACCGACACGGTAAAGGTAACCTACGAGGGACGTCTGGCCGACGGCAAGGTGTTTGATTCAACCGACCAGCACGGAGGCACACCGGTTGAAATGGTTCCGCAGGGCGTGATTCCCGGTATGGGCGTAGCGCTGACCCACATGCCCAAAGGCTCAACATGGGAAATCTGTATTCCCGCCGAAATGGCTTATGGCAGCCAGAACAACCCGGTAATTCCGCCTTTCTCACCGCTGGTGTTCAAGGTAACTTTGGTTGACATTAAATAATCAATAACGGGGAGACAACGCAATGAAAGCAAAATCGTTGATGATTGTGGCGCTGGCCGCCTTCTGCTGCCTGGGCACGCAGGCCCGCAGCAAGAAAAAATCGACCGTGAAGCCGGTGGTGGCTGCCGCTGCTGACGTGAAACCCGTGCCGGCCGACTCCTTCAGCTACGCCATGGGTGTGGCGCAGGGACAGTCGCTCAAGCAGTATATCGTTCAGCGCGAAGGCGTAGATACCACCTATATGGCAGAATTCATCAAGGGCCTGAACGCTCAGGTCAGCGAGGCCGAGGTGAAGAAACAGGTGGCCTATACGGCCGGACTGCGCATCCAGCAGATGAACCGCGAGCAGGTGCTGCCGCAGGTGAACAAGCAGGTGACCGGCAAGGCCGACACCACCTTCCTGCAGCTGGACAAGCTCAACGAGGGCCTGACGCAGGTGCTTAACGGCCAAAAGGGTGCCCTGACGCAGGAAGAGGCCCTGAAGCTGCTGGAGCGCCAGAGCGAGTATTTCATGAATACCCTGAAGATGGCTAACGCCGACTACCTGACCAAAAACGCCAAGAACAAGGGCGTAAAGACGGAGAAAAACGGCTTGCAGTACAAGGTGCTGACCAAAGGCAACGGCGCTCTGCCCACCGATACGGCCGAGGTGGAGGTGAACTACGAGGGCCGACTGATTGACGGTACGGTGTTCGACTCGTCGTACAAGCGCGGCAAGGCTGCCACGTTCAAGGTGAACCAGGTAATCAAGGGCTGGCAGCAGGCCCTGAAGATGATGCCTGTGGGTTCTACGTGGGAGCTTTACATTCCCTACGACCTGGCTTACGGCGAACGCGGCACACGCGACATCCCGCCTTACTCCACCCTGATATTCAAGGTTGAGCTGCTGGGCATCAAGGACGCCAAGGCCGCTGAGGCCAAGACGGCTGAGCCTGCCGGAGCTGCCGAGGCTAAGTAATACCGGCATAAGGAGAAAATAAACAAAAACGGAGCTGTCCGCCATGCGCCATATCCGAAGGCGCGCTGAGGGGGACGGCTCCGCTTTTTTTGTTTGCCGGCCTGATGATTGGCGGAATTGTGGCGGGCTTCGGGACACCGGCTATTCAATATTTATTTGTATATTTGCGGCCGGAACAAATTATTACGACTCTAAAACCGAAAAGAGATATGAATCAGTCGCTTCCTCCCGTTACGAAAAACCTGCTCATCATCAACGTCCTGGTGTATTTGGGCACACTCGTGGCCACGCGCTATGGCATCTGGCTCGAGGGGGTGCTGGGGCTGCACTTTGTGTGGTCGCCCTATTTCAAGATTTACCAGCTGCTGACCTACATGTTTGTGCATGCGGGGTTTTGGCATCTGTTTTTCAACATGTTCTCGCTGTGGATGTTCGGGCGCATCATCGAGATGGCCTGGGGCTCGCGGCGCTTCCTGCTGTTCTACATGGTGTGCGGCATAGGTGCCGGCCTCTCGCAGGAGGTGTTCCAGTTTGTGCAGCTTTACAGCGGATTTTTGGGCGCGCTGGCGCCTACGGTGGGCGCTTCGGGCGCCATTTACGGCATTTTGCTGGCCTTTGGCATGACGTTTCCCAATGAGCGCATCATGCTGCTCATTCCGCCCATCCCGATGAAGGCCAAATACTTTGTATTCCTGTTTGCGGCCATTGAGCTGTTTTCGGCCCTGAGCGACAGCGGCGGCAACGTGGCCCACTGCGCCCATCTGGGCGGTATGCTCTTCGGGTGGCTGCTCATTCTGTACTGGCGGCGCAACAACCGCCGGCGTAACGGCGGCGGCTTTAATGGCTGGGACGAGTGGGCCGGACGCAAGGAAAGCTGGCGCGACCGTTTCCGCAAGCGCTTTACGGCAGCAGCCCGCCAGCATGTGGGCCGCAAGACGCAGAGCCGGCGTCAGGCTGACATCCTGGAAAAAATCAAACGCTCGGGCTACGAGAGCCTGACTGAGGAGGAGAAGCGCGACCTTTTCCGCAACAGTCAGTCGTAGTCAACTTCCCTCATCCGGAGGAGCGGCGTCGGAAAAGAGCGGGCGGCGTATCCTTGAAAAGAATCAGACTTACACTTATTCTCAACATTTTGCGACAAACATCTTCTTCTTCCCAGCGTGGCGGCAGCCGCAGCGGTCAGGGTAGCCGCAGGCGGCGTCGCAGCAAGAAGGGCGGCGTATATACCTTTTACTCGCGCCTGGTGGCCGGCTGTGCGCTGGCCGTTGTGGCGTTGTTGTGGGTGTCGGCCGCCAGTGTCCACGTGCATCCCGACGGGCTGGGCATTCTGGCCTGGATGGGCCTGATGTTTCCGGCTTTTCTGGCCGGGGTGGTGTGTATGCTGGTGTTTACGCTGCTGCTGTGCCGGCAGCGCGTGTGGATTCCCATCGTAGGGTTGCTGGGGTGCTGCCTGACCATCCGGCAGTACGTGCCCGTCAATCTGCCCTCACCGGCTCCGAAGCAGAGCCTGAAACTCATGTCCTTTAACGTGATGGGCTATAATCCTAAGGAAAAGGATGCCGACGGACGGACGTCGATGCTGCGCTACCTTTCGCGCTCGGGGGCCGATATCATCTGTGCGCAGGAGGCCGCGCTCAGCGTGAAGCTCTGGAAGGAGAGTCACGGCGACCCGTTTGTGCGTGCGCTGCCCTATTGCGACACCGTGCAGATTGTGGGGCCGGGCGGCTCGAACGGACTGACCGTGTTTTCGCGCTATCCCATTGTGGGCAAGCGCAAGCTGTGCAGCTCCGCCACCAACGGTGCGGCCCTTTTCAAGATACTTATCGGAAAGGGTGACACGCTCAACGTCATCAACTGTCATTTTGAGAGCAATCACCTTTCGGCCGAGGAGCGCTCGGCCTATCGCGAGATGGTGCATCAGCCCGGCCGTCAGGAACTGAAGGAAGGCGAGCGGGAGCATCTGAGCATTGTACGCAAGTTTTCGCAGTCGGCCGTGGAGCGTGCCCGGCAGGCCGACTCGGTGGCAAGTTACGTGGCGCGGCATCCTGAACGCAGTTTCGTGGTATGCGGCGACTTCAACGATACGCCCGTTTCCTACAGCCGTCACCGCATCGCGCAGGTGCTGGACGATGCTTACGAACAGACGGGAAACGGCATCGGCCGCTCGTTTAATCGCGACGCCATCTACGTGCGTATCGACCACCTCTTTGTCTCGCCCGAATGGCGCGTGTTTTCCTGCCGCATAGACCGCTCTTCGGGCCAGCTTTCCGACCATTATCCCATTACCTGCCACATTAAGCGCCACGCCGCCCTGCCCGAATAAAGAAACAGCGCGGCGCGCATTTTTAAAAAACTTCCCTCCTTTTTGTTTTTCCCGGGATGTTAGTTGCCGAATGTCCCGCAGCCGCATTTTCATGATGCCTTTTCCTGTCGGGTAGTGGCAGATGGTGGCCATGAATGCGGCATGTTCACGGCCCTGATGTCAGAAAAAGCCGCGCGGCTGTTCCCGATTAAAAGGAACAGCCGCGCGGCTTAAATTTATATGCGTTTTGATTTAGCGGTCAGCACGCTTGCGGGCCGTATGGTCAAGGATTACCTTGCGCATACGCATGCTCTTGGGCGTCACTTCCACGTATTCGTCTTCCTTGATGTACTCGAGTGCTTCTTCCAGCGAGAAGATGATGGGCGGCACGATGCGGGCCTTTTCGTCGGCACCGCTGGCGCGCATGTTGGTCAGCTGCTTGGCCTTGGTCACGTTGACCACGAGGTCGTTTTCGTGTACGTGTTCGCCCACTACCTGGCCGGCATATACCTCGTCCTGCGGGTTGATGAAGAATTTTCCGCGGTCCTGCAGGTGGTCGATGGCATAGGCAAAGGCCGTTCCGCTCTCCATGGCAATCATGGAGCCGTTGGTACGGCGCTGAATCTCGCCCTTAAACGGCTGGTACTCCTTGAAGCGGTGGGCCATGATGGCTTCGCCCTGGCTGGCGGTCAGCACGTTGGTACGCAGACCGATGATGCCGCGTGAGGGGATGTTGAATTCAATGTCCACGCGCTCGCCCAGGTTCTGCATCGAGGTCATTTCGCCCTTGCGGCGGGTAACCATGTCAATCATCTTGCTGGCAAATTCCTCGGGCACGTTGATGGTGAGTTCCTCAATCGGTTCACACTTTACGCCGTCAATCTCTTTCATGATGACCTGCGGCTGGCCTACCTGCAGCTCGTATCCCTCGCGACGCATGGTCTCGATGAGGATGGAGAGGTGGAGCACACCGCGGCCGGAAACAATCCAGCGGTCGGCGCCTTCGGTTTTTTCTACGCGCAGGGCCAGGTCTTTTTCCAGTTCCTTTTCGAGGCGGTCGTTGATGTGGCGGCTGGTGCAGTATTTGCCTTCCTTGCCGAAGAACGGCGAGTCGTTGATGGTGAAGAGCATACTCATGGTAGGCTCGTCGATGGCGATGGGGGGCAGCGGTTCGGGGTTCTCGAAGTCGCAGATGGTGTCGCCAATTTCAAAGTTCTCCAGGCCGACTACGGCGCAGATGTCGCCGCTCTCTACCGACTCTACCTTGCGGCGTCCCATGCCCTCAAAAGTCTGTACTTCCTTGATTTTGGTGCGTTCGGTGGTGCCGTCGCGGTGAGCGATGGTGCAGTTCATGCCCTCGCGGATGACACCGCGGTGTACGCGGCCCACGGCAATACGGCCCGTGTAGTTAGAGTAGTCGAGCGAGGTGATGAGCATCTGCGGTGTACCCTCCAGCTGGTGGGGTGCGGGAATGACTTCGATGATCTTGTCGAGCAGATAGTTGATGTTGTCCGTCGGCTGCTGCCAGTCTTCACCCATCCAGTTGTTCTTGGCCGAACCGTAAACCACCGGGAAGTCGAGCTGCTCCTCGGTAGCGTTCAGGTCGCACATGAGGTCGAACACCATTTCGTACACCTCTTCGGGGCGGCAGTTGGGTTTGTCCACCTTGTTGACCACCACGATGGGTTTCAATCCGATTTGCAGGGCTTTCTGCAGCACGAAGCGCGTTTGTGGCATCGGGCCTTCAAAAGCGTCAACCAGCAGCAGGCATCCGTCGGCCATGTTCAGCACGCGTTCTACCTCACCGCCAAAGTCGGAGTGTCCCGGGGTGTCGATGATGTTGATTTTGACGTCTTTGTAGTTGATGGAAACGTTTTTCGAAAGGATCGTGATTCCGCGTTCGCGCTCCAGGTCGTTGTTATCCAACATGAGGTCGTCTGTTTTCTGATTGGCTCTGAATAAGTTACCTGCGAGCAGCATCTTGTCCACCAGCGTGGTCTTACCATGGTCCACGTGGGCAATGATAGCGATGTTACGAATATCTTTCATATGAATAAAATTGTGTCTAATACCTTGTTTCAGGGTGCAAAATTACGGAAAAATATTCTTTCCGTAGTCGTTGTGCCTGAAGTTTTTGTGTCTGTGTCGGTTGAAAAAACGCCCCTTTTCCGGGTGTCATGCCCGACGCCCCGTGTTTTTTTTGACTGCCGGGGCGTCGGCTGCACGCGATTATTGCGTAATTTTGTGGTACGACTTGAAAACCGTTACAAGATTTGAGCTTATGAATCATTTCAGTTTCTACAGCCCCACCGAGTTCGTCTTCGGGCGGGGCACCGAGCAGCAGGCCGGCGCGCTGTGCCGGGCGTATGGTGCCACCCGCGTGCTGGTGGTCTACGGGCAGGGCCACGTGGTGCGCAGCGGCCTGCTCCGGCAGCTGACCGACCAGCTTCTCCAGGCCGGTCTGGCTTGCGTCACGCTGGGCGGCGTGCAGCCCAATCCGCTCGACGACAAGGTGTATGAGGGCATCGACCTGGCGCGCCGCGAGCACGTGGACTTCCTGCTGGCCGTGGGCGGCGGTTCGGTTATCGACACCGCCAAGGCCATAGCCGCCGGCGTGTGCTACGACGGCGATTTCTGGGATTTCTACGGTCTTAACGTCCCCGTGGAGCGTGCTCTCAAGGTGGGCGTGGTGCTCACCATTCCCGCCGCCGGAAGCGAGGGTTCGGGCAATTCCGTTATCACGCGCCGCGAGGGTCTCGTCAAGGTCAGTCTGCGCACGCCCAAGGTATTGCGCCCCGTGTTTGCCGTCATGAATCCCGAGCTGACGTTCACCCTGCCGCCCTTCCAGACGGCCTGCGGCATTGCCGACATGATGGCACACATTATGGAGCGCTACTTCACCAACACGCCCCATTGCGAAACCACCGACCGCCTTTGCGAGGGACTGCTCTGCGCCATCATTGAGCAGGGCCGGCGCGTAATGGACTGCCCCGACGACTACGACGCCCGCGCCAACCTGATGTGGAGCGGCACGCTGGCCCACAACGGTGTGTGCGGCGTAGGGCGCGAGGAGGACTGGTATTCCCACTTTCTGGAGCACGAAATCAGTGCCCTCTACGACGTGGCCCACGGTGCCGGCCTGGCCGTGGTGTTCCCCGCCTGGCTCACCTGGATGGCCCACCATCATCCGCAAAAGGTGGTGCAGTTTGCCTGCCGCGTGTGGGATGTCCGGCCGGCGTCCGACGACACGGTCACGGCCCTCGAGGGGGTGGCTTGCCTGCGCCGCTACTGGCAGGGCCTCGGGCTGCCCGTCACGCTGGCGCAGCTGGGCATTGAGCGTCCCGACGTGGACACGATTACCGACAAGCTCCACCGCCTCAAGGGGCCGCAGGTGGGCAGTTACGTGCGCCTGACGCCCGACAATACCCGTGAGATTCTGCAGCTCATGCAGGGCTGACGTGCGAATCCGCCGCCTCTGAATGTCATGAACGCCGTCCGGCCCGCTTCCACCCTACGGGGCGAAGAAGCAGGCCGGACGGCGTATCTTTTTTTGTTCTGTATGTATATCGTGAGTTCCGGGGGGAGTGGCGGGGCTATTGCGGGCGTGTGGCGTGACACTCCACCTCGATGAGCCAACCCGGGCGGCACACGCGTGCCAGAGAGATGAACCACGGCGTGTGGGGGTAGTGTTGCTGCATGTAGCGGGCCGTGGCGGCATAGTCGGCCACGTCGCGCAGGTACACCGTAAAGTAAGCCGCGTCCTCCAGCGTCATTCCGCCGTCTTCCAGCAGCCGGCTGATGTTCAGAAACAGGCGCTCCGTCTGTTGTTCCACGCTGGTGGGGTAGAGTATCCGGCCGTGGCGGTCAATGCTGGCCGTGCCCGAAATAAAGCCGTGCGTCTGCTCCGGCAGGTGCAGCAGCGTGCCGCGTTCAAAGGCCACGCCGTATTCGGCCGTGGGGTTCAGGTAGTCCAGCGCCTGCAGGTATTGTACGCCGCTGTGGGCGCTGGTGGAGTAGAAGTCGATACATACGGCCGCTTCCGCGTGGGGGCCGTCGCCGCCTATGCCGGTCGAGGCAATGAAGTGCGTGTCGGTGGTCAGGCCCTCGCGGCCGAACACGTGGTTGCGGCCGCTTACCACGCCGGCGTAGTTGTGGTCGATGTCGCGCACGTAAATCCACGTGCGGTGGCAGTGGTCCTTCAGGTTCAGTCCCCACTCCCTGAGCCAGCCGATGTGGCGTTCAAAGAGCCGTTCCGTCTGTTCTTCCACGCTCAGCCCCCGCGCCTCGTCGGGCGTCAGGCGTGCGCGCTGGTAAAGGTGGATGCAGCCGTCTTCCCTCACCACGCGTCTGTCGGGCGTGCCCTCCGTGCTGAAACTTCCTTTCGGTGCGCTGGCCACGAGCACGCATATCTTGGTGCCGTCAAGCGGCGGTTGTTCAATCAGACTCACGAAGCCCTCGTCCAGCCGCCAGCTCAGGGCGTGGGCGGCGTAGGTGTCCGCCTGGTTCTGCAGGTCGCTGAAGTACACGCGCGCGGCCACCACCTGCCGGCCGCCTTCCGTGAGGCGGTCGAGTTGTGCCGCCAGGTCGTCGAGCTGTGCCGCGAGGCCGCCCGGGCGGGGTTTGAGATATTGGTATTGTAGTATCATGTCTTGCCGTTGTGGAGATTCATCTTTTTTTCTGTTCTCGTGCGGGGGAGTGCCGGATTTCCGGGGCCGTCCCTGCGCGGCAAAGGTACAAAAAACACACCGAATAAGCCCCGGCTCCTCGCTGCTTTGTGGGAGGCCGGGGCCATAATTTCATGGTTATTCAGGGGGTTAAAAGCCCATCAGGTGCAGGATGGTGGGGGTGAGCAGGGCCGTGAGGATGCCGTTGAGCGTCAGGCCCAGACTGGCGTAGGCCCCGTGCAGGCGGCTGACGTCCATCGACGTGGCTGTACCTACGGCGTGGGCCGCCGTACCCATCGACAGGCCCTGCGCCATGCTGCCGTGTACGTGGGCCACGTGCATCGTCTTGTAGCCCACCACGGCGCCCAGCAGCCCCACACACACCACCACGGCCGCCGTCAGTGAGGGCAGACCGCCCACGGCGCGCGTCACCTCCATGGCAATGGGCGTGGTTACCGACTTGGGCGCCAGCGAGAGAATCACGTCGCGTGAGGCACCCATCGACCGGGCTATCAGCACCACCGACACAATGCCCGTCACGCAGCCGGCCAGTTCCGAAATCAGGATGGGCAGAAACTGCTTCTTGATGGTTTCCAGTTGCAGGTAGAGGGGCACGCCCAGGGCCACTACGGCCGGCCGCAGCCAGAACTCAATGAGGTGTCCGCCCTGGTTGTAGGTATCGTAGCTCACGCCTGTGAGCTTCAGAAACGCAATCAGGGCCGCAATGGTCAGCAGAATCGGGTTGAGCAGCACCCAGCCCGTGCGCTTGTTGAGCTGCTTGGCCAGAAAATAGAGCGTAAAGGTCAGCGCAATCAGGAAAAATTCGTTGTTCACGTAGCTCATGCCTCGCCCTCCTTTCCTTCATTGGTTTCAGGGCCTTTCTTTCCGCGGGTCAGCGTCTGGTGAACCCATCCCGTAATGGCCAGCACCAGCACCGTGCTCACCACCGAGGCGCACACAATGGGCCAGAACTGGGCCTCGATAATGTCGAAGTAGAGCATCAGGGCCACGCCGGGCGGCACGAAAAAGAAACCGATGTTGGCCACCAGAAAGTCGGAGAGCCCTTGCACCCATTGAAGCTTAATCCAGCCTGCCTTCAGGAAAAACGTGAGCAGCAGCATGCCCAGGATGCTGGAAGGCAGCGGAATGTGAGTCAGGTAAATAATCAGTTCGCCCAAAGCCAGGCAACCGAAAAGAATAGCACATTGGCGTATCATGAACTTCTTTTTTTGAATAAACGGGTGCAAAGTTAGCAGAACTCCCGCAAAGCGCGAAACATTTTTTTTGCTTTTTTTCTGCTTTTTACGTTTTTTGCTCCACCTCGGCTTGTCCTGCCGCGCCTTCCCCTCTTCTTGTCCTTGCAGGCAGACAACGGGGGCGGGTGCAGGAGATATGGCACGACCGAGCCGGGCAAAAAAAAGATAAGGTCGGACTTTCTTTTTACAGCGTCCCTTCCTGTTTCAACAAGGTCCCGCCTTGTTTGACTGTCCGTCAGGGTGCTTTTCATTTTTAGAGATTAATTAGAATTCGGATGTCTTGCGCATTAAAAAAAAGATTAAAAGTACTGCCGGATGTAGGAATTTATGGTTACGGATGAGAGAGACAAGGAAAGTATAACCTATATAATAATTATTTATTGGATTGTGATGTATGCCTTTTGCAGACTGGATGGTATTCGGCAGGCACTCGGTGGCAGACAGGTATAGCAATAATCTCAATATTTGCATTCTGTGTTTGCCCAATGTGGACGATGGTACATTTTCATGTATTTGTGAAGAGGGGTGGTGGCTTCGGATTCTTGTTTTTTAGGTAAAAATAAAACTTTGGTTATCTGAAGAAAACTTTTATCTGATAGAAATTTGTAAAATGCTCGTTCTCAGTATGATAAAACCATATATAGAAAACTTTTCCTTTGCTCAAAAAACTTTATTTGTGTAATTTTGTAAAAAAATAATGAAGATTTTTTGTGGCATTTTAAGTATAGGGGGATGAACAGGAAAAGATTTTGGGTAATTATTTTTTGTGTTGTTGTAGCGCTTTCTGTTTGGGCCAAGGATGGAAAAGACAGCCTTTATATTATAGGGTGGCCCTGTGATGCGTTTACCATGAATCCGGTGATTGACAAAACCCGGGTGGAATTGCTGACTCCGGACAGTACGGTCATTGCCACTGCCGTGCCGGCTGGGAGCGGGCAGAATCCGTACGACGCGTACTTTGCGTTGAAGGTCGGCGTCCGTTCGGGCAATTTCATCGTGCGCCTGACGCATCCGGACTATCACACCCTGACCAAGGCCTTTACGCTGAAAGTGGCCAAGCGCGAGCCGAACTTCAGTCTGGGTAATCTGAAAATGCGGCGCCTTCCCCAAACCCGCCAGCTGGGCGAGGCCGTGGTGAGGGCTACGAAAATCAAATTCTACACCAAGGGCGACACCCTGATTTACTACGCCGATGCCTTTAATCTGGCCGAGGGGTCGATGCTCGATGCGCTGGTGGAGCAGCTGCCGGGGGCCGAGCTGAAACGTGACGGCCGTATCTTTGTGAACGGCAAACAGGTGGAGAGCCTGCTGCTCAACGGCAAGGACTTTTTTAAGGGCAACAACACGGTGTTGCTGGACAACCTGCCGGCCTATACGGTGCAGCGCATCAAGGTATATGACAAGCAGAGCGAATTCGGCGAGTTCATCAACCGGAAGGCTGGTCGGAAGGTAGACGACGGCAGCTACGTGATGGACGTGGTGCTGAAGCGGGAATACCAGATCGGGTGGCTGAGCAACATAGAGGCCGGTGGCGGCACCAGCGACCGTTGGCTGGCCCGCCTGTTTGCCCTGCGCTTTACGCCGCAGTCGCGCTTGTCGGTATATGCCAATGCCAACAATACCCACGAGAACCGCAAGCCGGGGAGCAGCGGCGAATGGTCGCCCAGCGAAATCGGTAACGGCATCAGCACCACCGAGAGCGGCGGAATTGACTATCTGGTGGACGACAAGAGACGTCGCTGGCGCGTGGAAGGTAACCTGAACGCCTCGCACAGCGATACGGACGTGGATACGCGGCAGTCGCAGGAGCACTTCCAAAACGCCGGCAATACGTTTACGCGCAGCCGGCAGTCGGGCGATTACCGAAGTACGAATGTCAGCACTGACCATCACTTCCAGTTTAACCTGGGGCCGGAGAACAACATGCATGCCCTGGAGCTGCACTTCCGACCGAATTTCAGCTTCAGCGACAGCCGGAACCTGAACGACTGGCTCTCGGCCGAGTTTTCGGCCAATCCGCATGAACTGGAAAACTGGGAGTCGCTGTTTCAGGGTACGGGAGCCGACGAGGTCCTTACGTCCATACTGGTCAACAAGGTGCGCAGCCGGCAGAGCAGCAATGCCACCGACGTGAAGGGCGGAATGAACATGGATGCACAGTTTGACATTCCGCACACGTCCAACTTAGGCCTTTTCAGTGCGGGGGTCAGTGGCGGGCGCTACAAGGCCCACAGCTTTGACCTCTATCAGATGGACAACAGCCAGACCAGCGACTTCAGGCACCGCTATCTGAACGAGCCGGCCGACCATCTTCAGGCCAATGCCAGCCTGGGCATCATCACCCCGTTTGACGCCCAGTGGAAATGGGTGGCCACCACGACCATCAGCTATCAGTATACGCACGACAGCAAGGAAAACTCACTTTATCGTCTCGACTGGCTGGAGGACATGGCGGATGCCGGGCTTGAAACCCTGCCGTCCACCCGCGAAGCCCTGCTGGAGGCCCTTGATGCGGCCAACAGCTACCTGACCGAGAACGACCGCCACCAGACCACGCTGACTTTTGACGGACGCTACGACAACGACATCCGGCGGAACAATACCCGCTATGCCCGCTTCCGCTTTACCTGGAAGCTGGGACTTACCTGGCACACCGAACTGTGGGACTACACCGGGCAGGCCCTGCGGCACAACCGGCGCACGGCCTGGCTGCCGCAGGCGGGACTGCAGATTCTGCGCAACACGCCGGGCATGAAGCATGAGCTGGAGTTGCAGACGGCCTACAGGCAGCAGTTGCCGTCAATGTTCTCGCTCATGGGGCTGCGCTTCGACAGCGACCCGCTCAACATTCAGGAGGGTAATACCGGCCTGCGCCGCACGGATGTGTTCTCGTCGGTCTTCTTCTATCGCTCGCGGGGCTGGCTGTCGAAACACGGACGCAACCTCTCGGCCACCGTCAGGATGAATGCCTACCGCAACGCCGTGGCCACGGCACAGACTTACGACGCCGCCACGGGCGTGCGCAATTTCCGCCCGCAGAACGTGAACGGCAACTGGGACATACAGGCTTCGGGCACTTTTTACACTCCGCTGGGGCATAAGGGATTTTCCATGAACCTCTCGTTGCAGGATAATTTTTACCACAGCGTGGACCTGACGGGTACGGACGCGCTGACGCCGGTGCGCAGCACGGTATGCACCAACTATCTCTCGCTGCCCGTAAGGGTGGACTACAGCCGGCAGAAAGTGCGGGTGGGGCTGAAGGGCCAGGTGGCCTGGAACCATGCCGGCAGTACGCGCCCGGATTTTCAGGACATCAATGCCGCCGATTTCAATGTGGGCATCAACGGCCACGTCACGCTGCCCTGGGATGTGCAGCTGGCCACGGACTTCATCTATTTTGCCCGTCGGGGATATGCCAACGGGGATATGAATACGGATGACCTGGTATGGAACGCCCAGCTTTCCAAAAGCATCGTGAAGGGACGGCTTACCTTTGCCCTGGTGGGGTATGATATTCTGGGGCAGCTATCGAATATTACCTATTCCGTCAATTCGCAGGGCTCGGTGGAGACCTGGCGGAACGTGATTCCCCGCTACGGCATGGTGCGCGTGATATTCCGATTCAACAAACAACCGAAAAAGAAACCTTAATACTTATATATCCTTATTGAAAGAGGCGGGCGGAAACGGCGCACCCTTGAGAATGATTAAATGAAGAAAAAAATACTAAACAACATGTCTGTTATTCAAGAAACAATGCGAAGGGCCCTCAGCCGGCCTATGAAACGGCTGCTGTGCGGACTCCTGTTCTCGGCATTGGCCTTGTGCGGCCGGGCCCAGTCATACTATGTGAATGGATTTATTTACGATTCCTTTACGGGAGAGAATCTGGATTCCGTAGAAGTGGTATTCATGCGCCCCGACAGCACCGTAAGTGAGCGGTTTATCAGTAAGAAATATGGTTGGTGGCAATTTTCGGAAAACTTGAAAGCACCGGGAAAATACATCATTCGGTTTTCCAAAAAAGGCTATGAGACCACTTATAAAAATGTGGACTTTAAGTACCGTAAGAACCGTGTGACCAGCGGTACGTTTGGTGAAGTGCTGATGCGCAAGAAATCGACGGCCCGCCACCGCGTGCTGTCGGAGGCCGTAGTGAAGGCCACCCGCATCAAGATGGTGATGAAGGGCGATACGATTGTGTATAATGCCGACGCCTTCCAGTTGCGCTCCGGCTCCATGCTCGACAAGTTGATTGCCATGTTGCCGGGCGTGGAGTTGAAGCCGGGCGGTGAGATTTATGTCAACGGAAAGAAGGTACAGAGTCTGCTGGTGAATGGCGAGGATTTCTTTAAGGGAGACCCTACCGTGGCACTCAAAAACCTGCCGTCCTATATGGTGGATAAGGTGAAAGTGTATGAGCGGACGCCCGAGAGGATGCTGGCGCTGGGCATGACGGCAGAGGATTTCAAGCGGGCGAGGAATCCGCTGGTGGTAGACGTGAACCTGAAAAAGGAATACAGCATAGGGTGGATAGCCAATGCCACCGTGGGGGGCGGTACGGACAAGCACTACAACGCCCGGGCTTTTGCGCTGCGCTTTACGCCACAGTCGCGTCTGGCCTTTATGGGATACTCCAACGACGTGTATGCCAACAGCTACTACGACACCAACGGCAACTGGCAGTCGCCCGGCGGCAATGCCAACATCCGTACGCACGAACTGACCTCCGACCTGCTGGTCAACGACAAACGGAAACGCTACAAAATCAACAACACCGTAACCTTTAAGGCCACCCGGCAGGTGACGGAGGAGCTGCAGAATACGGTGGCCTACTACGGTACGGGCAACGTGTACGGCATGAGCAGCCGTCAGGGTACGTCCCGCAACTGGTTTGTCAGAGACTACGGAACGATTAACGTCACCCCGCAGCAGAACAACGGCGCGCGCTTTTCGCCCATGAACTCACGCGGCATTTCGATAGACATCAAACCGAACCTGTACTATTCGCACTATGAGAACCGCGACCAGTCACGCCGGGCCAGCTACGAGCAGAAGCTGACAGAGCATTATATGGGTGAAGCGCTCGACAGCCTGTTTTTTGACGGCAGCTCGGCCCTTTACCGGCAACACCTGATCAGCAGCTTGCAGCAGGGCCGGCATACGGAAGGCTATTCGCTGAATGCCGGTGCAGAGGCTACCGGAACCTGGAAACTGCAAAAGATGGGGGGGGACTTTCTGGACTTTGCGGTGGGCGGCCTGTATGCACAGGGACGCAATCGCGAACTGTTCGGCACGTCGGCTTACGACGGTAGCGACGCGCAGCAACGCTATGCCGTCAGCCCGACGCGCAGCTATAACGTGCACGCGGATGCGGGCTATTCCTATAGGTTGATATTTTCCAAATTGGGATTTTGGCTTACTCCCGAATACAGCTACCGGCGTCAGTATCGCTCGGCCGACCGGTCGTATTACCGCCTGGAGCAGACGGCTCTGGAGGATTGGGACATTGACCGCCTGGCCTCCACCAAGGATGCGCTGACGGAATATATCGACCTGAGCAATTCCGAATATGCCGACAACTGGAAGCAGACTCACCGCATGGGAGCCAATATCAATGTAGATTTTTACGGGAGCAACAACCGGAAAAACAATAGCATTGAGGTGGACCTGCCCGTGAGGTTGCTGAGCGACCGGCTGGATTATGAGCGCGGCCAGATTGACCGGCTCTTTACCAAGCATTACACCTTTTTTGAGCCTTCGGTAAAATATAATTTTGATTATAACGATGGCAGTAAGCATGAAACGCATGCCAATGTACGGTATGGCATGACCGAGAGTGAGCCGGCCGCCACTTATCTGGTGGACTACCGCGACGATGCCACGCCGCTGGTGGTGCGGCTGGGTAACAGTGCGCTCCGCCCTACGCGCCGGCACGAGGCTGCTGTCAGCTATTCGCGCTATACTTACGCAGGACCACGCTATCGCAGAATTTCGGTGAGTGCCCAATACAACCTGTGGCAGGACCTGTTGGCCCAGTCGGTGAGCTACAACGAACAGAACGGCGTAACCACCTATCGGCCGGTAAACATCAACGGCAACTGGGGCGTGAATTCGCAGTTTTCCTGGTACAGCACGCTGGACAAGAAAAAACGTATCAATTTTACGGCTACCACCAACTTCAACTTCCGCCACAGTGAGGATTATGCCGTGTTGGCGGGCGAGACAGCCAGCAGCCGGATTCTGGTGGACCGCTACATTACCAGCGAGCGCCTGAATGCCTATTATGCCTACAACTATTATTCGTGGTCGGCAACCGTAAATGCCGAGTGGACACACTCCACTTCCAACCGCTACAGCGGGTTGAACGCCTTGAACATCAGCTATGGCGTAAGTGGCGGCGTACCGCTTCCGGGCGGCTTCCAGTTGGGCACCAACCTGACGCTTTACAGCCGTTATGGCTATTCCAACGACAATTTCAATACGAACCAGCTGATCTGGAGTGCCAACCTCTCGCGTTCCTTCTTCAATGGGCTGATGAACGTGCAGCTGGAGGCCTTTGACCTGCTCAACAAGATGTCGACCTATAGCTACGGCATTAACGCGCAGATGCAGACGGAAACCTACCGCAACGTGCTGCGGCGTTACGTCATGCTGAACTTCACGTTCCGGCTGAACCGGGAACCGAAAAAGAAGTAGCTCATCCTGAATGTCCGGCACGGAATACGGAGCCGGAAAGGATTTGTCAGGTTGTGCGGCTGGGCGGAGGCCCGGCCGCACAACCTGTGTTAAATGTGAAGTAGTGAATCATACTGAGCTTGTAACGGCGTGACACTAAAAATATAGCGATAAGACAAGGAAAAAGACCTCTGCATTTTCAGATGGATTAGTTACAGGCGAGTAGCTTTATTGGTACTAAAATTCTTTGTACTAATTGTTGGCCATGCCGTAAAAACTCTGTAACTTTAAACTTCTAGAAATTTTATAGAGAATTTTATTCAAAACGATAGTAGTATAATATTAGCTTTTCATTACCTATGTCTGAGTTTTATCATATTCCTGATTTACCACTACCTTACGACCTTGAAACAAAAGAGGTGATGAAACATCTGGTTTCTGCTCATCGTTATCTTGCACAGTTGCATGGTGTAGCACGAATTATTCCCAATGAAAAAATATTGATTAGTACGTTGACCCTTCAGGAAGCAAAAGAAAGTTCATCCGTCGAGAATATCGTGACCACGCAAGATGATTTGTATAAAACGGATTTGGAAATGGCTTCTTTTGCAAATCCTGCAGCTAAGGAGGTTTTGAATTATCGTGCAGCTATATTGAGAGGTTTTGAACTGGTTAGGGAAAAACACGTGCTTTCGTGTAATATTATCAAAGAGGTTCAGCAGCAGTTGGAACACAATGAGGCGGGGTTCAGAACGGTGCCTGGTACAATGCTTAAAAGAGACGATGGGGTAGTGGTATATACACCTCCTCAGGATGGGGATGAAGTTGTGCGGTTGATGAGGAATCTTGAATCCTTTATCAATGACAGTACTCTTTGTGACCTCGATCCGTTGATAAAGATGGCTATTGTACACCATCAGTTTGAGAGTATTCATCCATTTTATGATGGAAATGGCCGCACTGGGCGTATTATCAATATCTTGATGCTTATTACAAGTGGCCTTTTAGATTTGCCTGTGTTATATCTTAGTCGATATATTACCAGAAATAAAGGAGAATATTATCGCCTGATTCAGGCTATAAGGGACAAGAATACTGAAAATCAGAAAGAATGGGAAGAATGGATTATTTTTATCCTTAAGGGGGTGGAAGAGACCTCCCGTGACACTATCGATTTAATTAACCATATTTCCGGCCTTATGACTGAATACAAGAAAATCTTGAAACCTTGTTTTGGCCGAAAATATAAACATGAGTTACTCAACAATCTTTTTAAACATCCATATACCAAAATAGAATTTTTGGAACAGGATATGATGGTTACTCGTCAAACGGCAAGTAAATATCTTGACATGATTGTTGAACAGGGATTGCTGTATAAAACAAAGTTGGGGAAGGAGAATTATTACATCAATATAGCTCTCTTCAATCTATTAATGAATAGAAAATCTTGATATGTTTAACATGTATCTGAAATGTGTTAAATAATCGGTGTTTTTTTTACATGTTCTTGATTACACGTTAAGGAAACCGGGTTTGCTTAACGTGTGGTGATCATTTAGAGGCAAACTTTACTGAAGGATAATCTTGTTGTTGGCTGGATATGGTCAGGTCCTTATAAGATGGACTCTATATGCGGCGGTCGGTTCGGATGGAATGCGGTGTGCGGCTGGGCGGAGGCCCGGCCGCACAACCTTGTGTTAAATAAAAGTAAATATTACGCGGTTAGTATGTTTGCTAAGTTATTAGTATTATATTTGCAGCAGAACATTAATTCCTTAGTATACATATGAAAAGAAAGAACTTAACCAAGTCCGAGTTCCAGGTAATGGAGCATTTATGGAAGATGCCGGCGGGCGGCGGATTTATCGGTGAGATTCTGGCCGATTATCCCGATCCGAAGCCTGCTTACACCACGCTGGCTACGTTTTTGAAAATCCTGGCCACCAAGGGCTTTGTCAAGTCGCGTCTGGTGGGCAAGATGCTGTGGTACACGCCCCTGCTGACGCGGGAGGAATATATCGAACAGTTCCTGACACACGTGAAGGATACGTTTTTCAGCGGTTCTTTCTCGTCGCTGGTGTCGTTCTTTGCCCACCGCGAGAATCTGGGCGAAGACGAGATTAACGAGATTCTTTCCATTATCGACAAGAAGTAGGAAGGTGGCGCCATGATGCTTTCGTTTGACTTTCACCTGCTTTCGTTTGTGGTGCTTACGGGTGTGCTGTGGGTACTGTATAAGTTGCTGCTTGAGGGCCGTGTTCCGGTAAGGGTGGTTTATGCCTACCTGCTGGTCGGCATGGTGGCAGCGGCAGGAGTAAGCATGCTTTCGCCGGTACGTCTGATGCCACCGGGCGGAACAGAGGCTGCCGTGGCGGCCACGGCGGAGGGGGCACGGCGCTACCTGACCGTGAGTCAGATTATTGAAGGGTCGTCGGCCGGATGGTGGCTGGTGGAAAACGGCTGGCGCATGGCTTATGTGGGTGGCGCGGCACTGGTGTTGCTGTACGTGTTTGTGCAGCTGGTGGCGCTGCGGCGCTTCAAGCGGGTGGCCGTAAGGCGGTATGATTTGCCGGGGCTGCGCGGCGTACAGGTATATGAAGGGCCGTATGATGCCCCGTTTTCCTACGGGCGGAGTATTTTTCTTCCTGCGGATTTGCCGGAAGGGGAGCTGCACGACATGGTGCTGCGGCACGAGCGCAGCCACTTGACGCACCGCCACTTTGCCCAGTTGCTGCTGTTTCAGCTCTGGGTGGCCCTCAACTGGTTTAACCCGTTTATGTGGCTGTGGTTTTTCAGTCTGAAACGGGTGCAGGAAATGGAGGTTGATACCGACCTGTTGCGCCAGGGGGTGGACCGCCGCCAGTATCAGCTCAGTCTGTTGCAGCTGTGTGTGCTGAAACGTACCTGCCTCTCGCTGCATTCCAATTATTTTTATTCGCCGCTAAAGCTGCGCATCCTGTTTATGAACCGGAGTCAGCGCCGGGTGTGCTGGCGGCTGACGGGAGCTGCTGCCGTGGTACTGGTGGCGGCGGGGGTAGCGCTGGCCTGCCAGACGCGGCGTGACAATCCGCTGCGCGGAACGTGGGAACTGGTGGGAGTGGTAGACCCGCATACGGGGCGCGTGAAACCGGCGGCGGTGCGGCAGCTGAAATTCGTGGGCAACGAGTCATTTTTTACCATGGCTTTCCTGAACGATTCCATCAATGATACATCCATCCTGTTTCAGGGCTCGGGCGGCTCGTATGAATATGTGAACGATACCCTGGTGCGTGAGCGAAGCATGGACTGCCCCGTCAGGCAGATGGGGACCGACCGTTTCCGGATGACGTGGCGGAACCTGGGCAACCGGCAGGAGCCGTATGTGACGGAGGAGTGGCGCCGTATAGAGACCCCGCCGTCGCTCGAAAAATACTGGGAAATTGTGCAGTAGGCTTGTCGTTGGTCTTTTTTTGTCGTCAGGATGCAGGAGACAAAAAGAGGTTAAACGACATTTTAAAAAGGAAAAACACCGAAAAAAGACGGATGAAAATTTGGAATCCGTCAAAAAATACCGTATATTCGCTTTTAGAAAAGACATCGGAGCGAGATGGATAGGATAGAAAAATTCCTGAGGTATATAAGCGCGGACAAAGGACGTTCGGCACTGACCCTGAAAACCTATCGGGCAGATCTGGAAAACTTTTGCGCTTACTTGCAGGCAACGGACCGTCAGCTGGACTGGCCGGACGTGGACCGCGACCTCATCAGGGGATGGGTGGCGCAGATGATGGAAACCCATTATAAACCCACCTACGTGCGCCGCAGGCTGAGTGCCGTGCGTTCGTTCTATCAGTATTTAATGCAACAAGGCCTGGCCAACCGGAATCCGGCGGCCGAGGTAAAGGGACCGAAACTGGGGAAGCCGCTGCCCACCTTCTTGCGTGAGGAAGAGCTGAACCGCCTGTTTGACAGTGACGAGCTGTTTGACAGCACTCCCGAGCAGCAGCGCGATCGCCTGATTCTGCTGACGTTCTATTCGACAGGCATACGTCTGGCGGAGCTGGTAGGGCTCGATCTGACCGACGTGTCGCTGGCCGACCGGCAGCTGAGTGTGCTGGGAAAACGCGACAAACAGCGTCTGATACCCTTTGGCGAGGAACTGGCCGCTGAGCTGACCCGCTACGTGAAGACCATACGGCCGGAGCTGGCTGCCGAACATGAAAGAGCCTTTTTCGTGGGGCGTGGCGGATTGCGTATTACGCGCGGTTACGTGGCGGGAATGGTGCACAAGCGCCTGTCGGCCGTGACCACCCTGGCCAAGAAGAGCCCGCACGTGTTGCGTCACAGTTTTGCTACGGCGATGCTCAACCATGGGGCCGACATTGAAAGCGTGAAGGAACTGTTGGGGCATGCCAGTCTGGCAGCAACGGCTATTTATACCCACGTCTCGCTGGCCGAACTGAAAGAGGAATATCTGAACGCCCATCCGAGGGCATAAACCTAACACTTAAATTAATTAAGGAGGAACATTATGGAAATTAAGATTCAAGCCATTCATTTTGATGCAACCGGAAAGTTGCACGAATTCATCCAGAAGAAAGTCGGCAAACTCGAAAAAATAAGTGACAATATTCGTAAAGTAGAAGTAACCCTGAAGGTTGTTAAGCCTGAAACCGCCAAGAACAAGGAGGTGGACATGCATGCTTATGTAACCAACAATGATTATCATGCCACTAAAGTGTGTGATACTTTTGAAGAAGGAGTGGACCTTTGCGTAAGCATAATCGAGCGTCAGTTGGAGAAGTATAAAGAAAAACTGCGCGGAAAGTAAAAAAAAACTCTCAAAAATTTGGAATATTAAAAATAATGCCTAACTTTGCAGCCGTTTCGTGGTTGTTGCTACTGCGAACGGCTGCAAAAAAAAGTCGAGACAGAGGTAACAAAGAAAGAAGGGCAAATACCAGAGTGGCCAAATGGGGCAGACTGTAAATCTGCTGGCGTACGCCTTCGGTGGTTCGAATCCATCTTTGCCCACAACATTCCGGCGGAATGTTTTTTGCGGAAATAGCTCAGTTGATAGAGCACTAGCCTTCCAAGCTGGGGGTCGCGGGTTTGAGTCCCGTTTTCCGCTCAATCTTTTTGGTTTGCTGTTATAGCTCAGCGGTAGAGCACTTCCTTGGTAAGGAAGAGGTCGCGGGTTCAAGTCCCGCTAACAGCTCTCTTTTTTGTTTATACACAGAAGAACAACAAGCTAATTCATTTATAACATAATAAATTTTTAAGCTATGGCTAAAGAACATTTCGAGCGTACCAAACCGCATGTTAACATCGGTACAATCGGTCACGTAGACCACGGTAAGACGACTTTGACTGCTGCTATTACCAAGGTGTTGGCAGAAAAGGGTTTTTCTGATGAGGTTAAATCGTTCGATCAGATCGATAACGCTCCTGAGGAAAAAGAACGTGGTATTACTATCAATACTGCACACGTTGAGTATGAGACTGCAAAACGTCACTATGCACACGTAGACTGCCCGGGTCACGCCGACTATGTAAAGAACATGGTAACTGGTGCTGCTCAGATGGACGGTGCTATCATCGTAGTTGCTGCAACTGACGGTCCGATGCCTCAGACTCGTGAGCACATCCTTTTGGCTCGTCAGGTAAACGTTCCTCGCTTGGTTGTATTCTTGAACAAGTGCGACATGGTTGAGGACGAGGAAATGCTCGAACTCGTTGAGATGGAAATGCGCGAATTGCTTTCTCAGTATGACTTCGAGGAAGATACTCCTATCATCCGCGGTTCTGCACTGGGTGCTTTGAATGGCGTTGATCAGTGGGTTGATTCTGTAATGCAGTTGATGGATGCTGTTGACAACTGGATTCAGGAACCGGTTCGTGACGTTGAGAAACCTTTCTTGATGCCTGTTGAGGACGTATTCTCAATCACTGGTCGTGGTACTGTTGCTACCGGTCGTGTTGAAACTGGTATCGTTAAGGTAGGTGATGAAGTTCAGATCCTGGGTCTTGGCGAAGATAAGAAATCAGTAGTAACTGGTGTTGAAATGTTCCGTAAGATTCTTGACGAAGGTGAAGCTGGTGACAACGTAGGTCTGTTGCTCCGCGGTATCGACAAGAAGGAAATCAAACGTGGTATGGTTATTACCCACCCGGGTACCATCACTCCGCACTCTAAATTCAAGGCTTCTATCTACGTTTTGAAGAAAGAGGAAGGTGGTCGTCATACTCCGTTCGGTAACAAATATCGTCCTCAGTTCTATCTCCGTACGATGGACTGCACCGGTGAAATTCACTTGCCCGAAGGCGTAGAAATGGTTATGCCTGGTGATAACGTAGAAATCACTGTTGAGTTGATCTATCCGGTAGCTCTGAACGTAGGTCTCCGCTTCGCTATCCGTGAAGGTGGTCGTACCGTAGGTTCAGGTCAGATTACTGAAATCCTCGACTAATATTAAAGTCGGATAAATAAATCAAAACAGGTTCTCTCGAACCCTTAGGCGAAAGAGACCTGTTTTTCTACGGGAATAGCTCAGTTGGTAGAGCACCGGTCTCCAAAACCGGGTGTCGGGAGTTCGAGCCTCTCTTCCCGTGCAAAAGTAAAATACAATGTTACACAAGGTAATTACATATTGTAAGGAATCTTACGACGAACTATCGCATAAGACCACGTGGCCAACACGTGCCGAGTTGACGCACAGTGCTGTTGTAGTACTTTATGCTTCCATACTCATCGCGCTGATAGTTTTCCTTATGGATACGGTATTCCAGTTCGTGATGGAGCTCGTATACCCGCATTAAATCATAATCATTAATTTTAAAGATGGCTGAGATTGCAATGCAATGGTACGTACTGCGTGCCATAAGCGGTAAAGAAGGCAAGGTGAAAGAGTACATCGATGCCGAGATTAAGAACGGGCGTCTGAACGGTTACGTTTCGCAGGTATTGATACCGACAGAGAAAGTTTATCAAGTACGCAACGGCAAACGCGTCGTTAAGGAAAGAAACTATCTGCCGGGCTATGTGCTTGTAGAGGCAAAACTGGTGGGCGAAATTGCACACGAATTACGGAATACACCGAACGTGCTGGGCTTTTTGGGCGGATTGGATAATCCGACTCCTCTTCAGCAGAGTGAGGTAAACCGTATTCTTGGAAAGGTTGACGAAATGCTCGAAGAGAATGACGATGTAGTTGTTCCTTTCGCAGTAGGAGAGGCCGTGAAAGTGACCGAAGGTCCGTTCAGCGGATTTACTGGCGTTGTTGAAGAAGTCAACAGCGAAAAGAAGAAGCTGACCGTGACGGTGAAGGTTTTCGGACGTAATACTCCGTTGGCATTAAGTTTTATGCAGGTAGAGAAAGAATAGGTAATGTTACGTGCCTAACCTTTCAAAAAACAAATCAAAATTAAAGAAAATGGCAAAAGAAGTTGCTGGATTAATCAAATTACAGATTAAAGGAGGCGCTGCAAATCCATCACCTCCCGTAGGCCCTGCGTTGGGTTCCAAGGGAATCAACATCATGGATTTCTGCAAACAGTTCAATGCCAGAACTCAGGAGAAAGCCGGTAAAATTCTTCCGGTAGTCATTACTTATTATAATGACAAGTCTTTCTCATTCGTTGTGAAGACTCCTCCTGTGGCAGTGCAACTGCTTGAGGCAGCCAAAAAGAAAAGTGGATCGGCACAGCCTAACCGTACCAAGATTGCTGAAATTACTTGGGACGATGTGAAGGCCATTGCAACCGACAAAATGCCTGACTTGAACTGCTTTACGATTGAAGCCGCCATGCGTTTGGTAGCCGGTACTGCACGTTCAATGGGTATCACAGTAAAAGGGGACTTCCCTGAAACAACAAACAAATAACTTCAATTACAATGAGTAAACTGACAAAAAACCAAAAGTTGGTAGCTGATAAGATTGAAGCAGGGAAGGCATACACGCTGGCAGAAGCAGCTACTTTGGTGAAGGAAATTACCACCACCAAGTTCGATGCTTCGTTGGATATTGACGTACGTCTGGGTGTTGACCCTCGTAAGGCCAATCAGATGGTACGTGGCGTGGTATCACTGCCCAACGGAACCGGTAAGAGCGTTCGCGTTCTGTGCTTGTGCACCCCGGATGCCGAAGCTGCAGCAAAGGAAGCAGGTGCTGACTATGTAGGTCTCGATGAATATATCGAAAAAATCAAAGGCGGTTGGACGGATGTTGACGTAATCATCACTATGCCCTCTATCATGGGTAAGATTGGTGCTTTAGGTCGCGTTTTGGGTCCCCGTGGTTTGATGCCTAACCCCAAGAGCGGAACAGTGACCATGGATGTGGCCAAGGCTGTTCGCGAGGTAAAACAGGGTAAGATCGACTTTAAAGTAGACAAGGCAGGTATCGTACATACTTCAATTGGTAAGGTATCCTTTACTCCCGAGCAGATCGTGGGTAACGCTAAGGAATTTATCTCTACCATCATGAAATTGAAACCGACAACGGTAAAAGGTACCTACATCAAGAGTATTTATCTTTCTTCAACGATGAGTCGTGGTATCAAGATCGATGTGAAATCTGTTGTTGAAAACTAAAATTGAAATCGTATGAAAAAGGAAGATAAAGACCTAATTATCAATCAGATTGGCGAGCGTATTAGCGAGTATAGCCATTTCTATCTTGTAGATGTGACTGCGCTGAACGCTGTGCAGACAAGTGATTTGCGTAGAAAGTGTTTCAATGCTGACATCAAGATGATGGTAGTAAAGAACACTTTGCTTCACAAAGCTCTTGAAAAAGCTGAAGTAGATTTCTCTCCGCTTTACGGTTGCCTGAAAGGTACCACAGCAGTATTTTTCTGCAATACGGCCAATGCTCCTGCAAAGCTGATTAAGGAAGAAGGTAAAGCTACCGGAATTCCTGCTTTGAAAGCAGCTTACGCTGAGGAAGAAATTTATGTAGGTGCTGAGAACTTGGATGCGCTCTGCGCTATCAAGAGCAAAGCAGAGGTTCTGGCCGAAGTGGTTGCCCTGTTGCAGTCTCCGGCAAAGAACGTTATCTCTTCTCTCCAGTCTGCTGGACACACCATTCACGGTGTGCTTAAGACCTTGGGTGAGCGTCCTGAGTAATAATCAGGTGGCATGACCCGTTCCCATAAAATTAATCAAGTAAGAAACAAATAAATAGTTATAAGAAAATGGCAGATATCAAAGCTATTGCTGAAGAATTAGTAAATTTGACAGTAAAAGAAGTAAACGAGTTGGCAACTGTCCTGAAGGACGAGTATGGAATCGAACCCGCCGCTGCAGCTGTTGCTGTTGCTGCTGGTCCTGCTGCAGCTGGTGCTGCTGCTGAAGAAAAAACATCTTTCGATGTTGTTCTGAAGAGCGCAGGTGCTGCTAAATTGCAGGTTGTTAAGGCTGTGAAAGAAGCTTGCGGCCTTGGCTTGAAAGAAGCAAAAGACCTCGTTGACGGTGCTCCCAGCACGTTGAAGGAAGGTGTTGCTAAAGAAGAAGCTGAAGCACTGAAGAAAGCTCTTGAAGAAGCTGGTGCTGAAGTAGAAGTAAAATAAGCATAACACTAAGCCCTAACGGGTAATTTGGTTAAGAGTCCTCTGGTAGAGGGTTCTTAACCTTTTTGCGTCTAAATATTTTCAGATTTTACTCATTAAATTTGCAGAATGTCTTCAGTAATCAATAATCGCGTCAATTTCGCGACCGTGAAGAATCCGTTGCCCTATCCGGATTTTCTGGATGTTCAGCTTAAGTCCTTCCGTGACTTCCTGCAGCTTGACACTCCTTCTGAACAGAGAAAAAATGACGGCTTGTACAAAGTCTTTGCCGAGAATTTCCCCATTGCCGATACCCGTAACAATTTCGTATTGGAATTTCTCGACTATTATATTGATCCGCCTCATTACAGCATTGACGAATGTCTGGAACGCGGATTGACTTACAGTGTGCCTTTGAAGGCCAAGTTGAAACTTTATTGTACTGATCCTGACCATGAGGATTTTGACACCGTAGTGCAGGAGGTTTTCTTGGGACATATCCCTTATATGACTGACAACGGAACTTTCGTAATCAACGGAGCTGAGCGTGTTGTCGTATCTCAGTTGCACCGTTCGCCGGGCGTGTTCTTCGGGTCAAGTGTACATCCTAACGGCACACCGCTTTATTCTGCCCGTGTTATTCCGTTCAAGGGGTCATGGATTGAGTTTGCTACGGACATCAACAACGTGATGTATGCTTACATTGATCGTAAGAAGAAGTTGCCGGTAACTACGTTGTTGCGTGCCATTGGTTTTGAAAACGACAAGGACATTCTCCAGATCTTTAACCTGGCTGAAGAACTCAAGGTTAGCAAGACTAATTTGAAAAAAGTAATCGGCCGCAAGCTGGCTGCCCGTGTGCTGAAGAGCTGGGTAGAGGACTTTGTGGATGAGGATACCGGCGAGGTAGTTTCCATTGAGCGTAACGAGGTTATTCTCGATCGCGAAACCGTATTGACGGAGGATAATATTCAGGATATTCTCGACAGTGGCGAGCAGACCATTCTGATTCACCATGAAGAGGCAAATTCTTCTGACTACTCTATCATTTTCAATACGCTGCAGAAGGACCCCAGCAACTCTGAAAAAGAGGCCGTGCTTTATATCTATCGTCAGTTGCGTAATGCTGACCCTGCTGACGATGCCAGCGCCCGCGAGGTGATTAACAACTTGTTCTTCTCTGACAAGCGTTATGACTTGGGCGAAGTTGGCCGCTACCGCATCAATAAGAAGTTGAATCTTTCAACTGATGCCGATGTGCGCGTGCTGACCAAAGAAGATATTATCGAAATTATCAAATATTTGATTGAACTGATCAACTCTAAGGCCACTGTTGACGATATTGACCATTTGAGCAACCGTCGTGTACGTACAGTGGGTGAGCAGTTGTCCAATCAGTTTGCCATCGGTCTGGCCCGTATGAGCCGCACCATCCGCGAGCGCATGAATGTGCGTGACAACGAGGTGTTCACTCCGACTGACTTGATTAATGCCAAGACGATTTCGTCGGTAATCAATTCTTTCTTCGGAACCAATGCCCTCTCGCAGTTCATGGACCAGACAAACCCGCTGGCTGAGGTGACGCACAAACGTCGTTTGTCAGCCCTCGGTCCTGGCGGTCTGTCACGTGAGCGTGCCGGTTTCGAGGTGCGTGACGTACACTATACCCACTATGGACGTCTTTGCCCGATTGAGTCGCCTGAAGGACCGAACATCGGTTTGATTTCTTCTCTTTGTGTGTATGCCAAGATTGACGAACTGGGCTTTATTGAAACGCCTTACCGCAAAGTGGAGAACAGTCGGGTCGACCTGGATAACAATGACGTAATTTATCTGAGTGCCGAAGAGGAAGAAGGCAAGATTATCGGTCAGGGTAATGCTCCGCTGAATGATGACGGAACGTTTATCCGCGACAAAGTAAAATGTCGTCAGGATGCTGATTATCCTGTTGTTCCGCCTTCACAGGTAGAGTTGATTGACGTGGCTCCGCAGCAGATTGCATCCATTGCTGCTTCGTTGATTCCGTTCCTTGAGCACGACGATGCCCACCGCGCATTGATGGGTTCTAACATGATGCGCCAGGCTGTACCTTTGATTCATTCGGAGGCTCCTATTGTAGGTACCGGTATTGAAAAACAGGTGTGCGAGGATTCGCGTACCATGATCGTGGCCGAGGGCGACGGTGTGATTGAATACGTTGATGCCACCGTAATTAAGATTAACTATGACCGTACGGAGGATGAGGAGTTTGTCAGCTTTGAACCTTCAGTGAAGGAATATAAGATTCCGAAGTTCCGCCGTACGAACCAAAATATGACCATTGACCTGCGTCCTATCTGCGAAAAGGGACAGCGGGTAAAGAAAGGCGATATTCTGACCGAAGGTTATGCTACCGAAAACGGAGAGTTGGCACTTGGCCGTAACCTGCTGGTAGCTTACATGCCTTGGAAGGGATATAACTATGAGGATGCCATCGTATTGAACGAGCGTATGGTTCGTGAGGATATTCTGACTTCGGTTCACGTGGATGAGTATTCTCTGGAGGTGCGTGAGACCAAGCGCGGCATGGAAGAGTTTACCAATGACATTCCTAACGTAAGCGAGGACGCTACGAAGGATTTGGACGAAAATGGTATTATCCGTATCGGTGCGCGTGTGCAGCCGGGTGACATCATGATTGGTAAGATTACGCCGAAGGGTGAGAGTGATCCTACGCCTGAGGAGAAACTCTTGCGCGCTATCTTTGGTGACAAGGCCGGCGATGTGAAGGATGCTTCACTGAAGGCCAATCCTTCACTTTCAGGTGTGGTTATCGGCAAGCGCCTCTTCTCAAAAGCTGTAAAGACACGTACATCGAAAGCTGCTGACAAGATTAAGCTGCAGAAGATGGACGAGGACTTCGAGGCTGAGACCACCGAATTGAAGAACTTGATGATTACCAAGTTGCTTGCTTTGACCAAAGGACATGTCAGCGCAGGCGTACATGATAACCTTGGTGCCGAAGTCATTGCCAAGGATGCCAAGTTTACCAAGTCGGTATTGCAGACAATAGATTACACTTCCGTAGAGTTGTGTAACTGGACCGATGACGAGCGTATCAATCATCTGATACAGCAGCTCGTGCTCAACTATTTGCGTAAGCACAATACGCTTGACGCTCAGCTCAAGCGCCGCAAAACGGCTCTTACCATCGGTGATGAGCTGCCTTCAGGCATCATGCAGATGGCTAAGGTTTACATTGCCAAGAAACGTAAAATCGGTGTCGGTGACAAGATGGCCGGACGTCACGGTAACAAGGGTATCGTGTCCAAAATCGTACGTCAGGAGGATATGCCGTTCCTGGCAGACGGTACGCCGGTTGACATCGTATTGAACCCGCTGGGTGTGCCTTCACGTATGAACCTCGGTCAGATTTTCGAGGCCGTGTTGGGTGCAGCCGGACGTAAACTGGGTGTGAAGTTTGCTACTCCTATTTTCGATGGAGCCAAGCTGGATGAATTGAGCGAATGGACTGACAAGGCCGGCCTGCCGCGTTTCTGCTCTACGCAGTTGTATGATGGCGGTACGGGTGAACCTTTCGACCAGAAAGCTACCGTAGGTGTGACCTATATGCTGAAACTCGGCCATATGGTTGAAGACAAGATGCATGCCCGTTCAATTGGTCCGTACTCTCTGATAACCCAGCAGCCGCTTGGAGGTAAAGCTCAATTTGGTGGACAGCGTTTCGGAGAAATGGAGGTTTGGGCTATCGAGGCCTTTGGAGCTTCGCACGTATTGCAGGAAATCCTGACCATCAAGTCAGACGATGTGGTAGGTCGTTCCAAAGCTTATGAAGCTATCGTCAAGGGCGATCCTATGCCAACACCGGGTATTCCTGAATCTCTCAACGTGTTGCTGCACGAATTGCGCGGATTGGGCTTAAGCATCAAGCTCGATTAGTCTTTCACAGAGTTTCTTACACAAATCAAGTATTGAAAAATGGCATTTAAAAGAGACAACAAGATAAAGACGAATTTCACCAAGATTTCCATTGGTCTGGCATCGCCCGAGGAAATTCTTGAAAATTCGTATGGTGAGGTGTTGAAACCCGAAACCATCAACTACCGTACCTATAAACCCGAGCGTGACGGACTTTTCTGCGAGCGTATTTTTGGTCCGACCAAAGATTACGAATGTCATTGCGGAAAATACAAGCGCATTCGTTATAAAGGCATTGTCTGCGACCGTTGTGGCGTAGAAGTGACCGAAAAGAAAGTGCGTCGCGAACGTTCCGGCCACATCCAGTTGGTTGTGCCGGTAGCGCACATCTGGTATTTCCGTTCGCTGCCTAACAAAATCGGTTACTTGCTGGGTATTCCAACCAAGAAGCTGGACATGATTATTTACTACGAGCGTTATGTAGTAATCCAGCCGGGAGCCCTGAGTGACGATTATGCTGTAAACGACCTGTTGACAGAGGATGAATACATCGAGGCTTTGAAAAAGTTGCCGAAAGACAACCAGTATCTGGAGGATTCAGACCCCAACAAGTTTATTGCCAAAATGGGTGCTGAAGCCATCTACGATCTGCTAACCCGCATTGACCTTGACGGATTGTCTTACGAGTTGCGTGACCGCGCCAATTCAGACTCTTCCGTACAGCGCAAGACCGAAGCGCTCAAGCGCCTGCAGGTAGTTGAGGCATTCCGTTCCAGCCGCGACCGCAACCGTCCCGAGTGGATGATTATGAAGATTATTCCGGTCATTCCGCCCGAATTGCGTCCGTTGGTACCGCTGGATGGCGGCCGTTTCGCTACATCCGACCTTAACGACCTCTACCGTCGCGTACTTATCCGTAACAACCGTCTGAAACGACTCATTGAAATCAAGGCTCCCGAAGTCATCCTGCGTAACGAAAAGCGTATGTTGCAGGAGGCTGTCGACAGCTTGTTCGATAACTCACGCAAGGCCAGCGCCGTGAAGAGCGACTCCAACCGTCCGCTCAAGTCTCTGTCTGACTCCCTCAAGGGTAAGCAGGGACGCTTCCGTCAGAACTTGCTGGGTAAGCGTGTTGACTATTCTGCCCGTTCCGTAATCGTGGTAGGTCCGGAACTGAAGATGGGCGAGTGCGGTCTGCCTAAACTCATGGCCGCCGAGCTCTACAAGCCGTTCATCATCCGCAAGCTCATTGAGCGCGGCATCGTAAAGACCGTGAAGAGCGCCAAGAAGATTGTCGACCGTCGCGAACCGGTCATCTGGGACATCCTGGAATATGTCATGAAGGGACACCCCGTATTGCTCAACCGTGCGCCGACACTTCACCGTCTGGGTATCCAGGCCTTCCAGCCCAAGATGATTGAGGGTAAGGCCATTCAGCTCCACCCGCTGGCTTGTACGGCGTTCAACGCCGACTTCGACGGTGACCAGATGGCCGTTCACTTGCCTTTGAGCAACGAAGCCATCATGGAGGCTCAGATGCTGATGCTCCAGAGCCACAACATCCTGAACCCTGCCAACGGTGCACCTATCACGGTGCCTTCGCAGGATATGGTGCTGGGTCTGTACTACATCACCAAGCTGCGTCCGGGAGCCAAGGGCGAGGGACTGATTTTCTACGGTCCTGAAGAGGCCATCATTGCCTACAACGAGCGTCGCGTAGACATTCATGCTCCGATTAAGGTTGTCGTTGATGATATTGACGAAACCGGAATGATGGTTAAACACATGGTGGAAACATCTGTGGGCCGTGTAATTGTGAATGAAATCATCCCGAGCGAAGTCGGATTTGTCAACATTGTTATTTCCAAGAAGACCCTGCGTGACATCATCTCCCGCGTAATCAAACGCGTCGGAATGGCCCGTGCCTGCGACTTCCTTGACGGTATCAAGAACCTGGGTTACCGCATGGCCTACGAGGGTGGTCTGTCGTTTAACCTTGACGATATCATCATCCCGAAGGAGAAAGCCGAAATCGTGAAGAAGGGTAACGACGAAATCGAGCAGATCACCATGAACTACAACATGGGTTTCATCACCGACAACGAGCGTTACAATCAGGTTATCGATACGTGGACTCACGTTAACCACGACCTGAAGAGCACGTTGATGAAACAGATGACCGAGGCCGACCAGGGCTTCAACGCGGTGTTCATGATGTTGGATTCAGGAGCCCGTGGTTCAGCCGATCAGATTGCCCAGTTGGCCGGTATGCGTGGTTTGATGGCCAAGCCGCAGAAAGCCGGTGCCGAGGGTGCACAGATCATCGAGAACCCGATTCTTTCTAACTTTAAGGAGGGTATGTCCGTGTTGGAGTACTTTATCTCTACCCACGGTGCCCGTAAGGGTTTGGCCGACACCGCTTTGAAGACGGCCGACGCCGGATACCTGACCCGTCGTCTGGTTGACGTTTCACATGACGTGATTATTACTGAAGAAGACTGCGGCACACTTCGCGGACTCGTTTGCACCGCCCTGAAGGACGGCGATGAAGTGATCTCTTCGTTGGGCGAACGTATTTTGGGACGTGTGTCCGTTCACGATATCATTCATCCTACTACCGGCAAACTTATTGTAGCTGCCGGCGAGGAAATTACAGAGGCCATTGCTGCCGAAATCGAGGCTTCGCCCATTGAGAGCGTCGAAATCCGTTCGGTACTGACCTGCGAGAGCCGTCACGGTGTATGTATGAAGTGCTACGGCCGTAATCTGGCCACCAGCAAAATGGTACAGAAGGGCGAGGCTGTGGGCGTTATTGCCGCACAGTCAATCGGTGAGCCGGGTACGCAGCTGACGTTGCGTACGTTCCACGCCGGAGGTATTGCGGCCAATGCTGCTGCCAACGCTACCATCGTGGCCAAGAACGACTGCCGTGTGGAATTTGAAGAACTCCGCACCGTTGACGTGGTTAACGAAGACGGATCGGCCGGAAAGGTTGTGGTTGGCCGACTGGCTGAGGTTCGCTTTGTGGATGAGAATACCGACATCGTGCTTTCTACACAGAACGTGCCCTATGGTTCTCTGCTCTATGTCAACGATAAGGACAAGGTTGAGAAAGGCACCGTTATTGCCAAGTGGGATCCCTTTAACGCCGTTATCGTTACGGAAAACGCCGGTACCATCCAGTTTGAGGATGTAACCGAAGGCGTAACCTATCGTGTTGAAGAAGACGAGGCTACCGGTTTGCGTGAGATGATCGTCATCGAATCCAAGGAAAAGAACCGTGTTCCTTCCTGCCACATTCTTGACGACAAGGGCGAACTGATCCGTACCTATAACTTCCCCATCAACGGTCACATCGTTGTAGAAGACGGTCAGAAGGTGAAGGCCGGTGACATCCTCGTCAAGATTCCGCGTGCCGTAGGTAAAGCCGGTGACATTACCGGTGGTCTGCCCCGTGTAACGGAGTTGTTCGAGGCCCGTAACCCGAGCAACCCGGCTATTGTAGCCGAAATCGACGGTGAGATCACCATGGGTAACATCAAGCGTGCCAACCGCGAAATCATCCTGACCTCCAAGCTGGGCGAGGTGAAGAAATATCTCGTACCTCTGTCCAAGCAGATTCTGGTACAGGAGAACGACTACGTACGTGCCGGTACGCCGCTGTCCGACGGTTCTATCACACCGTCTGACATCCTGGCCATCAAGGGCCCGACGGCTGTACAGGAGTACATCGTTAATGAAATCCAGGACGTTTACCGTCTGCAGGGTGTGAAGATCAACGACAAGCACTTCGAGGTTATCGTCCGTCAGATGATGCGCAAGGTTCAGATCAACGAACCGGGCGACACCCGCTTCCTTGAGCAGCAGATTGTGGACAAACTCGATTTTGCCGAGGAGAACGACCGCATCTGGGGCAAGAAGGTGGTAACCGACGCCGGCGACAGCCAGACCATGAAGAACGGTATGATTGTAACCGCCCGCAAGCTGCGTGAGGAGAACTCCCAGCTCAAGCGCCGCGACCTCAAACTCGTACAGGTGCGTGACGCCATGCCGGCTACTTCAACGCAGATTCTGCAGGGTATCACCCGCGCCGCATTGCAGACCAAGAGCTTCATGTCGGCAGCTTCCTTCCAGGAAACGACCAAGGTGCTCAACGAGGCTGCCATCAGTGGCAAGGTGGACAATCTGGAAGGTATGAAGGAGAACGTGATTTGCGGTCACCTGATTCCGGCCGGTACCGGTTTGCGTGAGTTCAACCGTATTGTAGTTGGTGATATGGACGATTTTGAAAAGATTGACAAGACGGAAAAAGTAGCTGCCGAATAAAGGCGGCGTCCGTTTTAACATAGAGGCGGAGGGAAGCAGTGTGGCTTCCCTCCGCCTTTTTTTCTGCCGTTAATTTTAGCGCTTGCGGAATCATGGTTCCGGGGTATGTCCGGCGCTGTGCGGACTTAACGGTAAGAGATGGCGGGAAAAAGAATTAAGGAGCCGACTTAATTCTTTTTCCCGCCACTTTGTTTCTTTTATCTGCCGGTTTGTCGGGCTTTGTAGCTTGCGTGTTTCGGAAATCATGCCGTAAAGTTCGGGGTGGCTTCAAAAAAAATCCGTTTGCTGTTCACCGGACCGTATAAAAAGTGTATATTTGCGAACTTACCTCCTATAAATCAAAACTATGAATTCATTTTCAAAAACTTTTCTGATGCTCCTGGGGCTATGTCCTCTTGGGCTGATGGCCGATGTTCCTTTCAAACCGGCCACTCCTTATACTTTAACGTGCCGCTACGGTGGTGAGGGCAGCGTGACGCTGGGCGAGCTTCACGGCTCCGGCGTGTTGTTGCTTTATCAGCAGACGTCGCAGATTCCCGAAGACGGCTACTGGGTGTTTGAGTCAACCGGGGCGGAAAACACCTGGCGTATCAAGAACGCCGTTACGGGGCAGTATCTGCAGTACAGTCCTCAGCGGGTTGAGGGATCCGTTAAGGGGCTTGTGCTCAGCAGCGAAGTGGTGGCCGACTCCACCAGCTGGCAGTTGCAGGGCAGCGAAAACCGCTACAATATCGTGAATGTGGCCGACCCGCAGCAGTGGCTCAATCTCCGCACGGATGGTACGTGGCTGCTCGGTACGTATGCCCATCAGGGCATGGCTGACAACGAACTGTTTTCGTTTTATGACCAGGCGGGTGACCCCGTTGAAGCTGAGGGTACGTCTTTGCCGGACGACCCTTCGGCCGGTACGATGCCCAGCCTGCTCGACTCGCTTTACGTCAACGGCAAGCCGGCTGTGTACGACCAGGCGGGCAACCGTTATTTGTGCAGTCTGCCCGAAACCTCGCGTGGACGCTCCTCGCTCAATGTCTGTCTGACTTATGCGTTCAGCGAAGCGGCTACGGGAGCGCATCTCGAGCTGGCCGGACAGGCCGTGTCGGGGACAGACAGCGTCGGTCTGGCCGATTTCGACTGCACGCAGCCCTATGCCTTGAAACTGCTTGACGCCGAAGGGCAACTGCTGGCTCAGACCAATCTTGAATTCACGTTCCTGCCCATCGTGGTGCTCCACACGTCGCCCGACTGTAACGGTACGGACTATACGCCCGGTGATTTCCGCGTGATTGACCCTTCAACCACCGAATACGACCCCGTATTGAGCACGACGTTCCGTTATCGTGGCGCTTCGGCCCAGAATTATCAGAAAAAGGCTTTTGCCGTGAAGCTGAAGGATGCCGAGGGCGAGTCCCTGGATCACAGCTATTTCGGTCTGCGCGAGGACAACAACTGGATTCTCGACGCCATGGCCGTTGACAAGGTGCGCATGCGCAACCGCGTGTCGACCGACCTTTGGAATGCCTTTTCCACCCGTCCGTACTATGCCGGTGAGGAGCCGGAGATGAACCCCGGAACGCGCGGCCGTTTTGTGGAGATGATACTCAACGGCAATTATCACGGTCTTTATTGTATGACCGAGAAACTCGACCGCAAGCAGCTCAAACTTAAGAAAATCAAACAGGAAGACGGCGAGGCCGACGTGATTCGCGGCGTGCTCTACAAGTCTGACCAGTGGAGCTATGAGGTACTGATGGGACACGAGCTCGACAGCCGTGTGTTCCCGCAATATGCCCCCATGTCTTATGACAACAATTCCATGACCTGGAGTACTTATGAGATGGATTATCCCGACCTGGAAGACGGCGAGAGCATCGACTGGGGACCGCTTTACAACGCGGTTAACTTTGTGGCCACGTCCAGCGACAGCGAGTTTGCCAGTCAGTATCAGTCGTGGTTCGACATGCCGGTATGGACTGACTATTACCTTTTCCTCGACGTGATTCTGGCTACCGACAACCACGGAAAGAACATGTTCCTGCTTAACTATAACATTACCGACGAGGACCATAGCCGGCTTATCAGTATGGCTCCGTGGGATTTGGACGGTACGTGGGGACGCCGCTGGGACGGTTCGAATTATTATACGTCGGCTACCACCGTATTTGAAGACATGTTGTGGCAGAATGAGCATGGCGAGCTGACGCTCTATTACCGCTTGCGCAATAATCCGTCCACGAGCCAGCAGTGGGCCAAGGCACTGGCCGACCGCTATGCCGCTTTGCGTTCGGGTCCCTTCCATCCCGACAGCCTGAAAGCACGTTTCACGTCCTATGCCAACCTGATGACCGAGAGTGGCGCCGTCAGTCGCGAAACGGCCCGGTGGAGCAACTCCGACAGCCGCTCGGACATTACCAACGATGTCAATTACATTACCGGTTGGATTGACCAGCGTATGGCCGCGCTCGATGCGAAATATGGTTACAACCCCAGTCTTCCGGAAGGAATCACGTCGGCTCCGGCTACCGAGGAACTGACAGCCACCGGTGGCGAAGGCGTGATTTATCTGAGCGCTACCCGCCCCGTTAGTGTCAGCATCTATAATGTGTCCGGCCAGCAGGTGCGCCGCCTTCAGGTGAAGGCCGGTACTACTGAAGTCGGCTCCTTGACTCCTGGACTTTATCTGGTGGGTGGCCAGAAGGTCAGCGTACGTTAAGCCGCTTTTCATTTGTCGATAAACAAAACCGGGTTGCCTTTTTCTCCTTTGCGGTGGAATCGGGCAACCCGGTTTCTTTGTGTTGTGTGGGTATGTGTTTTATCGCAGACGCTGCATGAGGCGGTTGTAGGCACGGGCCGCATTGCCCTGCTCTTCGTCGAGTAGTTTGACAAACTGACTGCCGATGATGCAGCCGGCGGCGTGACGTGCGGCCGAGGCATAGGTGGCGTGGTTGGAGATGCCGAATCCGATGAGTCGCGGGTTGCGTAGGCCCATGCCCGCAATGCGCTCAAAGTAGGCCAGTGCTTCGGGACTGAAGGCGTTTTGCGCGCCCGTGGTGGCTGCCGTGGAGACCATGTAGATGAAGCCGTCGGTGGCTTCGTCAATCAGGCGGATGCGCTCCTCGCTCGTTTCGGGCGTGATGAGCATTACCATGCGCAGGCCGTAGCGGTCGGCCACGGGGCGGTAGTGGCGGATGTAGTCGTCAAAGGGCAGGTCCGGAATAATCATGCCGTCAACGCCGCAGGCGGCGCAGTCGCGGCAGAAGTTTTCAAAGCCATACTGCATGATGGGGTTGAGGTAGCCCATGAGCAGCAGCGGCATGTCGGGCACGTCCCGGCGGATGTGGCGCAGCTGGTCCATCAGGATGCGGAGGGTCATGCCGTGGCGCAGGGCCCTGGTCGAGGCCTCCTGAATGACCGGGCCGTCGGCCATGGGGTCGCTGAAGGGGATGCCTATTTCTATCATGTCCACGCCCTTTTCGGCCAGTTGGCGGATGATGCGGGGCGTGTCGTCAATATCCGTGCTGCCGGCGCAGAAGTAGAGCGAGAGCAGGGGACGGGGCTTTTGCAGGAAAAGTTGGTTAATGCGGTTCATGTGTGAGTCTTTTTTGGGGATTATTTGTGACCGTTGGCGGGAAAGTTCCGTCTGACGGCTTGAATAAAATGTTGCAGCAGGGTTGCGTTCTTCACTCCCGGTGCCGTTTCGAAACGGCTGTTCAGGTCGATGCCCGCCCATTGCGGATGGTGCAGCCTGCTGAGCGCCGGCAGGCTGTCGGGCCCGATGCCGCCACTCAGCAGAAAGGGCGTAGGGCCTTGGTAGAGGTTGAGCAGTTGCCAGTTGAAGGTGCGCCCCGAGCCGCCGTGCCCCGTGCAGGGCGTGTCAAACAGCAGGTAGTGGCAGCAGTCGGCGTAGGTGTTCGTCTTGTCTACGTCGTCGGGTGTGAGCAGGCCCAGGGCCTTCATCACCCTGAAGCCCCTTTGGCGCAGATCGTAGCAGAGGTCGGGCGTTTCGGAGCCGTGCAGCTGAATGCCCTGCAGTTTCCAGGCTTCGGCCTGCCGGAGAATCTCGTCGAGCGGGGCGTTGACAAATACGCCCCAGCGCATGGCCCGAAGCGGCAGCCGCGTGGGTGTGCCGGACACGTAGCGCGGCGAGCGCGGGTAGGCTATCATGCCCATCCAGTCGGGGCAGCACTGCTGTTCTACGGCGCGAATGTTGTCGGGGTCGCGCATCCCGCATACTTTGATAATCATGGTTGCGACAGGAGTTTTTGCAGCTGAAGCTGCGGTTGGGGCGCGTCCATCAGGGCGCTGCCTATCAGGAATCCGTCAAAGCCCGCCTGCTTCAGGTGCTGCAGCTCGGCGGCGGTGGTAATGCCGCTCTCGGCCACTTTCAGACTCTTTTCGGGCAGTTTTCCGGCCAGCGTGAGGGCATGGTTCACGTCGGTATGGAACGTGCCCAGGTGGCGGTTGTTGACGCCCACCATGTCGGGCCCGGCTTCCAGGCAGGCCACTTCCGAGGCGTCGTGCAGCTCCAGCAGTACCTCCAGCCCCAGGTCGTGGGCCTGCGCCGTCAGTCGGCAGCACACGGCCGGCGTCAGTACGGCGGCAATGAGCAGCACCGCGTCGGCTCCGGCGGCCCGCGCCTCCAGCAGCTGGTATTCGGTACAGATGAAGTCCTTGCGCAGTATGGGCAACTGGCAGAGGCTGCGCGCCTGGCGCAGGTCGTCCAGCGAGCCGCCGAAGAATTTCTTGTCGGTCAGCACCGACAGGGCGGCGGCTCCGCCTTGCGCATACTGCGGAATGATGTCGGCCACCTTGGCCTCGCGGCAAATCCAGCCGCGCGAGGGCGAGCGGCGCTTGAATTCGGCAATGATTCCGGCCCGGGCGGTACGCAGGCTCCGTGACATGCTGCGCGTGGCGGGTTGCTGCGCAATGGTCTGCTCGAGCCGGCGGGCCGGTATGCGGGCCTGTTGCGCCGCTACTTCGAGGCGCTTGTGCTGCATGATGGTGGTGAGAATGTCAGTAGCCATGGCTGATTATTGGTTAAATTCAACAAAGCGTATAAAGGTCTCCCAGGCGCGGCCGCTCAGCAGTGACTCGCGGGCCTGTTCTACGCAGGTGGTAATGGGCAGCTGCGGTGCATGAGCCTGAATGGCAAACGAGGCGTTGATGAGCACGCAGTCCGTCTGGGCCTTGGTGGCGCGGTTTTGCAGTACGTTGTCGAAGATGCGGGCGGCGTCGGCCGGCGTTTTTCCGCCTGAAAGGGCGGCCCGTTCCACCTTCTCGAAGCCCAGGTCGGAGGGCTGGTAGATGGTTTCGTACTGGTTGGTCATGACCTTGAACTCGTCGGTCAGCGAGATTTCGTCGTAGCCGTCGAGGTTGTTGACCACGGCAAAGCGCTGTTGCAACTTCTGCAGCACGTTGGTGTAGAGCCGCATCTGTGCCAGGTCGGCCACGCCGAGCAGTTGGCTCTTGGGCAGACAGGGGTTGATGAGCGGCCCGAGCAGGTTGAAGAAGGTGCGCACCTGCAGGGCCTTGCGGATGGAGGCCACGTACTTCATGGCCGGGTTGAAGAGCGGTGCATGCAGGTAGGCCATGTGGCACGTCTCGAGCGAGCGTTTCAGGTGGTCGGCGTCGTTGCTGAAGCGCACACCGTGCTGCTCCATCACGTTGCTGGCGCCGCTTACAGAGGTGGCGCCGTAGTTGCCGTGCTTGGCCACGTAGTAGCCTGCACCGGCCACCACGAAGCAGGCGCAGGTGGAGATGTTGAACGTGTTCTTGCCGTCGCCGCCCGTGCCGACGATGTCAATGGTGTCGATGTCGCCAAAGTCCACCGGCACGCGCGTGGCCAGGAGAGCGTCGCGGAATCCGATGATTTCGTCAACCAGTGCCCCGCGCATCTGGAACACCGTGAGCAGCGCCGCAATCTGCGCTTCGGGGTATTGTCCGTGGGTGATGCCCGTCATTAGGTCATAGGCCTCTTCCCGGCTCAGGGTGTCGTGGGCAAATAATCTGCTTAATATCTGTTTCATCGTGTGGCGTTTTCAGGGGTTTGACATATCGGATGGTTCAGCCAGTTCTGCAGGATTCGGGCGCCCTCAGGCGTGAGGATGGACTCTGGGTGGAACTGTATGCCGCGCACGTCGTACGTGCGGTGGCGAAGGGCCATGATGTGGCCGTCGTCGCTGATGGCCGTGACTTCCAGACAGTCGGACAGACCGCTCCGGCTGACCACCCACGAGTGGTAGCGCCCAGCTTCAAAGGTTTCGGGCAGGTGCTCAAACAGGTAGTCGTGGTTGATGATGTGGGTGGGCGTCTGTACGCCGTGGTACACGGTTCGCAGGTTTTCGAGCCGTCCGCCGAACACCTCGGCAATGGCCTGATGGCCCAGACAGACGCCCAGTATGGGCTTGCGCCCGGCGTAGCGGCGGATGACGTCGTTGAGCAGGCCGGCCTCTTCCGGAATACCGGGGCCCGGCGAGAGCACGATTTTGTCGTACGGCTCCAGTCGGGACATCTGGAACGCATCGTTGCGCACCACGTCTACCTGCGCGCCCAGCGCCTTGAGCTGGTGGCTCAGGTTGTAGGTAAACGAGTCGTAATTGTCAATAATTACAATATTCATGTTTTGCAGTGTATTTTCGGTTTGGATATTGAAGTGATTAGGTAGGGGGGAAAGTGGTACGTCAGGACAGCGTGGCGGCCACGTCGAGGGCCTTTTTCAGGGCGCCCAGCTTGTTGTTGACCTCCTGCAGCTCATCGTTTTCACGGCTCAGGGCCGTAATGCCGCCGCCGGCCTGGAACCACAGCTGGTGGTTGCGGCTGACAAAGGTGCGGATGGTGATAGCCTGGTTGAGCTGGCCCTGCAGACCGATAAAGCCGATGCAGCCGCCGTAGGCGCCGCGGCTGTGCGGCTCGATGTCGTGGATGAGCTGCATGGCGCGGATTTTGGGCGCACCGCTGAGCGTGCCGGCCGGAAAGGTGTCGATGAAGGCCCGTATGGGGTTGGTCTTGGGGTTGAGCGTGGTGCTCACACGGCTTACCAGATGGATGACATGGCTGTAGTATTGCGGCTCCTTGAAGAATTCCACCCTTGTGTCACGGCCGTTGCGGCTCAGGTCGTTGCGGGCCAGGTCCACCAGCATCACGTGTTCGGCATTCTCCTTCGGGTCGGCCAGCAGTTTCCGGGTCAGTTCCTCGTCGGTGCGGCGGTCGCCGCTGCGGCGCGTGGTACCGGCAATGGGGTCAATGGTGGCGCGGCCGTCCTCAATCTTGCAGTGCGTTTCGGGCGATGAGCCGAAGATGCGGAAGCCGCCGAAGTCAAAGTAGAAGAGGTAGGGCGAGGGGTTGATGCTGCGCAGGGCGCGGTAGAGCTGAAAGTCGTCGCCCTCGTATTCCTGGACGAAGCGGCGCGAGATGACAATCTGAAACACGTCGCCACGCAGGCAGTGGCTGATGGCGCGGCGCACGTTGCGCTTGTGCTCCTCGTCGGTCAGCGGACTGGTGGTAGGGCCTTTGCAGGCAAAGGGATAGGTGGTGAAGTTGCGGTTGTGCACCACGCGCTCAATCTCGTCCAGATGGCTCGTCTCGCCCTCGGCCAGCATCTCCACGATGGCCATCTCGCTGCGGTGGTCGTGGAAGACGATGAGGTATTTGTAGAGGATGTAGAGCATGTCGGGCGCATCGTTGCGTGCATCGCTGCTGTCGGCCACCGGGATGTGCTCAAAGTAGCGCACGGCGTTGAAGGCCGTGTAGCCGTAGAGGCCGCAGTAGCGGGCGTAGTCGCCCGTCACGTTGAAGTGGCTCAGAAACTGGTTGAGCGCCGTTTCCACCGTCACCTCGTCGCTCAGGGTCAGTTCGTAGCGCGAGTGGTCGGGCAGCACGGCCACGGCCCGTCCGTGGTTAATGCTGATGGAGGCTATCGGGTTCAGCCCGATGAAGGAGCGGTTGTTTTCGGCGCCGTGATAGTCGGAACTTTCCATCAGTACGCTTTGCGGAAAGAGGTCGCGCACCTTCAGATAGGTGCTTACGGGCGTGTGCAGGTCGCCCGACATGAGGCGGTAGGCCGTATGGTAAGTATAGGTTTTCATTGTTCAGCTTCGTTGAGGTGTTTCAGATAAGTATCCATGTCCTTGTCGCCGCGGCCCGATACGGTCAGTACCACGATGTCCTGCGGCTTGAAGGTGGCGCGGTGCAGGGCGGCCAGGGCGTGGGCCGACTCCAGGGCGGGAATGATGCCCTCCAGGCGGGTCAGCTCGTAGGCGGCGTGCAGGGCCTCGGAGTCGGTGACGGCCATGACCTGTGCGCGGTGCTGGCTGGCCAGGTGGGCGTGCAGCGGTCCTACGCCGGGATAGTCCAGACCGGCCGAAATGGAGTACGGCTCCTGAATCTGTCCGTCGGCGTCCTGCATCACCAGCGTGCGGGCGCCGTGGATGATGCCCGGGCGGCCCAGGTGGATGGTAGCGGCCGAGCGGGGCGTGTCGATGCCCTCACCGCCGGCTTCGGCCAGAATGATGCGTACGCGCTCGTCGTCCAGATAGTGGAAGATGGTGCCGGCGGCATTGCTGCCTCCTCCCACACAGGCCACCAGATAGTCGGGATAGTCGCGACCCTCGTGCTCCTGAAGCTGCCGGCGGATTTCGCGGCTGATGACCGACTGCAGGCGGGCCACCATGTCGGGGTAGGGGTGGGGGCCAACGGTAGAGCCGATGACGTAGTACGTGTCGTCGGGGTGGCAGCACCAGTAGCGTATGGCCTCGTTGGTGGCGTCTTTCAGGGTCTTGTTGCCGGAGTCTACGGCACACACCTTGGCGCCCAGCATTTTCATCTTCTCCACGTTGGCCCGCTGGCGCATCACGTCGGTGCGCCCCATGAAGACGATGCACTCCATGTTCATCAGCGCGCAGACGGTGGCCGTGGCCACGCCGTGCTGTCCGGCACCGGTTTCGGCTATGATGCGTGTCTTGCCCATGCGGCGCGCCAGCAGTACCTGTCCGATGGCGTTGTTGATTTTGTGTGCGCCGGTGTGGTTGAGGTCCTCGCGCTTGAGGTAGATGCGGCAGCCGTGTACGGCCGACAGGCGCCGGGCCAGATACAGGGGCGAGGGGCGCCCCACGTAGTCGCGCAGCAGCTGGTCGAACTCCCGCTGAAATTCGGGGGAGTCAATCACCTGGCGGTAGGCCTGCTGCAGCTCGCTGACGCAGCGGTGCAGGATTTCGGGGATGTAGGCACCGCCAAAGTCGCCATAGAATCCTTGTTCGTTAATCTGAAAAATTGACATAAGCATTTGTTTGGTTTGAGGAATTGTGTGAGGAGTGGAAATCAACAAAAAAGGCTGTCGTAAGTGAATACGACAGCCTGATATGAATTTGCGCAAATCTGTTGTTCCGGTTTATGAACGGATTGGCATACGACTGATGTTCCCCTTACGACTGTGTAGTAGTAAGCGGCGCCACCAATAATTATGATTCAATGTAGTCATCGTATGCTGTTCCTTTTTTATCGGGAGCAAAAGTAATGATTATTTTCTTGAAAAACGAAAGCTTTGCTCCGATTTTTTTTACAATCTGATGTTTTTAACACTTTTGCCGTGTTAAAATGTTTGTTTCAGGGCTGCAGCTCGTGCAGGTCGATGAGACTGATGAGGGCCTTTGTGCAGCATTCAATGCCGAGACTGCTGTTGAGTGTGGCATGATAGTTTTCGGTCTTTCCCCAGTTGCCCTGGGCGTAGAAGTCGTGATAGGCCGCGCGGTTGCGGTCGGTCATTTTGATGTGGGCTTCTGCTTCGGCCTCGCTGCACTGTTCACGTTCCATGACGCGGCGGATGCGTTGCGGCAGTGGGGCGTGGATGAAAAAGTGCAGGCAGTGGGGGTGTTGGCGCAGGATGTAGTCGGCGCAGCGGCCTACGATGACGCACGGCCCGGCGTCGGCCACCTTGCGGATGACCTCGCTTTGCGCAAAGAACACCTGGTCCGACAGCGGCATGGGCTGCGGCAGGAAACCGTAGTACTGGTAGCTCAATATGCTCGGCACACTGTCTTCCAGATTTTCAATGACCTTGGTGGTGAATCCCGTAACGGCAGCCGAGAGTTCGGCCACGTTTTTGTCGTAAAACGGAATGTGGTAGTGTTCGGCGAGTGCCTGTCCTATTTCGCGGCCGCCCGACCCATATTGGCGGCTGATGGTGATGATTTGTTTCATGGCAGGTTAGTTTATGTCGGTTAATCAGTGAGTTGCCGCCGCTTTGTGCAGTGTGTGCAGCGGGCGGGGCGTTTATGCAAAAATGCGATATTTTTTCGGGCATGCCAAATTTCGCTTCCGTTTTTTGTTCCCGGTCGGGTGAGTGTGCTCCCCGGTCTGCTGTATGTGGGGCCGGAGGAAAGGTAAAACCAGGTGCCGGCTGCATAGCCCAGGGTCCGACCCCGTTCCGACAAGGTCCGACCCTGTTTTTTCAGCAACTCTTCCGGCTTCTTCTTCAGGCTGTGCGGCTGGTTTACCGGCCGGCTTCAGCCGATGCGCAGCAGCTCGATGTCGAAAATCAGGGTGGAGTTGCCCGGTATGGGGCCGCTGGTGCGCGGGCCGTAGCCCAGGTTGGCCGGCACGTAAATCTTCCAGCAGTCGCCCTCGTGCATGCGACACAGGGCAATCTGCCAGCCGGCAATCAGTTCGCGCACCCTGAAGGCCGGCGGACAGGCCTGGCGCGAGGAATCGTCGAACACACGCCCGTTGATGAGGCTGCCCTTGTAGTTTACCGTGACAATGCTGCGCACGTTGGGGCACCGCGTGCCCGTGCCGCTCCTGACTACCTGGTAAAGCACGCCGCCCGCCAGCTGATGTACGTCGGGCTGTTGTGCCATTTCGGCCATAAAGGCCTCGTTTTCTGCTTTATAATTTCCTTTCATGAGGTTGTATGGTTTTGGGGTTATGATGTTGAACACATGACTTTCGGGATACTAAGTTACACTTTTTTGAGCAAACAGCGGCCCAACCGGACAGACGCATTTATACGGAAAGGCCGCTGGCTTGCCTGCGGGCGGCAGAATATATTTGTGGTAAAAGAATTGAAATGGAACAACGGATACCCCGAAAAATGATTTATTTTGCATCCGTTATTCCTGTTCAGAAGATAATGAATACCGAAATCACACAAACTGAAATAGACTGGCTATGCCGCGCCGTCGAACAGAAAATACAGATGTCCATGTCGTGCCCGCGTGACTTTGTGGTGCTTTCCCGCAGCATTGCGCGTGACGTTGGCGATACGCTGAGCAGTACGACACTCAAGCGTATTTGGGGCTATCTGTCCGACGGCACACGTCCGCAGTGGTCTTCGCTTTCGGTACTGGCCCGTTATGTGGGGTTTTCCTCGTGGGCGCAGTTCCACCATTTTTATCATAGTAAAATTACCCCCCCCCGTTACCGATTTTGCAAACTAGAGATGTCAAAAAAATGCGTAGTTCAATATTCTTTGAATTACGCATTTTTTTTGTCTTTTTAGGACAGCTTTCCTTGCTTTGTAGACAGAACTTTGTAATTTTGCTTCGAACACTTATTTATTGACACTTAAATAACAATTTACTATGAAAAAGTTATTCCGGACAACAGCCTTGTGCGGAGCCTGTTTGTGGGCAATGGGTAGCAGTCCGGCATTGGCGCAGACATTGCCGGAGCAGCATGATTTGAAAATCCTGACTTATAACATTCGTCATGGCCAGGGGCTTGACGGCCGTACCGACTACGTGCGTATCGGCAGCATATTGAAAAAGAGCGGAGCCGACGTGGTGGCCGTGCAGGAGGTCGACAGCGTTACAAACCGCAGTGGCGGGCAGGACGTATTGCGCCGTGTGGCCGACGAGGCCCTGATGTATCCGGTGTTTGCACGCAGCATGTCCTTTGACGGCGGAGCCTATGGCGTGGGACTGCTCGCAAAGGAAAAGCCCTTGTCGGTCAAGCGGGTTCCGCTGCCGGGAGCTGAGGAACCGCGTGTGCTCCTGGTGGCCGAATTCCGGGACTATTGTGTGGCCTGCACACACCTTTCGCTGACGCCTGCCGACCAGTGGGCTTCGGTGCCCATCCTAAAGCAGGTTGCAGCCGCTTACGACAAACCCTTCTTCCTGGCCGGCGACTGGAATGCCCAGCCCACCGACTCGACGCTGAAACTGATACAGCGTGACTTCAAGTTGTTGAATAATACAAAAAAACTGACCTTTCCGGCCGACAAACCCGATCAGACCATTGACTATGTGGCCCTGTGGCGCCCTACGGCCCGGCGTGTGGTGGCCCGCGGAAGCAGGGTTATAAGCGAGGAAAAAGCCTCTGACCACCGTCCCGTGGAAGTTACGGCGCGTTTCCTGCAGCCCAACGAAAACGTATTTTACGCTCCTCCCTATTTGCAGAACCCGGGCAACGGAGGCGTGACGGTGATGTGCCAGACACGTGTCATAGCCCATACTTGGGTAGAATACGGTACGGATACACTGCATCTGCAACGGGCGCAGACACTGGTGGGCGGTCAGGCTGCCTGTCACGACATTGAACATAAAATACGGCTGAACGGCTTGCAGGACGGGCAGACCTATTATTACCGCGTTTGTGCCCGCGAAATAGCCGACTACCAGTCGTACAGCAAGACCTTTGGCGACACGGTGCGCTCGCGTTTCTACCGCTTTAAGCTGCCGGCTGCCGACCAGACCGACTTTAAGGTCATGGTGATGAACGACTTGCACCTCGTTTCGCGCGACGAAGAGGCCATGGCCCGCATAGCACGTGAGGAAAAGCCCGATTTTATCTGTTTCAATGGCGACTGTTTGCCCGAACCTTCAACCCGCGAAGAGGCCATGTATAACATCAACCGGCTGGCGAAGCGGTTTGACGGCGCACAGGTGCCGCTCTTCTTTATCCGCGGCAATCACGAAATACGCAATGCCTATTCGGCCGGAATGCCTTCGCTGTTTGACTATCCCGGCGGACATTCGTATGGTGCCTTCAGTTGGGGCGATACCCGTTTTGTCATACTCGACTGCGGCGAGGACAAGCCCGACGACCATTGGGTGTACTACGGGCTGAATGATTTCCGGGGGTTCCGGGAAGAACAGTTGGCTTTCCTGCAGCAGGAATTCAAGGAAAAGGCTTTCCGGCGGGCCAGCCGGCGGGTTCTGCTCTGCCATATTCCGCTTTGGGGCAATGAGGATAAGTACAATCCGTGTCAGGACATGTGGGGCGGAGCTTTGCAGCGTGCCCCGTTTGATGTGGAACTTTCTGCCCATACCCACCGTTTTGTCTATCATCCTGCAGGAACCATTGGCAATCCGTTCCCCGTATGTGTGGGAGGAGGTCCGGGAGCTGCCACCTATATGCTCTTGCAGAAACAGGGCAAGAAGTTGCACCTGACGGTAAAGAATTTGCAGGGAGAAGTGCTCCGTCAAGTGGATTTGTAAGGAACCGTCTGTACATTATGAATACGCCCCGGACTGAATCTGACAGTCCGGGGCGTATTCATAATGTATGTTGATGTATATTCAGAGGATTTACTCCTTGGGTATGGGATGCTGGTTGCGGCTTTCGTTCAGTTTGTTTTGCAGGTCGCGCTGCCGGCGGGCCGATTCTTTCAGTTTCTGGTCGCGGTCGCCTATTTGCTGGCGCAGGTCATTGATACGTGCGTTCAGGCGGTCAATTTCCGACTGGTTGTAAAGGCGGGCATTGACGAAACTGTGGGTCCCGTTGCTGTTTTTGAAATGGTAGGTGACGCCGGCCGAAAGCTCAAACGACGCGTTGTCGGCATCAAACGCCGGACTGCGATGGAAATTTCCGCTTTCGGTGGCAAATGCACTGACATTGCCTGTCATGTCGAACTGAACCGCAGGTTTTATGCCCACACTCCAGCCCTTGGGAAGGTTCAGATTGAATTGCAGACCGAATTTTGACGTGAGCGAACTCTCTCCGTCCTGATGGCCCATAAAGGCATGTAGCCATCCTACGCCGACTACGGCTTCAACTTCGAAGAAACGCGGCGTGCCGGTATAACCGCCAAAAGCATTCATCAGATTGAAGCGCCCCAGCAGGTTGACGGCATTATGACCTACGGTATTGTAGTTCTTGCAACTGTTGAAGGAGAAGGCTGCTTCGCCCGTGAGTCCGAAAATGGGGGTAATCATTTTGGTGACTTCCACTCCCGTCATGGCACGGGTACTTTTCCAAAAAGAATAGTCGGGGTTGAGCGTGGTTACGCCGCCCACGTTGAGGCCTACTGACCAGTTGTCGAAAAACAGGCTTCCCTCAACCGTTTTGTGAGCTGAAGCCGTAAGGCAGAATGCACCCAGCATGAAGCTGGCAATGGTATGTTTCTTCATCGGAAATGAGATCTGATTTTTTATTAAGCCGCTGCTCTACATCGAAGCGGGCATGTAAAAGTAAGAAAAAAAAGCCATATATCCATAAATGCCGTCTGTCTTTTTGGCGTGGGGGGAGTTGGGTCAGTCTTGCTTTACAAATATCAGACGGTTTGTGTCGTAACCCCGTTTTTGGAGTTGCTGGAGCAGGCGGTTGAGCGTGGCTTGCGGGAGTGTAGGGGTACGACTCATGATCCAGAGGTATTTGTCGGAACTGCTGCCTACCAGTACGTAACTGTAGTCGGGAGCCAGGTCGAGTATGTAGTAGTCGGAATAGAACCAGAGGAAAAACGACACCTTCAGTTTGCCCGGATCCTGAGGGTTGGGCTGTTTGGCACGTCCGGTTACCTGTTTGTGCTTTCCGTCCTTTTCTCCTTCATTGACGACTCGGATTTTTCCGTTGTCCAGCAGGGAATAGGTGGCGCTGACATGAGTCATGCCTTTTTCAAAACGGTGTTCATAGCGGGCTATTTCGTACCATTTACCCATGAAACGGGGAATGTCAAGCGCCGGCACCGTGGTGTTGTCAATGTTTTGTCCGTTGTTGGCCGACTGGCATCCGATTAGAGTCAGTAAGATTCCCAGCCATATAGAAATTCTCTTCATAATGAATCATTAAAGTTTAGTTTCGTTAAAGATACGGTTTTTTTCAGAAAGAGGAGGCCGGAGGATGAAAAAAACGGCGGGAGTCAGGCTGTCAGATGCAGTATTTGTGTATCTTTGAAGAATACGATACATTATTACATAGTAAATAAAACATTCAGCATTATGGGAACAGAAAAGAAAAAGGCCCATGCAGGCTTGCTTTATGATGCCAATTATGATGCCGAACTGCTGGCGGAGCGGGCGGCTTGTGCGGAAAAGATACATGAGTTGAATCTGATGAGCCCGAGCCGCGAGGCGGAACGCCAGGAGCTGCTGCGCGGACTGTTGGGACGGACGCCGGAACGGTTCACCATCCTGTCGCCATTCTTCTGTGACTATGGTTACAATATTGAAGTGGGAGAGGATTTTTTCATGAATGTGAATTGCGTGGTGCTGGACGGAGCGCGAGTCACTTTCGGAAACCATGTGTTTGTAGCACCGGGATGCGGATTCTTTACGGCGGGGCATCCACTGGATGTGGAGCAGCGTAACCGTGGATTGGAAATCGCTTTGCCCATCACGGTGGGCGACAACGTGTGGATTGGCGGTAATGTCAGCGTGTTGCCCGGAGTGACTATAGGAGAGGGTAGCATAATCGGGGCCGGTAGCGTGGTGACACACGATATTCCTGCAGGAGTAATTGCTGTGGGTAACCCTTGCAGGGTAGTTCGCCGGATTACGGAGGCTGATCGTTTTAAATACCGACGTGATGAATGACCAATATGTATATAAAAGGAAAACTGATTGTGATTTCTGTCGAAAAAAACAAATATTTCACAAGTTCTGCGTATATTTGTAAGCGGAAATGACAAAACAGCAATAAAGCTGTCGTGTTTAGAAACTAATTTTAATAAATAAACAAGACCTGAACAAAATGGAAAACAAACAGAATCCCAACGAAAATCAATTGCAGATTGAACTGACTCCTGAAGTAGCCGGCGGAACCTATGCCAACCTGGCCGTAATCACTCATTCTCACTCTGAGGTAGTGCTCGACTTCATCCGCGTATTGCCGGGTATGCCCAAGGCTCCGGTAAAATCACGTATCATTCTGGCTCCCGAGCATGCCAAGCGTCTGCTTTATGCATTGCAGGATAATGTAATGAAATATGAGCAGAGTTTTGGTAAAATTGAATTGCCGGGTGAGCAGGAAGTAGGCGGACGTACCGCAACACCTTTTGGAAATCCGGAAGCTAAGGCATAAGTCCTTTTTAATCTACAAAAATAATATAAACAAGCGCATCCGTACAAAAAACAATGTACGGATGCGCTTGTTTGTATATGTTATGAATCGGGCAGGAGTTGTCCGGTAGCGTACTTGTTTATATATAAAGATGTGTAATTGTGCTTCCTTGTAGGTGCGGGACTGGGGGAAACTTCATTTTTTGATCTTGCCAAACAGCAAAAAACAGGGCTGTTTGTCTAAACTCTGATGATTGGAGAAAATATCCTGAAAAATAATTGATTAAGTTGCTGAAAATCTTGCTTATTCGAATAAAAGTTTGTAACTTTGCAGCCCGTAAGGCATAGAGTATGCCTACACATTTGGAAGGAAAAATCAAAAAATAATATATATAAATAATTAAAAATCAAAGAAATGCCTACTATTCAACAATTGGTAAGAAAAGGTAGAGAGGTAGCAGTCGATAAGAGTAAATCGCCTGCATTGGACAACTGTCCTCAGCGTCGTGGTGTTTGTGTACGTGTTTACACCACCACCCCTAAAAAACCTAACTCTGCTATGCGTAAAGTTGCGCGTGTGCGCTTGACAAACTCAAAAGAGGTGAACTCTTACATTCCTGGTGAAGGTCACAACTTGCAGGAACACAGCATTGTGCTGGTTCGTGGCGGTCGTGTAAAAGACCTTCCTGGTGTACGTTATCACATCGTTCGTGGTACGTTGGATACTGCCGGTGTAGCTAACCGTACACAGCGCCGTTCAAAATATGGTGCAAAACGTGCTAAGGCTAAGAAATAATCAGTCGGAGCATTAAGAAAAGATTTTTATTTTTTTTGGTTCGCACACGGAAGGTTGAGTAAATATCCCGGTGGGGATGTTGAAGAACATGAAGATGCAGCCTAAACAAACCAACTAACAATAACATGAGAAAAGCAAAACCAAAAAAGCGTTTGATCCTGCCGGATCCCGTTTTTGGAGACCAGAAGGTTTCTAAGTTTGTAAATCACCTGATGTATGACGGTAAGAAGACGATTTCTTACTCTATCTTCTACAAAGCATTGGAAATTGTAGGTGAGAAGATGAAAGATCAAGAGAAGTCAGCTCTTGAAATTTGGAAAGAAGCTCTTGATAAGATTACTCCCCAGGTTGAGGTGAAATCACGTCGTATCGGTGGTGCAACTTTCCAGGTTCCTACTGAAATCCGTCCTGACCGTAAAGAGTCAGTATCAATGAAAAATATGATTAACTTTGCTCGTAAGCGTGGTGGTAAGACTATGGCTGACAAGTTGGCTGCCGAGATTATGGATGCCTACAACGAGCAGGGTGGTGCTTTCAAACGTAAAGAAGATATGCACCGTATGGCCGAGGCTAACCGTGCATTTGCTCATTTCCGTTTTTAATTTCTAAACCTTTGAAATAATGGCAAAGCAAGATCTTAATCTTACGCGTAACATCGGTATTATGGCGCACATCGATGCTGGTAAAACTACCACATCGGAACGTATCCTTTTCTATACCGGTAAAACTCACAAAATCGGTGAGGTGCACGAAGGTGCTGCCACCATGGACTGGATGGCACAGGAGCAGGAGCGTGGTATTACTATTACGTCTGCTGCTACCACAACTTACTGGAACTGGAACGGCAAACAGTATAAGATCAACTTGATTGATACTCCGGGACACGTTGACTTTACCGCTGAGGTAGAGCGTTCATTGCGTGTGCTCGACGGTGCTGTAGCAACCTATTGCGCTGTAGGTGGCGTTGAGCCGCAGTCTGAAACTGTATGGCGTCAGGCTGACAAGTACAACGTACCTCGTATCGGTTATGTAAACAAGATGGACCGTTCGGGTGCTGACTTCTTTGAGGTTGTACGTCAGATGAAGGACGTGCTCGGTGCTACTCCCGTGCCTATCAATGTGCCTATCGGTGCTGAGGAAAACTTCAAAGGTGTAATTGACCTGATTAAAATGAAGGCTATCCTGTGGCACGATGAAACCATGGGTGCTGAATATGAGGTTGACGAAATTCCTGCAGAATTGCAGGCTGAAGCTGAGGAATGGCGTGGAAAATTGCTGGAATCAGCTGCAGAGTGCGACGAGACTTTGATGGACAAATATTTTGAAGATCCTGATAGTCTTACCGAAGAGGAAATCGTAGCCGCTTTGCGTAAGGGTACTTTGGCTATGGCTATCACTCCGATGTGCTGTGGTTCTTCGTTCAAGAATAAGGGTGTGCAGACACTGCTTGACTACGTATGTATGTTCTTGCCTTCACCTGAGGATACGCCTAACATCGTTGGTAAGAATCCTACAACGGGTGAGGATGAAGATCGTCGTCCGGTTGAGGAGGAGCATACGGCAGCATTGGCATTTAAGATTGCTACTGACCCGTACGTAGGTCGTCTGACATTCTTCCGTGTTTATTCAGGTAAGGTTGAGGCCGGTTCTTACGTATACAATGTTCGTTCAGGCAAGAAAGAACGTGTAAGCCGTTTGTTCCAGATGCACTCTAACCACCAGAATCCGGTTGAAGTAATCGGTGCCGGAGATATCGGTGCAGGTGTAGGATTCAAGGATATTCGTACCGGTGATACTCTTTGTGATGAGAATGCACCTATTATATTGGAATCAATGGAATTCCCTGATCCGGTGATTGCCATTGCAGTCGAGCCTAAAACTCAGAAAGACCTTGACAAATTGTCAAACGGTTTGGCAAAACTGGCAGAAGAGGATCCTACCTTTACGGTACACACCGACGAGCAGACAGGTCAGACTGTAATTTCTGGTATGGGTGAGCTTCACCTGGATATCATCATTGACCGTCTGAAACGTGAGTTTAAGGTTGAATGTAATCAGGGTAAACCTCAGGTTAACTACAAGGAGGCTATCACTAAGACTGTCAACTTGCGTGAAGTTTACAAGAAACAGTCGGGTGGTCGTGGTAAATTTGCTGACATCATCGTTAATGTAGGTCCGGTTGATGAGGACTTCAAGGAAGGTGGATTGCAGTTTATCAACAAGGTAACCGGTGGTAATATTCCTAAGGAATTCATTCCTTCTGTACAGAAAGGTTTTGAGAATGCCATGAAGAGCGGTGTGCTCGGTGGCTATCCTATGGACAGCCTGAAGGTTGAACTGCTTGACGGTTCATTCCACCCGGTTGACTCTGACCAGTTGTCATTCGAAATTGCAGCCCTCAATGCTTATCGCAATGCTTGCGCTCAGGCAGGCCCTGTATTGATGGAGCCGATTATGCGACTGGAGGTAGTAACTCCTGAGGAAAACATGGGTGATGTGATTGGTGACTTGAACAAACGTCGCGGTCAGGTAGAAGGAATGGAAAACAGCCGTAGCGGTGCACGTATCGTGAAAGCTTTGGTTCCTCTGGCTGAAATGTTCGGTTATGTAACTGCATTGCGTACCATCACTTCTGGTCGTGCTACTTCATCTATGCAGTATGACCACCACGCTCCTGTATCCAGCAATATAGCCAAGGCTGTATTGGAAGAAGTAAAGGGTCGTGTAGATCTCGTAAAATAATTTTTTAATTCTATAAACACAAGCCGCTGGGGGTGTTGGGCTAACGAATGACTCTTAGCCCAATTACCGCCAACGGATTTTAAAGTAAACACAAATGAGTCAGAAAATCAGAATCAAACTGAAATCGTTCGACCACACTCTCGTAGAGAAATCAGCCGAGAAGATCGTGAAGAACGTAAAGGCAACAGGTGCTATCGTCAGCGGACCTATTCCCTTGCCTACCCGCAAACGTATCATTACGGTTAACCGTAGTACGTTCGTAAACAAAAAATCACGCGAACAGTTCGAAATTTCTTCTTACAAACGCCTGATTGACATCTATAGCTCAACTGCAAAGACTGTAGACGCCTTGATGAAACTGGAATTGCCTTGTGGCGTTGAAGTTGAAATCAAAGTGTAGTAGCCCGCGAGATTTATAAAGAAAACCAATCAAATTAATATTAAATTTATACTGAAATGCCAGGATTATTAGGAAAGAAAATCGGAATGACATCCGTGTTCAGTGCTGATGGTAAAAATATACCATGCACTGTTATCGAAGCAGGTCCTTGTGTGGTAACTCAGATCAAAACTGTAGAGAAGGACGGCTATGCAGCTGTTCAGCTCGGTTTCCAGGAAGCCAAGGAAAAGAACACAACCAAGGCTTTGATGGGACACTTTAAGAAAGCAGGAGTTGCTCCACAGCGCCACTTGGCCGAGTTCGCAAACTTCGACTCAGAATTGAATCTGGGCGATACAATCACCGTTGAGCTCTTCAACGATGCTTCTTACGTTGACGTAGTAGGAACTTCAAAAGGTAAGGGCTTCCAGGGCGTTATGAAACGTCATGGTTTCGGTGGTGTAGGCCAGTCAACTCACGGTCAGGACGACCGCGCCCGCAAGCCGGGTTCAATCGGTGCTTGTTCTTATCCCGCCAAGGTGTTCAAGGGATTGCGCATGGGCGGTCAGATGGGTAACGAACGTGTCACCACACAAAACTTGAAAGTGATTAAAGTAATTCCTGAACACAACCTTCTTTTGATCAAAGGTTCCGTTCCGGGTTGCAAAGGTTCAATCGTAATAATTGAGAAATAATGGAAGTTAACGTATTAAATATCAAAGGCGAAGATACCGGTAAAAAGGTAACGCTTAACGAATCAGTCTTTGGAATTGAGCCGAACGACCACGCTATTTACCTTGCAGTGAAACAGTACATGGCTGCACAGCGCCAGGGCACTGCCAAGTCAAAGGAAAGAAGTGAGATTAGCGGTTCTACTCGCAAGTTGGGACGTCAGAAAGGTGGCGGCGGCGCCCGTCGCGGTGATATTAACTCTCCGCTGTTGGTAGGTGGTGCTCGCGTATTCGGTCCGAAACCTCGCAACTACGGTTTCAAGTTGAACAAGAAAGTGAAGGATCTCGCTCGTCGTAGCGCATTGAGCTACAAGGCTCAGGAGAATGCCATCATTGTAGTAGAAGATTTCAATTTGGAAACTCCGAAAACCAAAACAATGGTTGAAATGGTAAATAATCTTAATATTTCATCCAAGAAAATGTTGCTGGTTTTGCCGGAGGTAAATAAAAATGTATTTTTGTCAGCCCGTAATATGAAGGGCGCCAAGGTGGCTACCGCCTCTCAGTTGAACACTTACAGTGTGCTTGATGCAGGTGTTATGGTAGTGACTGAAGGTTCTCTTAAAGTTATTGACGCTGCATTTAATAAATAAACCGCTGATAGGAAAATGGCATATATAATTAAACCGCTGGTGACCGAAGAGATGACCAGCCTCAGTGAGAAGCAGAATAAGTTCGGCTTCATAGTACGTCCTGACGCTAACAAACTTCAGATCAAAGCTGAGGTTGAGGCTATGTATAACGTCACTGTGACAGCAGTCAATACAATGAATTATGCCGGCAAGAACAAATCCCGTTACACAAAGGCGGGACTTGTTCGTGGCCGTTCAAATGCCTTTAAGAAGGCCGTAGTAACCCTGAAAGAGGGTGATACCATTGATTTTTATAGCAATATCTAAATAGTAAAATGGCAGTACGTAAATTTAAGCCCACAACACCGGGGCAGAGACACAAAATTATTGGTACGTTCGAAGAAATTACTGCATCCGTACCAGAAAAATCTCTCGTAGTAGGAAAACGCTCTACCGGTGGCCGTAACAATGTCGGTAAGATGACAGTGCGCTACAGAGGCGGCGGTCACAAGCGTAAATTCCGTTTCATTGATTTCAAAAGAGAGAAAGACGGTGTACCCGCAGTTGTAAAAACAATAGAATACGATCCGAACCGTTCGGCTCGCATCGCTTTGTTGTATTACGCTGACGGTGAAAAACGTTATATTATTGCTCCTAACGGACTGAAAGTAGGTGACAAGTTGATGTCAGGCGCAGATGCTGCACCGGAAGTAGGTAATGCACTTCCTTTGCAGAATATTCCTGTGGGTACTATTATCCACAACATCGAGCTTCGTCCTGGACAGGGTGCCTTACTCGTTCGTTCTGCAGGTAACTTTGCACAGTTGACTTCACGTGAGGGAAGCTACTGCGTTATTAAATTACCTTCTGGAGAAACTCGTCAAATTCTGAGTGCTTGTAAAGCTACGGTAGGAAGCGTTGGTAACTCTGACCATGCATTGGAGAGCTCTGGTAAGGCCGGTCGTTCTCGCTGGTTGGGTCGTCGCCCGCACAACCGTGGTGTTGTAATGAACCCTGTTGATCACCCGATGGGTGGTGGTGAAGGCCGTCAGTCAGGTGGACACCCGCGTTCACGTACAGGTTTGTATGCTAAGGGCTTGAAGACCCGCTCACCGAAGAAAGCATCGAACAAGTACATTATTGAAAGATGTAATAAGTAACAAGCACAAATAGAATAAGAATATGAGTCGTTCTTTAAAGAAAGGTCCGTATATCGCCGTATCTTTGGAAAAGAAGATTTTAGCGATGAACGAGAGTGGCAAGAAAAACGTGGTGAAAACCTGGGCTCGGGCATCAATGATTTCGCCTGATTTCGTGGGTCACACGGTAGCTGTTCACAACGGAAATAAATTTATACCTGTTTACATTACTGAGAACATGGTAGGACACAAGCTCGGAGAATTTGCTCCGACTCGTAAGTTCGGTGGCCATGCCGGTAACAAGAAGAAATAAGCAGGGCTGATCAATCCAGAAAATAAAACAAAACAAATAAATGGGAGCAAGAAAAAGAATCGCGGCTAACAATCGTAAAGAAGCCCGCAAGACCCAGTATTTTGCAAAGCTCGTAGGCGAGCCCTCTTCTCCTCGCAAGATGCGTTATGTCGTTGACATGATTCGCGGTATGGAGGTGAACCGTGCGCTCGGTACGCTGAAATTCTCTAAGAAGGCTGCTTCGGTAGCAGTAGAGAAGCTGTTGCGTTCGGCAATTGCCAACTGGGAACAGAAAAATGACCGTAAGGCCGAAGAAGGAGAACTGTATGTAACCACCGTGTTTGTGGATGGTGGCGCCACGCTGAAACGTATGCGTCCGGCCCCCCAGGGAAGAGGTTACAGAATACGTAAACGTTCAAACCACGTAACTTTGTTCGTGGGAACCAAAACTAACGATTAAAAGGAAATAAGCAATGGGACAAAAAATAAACCCGATTAGCAACCGTCTTGGTATTATTCGCGGATGGGATTCAAACTGGTATGGTGGCTCCAACTTCGGAGACAACATTCTTGAGGATAGCAAAATTCGCAAGTATCTTGACGCTCGTTTGGCAAAAGACACCGTTTCCCGTATCGTCATTGAACGTACTCCGAAATTGATTACAATTACCGTGTGTACATCACGTCCGGGTAAGATTATCGGCAAAGGCGGTCAGGAAGTTGATAAACTGAAAGAAGAATTGAAGAAAATTACTTCAAAGGATGTACAGATCAACATCTTCGAAGTAAAAAAACCTGATATCGACGCAAATATCGTTGGCAAGACTATCGCTCGCCAGGTAGAAGGAAAAATCGCATACCGTCGCGCTATCAAAATGGCCATTGCTAACGCTATGCGTATGGGTGCCGAAGGTATCAAAGTTCAAATATCAGGACGTCTGAATGGTGCTGAAATGGCACGTAAGGAAATGTTTAAGGAAGGTCGTACACCGTTGCATACTTTCCGCGCAGACATTGACTACTGCCAGACAGAAGCTCTTACGAAAGTAGGTCTCCTCGGAATCAAGGTATGGATTTGCCGCGGAGAGGTTTACGGCAAGCGTGATTTGGCGCCTAACTTTACCCCCGAAAAAGAAAACGGCCGTGGTATGGGTGGCAACAGAGATCGTAAGTTCCGTAACAAAAGAAACAACAATCGTTAATAGGACAAATCGTTAGAATCTTATGTTACAACCTAAAAGAACAAAATACAGACGCCCGCAAAAAGGCCGTTGCAAGGGTAACGCACAGCGCGGTAACCAGCTTGCTTTCGGTAGCTTTGGTATTAAAAGCCTTGATACGCATTGGTTGACCGGACGTCAGATCGAAGCAGCTCGTGTGGCTGTAAACCGCTATATGCAGCGTGAAGGACAAGTTTGGATCCGTATCTTCCCGGATAAACCTATCACCAAGAAACCTGCTGATGTACGTATGGGTAAAGGTAAGGGAGATCCCGTAGGATATGTATTCCCGATTACTCCGGGCCGCATCATTTTCGAGGTTGAAGGCGTACCTTATGAAGTAGCTAAAGAAGCTCTCCGCTTGGCCGCTCAGAAACTTCCTGTTACGACCAAATTTATTGTAAGACACGATTACGACAAAAACGCTTAATTTATGAAACCAGCAGAAATTAGAGAACTCACCCCGAACGAGTTGGCAGAGCGCATCGACGCTGAGGTAGCCAAATACAATCAGATGCTGATGAATCACAGCATCTCTCCTCTGGGAAACCCTGCTCAGATTAAAGCAGCACGTCGTAATATCGCAAGAATGAAAACCATTCTGCGTGAAAAAGAACTTCAAAAATAATAATGGTCCAGATGGAAGCTAGAAATTTAAGAAAAACGAGACAAGGTGTTGTCATTAGCAACAAAATGGATAAAACCATTGTTGTAGCAGCTAAGTTCAAAGAGAAACACCCGATTTATGGTAAATTCGTCTCCAAGACAAAGAAATACCATGCCCATGATGAGAAAAATGAGTGCAATCTCGGTGATACCGTGTTGATCATGGAAACTCGTCCCTTGAGCAAAACAAAGCGTTGGAGAGTTGTAGAAATTGTAGAAAAAGCTAAGTAATTATGATACAAGCAGAAACCAGATTGACCGTCGCTGATAACAGCGGAGCACGTGAGGCTTTATGTATTCGCGTACTCGGTGGCACAAAGCGCCGCTACGCTTCGGTTGGCGATGTAATTGTTGTTTCAGTTAAAAACGTCATTCCGTCGAGTGATATTAAAAAAGGTGCCGTATCTAAGGCTTTGGTCGTACGTACGAAAAAGGAAATCCGTCGTGCTGACGGATCATACATCCGTTTTGATGACAATGCTTGCGTGTTGTTGAACAATGCAGGTGAGTTGAGAGGTAGTCGTATCTTCGGCCCGGTAGCTCGTGAGTTGCGTGCAGTGAACATGAAAGTTGTATCTTTGGCACCTGAAGTACTTTAATCAGAAAATTAGAAGTAATGAGTAAATTACATATCAGAAAAGGCGACACTGTTTATGTGAACGCTGGCGAGGACAAAGGTAAGACCGGCAAGGTTCTTCAGGTCTTCGTTGACAAGCAACGCGCTACTGTTGAAGGATGCAATATCGTATCAAAGAGCACCAAACCGAGTGCCAAGAATCCTCAAGGTGGTATTGTAAAGGTTGAAGCACCTATTCATATTTCAAATTTGAACGTGGTAGACCCCAAAACTGGCAAACCGACTCGTATCGGACGTAAGTTGAACGAAGCAGGCAAATCAGTTCGCTATGCTAAAAAATCAGGAGAAGTAATCAGTCATGAGTAATACAGCTAGCTTAAAGAAAGAATATGCTGAGCGCATTGCGCCGGCTTTGAAAGAGAAGTTCAACTACTCTTCCACCATGCAGATTCCTGTGTTGAAGAAGATCGTGATCAACCAGGGTCTTGGTGCTGCTACGGCTGATAAGAAAATCATCGATGTAGCCATCAATGAAATTACTGCAATTGCTGGACAGAAGGCAGTAGCCACTGTTTCAAAGAAAGACGTTGCTAACTTCAAACTTCGTAAGAAAATGCCTATCGGCGTAATGGTAACTTTGCGTCGTGAGCGTATGTACGAATTTTTGGAGCGCCTCGTGCGCGTGGCTCTGCCGCGTATTCGTGACTTCAAAGGAATCGAAAGCAAACTGGATGGCCGTGGAAATTACACCCTCGGTATTCAGGAGCAGATCATCTTCCCTGAAATCAACATCGATGAAATCGATCGTCTGCAGGGTATGAACATTACTTTCGTAACCACAGCGAAGACCGATGAAGAAGGATATGCCTTGTTGAAGGAATTCGGTCTTCCTTTCAAAAACGGTAAAAACTAATATACGATATGGCAAAAGAATCAATGAAAGCACGTGAGGTAAAGCGTGCAAAGCTGGTTGCCCGTTATGCTGCCAAGCGTGCAGCGCTGAAGGAAATTGTCAATAAGAGTGACAATCCTGCCGAAGCTTATGAGGCAGCCCGCAAGCTTCAGTCTATTCCTCGCAATGCCAATCCTATCCGTCTGCACAACCGTTGCAAGATCACCGGCCGTCCCAAAGGATACATCCGTATGTTCGGACTCTCTCGTATCCAGTTCCGTGAGATGGCATCCAATGGTCTTATTCCGGGTGTAAAGAAGGCAAGCTGGTAAATTACGACGAACAACTTTTTATTTTTTTAATATTGTCGGGAGTGTCCCGATTAATTAAAACCATTTTTATATGACAGATCCAATAGCAGATTATTTGACCCGGTTGCGCAATGCCATCATGGCAAAGCACCGCGTAGTTGAGGTGCCGGCGTCAAATTTGAAAAAAGAGATCACTAAGATCCTTTTTGAGAAAGGCTACATCCTGAACTACAAATTCGTAGAGGATGGCCCTCAGGGTACTATCAAAATCGCTTTGAAGTACAATCCTCAAACTAAGATCAACGCCATTAAAAAGTTGATCCGCATTTCATCTCCGGGCTTGCGTAAGTACGTAGGTTACCGTGAAATGCCGAGCGTAATTAACGGCTTGGGCATCGCTATTTTGTCCACGTCAAAAGGTGTTATGACGAACAAAGAGGCTGCCGATTTGAAGATTGGTGGTGAAGTACTTTGCTACGTATATTAATTTAGGAGGAAAAACATGTCAAGAATAGGTAAATTGCCGATTAACATCCCTGCAGGTGTAACAGTTACCCTGAAGGATAATGTAGTGTCTGTAAAAGGACCAAAGGGTGAGATGTCTCAGAAAGTTGACCCTTCTATCATAGTAACGATTGAAGATAATCAGATCAAGTTTGCCATCGATGAAGCAAACGACACCGTTGAAACGAAGCAGAAGCAGGCTTTCCACGGCTTGTACCGTGCTTTGGTAAACAACATGGTTGTTGGTGTTACCGAAGGTTACAAGAAAGAGATGGAACTCGTTGGTGTAGGTTATCGTGTTTCTAACCAGGGTAACATTATGGAGTTGTCATTGGGCTATACTCATAACATCTTTATTCAGTTGCCTAAGGAAATCAAGGTTGAAACTAAGTCAGAAAGAAATAAAAACCCGTATATTTGCCTGGAGTCTTGCGACAAGCAGCTTCTGGGTCTTGTATGCGCAAAGATTCGTTCTTTCCGTAAACCTGAGCCTTATAAGGGTAAGGGTATTTTGTATGTCGGTGAGCAGATTCGTCGTAAATCTGGTAAGTCGGCAGGTGCTAAGTAATTTTAAGTAGAGTAAGATTATTATGACAACATTTAAGCAAGAAAGACGCTGCAAGATTAAATATCGGGTTCGTAGTAAAATTTCAGGTACGGCAGCCCGTCCACGTTTGAGCGTTTTCAGAAGTAATAAGCAGATTTATGCTCAGATCATCAATGACGAAACTGGTACTACTCTGGTATCGGCTTCTTCATTGGGTATGGAAGCTATGCCCAAAAAGGAGCAAGCTAACAAAGTCGGCGAAGCTGTGGCCAAGAAGGCTATTGAGGCTGGAATCTCTAATGTAGTTTTCGACCGTAACGGTTATTTGTATCACGGTCGTGTAAAGGAAGTTGCTGAAGGTGCCCGTAAAGGCGGACTTAAATTATAATGATTATGGCAGACAGAGTAAATATTAATAACGAAGAATTAAAAGATAGACTGGTTGCTATCAATCGTGTAGTTAAAGTTACGAAGGGTGGACGTACCTTTACATTTGCTGCTATCGTAGTAGTAGGTGATGGAAAAGGTACAGTAGGCTACGGCCTTGGTAAGGCAGGTGAAGTTACTGCTGCAATTGCCAAAGGAGTTGAAGCCGCCAAGAAGAACCTTGTAAAAATTCCGGTGATCAACGGTACTGTACCCCACGATCAGGAAGCTCACTTCGGTGGTGCTGAGGTAATCATCCGTCCGGCATCTGCTGGTACTGGTGTAAAGGCCGGAGGTGCCATGCGTGCTGTACTGGAAAGCGTAGGTATTACGGATGTATTGGCCAAGTCAAAAGGCTCTTCCAACCCGCACAACCTCGTGAAGGCTACCATTAAGGCTCTCGGCGAAATGCGTGATGCCTATACCGTAGCTAAACAGCGCGGAATTTCAATGGAAAAAGTATTTAGAGGTTAATAAAAGGGTAACAACAATGGCAACAATTAAAATACAGCAAGTAAAGAGCCGTATTGGTGCTCCCAAAGACCAAAAAAGAACGTTGGATGCACTTGGCATCAAGAGAATGCATCAGGTAGTTGAAAGAGAGGATTCTCCCGTTTTGCGTGGCATGATCCGTAAGGTACGTCATTTGGTCACCGTAACTGAATAAAAAATAAAAGAGTAAATTATGAAACTGCATACTTTGAAACCAGCTTTGGGTTCTGTTCACTCCCGCAAAAGAATTGGTCGCGGTCCCGGATCGGGCATGGGTGGTACTTCTACTCGTGGACACAAGGGTGCTAAGCAGCGCTCAGGCTATAAGAAGAAAATCGGATTCGAGGGTGGTCAGATGCCTTTGCAGCGCCGCTTGCCGAAATTCGGTTTCAAAAATATTAATCGCGTTGAATACAAAGCTATCAATCTTTCAACCTTGCAGGCTTTGGTTGACGAAAAGCAGCTTTCTAAAATCGGCATTGCTGAATTAGTAGCTGCAGGTTTCATCCACGCCAAGGAAAACGTGAAGATTCTTGGAAATGGAGAACTCAAGTCTAAGGTTGATGTTGAAGCTCATGCATTCTCTAAGAGTGCTGAAGCTGCTATCGCAGCCGTAGGTGGCACTGTTACTAAACTCTAAATCGCACTTCGATGAAGAAAATAATCGAGACATTGAAGAACATCTGGAGAATTGAGGATTTGAGAACTCGAATCCTCATTACTCTCCTCTTTATTGCGATATACCGTTTCGGTTCATTCGTAGTGTTGCCGGGTATTGATCCGGGAAGACTGCAGCAACTGCATGCGCAGACAAGCGAGGGTTTGATGTCCTTGCTGAACATGTTCTCCGGTGGTGCATTTTCTAATGCTTCCGTGTTTGCGTTGGGTATCATGCCTTACATCACAGCCTCCATTGTAATTCAGTTGCTGGCTGTGGCAGTACCTTATTTCCAGAAGCTGCAGCGTGAGGGTGAGAGTGGCCGTCGTAAAATCAACCAGTATACTCGTTATCTGACCATAGCTATTCTGCTGTTCCAGGCACCGACTTATCTGATCAACTTGAAGGCGCAGACACAGGGCTCAGGTGCTTTTTTGGTAGGTGATAGCTTCTGGTTCATGTTCGCGTCTACGATTATTCTTGCAGCCGGTAGTATGTTTATCTTATGGTTAGGTGAACGTATTACGGATAAAGGTATAGGAAACGGCGTATCCCTGATTATCATGGTGGGTATTATTGCCCGAATGCCGTCCGCAATTATTGAGGAATTCAACTCTACTCTCGAGAGCGCTGAGGGAGGTGGTCTAATTAAATTCATGTTCGAGTTTATCGCATTGCTTATTGTGATGTGTTTGGCCATCATGCTGGTAAAAGCAACCCGCAAGGTTCCGGTTCAGTATGCTAAGCGTGTTGAAAACGGAAAGCAGTATGGCGGTGCCCGTCAGTATATTCCTCTCAAGCTTTTTGCGGCTAACGTAATGCCTATAATCTTTGCTCAGGCAATCATGTTCATTCCGTTGTCATTGGCCAATGTGGCTGGCGAGAACAGTAGTTGGGCATTGCGCCAGTTCCTGGATCATACCAGTGTACTGTATAACGCCGTGTTTGTCCTGTTAATCATTGCTTTTACTTTCTTCTATACAGCTGTGACGTTAAATCCGGTGCAGATGGCAGAAGATATGAAGCGTAACAACGGTTTTATTCCTGGCATCAAGCCCGGTAAAAATACCGCAGATTACTTGGACAACGTAATGACGAGAATTACACTTCCGGGATCATTGTTTATTGCGTTGATTGCAATCATGCCGGCATTTGCAGGTTTCTTCGGAGTTAAACAAGGTTTTGCACAGTTCTTCGGTGGAACATCCTTGTTGATTCTGGTCGGAGTCGTATTGGACACATTACAGCAGATAGAGAGTCACTTGTTGGTACGCCACTACGACGGCTTGCTCAATTCGGGCCGTGTACGTACACGTTCCAATGGCGTGTCAGCCTATTAAATAACAGTTAGATGATTTATCTGAAAACTGATGATGAAATTGAACTGCTGCGTGCGGCAAACCTTTTGGTGAGCCAAACATTGGCAGAATTAGCAAAACTCATTCAGCCCGGCGTTACGACGAAACAGCTTGACGCCGTGGCCGAAGAGTTTATAAGAGATCACGGAGCCATTCCGACTTTCAAGGGATACCCTAATCCTTTTGGAGGAGATTTTCCGGCCTCCATCTGTACTTCGGTCAATGAAGTAGTCGTACATGGTATTCCCGATGACAAGCCTCTGAATGAGGGTGACATCGTTTCCATTGATTGCGGCACACAGCTCAATGGTTTTTGTGGCGATTCCTGCTACACGTTTTGCGTAGGTGAAGTAAGCGAAGCGGTCAAGCAGTTGCTGCGAACCACCAAAGAGTCCCTTTATAAGGGAATCAATGAGTGCTATCCAGGCCGTCGTCTCGGCGACATTGGAAATGCGGTGCAGTCGCATTGCGAAGCAGCCGGATATGGAGTTGTCCGTGAATTTGTAGGCCATGGTGTCGGTAAGGAAATGCACGAGGATCCGCAAGTGCCGAACTACGGTAAGCGGGGAAACGGCCGAACGCTGAAAAATGGCTTATGTATAGCTATTGAGCCCATGATTGTGATGGGAAGTCCTGAAATAGCGCTCAAGCCCGATCGATGGGGCATTGTAACCAGAGACGGTCAGGTGGCAGCACATTTTGAGCATTCCATCGCCATTCATCACGGGAAATATGACATTTTATCATCATTTGAGGAAATTGAAAAAATCGTAGGACAAATTTAGCATGGCAAAACAGGCAGCTATTGAACAGGACGGCGTAATTGTTGAAGCTCTCAGCAACGCTATGTTTAGAGTAGAGCTTGAGAATGGACATCCCATTTTAGCTCATATTTCCGGCAAGATGCGTATGCATTACATTAAGATTCTGCCGGGTGATAAAGTAAAAGTAGAAATGAGTCCCTATGACCTTACAAAGGGCCGAATCGTGTTTAGATACAAATAAAAATAACAGATATGAAAACAAGAGCATCTTTAAAGAAGCGTACCCCCGACTGTAAGATTGTTCGTCGTAAAGGACGCTTGTTCGTAATTAATAAGAAGAACCCTAAGTTCAAAATGCGTCAGGGTTAATCCAAAATAGCATAAAATCAGAATTAGTATATGGCAATAAGAATTGTAGGCGTTGACCTGCCTCAGAACAAACGGGGTGAAATCGCCCTGACCTATATCTACGGAATAGGTCGCAGTAGTTCGGCTAAGATTTTGGATAAGGCCGGCATTGACAAAGACATCAAAGTTAAGGACTGGACTGACGACCAGGCTGCCAAGATTCGTGAAATCATCAGCACCGAGTACAAGGTAGAGGGTGACTTGCGTTCAGAGATCCAGTTGAACATCAAACGTTTGATGGATATTGGTTGCTACCGCGGTGTTCGTCACCGTATCGGTCTCCCTGTTCGTGGCCAGAGCACCAAGAACAATGCACGTACGCGCAAGGGTCGCAAGAAGACCGTTGCTAACAAGAAAAAAGCTACTAAATAATAAATAGGATATGGCAAAGAAAACAGTTGCAGCAAAGAAGAGAAACGTAAAGGTTGACGCAGTAGGTCAGCTGCACGTACACAGCTCTTTCAATAACATCATTGTATCTTTAGCGAATAGCGAAGGTCAGATCATTTCTTGGTCTTCAGCCGGAAAGATGGGCTTCAGAGGTTCAAAGAAGAATACTCCCTACGCTGCTCAGATGGCAGCACAGGACTGCGCAAAAGTAGCTTACGATTTAGGCCTTCGCAAGGTGAAAGCCTATGTGAAAGGACCGGGCAACGGCCGCGAGTCAGCTATCCGTACGGTACATGGTGCCGGTATCGAGGTAACTGAAATCGTAGACGTTACACCGCTGCCACACAACGGCTGCCGTCCTCCGAAGAGAAGAAGAGTATAATATTAGAGTCAACGAATTAAAGATCGAAATAAAGTAATATGGCAAGATATATTGGACCTAAGTCACGTATCGCCCGCAGATTCAGTGAGGCTATCTTTGGACCGGATAAAGTTCTTTCAAAGCGTAATTATCCTCCCGGCCAGCACGGTAACTCACGTCGTCGTAAGACTTCTGAATATGGCATCATGCTTGCTGAGAAGCAAAAAGCCAAATACACTTACGGCGTTCTGGAGCGTCAGTTCCGCAATATGTTCGACAAGGCTGCTCGTTCTGCCGGTGTAACCGGTGAGGTGCTGTTGCAGAATCTCGAGTGCCGTCTCGACAATGTGGTTTACCGCCTTGGTATCGCTCCCACACGTGCAGCTGCTCGTCAGCTTGTCAACCACAAGCACATCACGGTTGATGGTAAAGTGGTAGGCATCGCTTCTTATTCTGTAAAGCCGGGTCAGATTATCGGTGTACGCGAGAAATCTAAGTCTCTCGAGGTGATTGCCGATGCATTGGCAGGTTTCAACCACAGCAAATATCCTTGGATTGAGTGGGACGAAAACACCAAGTCTGGCAAGTTGCTTCACAAGCCGGAGCGGGCTGACATCCCCGAAAACATTAAGGAGCAGTTGATCGTTGAGTTGTACTCTAAATAATAAATAAATTCATGGCGATATTAGCATTTCAAAAACCTGACAAAGTTATAATGTTGGAAAATGACACCAAGTACGGAAAGTTCGAGTTCCGTCCCTTGGAGCCAGGTTTCGGCGTAACTGTCGGAAATGCCTTGCGTCGCATTTTGCTCTCCTCGCTGGAAGGCTTTGCTATCAACACCATTCGCATTGCTGGTGTTGAGCACGAGTTTGCTTCTGTTCCCGGAGTGCGAGAAGACGTTACCAACATTATTCTGAACCTGAAACAAGTTCGTTTCAAACAGATAGTAGAAGAATTCGAAACTGAGAAAGTTAGTATCACCGTAGCGAATTCACAGGAGTTCAAAGCTGGTGATATTGGCAAGTATTTAACTGGATTTGAAGTGTTAAATCCTGAATTAGTGATTTGTCATTTAGATTCCAAAGCTTCGATGCAGATAGATATTACGATTAATAAAGGTCGCGGATATGTACCGGCTGAAGAAAACCGCCAGTTCTGCACCGAAATTAATACCATACCTATCGACTCCATCTATACCCCAATCCGTAACGTGAAGTATAGCGTTGAGCCTTATCGTGTGGAGCAGAAAACCGACTACGATAACCTCGTGCTTGAAGTCACTACGGATGGTTCCATTCACCCGAAGGATGCATTGAAGGAAGCCGCTAAAATCCTTATCTACCACTTCATGCTCTTCTCCGACGAGAAGATCACCGTGGACGATGCCACCAGCATCGACAATGAGGAGTTTGACGAGGAAGTACTTCACATGCGCCAGTTGCTCAAGACCAAGTTGTCCGACATGAACCTCTCCGTTCGTGCACTCAACTGTCTGAAGGCTGCTGATGTCGAAACTCTCGGTGAGTTGGTACAGTACAACAAAACCGACTTGCTCAAGTTCCGTAACTTCGGTAAGAAATCGCTCACTGAGCTTGATGATTTGCTCGAGAGTCTGAATCTGTCGTTTGGAACTGATATTTCAAAATATAAATTGGATAAAGATTAAGAAAAACCATGAGACATAATAAAAAATTCAACCACTTGGGTCGTACTGCTTCTCACCGTGCAGCTATGCTCTCTAACATGGCTTGCTCGCTGATCAAGCACAAAAGAATCACTACGACTCTGGCAAAGGCTAAGGCACTCAAAAAGTACGCTGAGCCTTTGATCACCAAAGCAAAGCAGGATACTACCAACTCTCGTCGTGTAGTGTTCAGCTATTTGCAAGACAAAGTTGCCGTATCTGAACTGTTCGGTGAAGTAATTGCAAAGGTTGGCGACCGTCCCGGTGGCTATACCCGCATCATCAAGACCGGTTTCCGTGCTGATGACGCTTCGCAGATGTGCTTCATCGAGTTGGTAGACTTCGATGACAATATGGCTAAGACCGCTAAAAAGGCTACCCGTACGCGTCGTTCTCGCAAGTCTGCTGCCAAGGCTGCTCCTGCTGCTGAAGCAACTGCAGCTGAAGCTCCCGCAACCGAGGCTCCTGCCGCTGAGGCACCTGCCGAGGAAGCTAAAGCTGAATAATGCACATACTAATTCTATCTTAATATGGATCCCGTTGCCGGTCAGGCAGCGGGATTTTTTTGTCATGAGGTAAGGTCGGCCGGAATACTCCCGTGGGGGAGCTTTCCGGCCGTTGCGTGTTTTTTGCCCTGTATTTTTCCTTATTTTTTGCAGATTTTCCCGCTGAAGGCATTTTAAGCCCCTCTGAGTGCCTGTTTTTGCTGCTGTGGATGCGGTGTCCGGAAATTTTGCGTTCGTGCGATACAGCGGATTTCTGAAGGCCGTTTTTCCGGGGACGAACGGCTCTCTTTTTTTTCATTGGGCTGCGAGCGGCATAAAAGTGCGGGGGAGGTGTTTTTTTCCGAGCAGGGGCGCGGCGGCCGGCTGGTGTGGGGCCGGAGGGGGCAGGGCATTGTGACGCTTCCGGCAGGTTCGGCGCATTGCTTCCGGCAGCCGTTCGGCACCTGTCGCGCCGGTTGCAAGGGGTGGGGCAGGACGTGGCTTCCCGGGCGATGCCGGCTTACGGGTACACCTCACCCCCGCCATCGGCAAGCCCAGCTCCGCCAATCGGATTTGTGGCTTTTTTCAGATGTCGGGGGTGGGGCAGACGGCCGCTTAGGTCAGCGCTCAGTTCTTCTCCTTCAGATAGGGTTTCAGCAGCCTGGCCAGCTTTTTATAGCCGTCGTGGTTGGGGTGCAGTCCGTCTGAAAAGAGCGATTCCCTGATTTTCCCCTCGTCCGTAAGCAGTGGGGCCGAGAGGTCAATTACCCTGACGTTCTTTTCGTGGGCAAGGGCTTTTCGGAGCGTACTGTTCAAGGTGTCCAGTCGTTCTTCGTAATGTCGGCGGGGCAGTATCTCCACCACGTAAAGCCTTGCTTCGGGTTGTTTTTTCCGGGTGAGCCGTACGATGTCCTTTATGCCGGCAATGATTTCCTCGTCGGTGTTGGTGTCCAGGTTGTTGGTACCCATCAGCATGAATATCTTTTCGGCCCGGAATCCGTCGAGCTCGCCATGCACAATTCGCCAGGCCATGTTTTCCAGACGGTCCCATCCGAACCCCAGGTTGGCCACCCTGTGCCCTTCAAACAGCTTTTGCCATACGTCGTCGGCCACTCTTCGCGGCTCGTATGGCTGCCCGCCCCAGAAATGGGTGATGGAGTTCCCCATCATGACGATGTCGGGCTTTGTGCGTGCGTTGTAGGCCAGTACGTCCTCATGCCGTTCGCTCCATTGGTAGGTGTCGGCGTCACGGTGCTGCCGGCAGGCTGCGAGTCCCGTCGAGTCCAGTCCGGCAAAGAGCAGCTGCGCTATTTTCTTTCCGTAGGCAGTGGCATATTGGCGCATGCCCCAGTCGGACGCATGGGTGCCGTCAACCTGGCTGTCCATGTCCAGCCCGATTTCCTCAAAACTGAGGTAGTGCAGGTTTTCCACGTGGGGCTGGAGGCGGCTGAATGCGGCGCGCAGCTCGCGGTTGGTGGCCCTGAACGACTCTTCCTGTGTCCCCGAAGTGCGGTAGCCCATGTAGCCGTCGTGCTCCACCAGCAGGATGGGAGCGCTGCTCTTTTTCCGAATGATGCCGATGCCCTTTTCCAGCCGTTCCTGAATCTGTGCGGTGCGGTTTCCGGTCATGTTGGGCAGGCAGTCTATTACGTAGAGGGCAGCGTCGGTTTCGGCCAGCAGGTTGAATACCGCTTCTTCCAGCTGTCCGTTGCCCGAAAAGCCGAGGTTGACGACGGGCAGGTCCAGCTCACGTTGCAGGATGTTGCTCCAGGCCATGCCCGGGCGCGAGGCGCAGGCTCCCTGGGCTATCGACGTGCCGTAGATGACAACCGGTTTTTCCCGCGTGTGCCGCAGAAAACCGAACAGGCTGCCTTCCGGAGTGCCTATCTGCAGCCATCTGACGTGGTTGTAGAGGGGCAGGTAGAGCGTATATTCGTTTCCCTTGCCGTGGTTGTTGCGGTAGGTCAGTCGGGGGTAGGTGTAGCAAATGGTGTCGCCGAACTGGAACTGCGGGGCACACCAGTACTGCCGGCCGTTGCAGTCGGTGGCATACAGGTCCACGCCGCTCACGCCCGTGGCCGGCATGTGGGGCAGCGAGAGCGCGCCGCTCACCTGATATCTGACCTGTATGGACGTGGCGTTGGTGTGAAACTTCAGGTACATTCCGGCGCAGTCCTGCGAAAGGTCCCATACCTGTTTCCTGACGGTCTTTTCCGCCCTGTCGGGCAGGCGCTGGTAGCTGCCCGGGGCTTCCTGCGCCCATCCTGTGCCCTGTATGGGCTGGTGTGAGTCGGCGGCCGGGTCGTGCCATACGGTTTGTCCGTGTAGTGATGCGGGCCATGCGCATAGCGTAAGGCCCATGGCGGCGAGTGATAAGGCTTGGTGTATTTTCATGTCAGCAGATTTAAGTTACGTTTCTCCGGCCGTAGCCGGCTGCTCCGTAAAGTTACGGATTATTCTGCACATGCAGGGCCCCCTGTTCCCCGAAAAGCGCCGGCCGGCCGGTGCGTCCGCCCGGTGCTCGCGGCGGGTTGTGGGGGAGGGGCACTTTTTTCTGACAGCCCGGCACTTTTTTCCATCAGGGTGCCGGCTTTTTCCGTCAGGGTGCCGGTTTTTTTCTCCCGCGTGCAGGGGCCGGGCTTCCGGAGCCGACGCCGTCATGCCTGCGTCCGACTTTTTTCAACGTGTTATCCACAGGGTTTTCCACAGGTTTTTCCACCGCATAATCCATTCAGTATAAAATCATATATAAGCGGTCTGTCGATTGTGGAAATAACATACTGTGTTTCTCTTTTTCTTCCTTTCGCTCCGGGCTGCGCCGTGCCGGTTTTGCTTACGTCAGGCCGTCGGGGACGGATGGCTTATGTATTTTTTTTGTAACTTTGCACCATTCTAAAAATCACAGCTTCATGAGGGCACTTAAAGAACGTATTCTGCGCGACGGCAAATGTTTGGAAGGCGGCGTGCTGAAAGTAGATAATTTTATTAACCACCAGATGGACCCCATACTGATGAAGTCCATGGCCGTGGAGTTTGTACGCCGCTTTGCCGGCCAGTCTGTCAACAAGATTCTGACCATCGAGGCCAGCGGCATAGCGCCGGCCATTCTGGTGGGCTATCTGCTGGAGCTTCCGGTGGTGTTTGCCAAGAAGAAAAAGCCGGCTACAATGGAGCATATGCTGGCCACCAAAGTGTTCTCGTTTACCAAGAACATCACCTACGATGTGTGCGTATGCCGCGACTATCTCGGTCCGGGCGACCGCGTGCTCTTTATCGACGATTTCCTGGCCAACGGCAATGCCGCCAAGGGCATTATCGACCTGGTGCAGCAGGCCGGGGCCGAACTGGCCGGCATGGGTTTCCTGATTGAAAAGGCCTTTCAGCATGGCGGCGACACGTTGCGCCAGATGGGCGTCCACGTAGAGTCGCTGGCCATTATCGAGAGTCTCGACAACTGCCAGATTAAATTGCGCGACTGACCCTCGCCGGCCCTTTCCCCTCAGGATGAAAGCGGCCGCTCGGTTCGTCTCTCTTTTCCCCCTTATTCGTTACAGCTTATGGAAGAACATCATACCCCGTCGTCGGGCCTGATTTACGGGCTCGACGACCGTCCCCCTTTTCGCGAGGCCCTGTTTGCGGCCTTGCAGCATCTGCTGGCCATTTTCGTAGCCATCATCACCCCGCCGCTCATCATTGCCGGCGCCCTGGGGCTTGACCTCGAAACCACCGGTTTCCTCGTCTCCATGGCCCTGTTTGCCTCCGGCGTGTCCACCTTTATCCAGTGCCGGCGCATAGGTCCCGTCGGTACGGGCCTGCTTTGCGTGCAGGGCACCAGCTTTTCCTTCATCGGTCCCATCATTGCGGCCGGTTTGTCGGGCGGGTTGGGAGCCGTGTTCGGCGCCTGTATGGCCGCCTCGTGTGTGGAGATGGCCGTCAGCCGGGTGCTCAAGTACATGCGCCGCATCATTACCCCGCTTGTCTCCGGAATTGTGGTTACGCTTATCGGGCTGAGCCTCATCAAGGTAGGCATTACGGCCTGCGGCGGCGGTCAGGCTGCCCTGGCCGACGGGTCGTTTGGCTCCATGCGCAATCTGGCCCTTTCGGGCGGCGTGTTGCTCATCATCATTGCCTTCAACCGCAGCAGCAACCGCTACCTGCGCATGAGCTCCATCGTCATCGGGCTGATTGCCGGCTATGTGGCTGCCTGGCTGATGGGCGATGTCCGTTTCGACCAGGTGCAGAGCTACGGCGGTTTCAATGTGCCCGTGCCTTTGCGCTACGGGCTGCGTTTCGACGGCAGTGCCATCATTTCGTTGGGGCTTATTTATCTGATTACGGCCATCGAGGCCTATGGCGACATCACGGCCAATTCGCTCATTTCCGGTCAGCCCGTTGAGGGACCCGTATTCATGCGGCGCGCCTCGGGCGGTATTCTGGCCGACGGTTTCAATTCCATGTTGGCCGGCCTGTTCAATTCCTTCCCCAATTCCATTTTTGCCCAGAACAACGGTATGATTCAGCTCACCGGTGTGGCCAGCCGCTATGTGGGCTATTTTATAGCCGCCATGCTGGTGCTGCTGGGGCTTTTCCCGGCTGTGGGAAGGGTGTTCTCGCTGATGCCCGAGCCCGTGTTGGGCGGCGCCACGCTGCTTATGTTCGGCACGGTGGCTGCGGCCGGCATACGTATCATTGCCTCGCAAACCGTGACACGCAAGGCCACCCTGGTCATGGCGCTCAGCTTTGCGTGCGGGCTGAGCGTGGAGCTTGTTCCGCAGATTCTGAACCATTTTCCCGAATGGATTAAGGGGATTTTCGCTTCCGGCATCACTACCGGCGGTCTGGTTGCCATTCTGAGCAATGCCCTGATTCGGATTCGGGAGGATTAGTCGTATTTTATAAAAAAAGCAGCGTCTGCTGCTGTCGGTTTCCTGACGGTTTGCCGCCTGAAAGTCGGTCGGCAAACCGTTTTTCCATGCGTTTTTGATGCATCCGGCTCACACAAATGCGTATTTCCCTTTCGTTTTGTCACCGCTGTGCTACCTGTTTTTTCTGCAAGGGTTCCATTTTTTTACGTTTTTAGGGTAGATTATAGAAAAAATGTGTAGTTATGATTTTTTAAAACCCTATTTAATATATTGATAATCAAATGGATACAAGCGAAATGGGGGGGGGGTATTTTTTGAAAATAGACTTTTGTGTGGCAAATTTTAACATAAAATTCAACAAAAAGATACTTATTATCTCTATATTTGCATCAGAAAATCGAGTACTGAAAAGAACAAACCAAATTAGACAGCGAACTATCCGATTAGGAAAGAGGTGTATATCAACCCGTTCAAAAAAAACAAAGAAATTAAAATCATTCGACAACCTCTCCTTGTGTTTTTCCTGCCTTTTTTCGTTGACGTCTTACTGTAAAGAAGACTGAGAATTGATTGATGACTTAACTTGCTTTTCCAACATGTTTCAGGTTGAGGCGGAGTACTTCCCCCATTCCGGAATAAGACGTGCTTTATGGTCAGATCTGATTCTCCCTTTTCTTGATAGAATACATAGGACAACAATAAGTGAAAACCATATAGTAAAAACAGCGTATGACTTGTATCAAGAAAAAGCGTAAGATTTTGCAGCGCGCATGGTTGCTGGCTGTATGCCTTTGGGCCGCCGGACTGTCGGCGTCTGCGCAGAATGTGGCTTTGAAAACCAATTTGCTCTATTGGGCTACCACGACGCCCAACCTGGGAGCCGAGGTTTCATTTGCCAAAAAGCATTCCGTACAGCTTTTCTACGGGTTCAACCCCTGGAAAGCTTCGTCAGGAAAGAGTATACGCCACTGGGTTTTGCAGCCTGAATACCGGTATTGGTTCTGTGAGAGCCTGAATGGCTGGTTTTTGGGCGGACACCTGATGGGTGGTGAGTTTAACGCCGGAAACGTGGATTTGCCTTTCGGGCTGGTCAAGTCGTTGAAGGACCGCCGTTATGAGGGCTGGTATGCCGGCGGAGGCGTTACGGTGGGTTATCAGTGGCCCATTTCGCGTCATTGGAATTTTGAGGCTTCGGTTGGCGTAGGATATGATTATATCAAGTACGACAAGTTTGAATGCGGTGTGTGTGGCGAGCAGCTCAAGTCGGGGCATTCCAATTATTTTGGTCCCACAAAGGCTGCGCTGAGCTTTCTCTACGTGTTCTAAATTCTTTTATCAATTCTTAAAACTGAAACGTATATGAAAAAGTACACATACATATTATGCTACGCCTTGCTGGCTGCACCCATGGTCATGCAGGCCCAGGATGAGGCACCTCGTCTGGGCGACCGGACCATCGTGGTGGAAAACATGAAAGTGGTGCATACCGACAACAACCTTGTGCTCGATTTCGACTTGAATATGGACTCGCTCGACCTTCCGGCCAATACCCGGCTGGTGTTTACTCCCGTGGTGCAGAACCGCGAAACCTCACGCGCCATGGGTTCGGTAATCGTCAACGGACGCCGGCAGGACATCTCCTTCCGCCGCAGCGGATACCGGCAGTATCCTGACGACGTGGTCAGCGTGCGCCGCAAGAACCATACCGCACAGAGCGTGCATTACAGCGCCGTGTTGCCTTATGAAGACTGGATGAAAAATGCCGATGTGGCCTTTGCAGAGGATTTGTGTGGCTGCGGCGACATCCTGGCCGAGAATACCCATGTGGTCTATCGCTTGCGCACGCCGTTCATGCCTTTTGTCCGTCCGGCTGCCGAGGCGCGCAAGGAACGTCGCGAGGAAGGCCGCGCGTTTATCGACTTCCCGGTAGACAAAATAGAGCTTTATCCGGAGTATCGCAACAATCCGCGTGAGTTGGCCAAGATTATCGAAACCATCAACGTGGTGCGCAATGACAAGAACACGTCGATTACCGGCATTGAAATCCACGGCTACGCTTCGCCCGAGTCGCCTTATGAACACAACGCCTATCTGGCCGAGAATCGTGCCCGCACGCTCAAGGATTATGTGTGCCGGCTCATGAAGCTGGACAACCGCATTTTCAGTGTCAGCTCCACACCCGAGGATTGGGAAGGGCTGCGCAATTATGTAGCTTCGGGCAACCTGAAGCACAAGACCCAGATTCTGGCAGAAATTGACAACAAGCAGCTTAACCCCGACACCAAGGAGTGGCGCATCAAGATGACGTATCCTGAGGACTACCGCTTTATGCTCGACAACTGGTATCCCGCCCTGCGTCATTCGGATTATGTGGTGAAGTACACTGTGCGCCCCTTCTCCGTAGAGGAGGCTAAGGAAATCCTGAAAACCAAGCCACAGCAGCTTTCGCTGGAAGAGATGTTTTTGGTAGCGCAAACCTATGAGCCGGGTTCGCGTGAATTCAACGAGGTCATGGAAACGGCCGTACGCATGTATCCGGACGACCCTACGGCCAATATCAATGCCGCCTGCACCCGTATGGAACAGAACGACCTGGAGGGTGCCCGGCGCTATTTGGATAAGGCCGGCAATTCGCCCGAGGCCACTCATGCACGTGGCGTGCTGGCCATGAAGCAGGGCCGTACGGACGAGGCTCGACGCCTGCTCCAGCAGGCACGTGATGCGGGAATAACCCACGCACAGAAAAACTTAGACATACTAGACTTATAAAAAAACAAGAGACTAAATACAATCATTAATTTAATTTTTTATGAAGATGAAACGATTTAATTTGATTCCTCTGGCATTGACAACGTTGATGCTGGGCGCTTGCTCAAGCGAGGACGGCTTGAATTTGGGCAGTGGTAGCAGTGTAGCTCAGGGCGAAAAGGGCTATATCAGTTTCTCGCTCAATTTGCCGACCGTCAAGAGTACGGCCAATCGTGCCAATGATGATTTTGATGATGGCGTAGCTGCGGAGTACAAAGTAAAGGATGCAACCCTTTTGCTCTTTAGCGGAGCCAATGAGGGTGAGGCCACGTTTGCCGGAGCTTATCCGTTGACACTGACTGACGGCACTTCAGACGGTGACAACATCACCACAACGTATCAGATTACGCAAGAGGTGACCAAACCGGTTGGTGCAAACGTGTATGCTATGGTAGTGATCAACGGTAAGGCCGGTAATGTGCTGACCGAAAGCGGCGGCACGTGGTCTATCAAAGGACAGCCGTTGACGGCTTCAACTACCAAATATAAAGACTTGGCCGGCGCAGCTTATAACTTGAGCAATACTGACGTTGCCAATATTGCCAGCACGACTGGTGATGGCTGTTTCCTGATGACCAACGCTCCGCTCTATACGCAGGCCGGCGGTGTGAGCAACCCCACCACAGGCACAGGCGGCAGTGTGCAGACGCTGACGGAAATTAATCCGAACAACATCTTTACAACCGAAGCTGAAGCCAAAGCCAACCCGGCTGCCAACGTGTATGTGGAAAGAGCCGTAGCTAAAGTGACGGTTACGGGAAACACTACCGGAACTGAGGCTGGAGGCAACATTGCCAACTATGAAATCAAGGGATGGACGCTCGACGTGACCAACCAGTCTTCTTATCTGGTACGTAATGTAAACGGCGCTGACTGGTGGAGCCTGAAGGCTGACGGCGTAAACGATTACCGCTTTGTAGGTGCAGCTGCCGTGGCAGACGGTTTGTATCGTACGTATTGGGGCATTGACCCGAACTACAGCACTGGAGGAACCTTTACGACTCTGGCTGGAACTACTCCGGCAAGCTTGAAGGCTGTTGGCGCCAACGACTATTGTCTGGAAAATACCTTTGATTTGAATCATATGAATCAAGACCAGACTACCCGTGTCATCGTAGCCGCCGCTTTGGACTTGGACGGAAATGGTACCGCTGATGATTTCTATGTGCTCGACAACGACAAGAGCAATACTACTTTGACTTTTGACGGTATAACCAACACCGTAAAGGCTGCCTACCTGGCCAATGGTACGGTTGTAAACTTGCTGAAAGAGAATCTGAACGGTGGTGCAAGTATCGGTGCGGAAGACCTTGACGTCACGTTTGATCAGAAGGCCACAACCGGCGGATACGTGACCGTTACGGAAATTACGATAAAGGATGCAAGCGCTTCCAAGTTTAAGACTGGTGCTATTCCCGAAGGCTTGCAGGCTGCCAACAACGATGCAATTATTGCCGATGTGAACGCCGCTCACAAAATTGCTTACTACAAAGGCGGAGTTGCATACTATCCTGTAATGATTAAGCACTTTGGTGACGATTTGACTCCGTGGAACAATGGCGAAGTTTACGGCAGCAACAAGGCTGACTTCCTGGGCCGCTATGGCGTATTGCGTAACAACTGGTATTCAATCAACGTAACGGGCATCAAGAACATTGGTGACCCTGAAGTTCCTAAGGTTTACGGTACTCCTGACGATCCCAGCGAATCCTGGATTTCTGTTACCATCAATATCCTCTCTTGGGCAAAACGCAGTCAGAGTGTGGATTTGTAAGAAACCGGAGTTTCTTTGAGGTGAAGTGATTGTTTGGTCCATTCTGCATTTATGGCAGATTGAATCTTTTGGATTTCCCGGTGTGGTAAGTCTGAAACAACATCCGGGAAAGTAAACACAGGAAAATCCGCTTCGCAGATTAATCAGAAAAAGCGAAGGTGCCGTCTTTCCGGCACAAAGAGAGGAAAGAACACATTGGGGCGGCACGACCGCCGCCCCAATTTTAAGTTGACTACAACGAGATGCAGGCCTGAGTCCGGCATCCACAAACATATAAGGCCGTATATGCGGCATACAGGCGGGACGAACCGTGTTCCACAAAAGCTGAATGAAAGTAAAACAAAAAAATATACGTGTATGAAACACTTAATTAAACAACATTTAGTATGGCTGTGGTTGTCAGTGTTTTCTTCGATGGCTCTGACGTCGTGTGACATGATGACGGAGGATCGCGAAGATTGTCCTACGGGACTTTATTTGACCTTTAAGTACGACTACAACCTGCAGCGCGCTGATATGTTCAGCGACCATGTAGGGGCAGTCGACGTGTATGTGTTCGACGAAAACGGCAAGTTCGTCACCAAGCAGTCGGAGGCCAACCAGGGCGGCAGTAATCCGCTGGCTGCTCCGCTCTATCGGATGCACATGAACCTCGACCCCGGTAAGTATCAGTTTATCGTGCTGGCCGGACAGAAATCGTATGCCGAGCAGTTGGCCGCTCCACGAGCTCACTTTGTGCGCACCGAGCCCCAGCCGGGCGACGACATGAGCGCGCTTCACGTACGTCTGGACACCAAGGCCGGCGAATCTTCGATGCTGTTGGTGGACAACATGAACCAGCCGCTCGATACCCTTTGGCACGGCATCATGACCGATCCCGTGGAAGTGTTCGACCAGAAACCTACCTACCGCACCATCTCGCTCATGCGCGACACCAAGAAAATCAACGTTACGCTGCGTGAGTTGGACGATCCCACCCAGATGGACATCAACAACTACGACTTGCGTATCGTTGACAACAATACCCACATCCTTTGGGACAATTCGCTGGATGAGACCGACCAGGTGATGTACACTCCGCACGCCTTGTGGAATACGGACGACCGCACGCCGGCCTTCGACCCCAACGGCGACGAGATTGAGGGCGTAGGGCAAATAGGCCATGCCGACTTCATGACCTCACGTATTCTGTATCACGAAAATGCTGCCGACGATGCCATGCTGACCATCACCAACAAGCTGACCGGTCAGACCGTGGGTACCCTCAACCTGCCCGACGTATTGAGCCGTCTGCGTACCAGTGAGGACGTCTACCGCTATTCCGCACAGGAATTCCTCGACCGCGGCTATGACTATCAGCTCGACATCTTCCTGAAAGGTGACCGCTTGGCCTACGTCAACATCAGCATCAGCATTCTGGGCTGGAGCCAGCGCGTACAGTTTGAGGAACTTTAAAAATCATGTAGTTTGTGTGAGGAATCCACTACCTCTCCTCAGTTTTTTTTAAAAAGAATCGATTATGAAGCCTATATATCACTCCTATTCAGCATGGCGACGCGCCCTCTCCAGCCTGCCGCAGGCCGGCTGCGTGCTGGCGCTGGCTGCCCTGTCGGCCGGCTGCACGCAGAATGACCTGGGCGACGGCTTTTCGGGCGGCGGGAGTAAGCCCGGTTCGTTCGTCACGCTGTCGCTGACCACCCCGTCGGCCCCTGCCATGCGCAGTAATCCTACCGGAGGAGAGCAGGGCGACGGAACGGAAACCGGTCAGGACTATGAAAATACGGTCAAGCGCGCCGTGGCCTTCTTCTATCAGGGCAGTGGCGTGAATGCCGGGGGCACAATCCCCATTCAGGCAGCCGTGCCGTTCACCTTTACCGGCAGCGGAACCGAAGGCAGCAACGGCATCGACCGCGTGTACACCACCACGCCCCAGACGGTGGATTTGGAAAACGGCACCTACCATTTGCTGCTGGTGGCCAATCCCGGTACCGACTGGTGGTCGGGTAAGTCGCTCACGCTTGGCGACGTGCGCGACCACATCCAGCAGCAGGCCTGGCAGCAGGCTGAGGATGGCAGCAGCTATTCCGACTTCGTGATGACTTCGGCCGCCGATGCTACGGTGACGCTGAACTTTAATCCCGAAAATGACCCCGCTAAAGCCACGGTCAGCGTGGAGCGCATGGCCGCCCGCCTGGACTATCAGGCCGAGGCCAGCTATACCTGTCAGGACCCTCAATATTCCGGCGCTACGGCTGAAATTACGGGTGCCGCGCTGGTCAACAACCTGACGGCCGGCAGCTACCTGACCAAGCGCGTGGCCAATGATGTCAATGGCACCGGCCTGAGCTACCTGGGCGACGAAACTGCGGATGCAGGGGTGCAGACCAACTACGTGCTCGACCCCTGGACGGCACAAAAGAAGGCCGGCAACAACAGCTTTACCATAGGTGATGCGACAGCCCAGCCGGCATCGGCCCTCTACGGCGTGTGGTTTGACGGCAGCTGGGCCGACCCCAACCAGTGGGCCAGCTACGTGAAGGCCGGAACTTCCGTTTCCGCTGGTTCGGAAACCTGGCAGCGCATCGGCTATACCCTCGAAAATACGACGGCCGCTGCTGAGGCCGGCAGCCGATACAGCACGGGCGTAGTGTTCAAGGCCCAGTTCCATCCGCAGGGCTTGCCCAATTACACGGATGGCGCCACCTTCTTTTCCTACGGCACCAACCTGTATGCCTCGATGGAGGATATGATGCAGCATTTCTACGGCAGTGTGTTTGCTTCGGACTTCAGCAAAGTTACTTCCTGCCAGACCTGGGGAGCGGTGAAGGCCTTTATTGCCTCCACACTGCTGCCTAACGACCCTTCGGGCTACTACACGTGGCTCAAAAATCAGGCTGACGGCAAGGCCGATACTGACGCTGTGACCAATGCCTCTTCGCTGGCCTGGGACCAGTATATGCTGACGGAGTGCGGCTATTCAAAGTCGGCCGACGGCGCAGTGACGCTGGACCAGAACGGAAAAGTAACCCGCACGGCGCTGCGCCCCACCGGTGTGCGTACCTATGAGAACGCCACCTGCTACTATACCTGGTGGGTGCGCCACAGCAACGACGGGCAGGACGATACGAACGGCATAATGGAGTACGCCATTGTGCGCAACAACATCTACAAACTGAAGGTGAACAGCATTTACTCTTTGGGCAGCGACATCCCGACCGACGAAGACCATGGCCTCGTCATCGAGGTGTATGTCAACGACTGGCAGTTGCTCGACCCAGAGACTCTGCCTATGTAATCCGAATGATGACGAACTTGTAAAATGGTGAATGATATGAGCAATTACCTGAAACATATATTCCGCAAAGCGCTGTACCTGTGGCCGTGCTTGTGCGTGGTGCTGGCCGCCTCGTGTATGGAGGAGGAACAGTGCGACACCTGCTCAAAGTATCCCGTAAAGGTACAGCTGAATATTACGGCCGAGGAGGAACACAGCCTGAACACGCGGGACACCGAAGTAGGACAGAACCATGAGTATATCAACACGCTGTGTGTGCTGCTGGTGAAGGACGGCAAGGTGGTGAAAAAGCTGCTTCCCGACCTTAGTGCCAACGCTGCGGCAAAAACAGGCGACCTGAAAAATTATACATCCGAACTTTTTGAATTAGAGTCCGGGGTTTATACGGTCTATGCCTTTGCCAATATGTATGATACGTATCTGACTGAGTGGTCGACGATTTCCGGTCTGGCCGAGGGGGCAGCCGTGAGCGGCGTTGATTTCAGCAACATGGTCTTGACAAATCCGGCCGGAAAGTTGGATTTCACTACCTATTTCATTCCGATGAGCGCCAAGCAGGACGTAACGGTGGATGCTTCCACCCGGAGCATTTCAATCGGGCTGGACCGCCTGGTCAGCAAAATCCGAATCAATGTCACGCCCACCGATGTGAAGGTCAACTCCCTGACATTTGGCGGTTGTGCAAATGGCGTCAAGTTGTTTGCCGACGGCGGTACGGCTTCTTCCATCGCTTATGACGTGAAGAAGACCATGAATTTTACCGATCCGCAATCAACCGTGGCCGATTTCTATGTCAATGCCACGGAAGAAAGCGGCCATCCGTTCTCCGTAGAGCTGACCACCAACGAATACAGCGGAACCACCTATACCGCTACTACCACGCGTGACGAATTACCCCGCAACAGCATCTTCCCGCTTACGCTGCAGCTTAATCAGTACGGCCTCGACCTGGATGCGCAGTGCTGGGTAAGCCCCATCGGCAGCCTGCCCGTAGAAGTGACGGTTGGTTTCCAGCAGGATACATACGAGGTTGACGTGCCCGAAGGCTGTCAGTTCGCCTTTACGGTCAATAGCGTGCAGGCGGCAGGAAGCAGCAGTTCCGTGACAAACGTCAGCAGCGTATGGACCATTCCGGACGGCATCACCGGCATTGCCTTCGACGGCGAGACCTCCGGCGTAAAGACCGTAAAGGGCCACGTCACCGCAGCCGCCGGCCGCAATTTTGAGCTGAATGCCCAGGTATCGTGGACAGACGCCAGCGGCACCTACAACCGTATTTATACCATCATACTGCACACCAAGGACCTGACCGAGTTCCCGCTCACAACTACGGGCAAGCAGAACAGCAGTAGCCGGATACAGTATCTCAGTCCGGAGATGCTCAATTTGTTCATCAAGTAAAGAAGGAGGACATAAGATATGAAGAATTTATATAAAATAGGATCTTTTTTGCTGGCTTCAGCTGTGCTGTGCTTCTTTCCAGCTATAGGACAAAATATATCTGATGATTACGAATATAGAACGGTTCAGCATAAGTTCCCGAACAAGTGGTATAATATACGTACCAATTCGGGTATGAGTCAGGCCTCGAAAGATATGGATACTTTTGATGACGAGACTCCAAGCTTTAAAAATACATATACAAATACGGATATTCAGGCGGCGCATACGTATATAGATACTTTGTACGTAAGAAAAGGTGAATCTGTAACTTTGTATTTGCCGTTTATTTCAAATGGGCAGAATCAGTTGAGTGCCCAAGCATATCAGCGGTGGTACAACTTTATCACTGAAGGTACGTTTAGTTACCGTTCTGGTTGGAGTACAAGCGATATTGTAAGTTTTGATAATACAGCCTACCGTTTCGAAAATGGATATGTGGGCGGTGTTAATACGGGCTTGGCAAATTATGGTACTACCGGTTATTTAGATAGAATAACATTCTCCTATCCAACCGATGCACAATATAATACCCGCGTGCAGAATGGTTTCAATAATGGCAGTGCGGGCAACAATTATTACATTGTAGCGTGTGATGTTTCCGGCTATACGGATTTTACCCGAACCTTTTCATCTGGAAATGGTGGAAGTTTTAGAAATGGGTATATTGAGCCAACACTGAGCGCACGAGCTATTTATTATATAGTAGGTGTAGATGACAGAGACGGGACAAACGAAACAGAACTGTGGAAAAACGGATACGGTCGTCTCGCATCTGCTGATTTTCAGGGTGGTGATGGAACAGGAAAAAAGTTCCTGGAAGAATATAATATCACATTTCCGTGTGACCATTTAGGAAATCAGACGGATGAACTCGTGGCGTTGTCGAAAGATGCTCGTGGATATAGAATTGATGGCGATAGTAACGATAATCTTACGGTTTCAATATCCTCACCCAATAATGTTTTTCGTTTGTTGACTGGAGGAAATAATAATTCAGCTTCAGGTGGTAATGAAAGGAATACAATTACTCTGACGGGTAGACGCCGTACGATTACATTCCGTAAGAGCGGTGCAGGTGAGCGTAAGCCGTGGAGCGTGAATGACGGGCAGACGGCAACTATTATCGTAACGAAGACGGTAGGCGGAACCACATATAACATTGCGAAGTTCAACTTGACATTTGAAAAAGACAACCGTCTGCTTACTCAGCACCAGTTGGATAGAATAGACAGACAGCGTAAAGGCGAAAATACAAATATCACGAGTGAGTCATGGTATAGAACGGCTTATCAGAACAGAACTCCTGAATTCCTGCGTGAGAATTATACTCTGTTGACGTCAAGAACGCTTGATTATGATCCAGATGTGGCAGAGATGTATGGACAGAGTTGGTATTATCCTTTTCCTGTAGAATGGGACTATAGCTCTTATGCTTTCTTTGACGGATCAACAACCATTGATTTTAATGGGTCTACTGATGGCAATTCTTCTTACAACAGCCAACCTTTTGCAGAATGGGGAAATTATGCCTTGACAAATAATTATGTCGGATATGGAGACATTGTAAAGAATAGTGTAAAGCGACCGACAAATCCTTCTTTGGGAGGTAAAAATGCCGATGGTTATTTTATTTATGTAGATGCGTCCGACCGTCCGGGTACGGTAATGACATTGCCATTTAAGGAGAATCTTTGTCGTGGTACAAAATTAATGGTAAGTGCCTGGGTAAAGAGTGCTGATGAGGATGCAAATGATTCAGAGAATTCTGCCATGCTGTTTACCATATATGGTGTTGATGCAGATGGTAACAAAACGCCGTTGTTTAGCCAGAGTACAGGTCAGATTACAACCACGACTTTCCTGACAAGCAGTGACGGCAATGAGTATACTGATGCAAATGGTTATGGCGGAAATCAGAATGACTGGTATCAGCTGTATTTCTCATTTGTAAATAATAATGAGTATAATGCTAATTTTGTCAGCTATGAGTTGAAAATTGATAACAACTGTGGCTCTACAGCTGGTGGTGACTTCTATTTGGATGAAATTGAAGTGTTCATTGCACAGCCTACGGCTACGGTATCGCAGAAGGACTATACCTGCTCGGGTGAACGTACGTTGTTGAGCGCTTCCTTGGATTGGGCGCAGCTTTGCGATCGAGTAGGTCTTAATCCGGATGAAACCAATCAAAGCGAGACGCCTGAAGGTATTGATTTCTGCTTTATTGATGAAGTCCAGTATAATTTGCTTCTGAATGGTAAGGAAAATCCGACCGAAGCTGATATTTTAGCTGCCATCAAGGGGTCAGTTGTTAAAATCGGAGCCGGTGAGGAAGCTGGTTATAACCGCGACATTGCATCACTTTATTACGAGAAAGTTTTTACGGATAATAAGGAATATGTATCGACCGATAAGAATTTGGCTTTGAATAATACCGACGGCCAGCACTATTATTTTTATCGTACAGGTACTGCTGATGAAGAGAATCGTCGTCTGATTGTCGATTTCTATTCCGCCATGTCACCTAACCGTGCCTATGTGATGCTTATTCGTGATAGCAATCCGGATGGAACATTGAGTACTTTTGAGGATTTTGCTAAAGAAATCAACGATCCGTGTGCCATCAAGAGCCGATTCTTTGTGACTTCACAGACTTTGGTAAAGATTAACGGTGAGGTGGCTAATCCGCAGACGGATTATTGTGAGGGACAGACTTTTAATTTTACCGCTCAGATGCGTGTGCCTAAACTTGATGAGAATGGTGAAATTATACGAGATCCTGAAACGGGTGAGGAGCAATTTGAAGTAGTTGATTCTGAAGTTTTCTTCGATTGGTTCTTTGGTGATGAAGAGGAATTTGTTAAGTCTCATGCAGAATATGATAATGAGTCCTTGCAGTTGGCGCTTAAAGCCTTGCGCGACGTGCCGGCATATCGTAATGTGACCAGTCTTGATAATGTGGTTCCTGTGGATCCTGAGCCTGGAGTTCATAACGGATTGACTCAGGATCAGATTAATCTGATTCAATATTATTTGGATCAGCCTGGACAAACTGGTGGAATTAATAAGCGTTTGGTGTTGTGTAAAAGCAGTCTAAGTATCGCTATTTTGTCGACGGGATTGCAAGTCGTGATTAGCCCGATTCCTGCGGTATTGCCTTCGGGTTCTTCTTTAACGGAAGCCCAGTGGGAAAAGATCTGTTGGGATTATGTACCTTTGCGTCTTACGGGCAATGGCGAAGCACCAAAGTTGCATGCCGGATTTAATGCGGTTCAGTATCCTTCAGACGATTTTAACCCGAATCTTCGAATCGGATTGGATCAGATTAAAAATGTTTCCACTGGCGCAGCTACACTGACCCTTAGTTTGCGTGGAGCAAAATATACGGATGATGCTGTTGATCACCTTGGATTGATTGATATTCCGAATAGCGATATCGATTATGCAAAACTGTATCTTATCGGCACGGACGATCCTCAATATTCTGATTTGATGAATTCAAGTGCCTATGATCAGTATTATTTGCCGATTGGAGAACTGAAGAGTCTGGAAGCTCATGAGTACAATGAGACTTCTCCGTTTACAGACGAGGCCAAGTTACAGTTTAATCTGGCTGAGCAGAATCTTGTTGACGGTACTAAGTTTACTTTCAATCCACGTGAAGGATATAGTTATACATTCTCAGTTCATTTTGCTGAACGAGGTGAAACCGTAAATAACAGTTGTTGGGGAACATTCCCTGTGACCATGAAAGTTGTTCCGGCTAATTTGGTTTGGAAGGGAACTTCGGCCACCAGTAACTGGAATGATGATAAGAACTGGAAGCGTGCTGATAATACGAACTTGAAGAATACAGTCGGTACCTATATTACCAATGCTCAAAATACAACAGATAACGGTTTCGTTCCGATGTTGTTCTCTAATGTAATTATGCCTAAAGACAGCAAGGCTGAGCTTTATATGGCTGGTTATGCGAATGGAGGAGAAGGTTGGGTAAACAGTAGTCGTCCTGATTATATGGAGTTGCCGACGGAGAATATCCAGTACGACCTGATGGCCTACGAAAAGGACAATGCACTCACCACGCAGCGTTATCGTGTAAACATCTGTCGCGACATCCACTTTGAGCCGGGAGCACAGATGCTGCATGCCGAAGAATTGCTTTACAACAAGGCGTGGACGGATGTAGAGGTTGCGCCAGGTAAGTGGACATTGGTCAGCACACCGCTTCAAGGCGTTGTAGCCGGTGACTGGTATGCTCCGACCGCTACCGGACAGCAGGCTACTGAATACTTCAAGGATATTACGTTTACGGATAGAATTTACAACCGTCTGAATCCGGCCGTTTACCAGCGCAGCTGGAGCGATGGAGCTACGATTGTAGAGCAGGGCGGAACGAATAATACTCCGGTATCCTTTACCACCGAGTGGAGCTCGGTTTACAACGACGCCAGCGTACCTTACAGCGCAGGAGCCGGCTTCTCGCTCAAGGCCGTAACGTCTGGACAGACTACTCCGTTGCTGTTCCGCTTCCCGAAAGCAGACAATAGCTATAATGTGTCTACGGATCCATTGAGCCGTGATAATGCTGGCAAACTGCTGGTGAGCAGCTTGATTGACCGCAGTAATCCGTATGTTTATAATCCTCAGACAGACGTGAAAGTAACACTCAAGCCGTCGCCTGCAGCTGAAAATGGCGCGCGTTATCTGATGGTAGGTAATCCGTTCATGACTTCGCTCGATGTGCGCCAGTTCGTGGAGGGGAATTCGGATGTGCTGGTTCAGAAATATTGGTACGTTACGGCTGACGGAAGTACAAAGGCCGATGTTCTTGGAGACGATGGTGACTGGACGGCTGCTGATGCTTATCAGGCTGCACCTTACTCCGCATTCTATGTAGAGGCTGCCGACCCGAATGCAGCAGACGTTGAAGTGAAGTTTACGGCTGACATGCAGGTGGCCTTTACTCAGGCCAGTGGTACGGCATCGGCCAGTCAGGCCCGCGCCTTGCAGATTGAGGCTGCCGGCAGCCACGGCTCCAGCCAGGCTTTGCTGAGCTATTCAGCCCAGGCCGACAATGCCTGCGCCGGCGAGGATGCCGTATTGTTGAGCAACTTGTCGGGCAATGCTACCGCTGCTCCGCAGGTTTACACCGTGGCCGGCAACACTGCCGTAAGCGTCAACTGGCTGAAGGATGCCCAGCAGATACCGTTGGGTGTGTTTGCCGCTACCGAGGATGACGAGGTTACCCTGACCTTTACGGGACTTGGCGCTCTCCGCTCACCGCGCTTGTACGACGCTGAACTCAACACCGAAACGCCGCTCTCCGAGGGCTATCAGCTGACGGTTAAGGGCTCTTCACACGGCCGCTACTTCCTGCGCAGCTTGGGCGGTGCCCTGACGGGACTGACCCCCACCACCACGGATCCTGAACTGACGGTTTACTCCGTACGTCCCGGCGAACTGATTGTTTCGTCCAACGCTACGTTGCAGTCCGTACAGGTATTCACGGCCGATGGCCGTCGCCTCAGTCCGGTGGTTCAGTCGCAGTCCGACTGCGTATGGCGCCTGAGCGGTGTGGACAAGGGCGTGGTGCTCATTAAGGCTACTGCCGGAAACCGCCAGCAGGTTGTCCGTAAGGCTATGGTAAAGTAAATTCATAACTTCTTATCATGAAAGGATAAGTAGTTCGTTTCTCATCATTACAATCAGCGGCTATGGTGCCGGAGCAGTTCTGTCTTGAACTGTCTTTCCGGTTTCCATAGCCGTTTTTCTGTGCCGCCAATATGAGGCGGGGGGGGAGAATGGAGGAGGAACGTTACATTTGTTCCACGTCCATATAGTCAATGTCCGGTGCCCATCCGTTGGTGTTGCCCAGCTCGATGATGTTGTTGCCTTTTTTCAGTTCTACGGTCACGCTGCATTCTGCACCTTGCGGGGATGAGGGCAGATGGATGAAGCGCTTGACCAGCTTACCGTTGATTCCGACTTCAAGTGTGGATGTGTTTTTGCAGAGATAACGGAACGTGAGACGGTAGCGGCCGCCTTTGTGGCTGAATACGTGGCGCCACTGCATGCTGTTGCCCTTCAGGCTGCCGTCGCCCAGATGACCTACTTTCGCGCCGCATGACAGCCCTTTCTCTTCATACCCTACGCGGGCACAGTCGGCTTCGCTGATGGCCGAATAGAGGCTTAGCCAGGCGTTTTCAGCTTCGTAGCGCACCGTTTCGGTGCGTTTCCCTTTCAGTACATAAATGCGTGTGGCGTGCGGCGGCAGGCTGACGCTGAGGGCTGACTCGCATGGTGACATGTCGCAGCGTTGCATGGCGTCGCGCACTTTTACCTTGCCTTTCGCGTAGCCCAGTTGTGAGAGCGTAATGCTCATGTCGGCCGTCGTGTCCGACGGGTTGTAGAAGGCCACGGCGCGTGTTCGCCCGTGGCTCGAGAGCAGGTCTTTTACCAGTATGTATGCCGCGCCCTGACGGCTTACCACGTGTCCCTGTTGTCCCAGGGGGTCCTGATTGATGGCTATGAGTTCGGGATTGGTTATCAGACTGAGCGTTTCGGCGCTGAGGCTGGTCAGGTCGGCCCCGATGAGCAGTGGCGAACTCATCATACACCACATCCCGAAATGGGTGCGTTCCTGTTCGGCCGTGAGCCCTCTGCCCACTTCGAGCATGTCCATGTCGTTATAGTGTCCCGGCGAGGCGTAGGCCGAGAGGAACAGATTGCGGTCGATGATGGATTTGACCGATGCCCAGTTGTTCTGGATGTCGGGAGCAATGCGCCATGAGCCGGCAATTTCCGTAACCCATGTGCCCGGAAAGGCCCACCGGCATACGTTCAGACGCACGTTGCGGTGTGCTTCGGCACGTATAATCTGGCTGATGGCCGTATATTGTGTCTGTTCGTCAAGGTCGAGCCGTTCGGTGTTCTGCGCCGGGTCGCCGCCGCAAAAGTCTACCTTGATGAAGTCAAACCCCAGGTCGTTGAACAGGTAGTTCACGTCAGCCTTTTCGTGGCCGTACAGCCCGATGCCCACGCCTCCTTTGTCGTTGTCCCAGTAGTTCCCGCAGGTGTTGCGCCCGGCGTCGGAGTAGGTACCGGCTTTCAGGCCGAGGCTGTGGATATAGTCGACCACGGGCTTGAGTCCTTGCGGAAATCTTGTGGCGTGGGCATGCAGCCGGCCGTCGGGCTCGCGGCCGTCAAAGGCGCCGTCGTCAATGTTGATATATTCGTACCCGGCCTCTTTCAGGCCGTTTTGTGTCATGGCGAAGGCCTGTTTGCGGATAAGGCTGTCGCTGATGTTTACGCGGTAGGTGTTCCATGAGCTCCAGCCCATGGTGGGGCGCTGGGCGGCGGCCGGAAGCATCAGGAGTGTACACATGACGGTTGAAAAAATGATTTTCATGATAATCGGATAAAAATGAGGTTGGTTCAGTTGAATTTATTCGGTTGCGGTAATTTCAAACCGCACGTTGCGGCTGAGGGGCAGTTGCGACGAACATACCGTAATGCCCTTTATGTCGGGGTCGTAGGAGGCCTTGACGCGTTTTCCGTTCAGACGTACCTTGCAGTTTCTGCCTGTTCCCGGCATTTCAATCCGGTAAGCCCGTTTGGGCAGTTGTCCGTGGTAGTGGCCTTGTGTGGCATCTATGCTGACGGTTACGGTATTTTTTTCCTTGTGATATGACAACCGGGTGGTGGCATATTTGCCTTGCTGGTATTCCGTGGTCAGTCCGTCGTCTTCATACAGGGTGTAGCTGTTGTGGTCGCCGTCGGTGCCGGGATAACACCGCACGACGAGCGTGTCGAGCGGAGCCGAGGCCATGCGTTCGCGGTAGGGCTGCATGGGGAGCGGGTATCCTCCTTTGACGAATACGGGCGAGGTTTCGAGTGTGCAGCTTACCTTTTGTGTCTTTCCGCCTTCGTAGGCTGTCCCGTCGAACAGGCTGTACCATGTGCAGCCTTCCGGAAACCAGACGTTTTTTTCTACAGTTTTGTCCGGACCATTTCCGGGTTGGGTGACGGGGGCGCCGAGAATCAGGTCGCCAAAATAAAATTCGTCGGCGTGCCGGTAGGCTTCCTCGGTTGTCGGATGTTCAATATAGAGCCCGCGGTTCAGTGGCCACATGTGAGTATGACATTGCCAAACCGACGAGTATATGTAGGGCATGAGCCGTGAACGCAGGTGGTAGACCTGTCGCATGGCTGCCTCTTCGCGTTTTCCCCACAGCCACGGGCGCCGGTCGCTCTTTTCACCTACAACGGAGTGTATGCGCAGGGATGAATTCAGCAGTCCGAACTGCGTCCAGCGGGTGTATAGTTCCGGGTCGAGCCCGTCATAAAAGCCTCCGATGTCGTGTGCCCAGAAAAAACATCCTGCGTTTCCGCTTGTGGTGGTCAGGTCAACTTCAAAGCGCAGCATGTCCCAATTGCCTACGGCATCGCCCGAAAACTGTATGGGGTGCCGGTGGTCACCCCATCCGCCCCAGCGGCTGAATCCGGCGCCACGCAGGGTGCGTCCGTCAGCCTGCGGCTGTATGGAGTAGTTGTAGTAGCATTCGTTCAGCCAGGGCAGGTGGGGGGTAGTTGTGCCGCGCACCAGTGGATAGGCATAGTCCTGCTGCCAGTCGAGCCACCAGAATGCTATCCCCATGGAGTCGCTCTCGCTATGGGCGTGTTTCATGAAACTTTTCATGTAAACCGGGTCGCCGGCGTCAAATACGGGAATTCCGTCGCGCGTATATTCGGGACCCAGTTCGGCCGCAAAGTCGGCATAGGCGTCATCTTCCGGCCGCAGCCCGTCGTGCGGATGTTCGTTCAGCACGACATAGATGTGCTGGTCTTTGAATTCCCTGATCAGTCCCGCCGGGTCGGGTATGAGCTTGCGGTTCCAGCTGTAGCCGCTCCAGCCGCGGGTATAGGCGTGACCGGTACCCCGGCTGAAGTCCTTTTTGTGCCAGTCCATGTCAAATACCATAATGTCCAGCGGGAATCCGTGTTCGTGATACCCTTGAGCCAGTTCCCGGTAGTCGTCGGCCGTGTAGGGCCACCAGCGGCAGTACCATGCTCCGTGTACGTATTTGCGTGTCATGGGGGCAGGTCCGCTTATGGCGGCCAGCGACTTCAGAGCCGCCTTGTAGTCGGTACCGTAAACAAAGAGGTAGAGGTCCTGCACGTGGTTGCGCGGGCGTGGCTGCAGAGAGCCGTGGCGGTAGATGTCCTTGCCCGTATCCTGTATGAGATACCATCCGTCGCGGCTGAGCAGTCCCTCCTGGCGTGTGGTGGGGCCGCCTATTCCGTCAACCGTGGTCAGGGCTCCTTTCAGGTTGCCCTGTTGCCCGTCGGTGAGACACCAGTGTTTGGTTTCTCCGTTCATGCTGAACGACACTTTCAGGTTGTTCTGTCCGAAGGGGAAGCCGTCGTTGTCAAATTCCAGACGCATGGCCGTGTGCTGAACACGTGCTTGCGGCCTTCCTGCTCGTGGTTTACGTCGACGGGATATTCTCCCCGCACTACGGCAAACAAGGTGGAGTCGTTCAGGAATTCCTGATGCAGGGCATATTCCAGCCGCACCAGGTGGTCCGTAATGAATGTGAGGCGGCTGTTGCCGATGACAAAAGACGTGGCCCGCAGGGGCATTGACGTCAGGAGAAGACACAGAATCAGGATTCCGCCATACAGCAGCGGCCGGCCGGGCATGTGCCGTGATTTGAAGAGGTGTGATTGCTGATAATGTTTTTTCATGCTGATTAAAGGTTTGCTTTTTTTGCCGGTTCAAGCGTTTGCCGGACAATGCGTATAAAGTCTTGAGCCGGGTAGATTTATGTTTCCGTGTTTTTCATACGGTAAGGTTATTGTATGGGCAAAATAAGGTATTTCCGTGGAGAGTGCCAATTTTGCAGGGTAAAAAAATGCAAAAAAAAGACTCCTGCGTTTCGCAACGGAGGAGCCCCCAAATAAACAATCATTCACTTACTTGTGCGGGTCAAAATGTGGGACTTCGTTAAGCCCCGTCCAATCATTCTCTTTTGAAATGATTACCTCTATATAATCTACATCATGAAAATATGCCTATTGGAAAGAATCTGTGGAAGTATCAGAATCCGCCGGGGAATCCGCCGCCCGGAGGTGGTGGCATGAATCCGCCGTTCTGGCTGTCGAACTGCTGGTTGTTGCGTCCGCTCTGCGGCCGGCGGTTAATGATTTTCAGTATCTGAACGGAGGTGAATCCGTTTTTCTGAAGTTTTTCGCAAAACTCCTTTTTCAGCGTAGCCCGTTGCAGTTCGCGGTCGAGCTGCTGTGTCAGTTTTTCGGAAGCTTGCTCTTCGGTCAGTTCCTCCTGCTTTTCGCGGTTCTTTCCGCGGTTGGCGGGAGCGGGGCTGAGGCTGTCCAGAGCCGTCTGGTAGTTGGTGTACAACTCCGTGAACAGGGCCGTCTGGTTATCGTCGAGGTCAAGTTCCTTTACAATTTCCTTCATTTGCTGTACGCGCTGTTTCTGTGCGTTCCGGCGGCTGTTTTGAGCAGTGGCCGGCCATATCATGAGGCTGCCCAGTGCCAGTGTGAGTATGATTTTCTTTGTTTTCATACCGCAAAGTTAAGCGATTGGTGGCGAAATGGCATCACCCATAAGTCAAAAAATTTGTCCCATCTCGACGAATGGCAGGATTTTGTCGATAAATTCCCGAAGACGTTTGTATGTGCGGTCGGATAAGGTTGTAAAACAACCGGTTAGGCCCTTTGCCGAAGGGTGGTTTTCATACCGGGATGGTTTGAAAACGCCACGAGGCCGGACTTTGTTGTTACAGAGTCCGACCTCGTGGCGCCGAAGTCCCGGCTTTTTCCGGCGGATTACAGATGCTCCAGCACGTAGGCCGCAAGGTAGCAGCCAAAGGTGGCGGGCATGTAGCTTACGGTGCCGGTAGTGGTTTTTTTGTTGCGTTCGTTGGCTATGCTGATTACGGCCCTGCGGTCGGCCTGTTGCGCGCAGAACACCACTGGCAGTTTCCGTCCGCGCAACCCCTGTGTGGTCAGTCCGTGGCGCACGGCCTTGGCCAGTCCGCAGTGGTAGGTTTGCCACAGGTCCGTCTGGCGGATGAGCGAAAGGTCGGTCTTGGCGCCTGCTCCCATGGACGATACTACCCGTAGCTTGTGGCGCAGGCACCAGCTGAGCAGGGCCACCTTGGGGGCAATGGTGTCGATGGCGTCCACCACAAAGTCGTAGGGCTGTGCCGTGACCACCTCTTCCACGCTTTCGGGGGTGAGGAACTCCGTGCGCAGGGTCAGCTCCAGCTGCGGGTTGATGTCGGCAAAGCGCCGGGCCAGCACCTCCGTCTTGGGTTGCCCCAGGGTGGAGCGCAGGGCGCAGAGCTGGCGGTTGAGGTTGGTGGGCGCTACGTTGTCGGCGTCGAGCAGGGTCAGGTGGCCTATGCCTGCGCGGCAGAGCATTTCGGCCGCCCAGGCGCCTACGCCGCCTACGCCTACGATGAGCACACGGGCCCGCTCGAGGCGCTCCATGCGCTGGGAGCCGTAGAGCAGGGCGGTGCGTTGCAGGAAATCGTCGTTGGTCATGAGCGTGGTGGTGATTGATGATGAACCGGACCGTCAGGCCCCCGGTACGGCCGTCTTGTTCTTGTCGGTTTCGTACTGGTCGGGGAAGATGATGAGCAGACTGTTGGCTGCAAAGTGGCGCTCAATGAGTTTGGGCAGCAGCTCCATCTCGTTGTGATAGGAGAGGGTGCCGGGGCGTGCGCCTACGGCTACCAGCAGGTGGTCGGGGCGTATCTGGTCGCCCAGCGAGGCCACGTCGGTCCAGTCGGTAAAGTTGTTAAGACTGTATATGAAGTTGAACTTCTTCTTGCCCCAGATGGTCTTGATTTTTTCCATGGTCAGCAGTGAGCTGTACAGCTCCACGCGGCAACTCAGGTTTTCGGCCAGAATACCGATGGCTTCGACCCACTGTGCGAAACCTGCCTCAAATTCCGCCTTGCGGGGCACGAGGATGTGCATGCGCTGAATGGTGTTGAGCGGCAGTGTGGGGTGGTAAATCGTGATTTGCCGGTGTACCGTCTGGAGCAGGTCGGCTGTCAGTTTCCCGAAAAAGGCTTCTGACGTGCGCTGCTTGTGATGAAGTCCGATGATAAGCTCGGTGGAGTCGGTTTCGAGCATGGTGTGGTAAATACCGCTGATTACGTTGACCGACCACCGGCTCTGCGTTTGCAGGGGCATGTTGGCCGAGGCCGCTACCTTGACGGCCTGTTCCAGTTGGCGCATGCCGTAGCCGCGTGCCTCGGGCCGGTCTTCCAGCACCACGTTCAGGGCCATGGCCGGAATGCGCTGGTTGGGGCGTTGCAGCATGATACTCAGCTGTATGAGGTGGTTTACCATGTCGGGGTTGGACAGGGCAATGAGCATCTTGCGCAGGTTGGGCACCTGGTCGGCCGTAGTGCGCTCGGCATCCATCAGGGCCAGCTTGCGGGCGGTGCGGTCGGTGAGCATCGAGCTGATGAGGCAGGAGAAGAGAATGAGCATCATGGCACCGTTGAACACCGTATCGTCCAGCAGCGGCGAACCGTCGGGCAGGATGATTTCGTGACCGACCAGGGCCACGGCCAGCGTGGCGGCGGCGCGTGACGAGGTCAGCCCGAACATGAGCTGCCCCTCGGCCCGCTTCATCTTGAACACACGGGCCGTGATAAAGGCTGCGCCCCACTTGGTCAGCATGGCCACCACAATCATGATGAGCGATACGTAGAACGTAGTCGGGCTGCTGAAGATGGAGTTGATGTTGACAATCATGCCTACTCCAATCAGCAGGTAGGGTATGAACAGGGCGTTGCCTACAAATTCAATATGGTTCATCAGCGGTGAGCCGGGCGGAATGAGCCGGTTGAGCACCAGGCCTACAAGGAAAGCGCCCAAGATGCCTTCCATTCCTACAAACTCCATCAGACCGGCGCCCAGGAACACCAGCCCCAGTACAAAGATGTATTGCACCACGCTCTCGTTGTAGCGCCTGAAAAACCAGCGGCAAAGGCGCGGAAAACAGAACGTGATGAGGGCGCCGAGCAGGATTACCTTGAAGGCCAGCATCAGCCAGTACCATCCCGTGACGTTTTCCTTGAACATGCCGCCCACTACCGCCAGTACCAGCAGCGTGAGCGTGTCGGCCACGATGGTGGCGCCTACGGCAAGGCCCACACTGCGTGTGCGCGCAATGCCATATCGTATGACAATGGGGTAGGAAATCAGGGTGTGCGAGGCATACATGCAGGCCATCAGTACCGCCGCTGCCATGGCGTAGCCCAGCAGCAGGTGGTTGGTGAGCCAGCCCACTATCATGGGGATGGCAAACGACAGGCCGCCCAGCGTAAGAGCCTGACCGCGCATGGAGCGGATGTCCTGCATGTTCATTTCCAGACTGGCCAGAAACATGATGTAGTAGAGCCCCACTTTGCCGAACAGCTCAAAACTGCTGTCCCGGTTGAGCAGGTGCAGGCCGTGCGGCCCGATAAGTACACCGGCAAAAATCATGCCGATGATGGCCGGAATGCGCAGCCGCTCGAGCAGCATGGGCGCCAGGAGGATGATGCTGAGTACGGTAAAGAATATCCACGTGGGGTCCGTAATGGGGAAATAGCTGGCAAATGGTTCTGGGAGCATGGGCTTTATGTTATTTTTCTGCAAAGAAACGAAAAACTTTGACATTTTACCCGCTTTTCGGGCGGAAAATTCTATTTTTGCACCATGACAGGGCTGCGTGAGCAGCCATATGTTTGTATTCGTTATCCAAAATTAATTAATCACACAGACAAATGAATGTAGCAATTGTGGGCGCCAGTGGCGCAGTGGGACAGGAGTTTTTGCGTGTCCTGGCAGAGAGAAACTTTCCGATTGACGAATTGCAGCTGTTCGGCTCAAGCCGCAGCGCCGGACGTACTTACACGTTCAAGGGTAAGGAAATCGTAGTCAAGGAACTCAAACATAACGACGATTTTAAGGGCGTTGACGTGGCCTTTACGTCGGCCGGAGCAGGCATCTCCAAGGAATTTGCTGCTGACATCACCAAATATGGCGCCATCATGATTGACAATTCAAGTGCATTCCGTATGGACGAGGATGTACCTTTGGTCGTGCCCGAATGTAACGCGGCCGATGCGCTGAACCGTCCGCGCGGCATTATTGCCAACCCCAACTGCACCACCATCATGATGGTGGTAGCCCTGCAGGCGTTTGAAAAACTGAGTCACATCAAGCGTATTCATGTGGCCTCCTACCAGGCTGCCAGCGGAGCCGGTGCTGCCGCCATGGACGAGCTTTACGAGCAGTATCGCCAGGTGCTGGCCGGCGAGCCTGTCAAGGTTGAAAAGTTTGCCTACCAGCTGGCCTTCAACGTCATTCCGCAAATTGACGTGTTCCAGGACAACGGATATACCAAGGAAGAGATGAAAATGTATAACGAGACGAAGAAAATCATGCACAGCAATGTCGATGTGAGCGCCATGTGTGTGCGCGTGCCTTCGCTCCGCTCACATTCGGAGAGCATCTGGATTGAAACCGAGCGCCCCATCAGCGTGGAAGAGGCCCGCAAGGCCGTTGAGGAAGGCGAAGGCCTGGTGCTCATGGACAATCCCGAGAAGAAGGAGTACCCCATGCCGCTGTTCCTGGCCGGTAAAGACCCCGTTTACGTGGGCCGTATCCGCAAGGACCTGGCCAACCCCAACGGCCTGACCTTCTGGATTGTGAGCGACCAGATTCGCAAGGGCGCAGCGCTCAACGCCGTGCAGATTGCCGAATATCTCTACCGCGAGGGTGTTGTAAAATAATTTGAATTTTTTTCGAGCCCGGCTCCCGCTTGGCGTGGGGCAGGGCCATTTCCTGTACCGCCGGCCGTACGTTTGACGCGTACGGCCGGCGTTGGTATACAGGGACAGGACGTGTGCGTATGCGCCGTCTGCAAAAAACTCCCCGGTACCTTGCAGCTGCAAGGTGCCGGGGAGTTTCTATGAAGTGCCGGTTTGTTTGTCGTGCTATTCCGGTCGGGCTGCCGTGATTTCGGCTATGGCCTCTTCCATGCTCACCGATTTCTGCTCGCCGGTGGTCATGTTTTTCAGGGCCACCACATTCTGCTTGATTTCCGTCTCGCCAATCAGCGCCACGTAGGGCACCTGGTGGGCGTTGGCGTAGCTCATCTGTTTTTTCATCTTTACGGCGTCGGGGTAGACCTCGGTGCGGATGCCGGCGCGGCGGGCCTGTGCGGCCAGCTTGAGGCAGTGGGCAGCCTCGGTAGCGCCGAAGTTGATGAAGAGCAGCTGGGCGCCCGACTGTGTCTCCTTGGGGTAGAGGTCGAGCTGGTTGAGCACGTCGTAGATGCGGTCGGCGCCGAACGAGATGCCTACGCCGCTCAGGCCGGGCAGACCGAAGATGCCCGTCAGGTTGTCGTAGCGTCCGCCGCCGGTGATGGAGCCGATTTGCACGTCGAGGGCTTTCACCTCGAAGATGCAGCCGGTATAGTAGTTCAGTCCGCGGGCCAGGGTGAGGTCGAGCTCGATGGCATTGTTCAGCCCCATGTCCTCGAGCTGGCTGAGCACGAAGTCGCACTCGTCAATGCCCTTGAGGCCGGTTTCGCTCTCGGCCAGCACCTGGCGCATGGTGGCCAGCTTGTCGGCATTGCTGCCCTGCAGGTTGATGATGGGCTGCAGCTTTTGTATGGCCTCCTCGCTCAGGCCTACGGCGCGCAGCTCCTCGTTGACCTTGTCGATACCGATTTTGTCGAGTTTGTCAATGGCCACCGTGATGTCTACAATCTTGTCGGCCTCGCCGATAACCTCAGCAATACCGCTGAGAATCTTGCGGTTGTTGATTTTGATACATACCCGTATGCCGAAGCGGCTGAATACGGTGTCTACAATCTGCATCAGCTCCACCTCGTTGAGCAGTGAGTCGCTGCCCACTACGTCGGCGTCACACTGGTAGAATTCGCGGTAGCGTCCCTTTTGCGGCCGGTCAGCACGCCATACGGGCTGAATCTGATAGCGCTTGAAGGGCATCTGCAGCTCGTCGCGGTGCTGCACCACGTAGCGTGCAAAGGGCACGGTCAGGTCGTAGCGCAGGCCTTTTTCACAAAAGGCGGCGGCCAGACGGGCCGTATTGTGGGCTTCGATTTCAGAAGCGGTAACGCCGCTCAGAAAGTCGCCTGAATTCAGAATCTTGAAAAGGAGTTTGTCGCCTTCCTCGCCGTATTTTCCCATGAGGGTCGACAGGTTTTCCATGGCCGGCGTTTCAATTTGCCGGAAACCATAGAGGGCGTACACTTCCTTAATCGTATCGAAAATATAGTTGCGTTTGGCCATTTCTACGGGTGAGAAATCGCGTGTACCTTTTGGTATGCCGGGTTTGTTTGCCATTGGATAAAATGTTTGTAAGTTTCTTGTACTGTGCAAAATTACGGATTTTTGCCGACATACATACCCTTTTGCCGCCGATAAGCAAAAAAGCGGGCTGCGCAAAAGCCCTTTTGAGGGCTAAAAGGTTGATTTTATGCAAGAAAGCTTGTGCGGAAAATTTAAAATGGTTAATTTTGCACATCTATTTGTAAACTTTATTTATTTATTATGACCCACAATTTACTGAAAGGAAAGCGGGGTATTATTTTTGGTGCCCTCAATGACAAATCGATTGCCTGGAAAGTAGCTGAACGTGCGGTGGAAGAAGGTGCAACCATTACACTGAGCAACACGGCCCTGGCCTTGCGTATGGGCGAGCTGGACGAACTGGCCAAGAAACTCAACGCCACCATCATTCCGGCCGACGCTACCAGCGTAAGCGACCTTGAAAACGTATTCAGCAAGTCAATGGAAGTGCTGGGCGGGCAGATTGATTTCGTGCTCCACTCTATCGGTATGAGTCCCAACGTGCGCAAGCACCGCACCTATGACGATCTGGACTACGATATGCTGAACAAAACGCTCGACATTTCGGCCATTTCGTTCCATAAGATGCTGCAGGTGGCCAAGAAAATGGATGCCATTGCCGAATACGGTTCGGTAGTAGCTCTGAGCTACGTGGCTGCACAGCGTACCTTCTTCGGTTACAACGATATGGCTGACGCCAAGAGCATGCTCGAGAGCATTGCCCGTAGCTTCGGCTACATCTATGGACGTGAGAAGAACGTACGTGTCAATACCATTTCGCAGTCGCCTACGCCCACCACGGCCGGCAACGGTATCAAGGACATGAACAACCTGATGGACTTTGCCAACAAGATGAGCCCGCTGGGCAATGCTACGGCCGACGAGTGTGCCGGATATTGCGTGCTGATGTTCAGCGATTTCACCCGCAAGGTGACGATGCAGAACCTCTATCACGACGGCGGATTCTCCAGTATGGGTATGAGTCTGCGCGCCATGAACCAGTACAGCCGCGATATGAGTGACTATACAGACGAGAACGGAAAAATCATTTACGGATAAATCCGACTGGTCATATTTATTAACCCATTAATTTTTTCCTTCAAAAAAACAACACCGTCGGCGGGGCCCAGGCCTCGCCGACGGTGCTTTTGTAAGGGGGCTACGGAATCTCCGGCAGGCAGTGGGGCGGGGCGGCCGGCGGGACGGCCCCAACAAACTGCCGGAAAAATTTTCCAAGGTCTCTTGTTGTTTGTTTCAGGTGCCGGCTTGTTTTTTTCCGGCGCGAGGCCGTAAGCGTGCCCTTCGGTCTGCGCTTTCTGGGGGAGGGGTAGCTTGGGGGCAAGTGGGGGCTGAAACGGTTCGGGGCAGGGAGATGAACCAAAAGCGGTTCAGTCCCTGCCCCGAACGGTGGGGAAACGGCTGTGTTCAGCCTATTTCTGCTTGAATACGATGCACACGGGGTGTACGTTCACGTTGTAGCGTTTCTGGAAATAGCCTTTGGGGCAGTATTGCATGACGCTTCCCTTTAACGCATACTGGCTGGAGGAGCCGTCGGTTGGAGTAGCAGCGTCGGAAGTGATGAAGATGTCGTGACTTTGCGGCTCAATGAAAATGCCGGTCGGATTGTCCGGCAGGTTCGACCGGAGCATCGGGCTGGAAGCCGAGGTGAGGGTGTCGCCCGTCAGTGAGTTCATCGTGAAATAGTCGTAGGTAGAGTTCCAGTTGGCGTCGTACGACTGTTTGATGAGATACAGTTTTTCGCCGTCAACGGCCATCATGCTGGCTGAGGTAAAGTCGCTCACCTCATCGTTGGGGGTAATCTTCTGAATCATGGGCGGTGTGGCTCCGTAGTCGCCTGTGCAGGCAACAAACACGTTGCCCTGGCTGTCGGCCACCAGTCCGGTCGGGTTCAGCCCAACCGGAATCTTCTTGACTTCCTGGAAGGACGAGAGAGCTATTTTTGAAACGCTCTTTCCGTTTTCGTAGTTGTTCTGGAAGTTGTAGCCGTCGGAGTTGGCCACGTAGAGATAGCCGTTGGCCACAACCATACCTACCGGGTTGGGGCCGACAGGAATTTCGGTGGCTTGGAACGAGGTGGTGTCAATGCGGGCCACCGTTCCCGTGTTGCTCGTGGCATATACATAGGTGCCGTCGGTATACACCTTGTTCGGCTGTGTCAGAGCCACTTGGCCTTGCAGCACGGCCGTGTTGGCTGATACCACCCAGATACGGTTGCTGCTGAATTCGGCAATATACATTTTGGAGCCGCAGATGACGGCGTTTTGCGGATTTTCGCCCAAAGCCTGGTTGTTGGCCTTTTTGAATATACCCGAAGTAATGGAGTCGTTGGCCAGGTTGACCCAGTCGAGCGAGCCTACAATCTGAAAACCGGTGTTGCCCTGGTTGACCACGTAAAAGCCTTCGGTGTTTTCACAGCCTGTGCCGCAGGAGCCGCCGTCGCCATCGTTCTCGTCAGTAATACAGCCGCTCAGCACGAGGGTGCCGGCCATGGCCAGCCACATGTTTCTCAAGAAATGTTTCATGTCGTTTTGTGTTATGGTTGAATGGTTTATAGATATGAATTGATTTGTCGTATATGTTTTACCATTTGACCGACAGGGTCAGTTTGACCTGCTGTCGGGGCATGGGGTAGGCTTTGATGATTTCGTATTCCGTGCCCGTCAGGTTGAGCACGTCCAGTCGTGCGCCGTAGCAGATGCCGCCTGCCTGCCATTGCTGCCACAGGCTGGCGCTCAGTTCGGCATAGGGCTTGAGGCGCGTGCCCTCGTAGTGCTCGGGCGAGCTCCATCGTTCACCGCAGAAGGCAGCGTTCAGCGCCACGTTGGCCCACGGGTTGAGCCAGCTCAGTCCTGAGGCCGCCACGTGGCGTGGCGTGTAGGCCAGCTGGAGGTGCCGGCTTTCGGGCATGGCGTTGGTCAGGTCCTGCAGCGTATAGGTAGTGTTCCACTCCAGCCGTTGTCCCGACGGCATCCGGTAGCGTAGGTTCAGTTCGCCTTCTGCGCCCAGGCTGCGCACCCGTCCGATGTTGGTGGTGCGCCAGAGGTTCAGGGTGACCGGCACGGCTGTGATGCGGTCGGTGATGAATCCGCCAAAGGCGTCGGCTCTGAAACTCACGCTCAGCGGTTTCGTGGCGCGCAGGTGGCATGTAACACCCAGTCCGAACTGTCGCGCCCGTTCGGGCTTGACTTGCGGTGAGCCGTAGTGGTAGTAGTAACATTCCGTAAACGTGGGCGCCCTGAATGTCTCCTTGTAATAGGTGCGCAGGTTGAGCCTCGTGTCGCGTTGGTCAACGGCCTGCCATCCGGCCATGAGCCAGGGTGTGATGCGCCGGGCGTTGCGGGCGCGGGCCGAGGCGTCGGCATTGCCGTTGTAGATGAAGCTGGCCACCAGACGTGCCGTCAGGCTCAGGCGTTGCCAGGTGGCGCGTCCTGAAAGGGCGTGGAGCCAAGTGGTGCGCCACACGTCGTTGTCGGTCTTCAGGTTGCTGGTCATCCAGGCCTGCTGCACGTCGGTAGCGTAGGCCATGAGCAGCCAACTGGCCGGGCGGTAGTCAAATCCTGCCGTCATGTAGGCTTCGTGCTGCCAGTAGTTCTGGCGCAGGCATCCGCCCGGGTATTCCAGTCCGGGGTCGGTGTACCGGCTTTCGTTGTAAGTATATTTGCCGGCTGCCATCAAGTGGAATCGCGCTCCCACGGGTTGTCGGTAGGTCAGCTGCGCCAGGGCTTCCTGTTCGGCCATGCGCTCGTCGTTGTCGTCCACGTACAGTTTTACGGCGCCGGGCAGGTGCTGGCGGTTGCGGTAGTAGCGCGACTGCAGTTCAAGCGTGCCGTTCCGCCGGTTGCGCCATTGCATACCGCCGCTGAGGGTCCATGCCTGCAGGTCGCTGTTGCGCCGGCGGCGCTGTTCGGTGGCCACCCCGTTGTGTACGGTAAACGGATAGTTGTTCTGTCCGAAATAATATTGTCCGCCGGCGTTCCAGCTCCACGCGCCCTGGCGGGCCTGATAGTGGAGCGAGGGACTCACCGTGCCGAACGAACCGCCGCTTACGGCCGCCTTTACGTGATGGCCCGCCGAGTCGGGCGTGGCGTCGGTCTGCAGGTTCAGCAGGGCGCCGCCCAGATTGCGCACGGGGCAGAGCAGCGACAGCTGGTCGGCCGTGGTGAGCGACACTTCGGTCAGGGCGCTCACGTCGTTGTAGCGCGCGAGGTCGACCTGTCCGCTGCGGTGGTCGCCCAGGCTGAGCCCGTTCAGGGTAACCACCGTGTGGCCCGCTCCCATGCCGTGTACCGATACGGTTTTCAGCCCGCCGGCGCCGCCGTAGTCGCGCACGTTGGTTCCCGAAAACCGCTGCAGGGCGTCGGTCAGATTGCTAACGCCCCTTTCCTGCAGGGTGCGTGCGTCCATGCGCTGGGTGGGGCTGCCTACGTATTCCTCGGCTGTGGTGCGTCCGGCCCTGACGTCTACCTGTTGCAGCTGGCGCGCGGTGCGCAGGGTGTCAGCCGGCAGGGAGGCTTCAGACGGCAGCATACAGCTTGTCCACATGGTCAGCAGCACGCTGCCGATTGTGGTCATACGTCTGGCGGGCAACCCTCGTAACGGGGGATATGAAGGGTGGCTCATTGGAGTGAGTTGCATACGTTTCATGATGTGACAGGAGGGGGTGACGGGCGTCGGGCAGTACCTTGGGCAGGCGGCGTGTGGGCCGGGCTGCGGTATTTGTTCACTCCCGTTTTGTCCGTAAACGGGACGGGAGGTTATGACGCCGGTCTGAATCGGGCCGGAGAGTCATGCAACGGCTGAACCTGCCCGAAGACCTGCACTGACGGCGGGTATGCTTCACCCTGTTCAGCCATTGAAAAACGGCAGGTATTCTGGCTTGTTCCCACCGTCGTTACCTTCCCGGCTTGAACGTGACGGCTCAAGCCAGTGGCGTTTCAATAAAAATATGACGACGGCGATAATGGAATTTACAGCAGCGGCACTGCGCAGGATTCACACCTGCTTCCCTTTTTCATTGCCCCGGGCAGTAGTGCTGCCGTTGCTGACGGCCGCATCAGTACGGGGCAAACCGTTTAGTGTCGCAAAGATACATAAAAAAATAAAAAAATGACAGTCGGGAGTAAAACTTTAATAGGCCGTGGGTGGAAGGAGGTAGCACGTTGCGTAATGGAACTTTCGGGATGGCAGAATATTTGAGAAGTGCTTCTGGAATGGCCATGTGAGTATAAGTGATATTAAAATTAGTATCAGAATATTTGGAGAATGATATGAATATTCGTATCTTTGTATCGAAGCAGTTGAGTGCTGCGATGTGTTTAAAAAGAAAGGAGGTCGTATTGAAGTATAGTGAGTTAGAGAGGCTACTCAAGAAAGCCGGTTGTGAACTGGTACGAGATGATGGTAGGCATCCGACTTGGTATAGCCCAAAAACGGGAAAGTATTTTCAGACTAGCCATCATAAATCAGAAGAGGTTAAGTCGGGAACTTTAAAAAGCATCAAGAGGGATGCAGGGATTGCTTGAGTCCTTGCCCCTTGTTTTACTTATAGCATTTATATTATTTTTTATTTATATTATTATTCTTGGTAAGCCCATTATCAAGACAAATGAATTCCAGACTTATGGCAAACAAAAAAATCAACGTGGTGATAGAACGAGGAGTTGACGGCACCTATTCGGCCTTTATTGCTGATAAACACTGTGAATTCGGTTGCATCGGCGAGGGAAAAAGCGTAGAAGAAACAAAAAAAGATTTCTTGGCGGCAGTTGACGAGATGAAAGAAGTGTATCAAATGAATGGAAAGCCTTTTCCGGACGTGGAGTTTAATTTTACCTACGACGTAGCGTCTTTTCTTAATTATTATGCCTATGCTTTTACGTTGGCAGGCTTGGCGCGTATTACCGGTGTCAATCAGGGGCAGTTAAGTCATTATGTGACAGGCCGGAGAAAGCCTTCAAAAGCAACCGTCGAAAAAATTGAAAAATCGCTGCATGAGTTCGCTCACGAAATTGGCGGCATCAAATTTGTATAATTTGTGAAATAAGTTACAAGGCCCGCCCTTAAACGGCGGGCTTTTTTGTCAATTGTCGGGGCCGTCAGCTTGGGGTGATAAAAAATACTAATTGTTTGTCCGTGTTGTCCACTTTCGCTAATTTAGCTGCAAATAGCGTCCGGCGGGCGGAGGGTTTCCCGGTCCGGCGGGCCATAAGAAAAAACGGATACAGATATGACCAACGGAAAATTGCTTTGGGTGGATGATGAGGTCAACATGCTCAAGGCTCATATTATATTTCTGGAACAGAAGGGATACGAGGTGACGACCCTGACCAACGGATACGATGCCGTGGAGCAGTGTCAGCAGGAGGATTTCGACCTGGTACTGCTGGACGAGAACATGCCCGGCCTGAGCGGGCTCGAAACCCTGCAGCGCATCAAGGACATCCGCCCCGACCTGCCCGTGGTGATGGTGACCAAGAGCGAGGAGGAAAACATCATGAACCAGGCCATCGGGGCCAAGATTGCCGACTACCTCATCAAGCCCGTCAACCCCAACCAGATTCTGCTGACGCTGAAAAAAAACATCCACAAGAGTGAAATTGTGGCTGAGGTGGCGCAGACCAACTACCGCCAGGACTTTGGGCGCATCGGCATGCAGATTTCGGACTCGCTCACGCCCGACGAGTGGAAGGACGTGTACCGCCGGCTGGTGTACTGGGAGCTGGAGCTGGCGCAGTCGAGCAGTCCGATGAGCGAGATGCTGGCCATGCAGAAGGAGGAGGCCAATCAGGCTTTCGCCAAGTTTGTGCGCCGTCATTATGCCGATTGGATTCAGCAGTCCGACGAGCGCCCCATGATGAGCATGGATGTGTTCAAGAAAGTGGTGTTTCCGCTGCTCAATGAGGGGCAGAAGGTGTTTCTGCTCGTGCTCGACAATTTCCGCTACGACCAGTGGCGCGTGTTCAGCCACGAGCTGGCCGAGGACTTCAGCGTGACGGAGGACCTGTATTACAGCATCTTGCCCACCGTGACGCAGTATGCCCGCAACGCCCTGTTTGCCGGACTGACGCCGGCCATGATACGCCAGATGTATCCGCAGCTTTGGGTGGACGAGGAGGAAGACGAGGGCAAGAACCAGAACGAGGAGCAGCTCATTGCCGAGCAGTTGCGGCGCTACCGGCGCAAGGAACGCTTTTCGTACCACAAACTGCAGACGTCGCAGGCCGCTTCCCTGTTCTTGCAGAACCAGTTTGCCCAGCTTTCGGGCAACGAGCTGAACGTGGTGGTCATCAACTTTATCGACATGCTCTCACATGCCCGCACGGAGTCGGAAATGGTGCGTGAGCTGGCGGCCAACGAGGCGGCCTACCGCGGCATCACCCTCTCGTGGCTCAAGAACACTTCGGTGCAGGCCCTCTTCCGGGCTTTGGCCGAGAGCGACTATACCATCGTGCTGACTACCGACCACGGCAGCATACGTGTCAGTGCGCCCTCGAAGGTGGTGGGCGAGCGAACCCTGAACACCAACCTGCGCTACAAGGTAGGCCGGCAGATGAGCTACAACAACCGCGAGGTGTTTGAGGTGCGCGAGCCGCTCAAGGTGGGACTGCCGTCGCCCAAGCTCTCATCGACCTATATTTTTGCTACGGGCAGCCGTTTCTTTGCCTATCCCAACAATTATAATTATTACGTGCAGTATTATCAGGACACCTTCCAGCACGGCGGCCTTTCGATGGAGGAGATGATTGTACCCATCGTTACGCTGCGCCCGCGCCGGCGCTGACGGCGGCCGAGGGCGGGCCTAAAGCTCGTCCTCAGTGGGGCAGTGCGTAAAGTGCCACTGCTCGCGTGCCTTTTCGGGCGGGAAGGTGAAATACGTGCAGGTGCCCTGGGCGCATACCTTGCCCTGGGCATTGGTAAGCGTGGCCTCCAGATCCACCAGATTGCGGCGCTGCGCCGTGATGTGGGCGCGCAGGGTGAGTGCACCCTCCAGACAGCTTACGGGGCGCAGGTAGTGCATGTTCAGCTGCGAGGTGACGCCGGTGGTCTGCAGCTTGCGCATGATGACCCATCCGCATATTTCGTCGATGAGTGTGGCCTGCACACCGCCGTGCAGGGTGTTGAGCCAGCCCTGGAATTCCGGGCGTGGCTGCCAGGTGGCTACGATGTCGTCGCCGTCTTCATAAAAAGTGAGTTTCAGCCCCAGCGGATTTTGCGGCGCGCAGCCGAAACAGTTGTAGCCGTCAAGGTGAATAAAGGGGTTGATGATTTTTTTCATGTTGCAGGATTTTAGTTTGAAGCCCGAATGATGTGGCTCTTCCGTTTTGCTTTTTTAATGTTCAGTTGCAGCGTGGCGCTCTGTAACCCGTCGGCCGAGGCTTGCAGCGTGAGGGTGCCCTTGCTGTTGCGGTCTGGTTTTACGATGGCCAGCAGCAGGCCGTTGAAGGCCGGGCGTGTGGTGGTGCCGAACGGTATCAGACAGTTGGGGTCGCCGTTGTCGGTGGCAATTACTTTTCCGCTGCCCTGCAGGGTGCAGGAAATGACGTTTTCGGCATCGGGCACTTCGCGTCCCTGCTCGTCGGTGATGGAAACGCGTACGAAGATGAGGTCCTCGCCGTCCGACAGGGCAGTTGTCTTTTCGGCCGTAAGTTTCAGCCGGCTTGCTTTTCCTGTGGTACATACGGATGTTTCGGCCCATACCTTCCCGTTGCGGTAGGCTACGGCTTTCAGCTCGCCCGGCTCGTAGGTCACGCTGTCCCAACGCAGGCGATATTCGTATTCGCCCTTCTTTTTCCGGCCGAGCGAGCGGTTGTTCAGAAACAGTTCGGCCTCGTCGCCGGAGGTGTAGATGAATACGGGAATTGTCTGTCCCGTACGGTTGGTGAAATTCCAGTGAGGCAGGATATGCACCATGGGTTTTTCAGGCATCCATCTTGATTGGTACAGGTAGTAGCGGTCTTTGGGGAAGCCGGCCAGGTCGACAATGCCGAAGAAGCTGCTTCGCGATGTGGGCCGTTCCTTTTCAATCTGTTCCAGTTTATCCCGTTGTTTTTCAAGTTCCTCCCGGGTCATGGCTGCCGCATGGTTGAGCAGCACCGAGTTGTCGGAGTTGAAGGGGGTAGGTTCGCCCAGATAGTCAAAGCCGGTCCATACAAATTCGCCGCAAATGGATGGGTAGCGGTCGAGGGCGGCAAATTCCTGGTCGGGCAGGCCGCCCCAGCCCGGTTCGTTCAGGTCGTAGGCCGACATTTGGAATTTACGTGGAAAATATTCGCCGCGCGAACTTATGGTAGAACTGCTCTCGCTGGAAAATCCGGCCAGATGTTCGTGACCTTTCTTATTGAGAAAATCGCCGTAGAAATGAGGGCCGCCGTAGCATCCTGCAGCGTAGTTCATGCCGTGAACATCAACCTGCAGCTCTGTGCCGTTCATGGCCGAAAGGCTGGGGTAGGAGGCTCCGAACGTGACCGGGCGTGTCGTGTCGTACTGGTGGACCAATTCCGTCAGGTGGCGGGCTATGCCCGTTTCGGGATGATATTGCTCGTCTACCTCGTTACCCGTGCTCCAGAGAATGATGGAAGGATGGTTGCGGTCTCTGCGCACCCAGTTGCTGATGTCGTGCTGGTGCCATTCTTTAAAAAGCGAAGCATAGTCGTTTTCCTTTTTTCCAACGGTCCAGCAGTCAAAAATTTCGTCCATGACCAGCAGTCCGAGTTCGTCAGCCAGTTCCAGCAGTTCAGGGGCCGGCGGATTATGGCTCGTGCGGATGGCGTTGCAGCCGAAGCTTTTCAGTATGAGCAGCTGGCGGCGCAGGGCAGTACGGTTGATGGCCGCACCCAGAGCACCGAGGTCGTGGTGGTTGCAGGTGCCCTGAATGGGCACGTGCTTGCCGTTGAGCAGGAAGCCTTTGTCGTGTGAAAACTCAATGGTGCGTATGCCAAACAGCGCGTCGTAGGAGTCCGTGGCCTTTTTCCCCTGATAAACCGTAACGCGAGCCAGATAGCGGCAGGGGGCGTCAAGTTCCCATAGCTTGGGCTGGCTGATGCGGACTTCCGACAGGCTCGTAATGGAATCGCCGGCCTTTATGTTCAGCGTGGATGATGAGGTGTGGGCTACACGCTTGCCGCGCCGGTTGGCGGAGGTGACTTCATAGATGTCAATGGTGTAGTGGCAGGGCTGCGCCGCCTGGTGGCGGTTGCGTATGCTGACTTGTACCTTTGCCGTGGCCTGCTGCCGGCTGACTTGGGGCGTAGTGACAAATACGCCCCATTGTCCGACATGAAGCCTGGACGTCTTGACCAGGCGGACGTGTCGGTAAATGCCCGCTCCGGGATACCATCTTGAACCCCACTTCTCGGTGTTCAGCCTGACGGCGATGGTGTTTTTCCCGCCCCAGTGGATGTAGGGCGTAAGATCAACCCGGAAGGAAATGTATCCGTAGGGCTGGTATCCTATTTTCTTTCCGTTGAGCCATACTTCCGCATGTGCCATGGCACCGTCAAAATCAAGGTAAAAGCATTTGTTCCTGTCCTCTTCGGACACATCAAAGTGCTTGCGATACCACCCTATGCCCCGCCAGGGCAGCTTGCCGGTGTAGCCCTCAAGGTCGGTACGGAAAGGGCCCTCAATTGCCCAGTCGTGCGGCAGGTTGAGTAGTTTCCAATGGCTGTCGTCGGTTGCCGGCGATTCCATGGCCGGTGGTTCGGGAAGGCGGGAACCGTCGGATTGCAGGCCGTAGCGTGCAAACCTCCAGTCGGCATCAAAATTGAGTTCTTCACGCAGATTCCTGGCGTGTAGCGAAAGGCATAGAAGCAGGAAAACGGAAACAGTAATGATTTTGTTTTTCATGATATAGTGTTGACAAATCGGTTATTGGTAAAGGGTGACTTCGGCCAGTCCGGCATGTCCTCCGGTAGCCTGGAGAAAGGTGATGCGGAAAAATTTCAGCGTGCGGTCCACACGGACGGGCTTGAAATCCCATCCGGTGCATTCACGCTCGTAGAGCAAGTCCCAGTGTTGTCCGTCGGTTGACGTTTCCACTTTGTGCAGATAGGACGAACTGTCTTTCTGGAAACGTATGCGACTGCCGGACACCTTGCCCGCTTGCGGCAGCTCGAGTGTGACAACTTGGGGCAATGTGCTGTCGGCCGCAATCCACCAGCTGAAGTCATCGTGGTCGATAGCTTGTTCAATCGGGTAGCCTTTTGCCCCTTCGGGACCGGTAATCTTGACTCCCTTCCATTGGGGACGGCTCAGCATTTCGTTGTCCTTGGCTGAAGGTTTGACAACTGCTCCGTCTTCTTCGTGTCCTGTAAAGGACGCATGCTCGCCGTCGGGCAGCCATTTCCCCTTGAATGGAATCGAGCGGCATTCGGTCCTGTCGGGGGTTAGTCCGGGAGAGGTGGCGCTGATTTGGATTTTTCCGGCTTTTTTTGTGGTGCGTACGAATACGAATCCGACACCGCCTTCGGCCTTTTGCGGATTGACGCCAATGCGTGGTATGCTGTCGCCGATAAGAGTTCCTTGTCCGGTCACTTTTATGTGTATGGTAGCGTCGGACGACGGTACTGTGGTGCCGTTGCGGTCGCAGACCTTGATGTACACGGGAATCATGTCGGAACCGTCAGCAACCGGACGGAGCGATTGTTGCGGTATTTCAATTTCAAGATGATGGGGGCGCTCGGGCGTGCGTACCGTGTGGCGTGCGGCAATTTTTCCGTCAATCCATCCTTCGGCATACAAGGTGCCCGGTTCGTAATGTCCGGCATCAAAATCGTAAATGGGGCTTCCGCCTTTTTCAACGGTAAACGGATACAGGCGGGTTCTTTCAGCCCGGGTCTGTTTGCCGATAAGGTGGTGGTTACGATACAGCCTGACTTCGTCGCAATTGGAGAATACCATAATGTGATGTACGGATGAGGGGTAGGCGGCCGAATCGTTGAACGACGCAATGTGAACCATGGGGCCATCGTACAGACCGGGCAGTGATTTACGTGACGGGCGCATGCTTTGCATCATGTAGTAGCAGAACTTGGGACGGCGGTCAACGTCTACCACTCCTGAATACATGGTTTCTTCTTCCGACCCCCGCGCGTAGTCGTTGTAGCTCCAGAGGAAATGTCCGCCCATATGGGGATTGGCGTCAAGCATGCACCAGTCGAAGTAGCCTTCGCCATTGAGCATGCGGATGCGGCATTGGCATTGCCGGGTCTGCTCGTATTCATTTTCGGTGATGCTGACGCGTGGCTTTTCACCGACTCCGTCACCCCATTCGCGGGTAAACAACGGCTTGACGGCAATCAGATTTTCCGGCATGTTGCTCATGACATTTCCGTCTGAAGGGAAGCGGGATACCTGTTTGTAGAAAATATCATAATAGGGAAGTGTCTCTTCATGACCGAAATAATCGCCCGAAGTATAGAATTGCGTACCGGGGTATTCCTCGTGTGCCGTCTGGTAAATACGTTTGACGGTACTCAGGGGGTAGCTCGTTTCGTTCAGGGCCGTTTCCCACATGATGATGCTCGGGTGATTGCGGTCACGCCGTATCATCCGGCGGCATACCTCTTCCAGCCGGTCGGAGAAAACGGGGCTTGAGTGGTAGTATTGCCAGCCGGGAATACATTCAATAACCAGCAGACCATACCGGTCGCAGGCCGAAAGGAAGGCCGGGTCGTGAGGATAATGGGCGGCTCTGACTGCATTGTAGCCTCCACGCCGGATGTCGATGACATCGCGTTCCTGCATGGAATTGGAAGCAGCATCGCCTACATAGGGAAAGGACTGGTGGCGGTTGGCGCCAATCAGATAAAGAGGTTCGCCGTTGATGTAAAGTCCTTTTTCAGCCGTATATTTTATGGTTCGGATGCCGATGTCTTCGTTCAGGCAGTCAGTGGATTTTTTTCCATCCGTGACCGTACATTCCAGGCTGTAAAGGTCGGGATGGTCGGGGTGCCATAATTGCGGATTCGTCACGGGCAGGTCAATTTCGACGGACGTCTTGGCGTGCGGCTCCAGGCGGATTTCCGTTTGTTCCATGCTGGCAGTCCGTCTGTTTTTAGGAGCTTTCAGACGGGCGTAAAATGTGGCACTGACCGGATAGGAATGGTCGTTGCAGATTTGCGCCTTGACATGTACGACGGCTTTTTGTGTGGATACCTGCGGATAGGTGACAAATACACCTCCTCCGGCCACTTCGTCCTCTTCCAACTCATCGGTAAAGTGCAGCTTGTCGGTCACAACAAGCCTGACATCCCGGTAGATTCCGCTGTAATAATAAAAGTCCAGATTTTGCTGGGGCTTTCCCGGCGGAGTAAACGGATCATATTCCGCCGAAACTTTTACAGCCAGCACATTGTTTCCCGGTAGGACGTAAGGAGTAATGTCGACGGTAAGCCCTACGTATCCGCCATGATGGTCGGTCACTTTCTGACCGTTGACAAAAATTTCGCAGTTGGTCATTACTCCCTCAAACGACAGAGCGATGCGTTTGTCTTTGGCATTTGCAGGAAGCTTGAAATAACGTCTGTACCATCCTATGCCGTCGTAAATGGTATTTCCGCCACAATGTTTTTTTTCAAGTTGCATGATGTGGGGAATAACCACGGGAATCCAGTGGCGGTCGTTGAAATCAGTGGCTTCTCCGTGCGGAACGTCACCACGGAAAAAGGCCCAGTCGGTATTAAGCTGGTAGGTAGTTCGGCTTTCTTTGGCATAGCAGTTCGCAGCCAGCAGGCCGCAAAAAAGCATGATGCAGCAGATTCGGCTTGTTCTGCAGGGGCGTAACAAATGCTGTATGAAATGAAACAGAATACAGGGCATACGAGGAATTTAGATTTATGGTTACGAAAAAATGTCGGATATCTTCCTGATAGAGGAGCAGGGAGCATAAAGGTGTCTCATAGTTCCCAAGTTTCACAAAAGTACTAAAAATGGAATAGCCGGTTCTTTATTTTATAATGTTTAACAGGGAAGATGCGGGTTTCGGAAAAAAGGCAAGTAAAAGGCATAAAAAAACTCCCTCGTTTCACAACGAAGGAGAAAAAATTACAATCATTCACTTACTTGTGCAGATCTAGCTTAGTTTTGTTGACATGAAAATAGCACATAGCAAAAATATTTGCTGTTGCGCTATCTTCATGTTTTACAAAGGTAAAAAGCATTTTTTATAAATGCGCTATTTTATAGTTGAAAAAAAGGACATTTTTGAATATATTAAGCAAACATGTATTTTTATTAACTTCTATTTAACTTCCAAATCAACGGCATTTGTGAGTTCAACGAATTGATTTACAGAAAGTTGCTCCGGACGTTTCATGAGTAGCGGTTGTGCAAGGAATTCCTGGTGTGTTCCGGTAAAATTCCGCTCGTTGTCGAGTTGGCTTAGCAGGGGTTTGAGTGAGCCGCGCATCATTTTCCGTCGTTGGTTGAATGTTGTTTTTACTACACGGCGGAATAATGCTTCATTGCAGCCCAAATCCGTAGTCTGGTTGCGTGTCAGACGGATTACTGCGCTCTTTACTTTGGGAGGCGGGTTGAATGCGCCCGGTTCAACCGTGAAGAGATATTCCACGTCGTACCATGCCTGTAACAGCACACTCAGAATACCGTAGGTTTTGTTGCCCGGAGCTGCAGCCATGCGTTCGGCCACTTCTTTTTGTATCATTCCGGTACAACAGGGGATGATGTCCTTGAATTCAAGCATCTTGAAAAAAATCTGACTGCTGATGTTGTAAGGGTAGTTTCCGGTAAGGACGAAAGATTGTCCGTTGAAAACGCGGTCGAGGTGCATCTTCAGGAAATCGTCCTCAATGATTTGTTCTTCCATCTGCGGGAAATTCTGGCGCAGGTAGGCCACGCTTTCAAAATCGATTTCCACAACTTTGACGGGGCGCGACTTGGTCAGCAGATATTGAGTGAGTACTCCCATGCCGGGGCCTACTTCCAGTATGGGCAGGTCAGGGCAGGCATCTACCGTGTCGGCAATGGCACGGGCGATTGACTGGTTGGTGAGAAAATGCTGGCCAAGAAATTTTTTGGGACGTACAGACTTCATCGTTCTACGGTTTTTTGTTATTTTTGTTTTGCCGGAGTAAGCGCGTGTCGGCTTTTAAAGATAAAGCCTGTCTCCAATCGCGAAAAATATGGATTCTTCTTTTGGCGCTCCAGGCTTTTGCGCTATCTTTGCTATGCGAAGTTAGCGCTTGCCGGCCGAAGCGCAAAGAAAAATATCGTTTTTTATGCTGAAAAGGTTGTAGAAACGGGTTCTATGCGTATCGGTTGGAATAAATATCGAACTTATAAAAATATAAGATACCTTGAAGAAGTTTTTGTTCACTACCCTGAAAATAGTTTTGCCGTTTGCCTTCGGCTTACTCATGCTTTGGTGGATTTATCGGGGGCTGAATTGGCGTGACATTGAGGACACCTTACGCTATGGCATGAACTGGTGGTGGATGGGGCTTTCGCTTGTTTTTGGTATCCTGCCCCAGATTATGCGTGGCACGCGCTGGCGTCAGACACTTGTGCCGATGGGCGAATGCCCGCGCCGCCGTACGTGTATTGATGCCATCTTCTTGTCGTATGCCTCCAGCTTGCTGGTGCCACGAATTGGCGAAGTCACGCGGTGTGGCACGCTGAAGACGGTCGATTACGTGTCGTTTTCCAAATCACTGGGAACCGTAGTGACCGAGCGTGCCGTCGACTCCGTTATCATGTTGCTTTTTACGGCCGTGGCCTTTTTGCTTCAGATTCCGGTGTTCAAGACGTTTATTTCACAAACCGGCACCGGAATCGACGGCTTGCTGGGCCGGTTTACCCATACGGGATATATCGTGACGCTGGTATGCTTGCTGGCAGTAGCCCTGAGTGCAGGTTTCCTGATATGGAAACTGTCGGTTTTTCAGCGCGTAAAGGGCGTAGTGATTAATCTGACCACAGGCATAACGTCGCTGCGCAATGTGGAACACAAGTGGATTTACTTGTTCCGTTCGTTGGGCATTTGGATTTGTTATTTCCTGCATTTTTATCTGGCGTTCTTCTGCTTTCCCGAAACTGCCCAGTTGGGCTTTACCGCCGGTATTGCTGCTTTTTGTATCGGGTCGTTTGCCGTGCTGGTTCCTACGCCAAACGGGGCCGGTCCGTGGCACTTTGCCGTGAAGACGGTGCTTGTGCTTTATGGCATTTCGGGGCAGGCTGCCATTATGTTTGCGTTGGTTGTACATACGCTCCAAACGCTTCTGATTGTGTTGCTGGGCGTGTACGGTTGGGTTGACCTGGCCGTTATCGGCCGACGGAAATAAGCAGGTTGCATGGAACTTATTTACTAATTAAAAATATATAGGTTATGAGCGAAATCAAAGATTTACAGCCGCAGGCTATTTGGAAAAACTTTTATGCTCTGACGCGCGTTCCACGTCCTTCCGGACATTTGGAAAAGGTACAGAAATTTTTGCTCTCTTGGGCGCAAGATAAAGGCATTGAGGCTTTCCAGGACAAGGCCGGTAATATTATAATGCGTAAACCGGCCAGCAAGGGTATGGAAAACCGCAAAGTCGTTACGCTGCAGGGACACATGGACATGGTGCCCCAGAAGGTGAAAGAGAGCAATCATAATTTCGAAACCGATCCTATTGAAACCTATATTGAAGGTGACTGGGTACACGCCAAGGGTACTACTCTCGGTGCTGATGACGGTATGGCCGTGGCTACCATTATGGGCATCATGGAGGACGACAGTCTGGTTCACGGCCCGCTGGAAGCCTTTATTACGGCTGATGAGGAAACAACCATGTATGGCGTTAACCACATGGAGCAGGGTACACTTACCGGCGATATCCTCCTGAATCTTGACAATGAAACCGAAGGCGAAATGGTTATCGGTTCGGCCGGCGGTGTTAATTTTACCGCTACATTGAACTACAAACCCGTGTCACCCGATGCCGCCGACAAAGCCGTATGCGTAGTGCTGAAGAATTTGCGTGGCGGACATTCCGGCTTGGAAATCAACGAAGGACGTGCCAATGCCAACAAACTGATGGCGCGTGTGGTGCGTGACGCCGTGAGCGAATTCGATGCCTGCCTGGCCGAGTGGAAAGGCGGCAATATGCGCAACGCCATTCCCCGTGAATGTGAGGTGGTACTGACTTTGCCGGCTGAAAATGTGGAAGCCTTCAAGGAGGCTGTGGCCGACTGGAAAGATACTTTTGTTGAAGAATACGGTACGATTGAAACTGAACTGGCCATGACGGTTGAAGAGGTTGCCCTGCCGCAGGAAATCGTGCCTCAGGAAATTCAGGACAATCTGGTTGATGCCCTTTGCGCCTGCCACAATGGCGTGTTGCGCTTCATTCCGGCCAATCCCTCTATCGTTGAAACATCGTCCAACCTGGCTATTGTCGAGATAGGTGGTGGCAAGGCCAGTGTGCTGATTCTCGTACGTTCTTCTTGTGACTCCATGCGCGAGTGCTGCGTCGAAACGCTCGAGAGTGCCTTTGCCATGGCCGGTATGAAGATTGAACTTGACGGTGAATACCCGGCATGGCAGCCCAACTGGGACAGCGAAATCGTAGCGCTGATGAAGAAAATCTACCACGAACTCTACAATGAGGAAAATCGTGTACAGGTTGTTCATGCCGGACTGGAGTGCGGCATTATCGGCACCATGTATCCGCAGATGGATTTGGTCAGCTTCGGTCCGACGCTCCGTTCGCCCCATACGCCGGGTGAGCGCTGCCACATTCCGAGCGTAGAAAAATATTGGCGCTTTGTGCTGAAAACACTGGAAAATATTCCGGAAAAATAATCTGATTTTTCACATTCCTGAGCAGCGGAGGGGAGCTGAAGTTCCGCTTCGCTGCCTTTTTGTTTTATATTTTGAATTTTTCGACTTATGAAAATAGGAGATAAAGTACGTTTCCTCAATGAAGTGGGCGGCGGAACCGTATCGGGCTTTCAGGACAAGCAGACGGTGCTGGTGCAGGATGAAGACGGCTTTGATATTCCGATGCTCATTTCCGATTGTGTCGTAGTTGAAACCGACGATTATAATATAGCCAAGGTAAAAACCATTACGCCGGCACCTCCTCAAAAAAGGTCGGAGCCTGAAACCGACGAGCCGGCACCTCTTAGCAAACCCTATGCCTATACCACTACCGTGGCTGAGCGTCAGGGCGGTAACGAACTTAATGTTTATTTGGCTTTCGTGCCGGTGGAGAGCGAGCAGGAAGGTGAGCCGGAGTATGAAACTTATTTGATTAACGACAGCAACTATCACGTGACCTTTGCCTACCTTTCGGCTGAGGGCAGCAACTGGCAGATTCGCTTTAACGGTACGGCCGAACCCAACATGAAACTCATGCTTGAGCGTTTTGCCCGTCCGCAGGTGCAGCAGCTCGAGCGCGTGTCGGTACAGCTGTTTGCCTATAAACTGGGCCGTCCGTTTGCGCTCAAACCCGCCATGAATGTGGAGTTGCGTATTGACGGTACCAAGTTCTTCAAACCCGGAGCTTTTGCGCCGTCCGACTTTTTTGAAGAACCCGCCCTGCTGGTCGAGGTGGTACGCCATGATGAGCCGGTGCGGTCGGTGTTTGTCAATGCCAGTCAGCTGCAGCAGGTGCTGATGGAGAAGAAGGTAGGCGACACCCGGCCGGCCCGAGTGCCTAAGAAACCGGCCCTTCATCCCGGTCAGCCGCTCGAGGTGGACTTGCATGCCGGCCAGCTGTTCGACTCTACCGAGGGACTCGAGGCCAAGGATATTCTCGAGGCGCAGATGCGCAAGTTCGGTGAAATCATGGACCGACACATCAAACAGAAAGGGTTCAAAATCGTGTTTATCCATGGCAAGGGAAACGGCGTTTTGCGTCAGGAAATCATCAAAACCCTGAAATATAAGTACAAATCCTGTCTTTACCAGGACGCCTCTTTCCGTGAATATGGCTTCGGAGCTACTCTCGTTACCATAAAATAGTCTTAATAAAGATTTTTTTTGCAAACTGCGGGTATCACTTGACTGCCTGTAAAGTTAATATCAACGCTTTGAAACAAAAAAGTAACCCAAAAGTTTGCACCTGCTTTTTGAATGTTCGTATCTTTGCATCGGTAAAAAGAAAGAGAGGTCTTGAAGAGAGAGACCATATAGGTATTATAATTTTAAATAGGTAAAAAGATGGTAACATTCATGATTTCTGTAGGCTATGTAGCCTGCGTTGCATTACTGATTAAAGGAGTAATGAAACTTGTAAAAAGAGAAGTTCGCTTCTAAGGTATTTTACCAAGAGAAGCCATTCTCTTCATTTTTGAAAGCAATGAACGGCGGCGCAAGCCAAAGTTCGGAACATATTAGGCTGCTATTCCACCGTATGGTTGGTAATAGCAGCCTTTTTTGTTTCTGGGCATTGTATCAATCAATCCCTCATGCGGCCGGTAGGTACTTTTTTCCGAACGGCCGCATGAGGGATTGGCGTAGTCTTGCGGAATTACGTTTCCCTTGAGGTTACTTCCGGTTGAGTTGTCGGGCCATGCGTCTTACGATGGTGGGGCCCTGATAAATGAAGGCAGAATACAGTTGTACCAGCTGGGCGCCGGCCTGTTGCATCTGCAGGGCATCTCCGGGGGTCATGACGCCTCCGGCTCCGATTAGCAGACATCCCTCCGGAACGAGCAGGCTCAGGCGGCGCATCATGGCCAGCGATTTGGCCAGTACCGGATGTCCGCTCACGCCTCCGGCTCCGATGTGTTCCAGTTCCTCGGGCGTGGCGTGGGTCAGTGTGCTGCGGTCCTGTGTGGGGCCGGTGGCAATGAAACCGTTGGCTCCGGCCTCCAGCAGCCGGCTGACAATATCCGGTAATTTTTCCAGCGGCAGGTCGGCCGGCAGCTTGATGACTACGGGGCGTGCCTCCTTCTGTGCGCGGCAGGCCCGAAGGGCGGCCAGCAGGGTCTCGGGCGGCATGGAGCCCCAGTTGAGTGTAAAGTAGTCAGCCTTGTCGGCCAGGGTGGTGCAGAGCCGGGTAATGTCGGCTACGGCTTCAGCCGGCTGGTCGGGATGGTTCGTGTTGATGTTTACGCCCAACACGTAGCGCTGCCGGTGGCGGCCCAGACGTTGCAGGCGGATGGCGGCCATTTCGATGCCGGGATTGTTGAATCCGGTGCGGCTGATGAGAGCCTCGTCCTTGGGCAGGCGGAAGATGCGCGGCTGCGGGTTTCCGGCTACGGGAGCTGGTGTGATGGTACCGACTTCAATCAGCGCAAAGCCAAAGTCGGCCAGTTCGTCGAAACATTCGGCCCCCTTGTCGAATCCGGCCGAAAGTCCTACGCGGTTGCGGAATGTCAGTCCCTGCCAGTTGAAGGGAGTGCCGCCCTGATAGTCAAAGCAGGCGCGCACCAGCGGGCGCAGAGGGGACATGCGGCGCAGTGAGGCCACAAGTTTGACGATATCCTGATGAATTTTTTCCGCATCACGCCGGAACAGCAGCGGACGTAGCAACGATTGGTACATGGCAGGTTGTTGTTTTTTTGAGTTCTTGTTGTTGATAATTGATGCCCCTTTCGTAAGGGGGGCTGCACAAAGTTACGCATTTTTTTGGCGCGGCAAGCCGGCCGCCGGTGCTTTTTCCCGGAAAAAAAGAGGCCGGCCGCCGTCCCGTACCTTATGAGGTGCGGGGTCGGGCAGCCGGCGCTGACAGATGATTGGATTATAATATATGAAAACAAAAAGTGCTCAAAACCTTATGTAAACTTCCTGCCGTACAGGGGCTATTGTATCTTTTCCAGACGGAAGGGGTCGGTGGAGAAGGCCACGTTGTAGCCATTCCATGACTGGCGTGTAATGGCGTTGTCGGTGGTGATGCCGATGGTGACGGAGCCGCCTTGCGGCACACTGAATTCCAGCGTTTCTTCGGGCAGGATGGCGTAGTTGTAGTCATCGTCGGCCGACGAGCCGTACAACTGGCCCGACAGACGGATGGAGTCCGGCAGCTGGCCGAGGCTGTCGTTGCTCAGCACCTGGTGGTGCAGGGCCTTCAGCCGGTCTTCCGACGTGGTGTTGAGGTATTTGGACACCGGCAGTTCCTTCATGGCCAGCACCTGTCCGTGGTTGTTCATGGCGTAGAGCACGCAGCCCCGTGCGTCGGCAGCGGCCGGAATGGTCACCTTGTACCGGCCCGGTTGGAGGTCGCTGAAGCTGACGGCCTGATTGAGGCCCACGGTTTCGGAACCGTCGCGGTGTTCGTAGAAGTCGGCCCAGTCAAGGGCGAACCACGTGTCCAGCAGTTCCTTCTTGTCCTTGCGGAATTCAATGCCGTTGGCCTTGAGTTTGTCGTTGATGATGGTGGCAGACACGACGCTGCCTACAATGGTCACCAGTATCAGGAAGGCCAGCGTAATGCGCTGCCACAGGCGCATGGGCGCCATGCGGCCCTTGAGGCTCAGGAAGAAGGCTATGCCGCAATAGAGGATGAGGCCAGAGCCTACGATGACGCAGCCGAAGAAGGTCCAGAACAGTGGTATGTAGGTGGCGGGAATGTAATAGTCGCCCCAAGTGAATACGCCGTTGGCTCCGAAGAGCTGGCCCGAGGTGGCCGCGCTGTGGCTGAAGAGGACGATGCCGGCCACGATGAGGCTGACAAACACGATGGCTATGGTGAGCAGGATGACGCCGCCGGTAATGAGGATGAAGATGTAGAGAATTTTCGAGAGGAAGCTCAGCAACTGGTTGATGCCGCTGTTCTTGCCCTGCCGGGGCGCTGAGGCGGTACTCTCCTTATTGCTGTTGACGATTTGCTCCCCCAGGCTTTCGGGCGTGACGTCCTTGCCGTCCATGCGCAGGAAGTCCTCGGGGGTTTGGGCCTGCGGAATCAGAATCCAGAGTATGGCGTACACAATGATGATGGTGGAGTAGCTGCAGAAGAAGAGCAGCACCATGAGCAGACGCATCCAGAGTGGATTTTTCAGCCCGAAGTAGCGCGTCAGGCCCGACAGTACGCCGCCCATCATCTTGTCGCGCGGGTCGCGGAACAGCTTGCGGCGGCTGATGGCCCTGGTGCCCGAGCGGGCCGCATCGTAGAGGTCGTCCCGCAGCCGTCCGAAGGCCTGGCGGGCCTGGCTGTCCGTGCTGTCGGTTTCGGAGCCGTCGCCGTCCTTGCCCGGGTCGGCAAAGTCCTCGGGCCGGCCAATGCGGCGGATGATGTCCTCCACGTGCTCAATGGTGATGGCCACTGTGCCGTTTTGGCGCAGGTCTTCAATCAGTTCGGCCACGCGGTGCTCAATGTCGTCGGCAATTTCGTCGCCGTCCTCGCGGCGCGAGAAGTATTGGCGCATGTTGTCCTCGTATTTCTTCAGCAGTTCGTAGGCATCCCTGTCCATGTGGTAGATGGTGCCGAAGAGGTTTACTTGTATGTTCTCTTTCATGGTCATGATGTGTGCTTGGTAAGTGTTTCTTTTAGTGAATCAGGTGATTTCAGGCGATAGGAGCGGCTCAGGCTTCCTGTCTGATGTCGTCAGCCTGCGGCGGCATGCTGATGTGCATGAAACTTTTCAGGTGGGTCACCGTTTGTGTAAGGTCGGACCATACCGTGTCGAGTTCCTTGAGGAAGGCTTCGCCCTCTTCGGTCAGGCCGTAGTATTTGCGGGGAGGGCCCTGTTGCGACTCGCGCCACTCGTAATGCAGCAGTCCGTCTTTTTTCAGACGGTTGAGCAGGGGGTAGAGCGTACCTTCCACCACAATCAGGTTGGCTTGCTTGAGACGTTTGATGATGTCGTTGGCGTAGGATGTTTCGCCTCGCAGCAGCAACATTACGCAGTACTCCAGCATGCCTTTTCGCATTTGAGATTTTGCATTGTCTACGTTCATGGTGCTTCTTTTTTAAAGGTTCGGCCGTCCTGTTCCGCCGGGCCGCACGGGCGATGTGAAGATTACCGCAGGCGCGTCGTCTTTCAGAACGGCAATGCAAATATAGGCAATAATTGATACTATGCAATACATACTACCTTATATTTTCTTTTCCGTTAACTCTTATTATAGCTTTCTTTTTTGAAACAACACGAAATTAAATGTTTTTAATATTAATCGGACATTTCTGGTCTGTCGGCTGCTTGGGTATGACGGACGGAAGAAGGGCGCGGGCTGTCGGCAGGCGGTAAGGACGCCGGCTGTTTGGCACACATTGAAAAAGTCGGCACCTTGCAGCTACAAAGTGCCGGCCTTTTCAAAGTGCCCAGCACCTTGTTTTTTCGAAGTCCCGAAGGCCTTTCCCGGTGGCCGTCCGGATGGCTTATAACGTATGGTAAATGTTCCGCAGGGCTTCGGGAGCATCCTGCGTATGGGTAAATATGTCGCGCGCGTGGGCTATGTCAAGATTTTGTATTAACTTTGCACGCAATACTTGAATGAAGAAAAGAAAGATGGAAAGAACTGATATTCTGCTGCTTGCCGTTAATGCCGCCCTGGCAGCCGGCAAACGCATTCTCGAAATATACAACCAGCCGCAGGAGTCGTGGCAGGTGGAGCAAAAAGCCGATCATTCACCTCTGACGCTGGCCGACCGTCAGGCCAACGACATTATCGTAAAGGCGCTGTCGCCTGTGGGCATTCCCGTGTTGAGTGAGGAAACCCGCCTGACCGACTATCAGGAGCGCAGCCGGTGGCAGCAGCTCTGGATTGTGGACCCGCTTGACGGTACCAAGGAGTTTATCAAACGCAATGGTGAGTTTACGGTCAACATTGCGCTGGTGGAGCAGGGCAGTCCGGTGTTTGGCGTGGTTTATGCGCCTGCACAGGGAAAGCTGTATGTAGGCCGCTGCGGGCAGGGCGCCTGGCGGCTTGAGGTGGATGCCGATACGGTTTTGCCCGACTGGTCGGCCGTGCTGGAAAACGGCCGTTCGCTGCCGCTTGAGCCGGCCGCTGTGTCCGGCACAAAGACACGCATCGTGGTGAGCCGCTCTCATCTGGACGAACATACCCTGCAGTTTATTGCCCGGCTTGAAGCCGAAGGCCGTCAGGTGGAAACCGTAGCCAGCGGCAGCTCGCTGAAAATATGTCTGCTGGCCGAAGGTTCGGCCGACCTGTATCCGCGCTTTGCGCCCACCAGCGAGTGGGACACGGCTGCCGGCGACGGCGTGTTGCGGGCCGTAGGCGGGGTGCTGCATGAGGTGGAGACCGGAGCTCCTTTACGTTATAATAAAGAGAATATCCTGAATCCGTTCTTTATGGGCGGTGCTGCGCAGGAATAGTTTTTTTTGTCGTTTTATTGAAAAACCGTCACATTCCATGCAGCCTGCAACGATATTTGTACTTCTGGTACTGGCCCTGCTGATATTCGGGCTTGTACGCGACCGTATGCGCCCCGGCATGATACTTTTTAGCGGAGCCGTGGCGTTTATGGCCGTGGGCATACTCCAGCCGCGCGAAATGCTGGAGGGCTTTTCCAACAAAGGCATGATTACGGTGGCCATGCTCTTTCTGGTGAGTGAGGGCGTCCGGCGTTCCGGACTGCTCGAGGATTTGCTGCGCCGTCTGTTGCCCGGCAAGCAGCGGGTGGGGGTGAGCAGTCTGCAGGCCCGTCTGTTGCCGTTTATTGCCGGCATTTCGGCATTCTTGAACAATACGCCGGTGGTGGTCATCTTCGCCCCCATGATTAAGCGCTGGGCCGAATCGGTCAGGATGGCGCCCACCAAGTTGCTTATTCCCCTTTCGTACGCCACCATTCTGGGCGGTATGTGTACACTTATCGGTACGTCGACCAACCTGGTGGTACACGGCATGGTCATTGACTCCGGGCATCGCGGTTTTACGATGTTTGAGCTGGGGCAGATAGGCCTGCCCGTAGCCATAGTCGGCATACTCTATCTGATACTGGCTTCCAAATATCTGCTGCCCGACCAGCGGCAGGACTCGGCCGACATGCTCGACGAGGAGAAGGCCAACGGAGCCTACCATCGGGTGGAAGTAGTGCTGGGTGCCCGTTTTCCGGCCATCAACCGGAGACTGGCCAACTTTGATTTCAAAACCAAATACGGCGCCACCATCGTTGAAATCAAGCGCGGCGGTAACAGCATTACGCGTAATCTGCATAACGAGCGCTTTCACGACGGCGATACGCTGGTGCTGCTGGCCGACGATACGTTTATGAAGAACTGGGGCGACTCATCCTTCTTCCTCATGGTTTCCAACGGCCGTGAGGCCGAACCTGCCTTGGGGCGCAAAAAGCGCTGGCTGGCCGTGGCCCTGATGCTGTTTATGATTCTGGGGGCACTGGTGGGCGAGCTGCCGGTTATGAAGGACGTGGTGCCGGGCATGAAGTTCGACATGTTCTTCTTTGTCAGCATCGTCACCGTCATTATGGCCCTGCTCAACATCTTCCCGGCCCGCAAGTACACCAAGTTCATTTCATGGGACATCCTCGTCACCATTGCCAGCGCCTTTGCCATCAGCCGCGCCATGCAGAAGTCGGGTGTGGCCGACGCCGTGGCCGAGTTTGCCATCAGCATGAGCCACAGTCACGGCCCTTATGTGTTGCTGGCCCTGCTGTTTGTGATTACCAACGTGTTTACGGAACTGATGACCAACAATGCCGCCGCTGCGCTGGCCTTTCCTATCGGTCTGGCCATTTCGCAGCAGCTCGGCGTGAGCCCCGAGCCGTTTTTCGTGGCCATCTGCGTGGCCGCCTCTTCCAGTTTCTGCACACCCATCGGCTATCAGACCAACCTGATTGTACAGGGTATCGGTAACTACAAGTTCCAGGACTTCATCAAGGTGGGTCTGCCGCTCAACCTCATCACCCTGACGCTGTCGGTGTGGCTGATTCCGCAGTTCTGGCCGTTTTAATTGACAAATACAAATCTTATATGAAAGCAGAAAACATATATCCCATATTTGACAAAATGCTCTCGCGCGCCGACAAGGAGCAACTCCTGGGGCAGCGCGGACTGATGGTGTGGCTGACGGGCCTGAGCGGTTCGGGCAAGAGCACCCTGGCCATCGCCCTGGAGCGCGAGTTGCAGCAGCGCGGCCGGCTGTGTCGTCTGCTCGACGGCGACAATATCCGCACCGGCATCAACAACAATCTGGGCTTCTCGGCTGACGATCGGCGTGAGAACATCCGCCGCATAGCCGAGGTGGGCAAACTTTTTGTAGATACCGGCATCGTAACGGTAGCTTCCTTTATCAGTCCGACCCGCGAGTTGCGGCGCATGGCCGCCGACATAATCGGTCCGGACGACTTTATGGAGGTGTACGTCAGCACTCCGCTGGAGGTGTGTGAGCAGCGCGACGTTAAAGGACTGTATGCGCGGGCACGCCGTGGCGAGATACGTAACTTTACCGGCATCGATGCACCTTTTGAAGCCCCCGAGAATCCCGACCTGAGCCTGGATACCGGAAAACTTCCGCTCAAGGAGTGCGTGGATTTGCTTCTCGACCGGGTACTGAAGCGTACGGCCCGTGAGGAATAAAAACCGAATAAAAAAACTTAATCCATATAAATATGGCAGAAAACTATAGCTTGAGCCACTTGAAAGAACTGGAAGCGGAGTCAATATATATCATCCGCGAGGTGGCTGCAGAATTTGAGAATCCCGTCATGCTGTACAGCATCGGCAAGGATTCTTCTGTAATGGTACGTCTGGCCGAAAAGGCCTTTGCACCCGGACGTCCGCCTTTCCCGTTGATGCACATCGACTCGAAATGGAAGTTTAAGGAGATGCTGCAGTTCCGCGACGAATATGCCGCCAAACATGGCTGGAAACTGATTGTGGAAAGCAACATGGAGGCTTTTAATGCCGGCGTGGGACCCTTTACGCACGGCAGTAAGGTGCATACCGATTTGATGAAGACCCAGGCCTTGTTGCACGGACTGGAAAAATACAAGTTCGACGCAGCTTTCGGCGGTGCCCGACGTGATGAGGAAAAGTCGCGTGCCAAGGAGCGCATCTTCTCCTTCCGCGACCAGTTCCAGCAGTGGGATCCCAAGAACCAGCGGCCGGAGTTGTGGGACATCTATAACGCCCGTATCCATAAGGGCGAAAGCATCCGTGTGTTCCCGCTGAGCAACTGGACCGAGCTTGACATCTGGCAGTATATCCGCCTGGAAAACATTCCCATCGTGCCGCTTTATTTTGCCAAGGAGCGCCCTGTGGTTAATCTGGACGGCCAGCTTATCATGCCCGACGACGACCGTTTGCCGGAGAAGTACCGCGACAAGATTGAGATGAAGATGATTCGTTTCCGCACGCTGGGATGCTGGCCGCTGACGGGAGCCGTGGAGAGTGAGGCCGACACCATTGAGAAAATTGTGGAGGAAATGATGACCACCACCAAGAGCGAACGTACCACCCGCGTTATCGACTTTGATCAGGACGCCAGTATGGAGCAGAAGAAGCGTGAGGGTTACTTCTAAATAACACGAATACACAAAGAGAACGCAAAATGGAAGATAAGATAAAGAACAATACGGCAGCTGCCGCCGACGGTCAGCAGAAATTGTCGATCAAGGAATTCCTCGATCAGGACGAACAGAAGGACCTGTTGCGCTTTCTGACGGCAGGTTCGGTGGACGACGGAAAGTCAACCCTGATTGGCCGACTGCTGTTTGACAGCAAAAAACTTTATGAAGACCAGCTGGCCGCCCTCGAGCGCGACAGCAAGCGCGTGGGCAACGCCGGCGATCATATTGACTACGCCCTGCTGTGTGACGGCCTGAAAGCCGAGCGCGAACAGGGCATCACCATTGACGTGGCCTACCGCTATTTCTCGACCAACAAGCGCAAGTTCATCATTGCCGACACGCCGGGACATGAGCAGTACACCCGCAACATGATTACCGGCGGATCTACCGCCAACCTGGCCATTATTCTGGTAGATGCCCGCACGGGTGTCATTACGCAGACCCGCCGCCACACCTTCCTGGTGTCGCTGCTGGGCATCAAGCACCTGGTGCTGGCCGTCAACAAGATGGACCTGGTAGACTTCAGCCAGGAAGTGTTTGACCGCATCGTGAGCGACTTCAAGGCTTTCATCGCTCCGTTCAACATTCCCGACGTGCAGTGTATTCCGCTTTCCGCACTCGAGGGTGACAACGTAGTGGAGCCTTCAGCCCGCACACCGTGGTACGAAGGCCCCTGTCTGCTGCATTATCTGGAAAACGTACACATCGGCAACGACCATAACCTGCAGAACTTCCGCTTCCCCGTGCAGTACGTGCTGCGTCCCAACCTCGACTTCCGCGGATTCTGCGGTAAGGTGGCTTCGGGCATCGTGCGCAAGGGCGACGAAATCATGGCCCTGCCTTCAGGCAAGAAGTCGCGCATCAAGCGCATCAGCACCGCCGACGGCGACCTGGACTACGCCTTCCCGCCGCAGAGCGTCACCCTGCTGCTTGAGGACGAAATCGACATTTCGCGTGGCGAAATGATTGTGCATCCCAACGACGTGCCTTGCGTGGGCCGTCACTTCGAGGCCATGCTGGTGTGGATGGACGAGGAAGCCATGAACCCCGAAAAGTCGTTCTACATCAAGCAGACCACGCACTCCAGCCGCTGCCGCATTGACCATATCAAGTATAAGGTTGACGTCAACACGCTGGAGCATTCCGAGGTGAAGGCGCTTGCGCTTAACGAAATCGGGCATGTCGTGGTGACTACGGCTCAGGAGTTCTTCTTCGATGCTTACAGCCAGAACAAACCCACCGGCTCGTTTGTCCTGATTGACCCCATTACCAACAATACGTCGGCCGTGGGTATGATTCTCGGTCCGGTTGAGGAGCGCGACTTGCACCTGCAGGAAAGCCTGCCTACGCTCGACCTTCCGGCGCTGGGCATCGGTCAGGAGCATTATGAGGCTATCGACAAGGCCGTGGCCGCCCTGCAGCGTCAGGGAGTTGAAATCAAGGTGAAAAAGGCCTGATGCTTCATTCGCCTCATCCGGTTTCGGAAAACCGGATGAGATTGTGGGGGAACCGGGCGGAACAGGTTGGCGCATGTCACGGCGCAGCATGTTCCGCCCGGTTCCCTTTTTTTGCCGGAAGCATCTGCGGAGCTTTTCGTGGCGGGAGGAAAAAACAGCAAGGCACGGAAAAAAACTTATCCGGCTTCTGTTTTGTTTCAGGCGGCACCCTGTTGGCCCGATTCTCCCCGCCGGTTGCTGTTCCGCAGGGCGGCAAGAAGGGTCCGGCCGTAAGCAGGAGGACAAACGCCGGGCCTGCAGTGGTCGGGTTTACAAAAAAAGTCGTATATTTGCCCCGATTTTTAATGATTAAACAATAGCACATGGGACTTTTGGAATTTAATAAACTCCCCATCAACACCTTGGTTGGAGCCGACTGGAAAACGTTTCATCAAATTACCGACGGACGTCAGATTGACGCGTCATACCGCGGAAAATACCGGCTCACCAAAATGGTGTGCCGCCTGCTCTCCACGCTGGCTCCGATTCAGGAACGCCGCTATCAGAAGCAGCTGGCCGACAAGCCGCTGGAGCACGACCCCGTATTCATCCTGGGCCACTGGCGCAGCGGTACGACCTTCGTACACAACGTCTTTTCGTGCGACAAGCACTTTGGCTACAACACCACCTACCAGACGGTGTTCCCGCATCTGATGATGTTCGGCCAGCCGTTTTTCAAGAAGAACATGAGCTGGCTCATGCCCGACAAACGTCCGACCGACAACATGGAACTGGCCGTCGACCTGCCGCAGGAAGAGGAGTTTGCGCTGGCCAATATGATGCCCTACACCTATTATAACTTCTGGTTCCTGCCCAAATACATGCAGGAGTATTGCGACAAGTACATGCTGTTTGAGGGCATCAGTCCCGAAGAGCTGCGCACGTTTGAGGAGGTGTTTACCAAGCTCATCAAGATTTCGCTCTGGAACACCGGCGGCACGCAGTTCCTCAGCAAGAACCCGCCCCACACCGGACGCGTGAAGGAGCTGGTCAAGATGTTCCCCAACGCCAAGTTCATCTATCTGATGCGCAACCCCTACACCGTGTTCGAGAGCACCCGCAGTTTCTTCACCAACACCATACAGCCGCTGAAGCTGGAGGACATTACGCCCGAGCAGCTCGAGCAGAACATCCTCTCGGTCTATGCCAAGCTCTACCACAAGTACCAGCAGGACAAGGCCTGTGTGCCTGAGGGCAATCTGGTGGAAGTGAAGTTTGAAGACTTCGAGGCCGACGCGCTGGGCATGACGGAGGAAATCTACCGCCAGCTGTCGTTGCCCGGATGGGAGGAATCAAAGGATGCCATTGCCGCTTATGTGGGCAGCAAGAAGGGATACAAGAAGAACAAGTACAAATATGACCCGCGCACGGTCGACCTGGTGGAGAAGAACTGGCATTTTGCCATTGACGACTGGGGTTACGAGCGCGCCAAATAAAATTTTTTTCGTTTATCTTACGGACACTTGCTTTCCTGTCGCCACAAAAGGCCGGAGGAAGGCAAGTGCCCGTTTTTTATGTCAGGGAGAACAGAAAAATGAGAATCACGATTATCGGAGGCGGCAACATGGGCGGCGCCATCGCCCTGGGCTTGTCGCAGTCGGCCGCATGGGCCGGCGCTGAAATTACGTTGGTCAACCGCCGCGAGGCCCGCAGCCGCGAGTGGCAGGAGCGTCAGCCCTCGCTCCGCGTGTCCACGCTCGACTATGGCTCGGTGCGTGAGGCCGACGTGGTTGTGGTGGCCGTAAAGCCGTGGGATGTCGAGGCCCTGCTCACGGAGCATGTGGCCCCGCTGGCTGTCAGGGACGGACAGGTGCTGGTGTCGGTGGCTGCCGGAGTATCGGCGGATGAGCTCTCCGCCTGGAGCGGTGGGCGCATGACGCCTTTTGTAGCCATCCCGAATACGCCCGTCGAGGTAGGGCAGAGCATGACCTACGTGGTGGCTTCGCCTGAGGCCACCGAGGCACAGCGCCGGCTGGTGGAGCAGCTTTTCGGTGCGCTGGGGCGCGTGTCCTTTGTTGCCGAACGTCAGTTGCCGGCCGCCATGGCCCTGTGTTCGTGTGGCGTGGCCTACGCGCTGCGTTACGTCAGGGCCGCCATGTCGGGAGGCGTGGAGCTGGGCCTGACGCCGGCCCAGGCCCGCGAGGGCGTATTGCAGACGCTGCGGGGCGTGGTGGACCTGCTGGAGGTTCACGGCACGCATCCCGAAGAGGAGATTGACAAGGTTACTACGGCCGGCGGTCTCACCATACGCGGCCTCAACGAAATGGAGCACGCCGGCTTTACCTCGGCCGTTATCCGCGGTCTCAAGGCCAGCCGTTAGCAACTGATGAGCAAGTATTGTCCGGGCTTTCCGATACGGGCCGGGACTTTTGGGGAACAGGGTCGGACTTTGTAGCGGCAAGGTCCGGCCTGTTTTTTTGCAAAGTGCGGCCCTGTAAAAAAATGGCGTTGGGCTTGGCTTTTCAGCAGGCAAGCATTAACTTTGCAACCAGTACTCAAAGGGGGTGCCTGCTGACGGGCTGAGATGATACCCATTGCACCAGTACGGGTAATGCCGACGCTGGAATCGTTTGAAGACTTTGTAGGGCTTTTTTCCGGGCCCGGCTCCGACCCCTTCGGGCGGGCCGCCGGTAACCCAATAGCCATTGTTTCAATTTTCCCACCTCCTTTTGTGATACGGGTGAGACGGCCTCGGGCCGACGCACTTTCATAAACATATATTGGTCAATACGGACAAAAGGAGCATGACACAGTATCTGGTTGTTTTAAGCATTGCCGGGTCCGACCCCTCGGGCGGTGCCGGTATTCAGGCCGACCTCAAGACGCTTTCGGCCCTGGGCGTGTATGCCGCCTCCGTCATTACGGCCCTCACCGTGCAGAACACCTGCGGCGTGAGCCGGGTGGTGTGCGTGGAGCCCGAGGTGGTGGAGGCGCAGATACGTGCCGTCGTTTCCGACCTCCGGCCCAACGTCATCAAGGTGGGCATGGTGGGCAGTCAGGCCGTGCTCGAAGCCATTGTGCGCACGCTCCGCGACGTGGCCTGCGGCGTGCCGCTCATCGTCGACCCCATCCTCAAGTCGAGCAGCGGGGCCGACCTCATGGAGCCCGCGGCACAAGCGTATTTTTGCCGCTACTTCCTGCCGCTCGTCACGCTGCTCACGCCCAACCTGCCCGAAACCGCCGCCCTGACGGGCCTGCCCGTCGAATCGGCGGCCGACGTGCGCCGTGCGGCGGTCCGCCTGCTCGACATGGGCCCCGAGGCCGTACTCATCAAGGGCGGCCATGCCTGCGGTCCTCAAAAGCAGGACGTGCTCTTCTGGCACGCCGCCGACGGCAGCCTGCAGCACGCCGCGTTTGAGGCGCCTGCCGTCGCTACGCGCAACACCCACGGCACGGGCTGCACCCTCTCGTCGGCCATTGCGGCCTACCGGGCGCGCGGCCTGTCCTGGCCCGAAGCCGTGGCCGGGGCCAAACAATACATCACTCAGGCTCTGCAGGCCGGCGCCGACGTCGCCATCGGTCAGGGCACGGGACCGCTCAATCACTTCTTCAGTCCGCAACCCTTAATCAAGCAAAACGTATGACACCGATTCAGTTTATTACGCATTATACCGAGCGCTACTCCTATCTCGACTCGGCCCGCATGGCCCTGGAGGGCGGATGCCGGTGGATTCAGCTGCGCATGAAAAACGTGGACGACGCCGTGGTGGAACACACTGCGCGCGAGCTGCTGCCCATGTGCCGGCGTGCCGGAGCCGTGCTCATTCTGGACGACCGCGTGGAGCTGGCCCTGCGTCTGGGAGCCGACGGCGTACATCTGGGGCATAATGACATGCCCCTCGACCGCGCCCGTGCCATGAGCCGCGCCGGCTTCATCATTGGCGGTACGGCCAACACGTTTGACGACATCCGCCGCCTGGCGGAGCAGGGGGCCGACTACATCGGTTGCGGCCCTTACCGCTTTACTACCACCAAGCAGAAGCTCTCGCCCGTACTGGGGCTGGAGGGCTACGGCCGCCTGCTGCAGCAGATGCGGGAGGCGCAAATCCACGTGCCTCTGGTGGCCATTGGCGGCATCACGGAGGCCGACATTCCGGCCCTGCTGCAAACTGGTGTGCAGGGCATTGCCCTGAGCGGAAGCATCCTGCGGGATGACAACCCGGCCGAAGCCATGCACCGCGTGTGCCGGTTGTGTGAGGGCGGCGCTGACTCGTAACTTCATGAAATACTATTCATATCTCAGACTATGGACAATCATATTAAAGTAACCTATCCGGATTCAGAGAAAGTATATCTGAACGGAACCTTATATCCCGACCTGCGTGTGGGCATGCGGCGGGTAAACCTTACGCCCACGGTGAGCATTGACGCCGAGGGCCGACGCGTGGAGCGCCCCAATGCGCCGGTTTATGTGTACGACACCAGTGGTCCGTACAGCGACAGGAACATTGACATCGACCTGAAAAAAGGTCTGCCCCGCCTGCGTGAGCCGTGGATTCTGAAGCGCGGTGGCGTGGAGCGCCTGCCCGAAATTTCGTCGGAGTACGGCCGCCAGCGCCGCGACGACCACTCGCTCGACGCCTTGCGCTTTGAGCACATCGCCCTGCCGCTGCGCGCCAAGAAGGGCAGTCAGATTACGCAGCTCTACTACGCCCGTCAGGGTGTGATTACGCCGGAAATGGAGTACGTGGCCATCCGCGAAAACATGAACTGCGCCGAGCTGGGCATCGAGACCCACATCACGCCCGAGTTTGTGCGCGACGAAATTGCCGCCGGCCGCGCCGTGCTGCCGGCCAACATCAACCACCCCGAAGCCGAGCCGATGATTATCGGCCGCAACTTCCTGGTGAAAATCAACACCAACATTGGTAACTCCGCCACGACCTCCGGCATCGAGGAGGAGGTGGAAAAGGCCGTGTGGAGCTGCAAGTGGGGCGGTGATACGCTGATGGACCTTTCCACGGGTGCCAACATTCACGAGACGCGTGAGTGGATTGTGCGCAACTGTCCGGTACCCGTCGGCACGGTGCCTATGTATCAGGCCATGGAGAAGGTGCACGGCAAGGCTGAGGACCTGACGTGGGAACTGTTCCGCGACACGCTCATTGAGCAGTGCGAGCAGGGCGTGGACTACTTTACCATCCACTGTGGCATCCGCCTGAAAAACGTGCATCTGGCCGCCGACCGCCTGACCGGCATGGTAAGCCGTGGCGGCAGCATCATTTCCAAGTGGTGCCAGGTTCACCAGAAGGAGAGCTTCCTCTACGAGCATTTCGACGACATCTGCGACATCTTGGCGCAGTATGACGTGGCCGTATCGCTGGGCGACGGCCTGCGCCCCGGCTGTATCCACGACGCCAACGACCGCGCCCAGTTTGCCGAGCTCGACACGATGGGCGAGCTGGTGGAGCGCGCCTGGGCCAAGAATGTGCAGGCCTTTATTGAAGGCCCCGGTCACGTGCCCATGAACAAAATTCCTGAAAACATGGAGCGTCAACTCAAGAACTGCCACGAGGCCCCGTTCTACACGCTGGGCCCGCTGGTGACGGACATTGCGCCGGGCTACGACCACATTACCAGTGCCATCGGTGCCGCACAAATCGGGTGGTACGGCACGGCCATGCTGTGCTACGTAACGCCCAAGGAGCATCTGGCTCTGCCCGACCGCGACGATGTGCGCGTGGGGGTGGTTACTTACAAGATTGCCGCTCATGCCGCCGACCTGGCCAAGGGACATCCCGGAGCCGCCGTGCGCGACAATGCCCTGAGCAAGGCGCGCTACGAGTTCCGCTGGAAGGACCAGTTCAATCTGAGCCTCGACCCCGAACGGGCCTTGGAATATTACAAGACAGCCAACCACGTGGGAGGAAAATACTGCACCATGTGTGGTCCTAACTTCTGTGCCATGCGCATCAGCCAGACGCTGGAGGATACTAACTGCACGGAAGTTAAGGAATAAAGCCAGAAAAATTGTACAACATAAACTTTATATCGAAGAGAAATGATTGAAAAGAAAGTATCGCAGGGTATTATCCGTACCTACTTTGAGAAATTGGAGAATAATCTCGACCTTGATGTGGCCATCGTTGGTGGCGGCCCGTCGGGAATCGTGGCTGCCTACTATCTGGCCAAGGCCGGCCTGAAGGTAGCGCAGTTTGACCGCAAACTCTCGCCCGGCGGCGGCATGTGGGGCGGTGCCATGATGTTTAACCAGATTGTGGTGCAGAAAGAGGCCATCGACATCGTCAAGGACTTTGACATCAACTTCCAGCCGTACGAGGACGATCTCTTTGTCATGGATTCCGTAGAGAGTACGTCGGCCCTGCTGTATCATGCCGTGCATGCCGGTGCCACCATCTTCAACTGCTACTCGGTGGAGGACGTAGTGTTCAAGAACAACGAGGTGAGCGGCGTGGTGGTCAACTGGACTCCGGTGCTCCGCGAGGGCATGCACGTGGACCCCATCAACATCATGGCGCGCTGCGTCATTGACGGTACCGGACACGACAGCGAAATGTGTAAGACGGTGGCCCGCAAGAACGGTATCCGCCTGGCTACGGAAACCGGTGACGTCATTGGTGAGCGCTCGCTCGACGTAGTAGCCGGTGAGAACGAGGTAGTCAATGGCACCAAGGAGATTTATCCCGGACTTTACGTTTGCGGTATGGCCGCTTCGGCCGTGAGCGGTACGCCCCGCATGGGACCTATTTTCGGCGGTATGCTGATGTCGGGTAAAAAAGTGGCTGAGCTGATTATCGAGAAGCTCAAGAAATAAGTTTATCCGAGTATTCCTACATTCCGGATGAAATGGATTGTGATTACCTCTCCTGTATGTTTTGCAGGAGAGGCTTTGTTTTTACGCGATTTGGCGGAGGCCGGAGTGGATGCCATTCATCTGCGCAAACCCGAGTCCGACCGCGTGGCTTTTGAAAGCCTGCTGGAGCAGTTGGAGCCGGCTGTGCGCCGGTTGATGGTGACGCATGATTATTTTGAGTTGGCTGCATCCTACGGTCTGCGCGGCGTACACCTGAACCGCCGCCACCCCGAGCCGCCGGCAGGCTGGACGGGGCAACTGAGCTGCTCGTGCCATTCGTTTGAGGAGGTGGCGCAGCGCAAGGGCAGTATGGACTACGTGTTTTTGAGTCCCGTCTTCAACAGCATCTCCAAGCAGGGCTACGAGGCTGCCTTTACGGACGAGCAACTGGACGCTGCCGCACGGAAAGGGCTGCTTGACCACCGGGTAATGGCCCTGGGCGGCATTACGCCAGAGTGTGCGCCGCAACTGCGCCGATGGCATTTTGGCGGCGGCGCCATGCTGGGGTGCATTCAGCGCCTGGCTCCACTGCCGCCCCAGGAGCGTCTGGCGGCGTTGAGGCGGATACGCGAAATGTGGTGACAGAAGCCTGCGGAAATGGTAGTCCAAACTGCCTTCCGCAGGCTTTTTTCATCATATATTAGGATTGCGCAAAATGGAATAACTCCGTAATTTTGCATCACCAAACGATTCAGCACATTCGTATTCATGCAATATAACAAGTCTCTTATCCTGATGCTGGCCGCAGTGGCCGCTTCTGTCCGGGCTAACGACGTGACGCCGCTGCCTGCCGACACTTCGCGTGTAATTGATATTGAGGAAACTGTAGTAGTGGCTTCGCCCAAGGAAACGCAGACCCTGCGGCGTCAGGCCGTGTCGGTCAGTATTTTGGGCGAGCAGCGCCTGGCCGATTTTGATGTCCGTTCCGTGCGCGGGCTGTCGGGGGTGGTGCCCAATTTCTATTCACCCGACTACGGTTCGCGCCTTTCGTCGGCCATTTATGTGCGCGGCATCGGTTCGCGCATCAACTCGCCCGCTGTGGGACTGTATGTGGACAATATTCCGTATGTCGACAAAACGGCCTATGACTTCCGTTTTCAGAATGTCGACCGTATTGACGTGTTGCGCGGGCCGCAGGGCACGATTTACGGCCGCAACTCCATGGCCGGCCTGATGCGTGTGTTCACCAAGGACCCGCTCACCTACAAGGGTACTGAAGTCAATCTGGGGGCCAGCGGCCGCAACAACGGGCTGAAAGCCGACTTTACCACCTTTTTGCACCCGGCGCAGAATCTGGGCCTTTCGGTGGGTGGATTTTATGATTACAGTGAGGGATATTTCAAGTCTTCCGACAAGCAGGATGTGGATTATCTGCATACGGCCGGAGGCAACGTAAGGGCGGTGTGGAAACCTGCTGACGCCTTGCGCCTGGGGCTTTCGGTTAACTATGAATACGTGGACCAGGGGGCCAATCCTTATTTCTATGAAGGCCCGGCCGAGGCGGGAGCCGTTGATGAATATCCCGACGAGCGCGGCAGCATCAGCTACACCTACCGCCCGTATTACCGCCGCAATCTGTGGAACAACGGCCTCTCGGTAGAGTGGACGGCACCGTCGTTTGTCTTGTCGTCCAACACGTCGTTCCAGTATCTTGACGACCGTCTTTCCATTGACCAGGACTTCCTGAAGGCCGACATTTTCCGCCTGATTCAGCAGCAGGCGCAGCGTAACCTGACGGAAGAGTTTACCCTGCGCTCCCACCGCGGACGCCGCTGGCTCTGGACGTCGGGCGCTTTCGTATCCTATCAGCATCTGAACACTTCGTGCCCCGTGCGTTTCGGAGCCGACGGCATGGACTATCTCAACGGCCAGATTTCAGGCGGCATGAGTCAGTCGGGCATGCCCATGAGTCTGGAGCTGAGCGACGGGCAGCTGATGTTTACCTCACAGTTCCGCACCCCTTCGGTCAACGCGGCCCTGTTCCATCAGTCCACCTTCCGCCATCTGGGCGTGGAGGGCCTGTCGGCTACGGTGGGTCTGCGGCTGGACTACGACCACCAGCAGCTGACGCTCGACGCTGCCACGTCGGACGCGGTGCCCTACAATTTCCGGATGCCGGCCTTTCAGGTTGATGCTTCCGAGAGCGTGTCGCCGCAGGTCAAGGGCAGCCTGAGCGACCACTACTGGCAGCTGCTGCCCAAGTTTGCCCTGCAGTATGACCTGCCCGAGGCTTTGGGCAACGTGTACGCCAGCGTGAGCAAGGGCTACCGCTCGGGTGGCTACAACATTCAGCAATATTCCGACCTGGCACAGGCGGCTCTGACGCGCGACTTGATGAGCAGCGTGGCCGACCTGAGCGAGGCAACCATATCGGCCATTCCCGGTATGCCGCAGGCCGTCAAGGACAAGGCCATTGCAGCCATGCGCGAGGCCATCAGTCAGTATATGCCGGCCGAACCGCAGGCCGCCGACTTGCGCTTCAAGCCCGAAAAGTCGTGGAACTATGAGGTGGGAGCCCATCTGAACCTGGCCGACCATGCCTTGCGGCTGGATGCCGCGGCTTTCTGCACGCTGACCAAGGACCAGCAGATTGCGCGTTTCTCGCCCTCCGGTCTGGGACGTATGACCGTAAATGCCGGAGAGTCACGCAGCTGTGGAGCCGAGCTGGGACTGACCTGGGCGGCTCTCGACAACCGCCTGATGATGATGGCCAACTACGGTTTTACGCACGCCACCTTTACCTCCTATGATGCCGGCGAGCAGGTGGTGACTGACGAAAACGGAGAGTCGCAGCGCGTTCATGTAGACTATACCGGCAACCGTGTGCCTTTTGCACCGGCCCATACACTGGGAGCGTCGGCCGACTTTACGCAGCCCCTGAACCGTGGCCTCTGGCGCAGCGTGACGGTAGGGCTCAACGTGAGCGGATGCGGCGATATTTACTGGAACGAGCAGAACTCCATGCGCCAGAAGTTCTATGCCCTGATGGGAGCCCATGTGGGCGGACAGCTGGGCAGTTGGCTCCATTTCGACTTTTGGGCCAAAAACATCACCAATACACACTACGACCTGTTCCGCTTTGATTCCATGGACCGCCGCTTCTCGCAGCGCGGCCTGCCGGCTCAGGCCGGATTCGACCTGAAATTCCAGTTCTGATGTGTCTGGAGTCCGGTCGGATCGTACCGGCGTGAGGCAGCCGCAGGGCCGGATGTCGTAACCCCATACGTTTTTAGTTTTTTATAATCAGGTAAAAAGAGCGAAGCACGTGCAGCCTTTTCTTTCCGAAATCAGGACAGAAGGTTGTGCGTGCTTTTGGTTGGTGGGTAGGGCAGGTGGCGCAACAAGGTCGGAGGAAAAATTTTTCAGGTCGGAGGAAAAATAAAACAGGCGGGACGTCAATTCTCTTTCGTGCCGGCTTTTGGCTCCGGTCCGGCATGGGGAGTTGTCTGACTTTCGGTATGTATGGTAAAAATGTCGCTGTTTTCTTCTTTTAATAAGATAAATGTCGCTTATTTATCTGTAAAATAATCTTTTTGTCTGAAATTTTGTGATTTTACTGAATTTTTGTCTTGAATTGTTTGGGTAAAAATGGAAGAATGTTTATTTTTGCAGCAATTTAGATGTAAAAATGTAAGTAAAACATAAATAAAACTGACAATATGTGTGGAATAGTTGGTGTTTTTAATGTTCCTGAATCGCAAATATCCGAAGTGCGTGAACAGGTGTTGGTCATGAGCAAACGTATCCGTCACCGGGGGCCCGACTGGAGCGGCATATATACCGGCAAACGGGCCGTAATGGCGCATGAACGTCTGGCCATAGTCGATCCGGAGAGCGGCGGCCAGCCCCTTTACAGTGCCGACGGCACGGTGGTGCTGACCGTGAACGGCGAAATCTACAACCATCGCGAACTGCGCCAGAAGCTGGCCGGTAAGTACCGGTTTTCCACCGGTTCCGACTGCGAAGTGATTCTGGCCCTGTATCAGGAAAAGGGCATGGATTTTCTGGAGGATTTGAGCGGCATTTTTGCCTTTGCCCTCTACGACAGCCGGAGCGACCGTTTCCTCATTGCCCGCGACCCCATCGGTGTGATTCCCCTTTACATCGGCTATGGCGACGAGGGGCAGGTGTACGTGGCCAGTGAGCTCAAGGCCCTCGAGGGGTTCTGCCCGCGTTATGAGCCCTTTCTGCCCGGTCATTGTTACGACAGTGCCGAGGGGCGTGTGCGCCGCTGGTACCGACGCCGCTGGACCGACTATGAGGCCGTCAGCCGGAGTACGGAACCGGAGTCGGCCCTGCGGCCGGCGCTGTGTCAGGCTGTGGAGCGGCAGCTCATGAGCGATGTGCCCTACGGTGTGTTGCTTTCGGGCGGACTCGACAGTTCCGTTATCTCGGCCATCGCCGCCCGTTATGCCGAACATCGCATTGAGAGCGGCGGCAGTCAGCGCGCCTGGTGGCCGCGCCTGCATTCGTTTGCCGTAGGACTGGAGGGAGCCCCCGACCTGGCCAAGGCCCGTGAGGTAGCGGAGCATATCGGTACCGTACACCACGAAATTCACTATACCCTGCAGGAGGGGCTCGACGCCCTGCGCGACGTGATTTACTATATTGAGACCTACGACGTGACCACCGTGCGCGCCTCCGTGCCGATGTACCTGCTGGCCCGCGTTATCAAGTCGATGGGCATCAAGATGGTGCTTTCGGGCGAGGGTGCCGACGAGATTTTCGGCGGCTATCTCTACTTCCACAAGGCGCCTACGGCTCAGGCTTTTCATGAGGAGACGGTGCGCAAGCTTTCCAAACTGTATCTGTACGACTGCCTGCGGGCCAACAAGAGTCTGTCAGCCTGGGGAGTGGAAGGCCGTGTGCCTTTTCTCGACAAGGAGTTTCTGGACGTAGCCATGAATCTGAGGCCGGATGTGAAAATGTGCCCCGGCAGGAAACTTGAGAAGCAGGTGCTGCGTCAGGCCTTTGCCGACTATTTGCCGCAGGACATCGTGTGGCGTCAGAAGGAGCAGTTTTCCGACGGCGTGGGCTATTCCTGGATTGATACCCTCAAGGCCTATACCGCCAGCCAGGTGAGTGACGAGCAGATGGCGCATGCCGCCGAGCGTTTCCCCATTAATCCGCCGATGAACAAAGAGGAGTATTACTACCGCTCCATATTTGCCGGCCATTTCCCTTCGGAGAGTGCCGCACGCAGCGTACCGAGCGTGCCGAGCGTGGCCTGCAGCACCGCCGAGGCCCTGGCCTGGGACGAGGCCTTCAGCAAAATCAACGACCCCAGCGGACGTGCCGTGAAGGATGTGCATGAAAACGCCTTGTAGGTGCCGGTACGGAAAAAAGCGGTCCGCAATCGGATGTTTCCGGTTGCGGACCGCTTATGTCTGGCCGACTGGGTGTCGGGATTATTGTGCTTGTGTGCTGCGGCGGCTCAGGGTGATGAGCACTTTGCCGTCTTCGTCGGTAAGCATGAGCTTGCTGCCTTTCATGCGGAGCTTTCTTACCTTGTCGAACATACCGGAAATGTGGCGCTCGAGCTGGTCGTTGGGGCAGTAGCGGCGGGTCATGGCTACCGGACTGAACGAGAGGCGGCCCTGGCTGAGGCTGTCGGTCTTGATGCTTCCCATGACGTTGTTGCATCCGGTGGAGCCGTACAGGCGTTTCTCAGCTGTGTTGAAGCCCAGGAAGGGGGCGTCCATGGTTTCTTCGTCGGCAGCGTTGAAGCCGTCGGCACTGACGATGTTCCACTCGCCGTTGATGTTTGATTCCGTGAATTCTTTGGTTTGTGCGCAGGATGTCAGCAACATAGGCAGTGCACACAACGCCAATACGTAGCATGTGATTCTTTTCATCTTCGTAAAGTGTTTGTTTTTATACGGCTGCAAAGTTAGTGTAACTGTTTTGAAAGTCCAAGCCCGTGCCTCGTTTTTTAAACATAAACGCGTACAAATGGCTTTTTGGGCGTTGCGTGGGGCTTGGCTTGAGGGTTACGGGCCTGAAAATCCGTGGAGTATCTGTCTGATTTTGTACGGAATACTTGGCCATGTCAAAAAAAAGTTGTTCCTTTGCACCGCTTTCCATATAACCGCTGCCGGGATGAGAGTTCCCCGACACGTTGTATGGGTTAACCATTAATATTCAATTTAAAAATGGCAGATTTAATTAAAATTGCTGAGCAGGCTTTTGCTACTGAAAAGCAGTATCCCAAATTCAAGTCTGGTGATACCATCACGGTAGCTTACAAAATCGTCGAGGGTAACAAAGAGCGTATCCAGTTGTATCGCGGCGTGGTTATCAAAATTGTAGGTCACGGCGACAAGAAGCGTTTTACGGTTCGTAAAATGTCTGGTACGGTTGGTGTTGAGCGTATTTTCCCGATTGATTCACCGGCTATCGAGAGCATCGAGGTGAACAAGATTGGTAAGGTACGTCGTGCTAAATTGTACTACCTGCGTAACCTCACCGGTAAGAAGGCACGTATCAAGGAAAAACGTGTCAACTCCGCTACCATCGAGACACAGGCTTAATTCGACGACCAGCATAAAAAAGTCCGGTTGCTTAGGAGGTAACTCCGTCAGCAATCGGGCTTTTTTATATGCCTGAAAAAAAGTCCCGTACGCAGCTTGAGGCCGCGGCATCCCCCGTGTGCCGTGTTGCGTGTGGACGGCATGTTTTTCAGGTGGGAGGAAAGATTTTTCAGGTCGGAGGTATTTCTTTTCAGGCGGCTTGCCGTTTTTTTTACAGGCCACCTTTTTCCGCTCAGGTCGGTGGTTGCCGGGGCGGCAGGCCGGCGCGTGGAGGCGTGGGGCGCGTGGGTGTGTGGGTTGCCGGGCGGGCATGCTGTTCCGTATCGTATGAAAACCCTGCCGGAATACTGACAAGTGCGCCGAAAAAGGATGATTTTTCGGCTGAAAATGCTATCTTTGCGGAAAACAACGAATTGGCAGGCACCGCTCCCAGGGTTGGGATACGGCTGCCCCGAACACAAAAATGCTATATTTTTCGGTATGAAACCCATATTTATAGCCGGCCCCTGCGTGATTGAGAGTGCGGAGTTATTGCAGACTGTGGCCGGAGAACTGGTGCGCATACGCCAGACGTTAGGCGATGTTGAACTGATTTTCAAGGCTTCGTTCGACAAGGCCAACCGTACTTCACTCAAGTCATTCCGGGGCCCGGGCCTGGAGCGCGGGCTGCAAATGCTCTCCGACATTCGGGAGCAGTATCACCTGCCCATTACGACCGACGTGCACGAGTCCTATCAGGCCGAGGCTGCCGGTGAGGTGGTCGATGTGTTGCAGATTCCGGCCTTCCTTTGCCGGCAGACCGATTTGCTCGTGGCGGCCTCACGCAGCGGGCGTACGGTCAATGTGAAGAAGGCACAGTTCCTTTCGGGCGAGGACATGCAGTATGCCGTCGAGAAGTGTCGTGAGGCCGGAGCCGGCGAAGTCTGGCTCAGCGAGCGCGGCAACAGTTTTGGCTACAACAATCTGGTAGTCGACTTCCGTAACATTCCCGTTATGAAGCAGTGGGCCGACCGTGTCATCATGGACTGTACGCACAGCGTGCAGCGCCCCGGTGGCGGAGGCGGCAAAACCTCCGGCGACCGCCGCTACGTGCCGGCCATGGCTTTGGCCGCCAAGGCCTTTGGCGCGCAGGGATATTTCTTTGAGGTGCATCCCGACCCCGAAAAGGCCTTGAGCGATGGCCCCAACATGCTTTATCTGAAAGATTTGGAAAACGTCATAAAATCGCTGTTATGAAAAGTTGGTTAGAGGTGGGCCGCCAGTGTATCAAGGATGAGGCTGAGGCCGTGTTGGGACTGATTCCGCAGTTGGACGAGAGCTTTGACAAAGCCGTCGACATTGTGCTTAACAGTAAGGGTAAACTCATTGTGACCGGTGTGGGAAAGAGTGGGCATATCGGGGCAAAAATTGCCGCCACGCTTTCGTCAACGGGTACTTCCAGTTTTTTTATGAACGCCCTCGACGCCTATCATGGCGATTTGGGCATGATTGCCACCGACGATGTGGTGCTGGCCATTTCCTATTCGGGACATACTGACGAACTCTTGCGCATCCTGCCCGGTATCCTTTCGCGCGGTGTGCCCGTCATCGGTATGAGCGGTAATCCCGATTCGCTCCTGGCGCGCTATTCGGTGGTACATCTGAACGCCTCCGTGGCGCGTGAAGCCTGTCCGCTGGGGTTGGCCCCTACGTCGTCAACCACGGCAGCCCTGGCTCTGGGCGATGCGCTGGCCTGCGCCCTGATGGAGGCCAAGCAGTTCAAGGCTTCAGACTTTGCCCGCTTTCATCCGGGCGGCAGTCTGGGACGCCGGTTGCTGACCAAGGCGTCCGACGTAATGCGGGCCGACGACCTGCCCGTGGTGTCTCCCTCCCTGCAAATGGGTGAGGCACTCATACGCATGAGCAGCGGACGTCTGGGTCTGTGTGTGGCTGTTGAGGACAACCGCATCGTAGGTATCATTACCGACGGCGACATCCGCCGCGCCATGGAAAGCCGGAAAGACCAGTTCTTCAAACTTACGGTGGGCGAAATCATGACCCGTACTCCCAAATGCGTACAGCCGGACACCAAAGTGACCGAAATTGAGAATATCATGCAGACCTGCAAGATTCATTCCGTACTTGTTACCGACGAAAGTCAGGCGCTGTTGGGCATAGTCGACTCTTTCAGCACCATGTTGTAGCAAAGGGCCGGGCCTGGAGCGTCTTGTTGTCTGCAAATACTGATAAATTAAAAAGAATGATTCGTAAAGTATTGAAAATAAGCCTGCTGTTTTGGCTTATGGCCGTAGTGGCCTGGGCTCAGGAGCGGAGCGATTCGACGGTGGTGCAGATGGCACGCGCCGAGGGCTTGTCTTTTTCGCACGACAACAGTGTGGTGCTGCTGCCCACCGGAGTGGAAAAGTTTACCGACCTTTTTCAGGCCGTGCGGCAGGCACGTCATTCCATTCATCTGGAATATTTCAACTTCCGCAACGATTCCATTTCAAACGAACTGTTCAGTCTGCTCATTGAGCGGGCACGGGCGGGCGTAAAGGTCCGGATTATTTTTGACGGGTTCGGCAATTCGTCAAACAATCGTCCGTTGCGCAAACGGCATCTTGAGGCCTTTCGTGAAGCCGGACTGGAGATATATGAATTTGACCCCATACGTTTTCCGTGGATTAACCATGTGTTTAACCGCGACCACCGGAAAATCGTAGTGATTGACGGTGTGCTGGGCTATACCGGCGGCATGAACGTGGCCGACTACTACATTACCGGAAAACCCGAGTTCGGCGAATGGCGCGACATGCACTGCCGGGTGGAGGGCACGGCGGCCTGGGATTTGCAGGACGTGTTTCTGCGCATGTGGAACCGCCTGTCCGACCAGCATCTGAGCGGCCCCGAATTTTATCAGGGCACTTATTTTCTCGACAGTCTTTTTACGGGGCTGAAACCCGACACCACGGTAACCCGGGGGCGGAAAATGATTGCTACGGTCAACCGCGAGCCACACACTTCGCCCAAGATCATACGCCGGATGTTTGTGCATGCCATTGATGCCGCGCAGGACAGCATACGCATCGTCACTCCTTATTTCACCATGTACCGGTCGGTCAAGCGGGCACTCAAGCGTGCGTTGCGCCGGGGAGTTAAGGTACAGGTGATGGTGTCGGAAAAAGTGGATGTGCCCGTAGTGCCGCGTGTCATTGAGCAGAATGCCCGCATCCTCACGGCGCGTGGGGCGCAGATCTTCTATTATCAGGGCGGTTTCCACCACAGTAAGGTAATGACCGTCGACGGCCGGTTTACGTACATGGGGTCCGCCAATCTCGACCGCCGCAGCGGATTCTGCGACAACGAGTGTAACCTGCTCATTATTGACCCTCATGTAACGGCGCAGCTCGACGAGCGCTTCAATAACGACGTGCGCCAGCATTGCTACCTCTTTACGCACGAGCGCTACAAGCAGCTTCCGGCCGGACAGCGCCTTCAGGGACATCTGTTTAAATTGCTGACTCCATTTTTGTAGAAAAAGCGCTGAAAAACAATGAAAGATACTTCCTTTTCCGTGGCCAAAGCCCTGGCCATCTTCTTTATGGTACTGGCGCATTCCGGTTGTCCTTCGTGGATTTCGGGGTTTGTCAGTATGTTCCACATGCCGTTTTTCTTTATCTGTGCCGGCTATTTTTTCAAGGCTGCTTATTGGGACAACGGGCAGCCCTTTGTGGAGCGGCGCATCAAGCGGCTCTACGTGCCCTTTGTGAAATGGAGCGTGGTGATGCTTTGTCTGCACAACGTGTTGAGCCTGACGGGCATCATTTCCGGGCGGGGCAGTGAACTCTACGACTGGCATACTTTTTTCCAGCACGTGTGGAGCTGTCTGTTCAATATGTCGGACTACGACAACATAACCTGCGGGGCCTACTGGTTCTTCCGTACGCTGCTGCTCGTCAGTCTGGCCTACTGGCTGCTGGGTGCCCTGTTGCGACGCCTGCGCCTGAGGGTGTGGCACAAAAGCCTGTTCATCGGCATTCCGGCCCTGCTCATGGCCGTATGGATGTGTGGCGAGGGGCTGCGCATGACCGGCGTGGCCCAGGGCGGCTACCGTGAACTCATGGGGCTTTATTTCTTTTCCTGCGGCGTGGTTTATCGCGAACTCGAGCCGCGCATCCGCCATCAGTGGGCCTACGCGCTGGGCGGACTGGTGGTGCTCGTCGTGTTCCAGCTGGTAGGGTGGCGCGCCGCCCTGACCTATACCTCCACCGTAGGCCGCTGCTTCTCGCTGGCCCTGACCGGGCTGCTGGGCTTCATGATGTTGCGCGTGGTCTCGCTGTGGCTGGTGCGCCTGCCCGAGAAGCTGGTGCGCCCGCTGGCCTACATCGGTGAGCACACACTCTATATCTTTGCCTTCCACGCCCTGGCCTTCCGCTTGGTCAGCATGATAAAAGTAGGCGTGTATCACCTGCCCTGGAGCCAAATGGGCAATCAGATGGTGGTCACCTACCGTACCGACGACGCCTTTTTCCTGCTCTACACCCTCTTCGGCATGGCCGTGCCCCTGTTGGTGCGCATTGCCTGGCGCCGCTATGACAACCGCAGTGCAATGGCTTTTTGTCAGGACACCTGGCGCAGCGTGAAGAAGGCCTATCGGGATATTATGGCCGCCTCTGACACCAAGGACGAATAGGCGGGACTTTTTTCAAACAAACCGGGAGGAAAACCAAACAAGGTGGCTTGTAAAACAAATTACAAGCCACCTTGTTTTTTCGTATCGGGAGCAAACCTGTTTGTAGCGGAAGGACGGAGCCGCTGTATTCCGGAAGGCACAGAGAAGGATATGCCGGATGGTCTTTACAAAAAGTAACGGCAGGATTGCCGCATTCATGTCGAAAGGGAAATCCTGCCGTGATTTCAGGGCAAATGCTTTTATTTGCTCAGGAATTTCAGGGTGTGTACAAAGCCTACGTTGAAAATCATGCCCGAGAGGGTCTTGCCCTTTTGTACGGTTCGTCTGTAATAGGAGTTGTAGCGACCGGATTTTACCCATTCGGTTTCGGTGTTGCCGATAGCCTTGGTGGCAATTTCATAACCGATTTTAAATTCCAGATAGGAGTTGGGAGCCACACGCAACGAGCCGCCCACGGCCGGAGTCAGGAACAGACCTACTTTGCGCAGCTTGTCCTTGTCAAGTCCCCATCCGTTTTGCAGGCCGTATTGTCCGGCATTCTCATTCCATTTGAAGAAGTGCCAGCCCACATCTACTGAAGCAAACGGTGAGAACTTATTGTCGTTCAGACGATATTTTCCGCGGACAAACAAACTGTGTTGCATAAGATATTCAGAGGTCGTTTCCTTGGAATAGGTCGGGTGGGCATCGGATTGGTCGGCATTGGTAGCTTCTTCTTCATACGTGCTGTATGGCGCTTCTATTTGTCCAAGGCTGTAGCCTACGCCGAAACTGAGGTTGGGATTCATCTTGTAGCCAATCAGGAGGTCTCCGGTCAGTCCTATGCGGTTTTCGTCCCATGGCGATTTAAGGGTCAGGTCAAAAGCGTATTCGAGGCCGTTGTCGCGCGTGGGTGCAGGTGTAAAAATGCCGTCGGTAGGTTTGTGGAAACCGAATCCTACCCGGATGCCGAATCCGTGGCTGGAGGCTCCGTTGCCGAAATAACCCAGATAGCCCAGACCACAGTTGAAGTCAACCTTGTTGTTGACGGGGAGCTGCAGTCCTGGCATCAGCACAATGCGGCCGCTTCCGCCACCGTCGCCGGTGATGAAGCTGTAACCGCCCTGAAAGAGGAGGGTAGGCGTAACGCGACTGTTGTCAACGGGGAAGAAGGTGCGCAGACTTCCAAAGAGGGGAATGGAGGTGTTTCCGTTTCCGGCCGATACGCCGAGACCTACACCAAAGTAGAAGTTCTTGTTGAATTTCTTTCCGCCTTCAATTTCGGTACCGAATCGTGCTGAACCTTTTCCGTTGTTAAAGGTAACGTCGGGACCGAGACTGATGCTGAAGTCAAGGCCGCGATGCCCTTTTTGCTGCCAGCTCTTGGGGTCGTTTTCCGACGTAGTGTTCTTTTTCTCCTCGTTCATGACGATGCGGTCGACATCGGACATCTGGTAGACAAAGATACTGCCGTCGGACGTGCGAATCTTGATGTGTTGGTTAGGAACGCTTTCAACCACGTTGCCTTTGATGACACTTCCGTTTTTCAGGTAAATGATGTTGCCGGGTGTTTGGGCATGCAGAGTGGCTGCCAGGCACAACAGCAGTGCGGATAAGATTGTTTTTTTCTTCATAGTAATGATTTTAATGAATGAAACGTTTGTGAATGAGCGTACTGAGGGGTAAAAGATAAAGGGCGTGTTCTTTTTCTGAAGGAAGGCATTTCTGTTTGTTCCTCCTGTTCAAGGGTATTGTTTTTCCTGAATATATGGTGGTTAACGGTATATACAGAAAAGACGTGGGAGTCTGTTACAGTGCTCATCCCGCGTTCAGGCCTTCGCATTGCCATTCCCAAGGATAAGCAACGCAGCCAGCCCACGTCAAGATGATATTATGCAATGCGGGTGACAAGCACATCAGTGACCTGCCACGACAAGGTATAATACACCCTACGTGGACGTTACGTTGCCGCTTCTTCTTGGGATTAGTCAAAGTTGCGAAGTTTGAACACAGAAGAAGACGTCTGTAAACGTCCTTTTTCTTTTAAAATCGGACCTTACCCACCCCCGTCAGGGCTGGCTACGTCCGAATGCAAAGATATGTAAAATGTTTTATATGGGCAAATTTCGGAGACTTTCCTGTTTCATTGCGGGTCGCAGATTGCGTGCAGGAGGACAGTCGGCGTTGGAAAAACAAGGTCGGATTTTTGGAAAAATGTGCGGCACTTAAAAAAAACGAGGTACGGCCTTGTTGGGGCAGAAAGCTTGCGTGTGTCTGGGGAGCAGACGGCATAAACGAACACATGCCTCCTGCTGAAATTGCAGGAGGCATGTGGGTTACCCGTTTTGAAACGGTTTTATTTTTTCGGCGTACTACGCACCAGCGTTACGTCAATAAAGGCTTTGGGATGGGTGGCATCGTTGGTGGTGATGAGAATACGCCGGCGGCTTTTGGCACTTTTCAGGAACCGTGCGTCAACGGTAATTTTCAGTTTGGTGCTCTGGCCGGGTTTGAGCGTGGCTCTGGAAATTTCGGCCGAGATGCAGGGGTGCATCACCTGGAGCGACTGTATTTTGAGCGGCGAGCGTCCGGTGTTGGTAATGACAACCTGTCCTTTGGCCTTTTTGTTGGGGGCCGGGTATTCCAGTTCCAGCTTTTGGGTGCTGATGGAGAGTACGGGCGGATTGGCTGCCAAATTGGCGGGCTGCGCTTCGAAGTCGGGCAGGAGGATGGCTGAAACGGAGATTTCATTTTCGCTGCTGACGCGGTCGCCGGGTTGCTGGCTCAGGTAAACACTGGTTTGTGTCAGGCCTTTTTGTCGCAGTTCATGACCGTTGAGGGTTACGATAATCTGTCCGTATTCGCCGGGGCGCAGGCGCTGGGGTATGGCGGCAGCCGTGAGATAGCGCGGCAGGTGCATCAGGCCGGGAGTGACGGCTTCGTTGCCGGCGTTGTAGAGGTTGATGACGCGCTGTTGCTTGTCGTTCGGATTGACGTCGTCAAACTCCAGCACTTCGTTGTCCAGTCGGATATGGCCGATTTGGTTGGCGTAGCGCACGGTGTCAAGCGGCATTTTGGTGGATACGGTTCCGTTGAGCCACACGTAGTGTATGCTGTCTGACGGTTCGTCGGTGACGATGCCGATGGCTCGGCTGAATGTGCCCAGCTGACGGGCGTTGTAGGTAACTTGTATGAGTTCAGACTGTCCTGGCGCAATGGGGTGGGTGGGCCATTCGACTACGGTACATTCGCAGTCGGGGTCAACGCGGGTGATGGTGAGCGGCTGGTTGCCCAGGTTGGTTACCGTAAACGAAGTGCCTATGTAGCGTTTCCATTGCAGTATTCCCATGTTCAGTTCTTCGCTGGAAAATACGGCCTTGGGCTGCGCATAGGTAACAAGGGCAGCAAAGGTCGTGGCCAGAAATGTAAGTATATGTTTTTTTGACATAAGGTTTAATTTCGAGTGTGTTGTAAGGAAAAACGGATGTTTTGCAAAGATACCAAAAAAAACGGGAAAAAGCCTGCGGCAAAGTTTGATAGTTGTTAAATGGCTTTTTCTGTATGGTTGTCGGGGGGCATGGCCGGATTGCAACGGAGCGGCCTCTTTTGCCTTTGTCGTGGCAAGAGGGGCCGCTCCGCTTTGTGGGGATGTGTATAATGAACGGCATTCCGGAAATGCCGTTCCGGGGCCGTTATAAGAGCGTTCAGGGCAAGTGGCTGATCATTTCTTTAAACAGCAACGCCATGAGGGGTTGCGCCTCGTCGGCGGCTTTCTGCACTTCTGCATGGCTTACCTGCTGGGCCTGCCCGTCGAGGGCGCGGTTGGTGATGACGCTGACGCCAAATACGCGCATGCCGCAATGGCGGGCCACAATGACTTCCGGCACCGTGCTCATGCCTACGGCGTCGGCTCCGAGCAGACGGTACATGCGGTATTCGGCCGGCGTTTCGTAGCTGGGGCCCTGATTGGCCAGATAAATGCCTTCGTGCAGGTGTATGTTATGGCTGTTGGCAATCTGGCGGGCCTGTTGCAGGAATTCGCGGTCGTAGGCCTGGCTCATGTCGGGGAAACGCGGCCCGGGGGGAATGTTGGCTCCGCGCAGGGGATGTTCGGGCAGAAAGTTGATGTGGTCGCTGATGAGCATGAGGTCACCGATTTTGAATACGGGGTTTACGCCGCCGGCGGCATTGCTGACGAAGTAGGTATTGACGCCCAGCGCCTGAAACACACGTACCGGAAAGGTGACTTCCTGCATGGAGTAGCCCTCGTAGTAGTGGAAGCGGCCCTCCATGGCATATACCTCGCGGCCGCCGAGACGTCCTACGAGCAGGCGGCCGTTGTGTCCTTCGACGGTTGATACGGGGAAGTTGGGCAGGCAGTCGTAGGGAAACATGTCTACCACTTCAATTTCACGGGCCAGGCGTCCGAGCCCGGTACCCAGAACGATGGCCACAGTGGGGCGCAGGGCCGTGTGGCTTTCAATCCATTGTTTGGTTTCTTGTATTTTCGGCAACATAGTTCAGTATGTTTTGTGTGAAATGTTCTTCCCTTCCGTCAATGAAACATACGCTGACGGGTTGTATCCAGATGGCTCTGAGCAGGGCCTTGTCGGTCAGCTTGTAGGCGCGCAATCGGGCTGCGTCCTTTTCGGTGGTCAGGACGATACTGCCGGCCGGAAGCTGGCGCCAGCGGTTGTTTAGATGCTGTATGTCGGCATCTGAAAAGGCGTGGTGGTCGGCAAAGGTGAGCGACTCAACACGGCTGCATAGCGTTTGGGCATGGCGGAGCAGCTGGTCGGGATGCGCTATGCCCGAGAGCAGCAGAATGGCCGGAGGGTTGTTCCAGCGGCTTTTCTTGTGAGGCTGTAGCGGATAGGGCTTCCCGTAGCTGAAACTGGTGAGATACAGCTCCTGGTAGGGGCGTAGCTGCAGTTTTTTGCGTAGCAGGTTCTGCTCAATGGGGGTCAGACTGGGCGGGCATTTGGTGACGATGATGATGGAGGCCCGCAGCATGCCGCTGACGGGTTCGCGCAGGCGCCCCGCCGGCAGCAGACAGTCGGCATAGTAGGGGCGCTGGTAGGTGGTCAGTAGCAGACTCAGACCGGGCTTGACGTAGCGGTGCTGGAAGGCGTCGTCCAGAATGACGGCGTCGGGCTTTTCCTCGGCCATGAGCCGGCGGATGCCCTCGCGCCGGTCTTCGTCGACGGCCACGGTCAGGTTCCTGAACTTGCTGAACATCTGGAAGGGCTCGTCGCCGATGGTGGCAGCCGTGTCGGCCGGTGTGGCCACGTGGTAGCCGTGCGTCTGGCGGCGGTAACCCCGGCTCAGTACGGCCACCTTGTAGTGCGGCTGCAGCAGGCGCACCAGCAGTTCGGTATGGGGTGTCTTGCCCGTGCCTCCCACCGCCAGGTTACCCACGCAGATGGTGGGCACGCCAAACGACTCCTGCTTGAGCCAGCCGCAGTCGAACGCCCGGTTGCGTGCCCGCACCCCCAGTCCGTAGAGAAAGGACAGGGGGCGCAGCCAATGGTATATTTGGGGGCGGGAAGTCATGGTGTTTCCTTGAAAATCTTTTAGAAGTTATACTGTGTGAGGTAGGGCAGGCGGGCCTGAACGCGGCTGGAGTTCTGCAGTTGCTGCAGCGTACGGATGGGCTCGTAGTAGAGGCCCAGCGTATTTTTCAATTCACGTTCCATGTAGTTTTCCTTTATCTGTTTGGTGAAATCGCTCATCCAGTTGGCCGGTTCGGGATACTCGTCTACACCGTATTTTTTGAGCTTGGCCAGTTTGGCAGCTTCGGCGATGGCATCGTCCAGGTTGCCGAGGCGGTCAACGAGTTTGAGCTTGAGGGCCTGCTCGCCGGTCCATACGCGGCCCTGGGCAATCTTGTCAACCTGTTGGGTGGTCATGCCGCGGCCCTGGGCCACACGTTTCAGGAACAGGGCATAGCCGCGGTTGACGTAGCCCTGCAGGGCAGCCGATTCGGCGGCGTTGAAGGGGCGGTAGATGTTGCCGAAGTCGGCCGCGTCGTTGGTCTTGACCACATCGACGTGGAGCCCCAGTTTCTGCGTGAGCAGTTCGCTGGCGTCAGGAATCATGCCGAAAATGCCGATGCTGCCCGTAATGGTGGTAGGCATGGCTATGATGCGGTTGGCACCGCACGACATGTAGTAACCGCCGGAAGCGGCAGCTCCGCTCATGGATACAACCACGGGCTTGGCTTTTTTGAGCAGCTGCATGGCGTGCCACATCTGTTCGGAGGCATAGGCGCTGCCGCCGCCTGAATTGATGCGTACCACTACGGCCTTGATGTTTTTGTCGTGAGCCAGTTTGTCGAAGTCGCTCACCACGTCCTTGCCCACAATCTGCTCCTCGTTGGTCCAGCTGCTTACGCTCTCGTCAATGATGCTGCCGGCGGCGTAATATACGGCAATGCGGTCGTCAGCCGATTCCGGCTTGTACAGACGTGCCAGTTCTTCGGGTGAAATCAGTTTGACCTTGTCCGTCTTGGCCAGGCTGCGCAGTTTGGCCCGCATGTTGTCGATGTAATAGAGTGAGTCAACCATGCGTTGCTGGACGTACTGCTGCTGGTCGTTGAAGATGGCGTAGTGGTTGGCTATGGTATCCAGTTTGGCCGGCGTGAGTCGGCGGCTGCGTGACGTTTCGTTCTTGATGTTGGTCCAGATGGAGTTGATGTATGACGAAATCTGCTCGCGGTTGGCCTCGCTCATGTCGGTGCGTGTAAAAGGCTCTACGTAGCTTTTGTAGGTACCTACGCGGAAAGTCTGTACCTTGACGCCGACTTTCTTGAGCAGGTCGGTATAGAACACCGGCATGGCGGCCATACCGTGCCAGTCAATCATGCCGGCCGGGTTGACGTACACCTGGTCGGCGGCGCTGGCCACGTAGTAGGCAGCCTGTCCGTAAGTGTCGCCGTAGGCTACGACGAATTTCTTGGATTTCTTTTTGAAGTCGTTGAGGAGTCCGCGCAATTCCTGCAGGGTGGCTACGTCCGACTGCAGAATGCCTGCTTCCAGATAGACGCCTTTTACCTTGTCGTTCTCGGCAGCTACGTCCAGCGCCTTGCGCAGGGTAGCCAGTCCCTGTGTCTGAATCTGGTCGGAGCCCAGCAGGGTGGCAAACGGTGAAGCCTGTGCGCGGTCAACAAGGTTGCCCGACAGCTTGATGTGGAGCACGGTGCCTTCAGTCAGAGTCGGATCTTTTTCCTGGAAAGCCGCCATGCTGAATAATGTGGCGATACCCAGCACGGTAAAGATGATGCCTACTAATACCAGACCTACTACTGTGGCCATGGTGTATTTCAGAAATTGTTTCATAATCAGTAATATCTATTTTTTATGGGTTAGCAATATGTGTAGGGTGGAGAAAATGTTTTTTTCAGAGATTCAGCGTCAATTCTACGGGGCAGTGGTCGGAGCCTAGGATGTCGGTGTGTATATCAGCTCCGGCTACACGGTCCATCAGCCGGTTGGATACCACGAAGTAGTCAATGCGCCAGCCTGCGTTCTTCTTGCGGGCCTGGAAACGGTAGGACCAGTAGGAATAAACTCCTGCCAAATCGGGATTGAAGTGGCGGAAAGTGTCGGTAAATCCTGCAGCCAGCAGTTCGCTGAACTTGGCACGCTCTTCGTCGGTAAAGCCGGCGCTCATATGGTTGGTCTTGGGATTTTTCAGGTCGATTTCCTCATGCGCTACGTTCAGGTCGCCACAGATGATAACCGGTTTTTGCTCGTCGAGTCGCTTGACATACTGGCGGAAACTGTCTTCCCATGTCATGCGGTAGTCCAGGCGGCGCAACTGGTCCTGTGAGTTTGGTGTATAAACCGTGACCAGATAGAATTCCGGCATTTCCAGTGTGATGACGCGCCCTTCGTGGTCGTGCTCGTCGATGCCCATGTCGTAGGTGACGTTCAGAGGTTCCTGCCGGGTGAATACGGCTGTACCGGAGTAACCTTTTTTTTCGGCGTAGTTCCAGTAGTCGTGATAGCCCTCAAAGGTGAGGTCCAGCTGGCCGGCCTGCATTTTTGTTTCCTGCAGGCAGAAGATATCGGCATCGAGTTGGGCGAAGGTTTCTTTGAATCCCTTTTCGCAGCAGGCCCGCAGGCCGTTGACGTTCCATGATATCAGTTTCATTGAAAGTTCTTTTTTGTAAATGATAAGTTCTATTTCCCGCTTCCGGATGACAGCGTGGTGAGGGCCCCTTCGTCAGGAGCGGCCCAAAAGCGTGCGGCATCCGTTGTGGCAATATCGCCTTTGTGTCTGCCAAATCCGACGAAGCCTTGTGGCAGCAGGACAATGGTTTGCTGCTTTTCGCTCAAATCCGGATTGTTGTCCTCCCGGCCGTATCCGGTCAGTTCCCAGCATTCAAACCAGTAGAGATTCTTGGCCCAGTAGGCGCGGTAGTAGCTGAAGTCTTTCCGGCCGCCCAGCAGCGGGTGGTAGTGTATGTTTTTTCCGTTGATATATCGCTCCCGCATTTCTTCCAGTGAGAGGGGTATGCCCTTTTCGTTGGTGGCCCAGGCTTTCATGTCGGAGTCGAGCATGGCCCATTTTCGGAGTTCGGGCAGCCATACGAGGTTCACTACGTGGCAGTCTGGGTCGGTTGAGTCGGCCGGCAAACAGGTGACGAAACGGTTAATGATGCCTTCGCTGAGCAGCAGCTCATGGAGCAGAATGGCATGTAGGCGGCAGTTGAAAGCCGGTTCAACCGTGCGGGTGTATTCCCACAGTCCGATGGCGTTGCGCCGTTTGGGGTAAATCTTTTGGTTGGCATGCGGAATGTGGCGGGCCACCATGCGGGCCAGTGCCAGGGCGCGGTTCCATGTGCTGGCTTTGGGGTTGACGAGGGTGTCCAGCCGGAAGTAGGTGCGTATTTCCCGGGCGCGTTCGGAGTCCTGCCGGTAGTCAAAACGGTAGGCCGCCTTGTCGGTTTCGTAGGAGCCGGCGGTGCGCAACAGTTCCACGCGTTCCCGGAGCTGTTCATCGTAGAGCAGCGTTTTCACTTGCTCGCGGCAGACGAAACGGGCCATTACCACGATAACCGTGCTGAAAAGCAGCAGTGAGAGCAGGCTTATTCCAAATATTCTGAATACTTTTTTCATGTATCGACAGGTCTTTGATTCCGTAAGCTTCATCAGCCGGCTGGATAATCACGAATACCGGGCTATTCCGTTTACCTTTTTGGCCGTCTTTTGCAGACTATGCTACAAAGATAAGGAAAAAAGTATCAAAACTCACGATTCCGGTTGCTTTTGTATGTCGTCAGGGGCTTTCTTGTGGGGAAACGGCTTGAAAAACGTTAGGTTATGCAACGTCTTTTTTGTAAATTTGCAAGCGGTCGCGCATGGCAGCCGCCTTTTGTAGTGGCCTGGTGCGACTGTTTTTTTACCCTATTTTCCAGATTTCAATTCTATACAATTATATGAGTGACGAGACCAAAGACCCGCAAAACGAAACGACCGAGGCGCATAGCAGCTATCATCCCATGGCTGCTCCCGGCACCGACTCCAAGAAGCTCCTGACCGGTATGTATCAGAACTGGTTTCTCGACTATGCTTCCTATGTGATTCTGGAGCGTGCCGTCCCTCATCTGGCCGACGGACTGAAACCCGTACAGCGGCGCATTCTGCACGCCATGAAGGCGCAGGACGACGGCCGCTACAACAAGGTGGCCAACATTGTGGGCAACACCATGCAGTACCATCCGCACGGCGATGCTTCCATTGGCGATGCCCTGGTGCAGTTGGGGCAGAAGGACCTGCTCATTGACTGCCAGGGAAACTGGGGAAACATCCTTACGGGCGACTCGGCAGCGGCGCCGCGTTACATCGAGGCACGCCTCTCCAAGTTTGCCCTCGACGTGCTGTTCAACCCCAAAACCACTGAGTGGAAGCTTTCGTACGACGGCCGCAAGAAGGAGCCCATTACGCTGCCCGTCAAGTTCCCGCTGCTGCTGGCGCAGGGAGCCGAGGGTATTGCCGTAGGCTTGTCGGCCAAGATTCTGCCCCACAACCTGGGCGAGATTTGCGACGCCGCCATTGCCTATCTGCACGACGAGCCGTTCCATCTTTACCCCGATTTCCAGACGGGCGGCTCCATCGACGTGTCGCGCTACAACGACGGTCTGCGTGGCGGCAACGTGAAGGTGCGGGCCAAGATTACCAAGGTGGACAGCCGTACGCTGATGATTTCCGAAACGCCTTTCGGCAAGACCACCTCGACACTCATCGACTCCATTCTGCGGGCTACGGAGAAAGGCAAAATCAAGGTGCGCAAGGTGGAGGACAACACCGCCGCCAACGTGGAAATTCTGGTACACCTGCCGCCCGGCACGAGTCCCGACAAGGCCATCGACGCCCTCTATGCCTTTACCGACTGCGAGACGAGCATCTCGCCCAACTGCTGCGTCATTGACGACAAGCAGCCCAAGTTCCTGACCGTAAGCGAGGTGTTGCGCCGCTCCGTCGACCGCACGCGCGAACTGCTGCGCCGTGAGCTGGAGATACGCCGCGGCGAACTGATGGAGAGCCTGCACTTTGCCTCGCTCGAGCGCATCTTCATCGAGGAGCGCATCTACAAGGACAAGCCGTTTGAAAACGCGCCCAACATGGATGCCGCCGTAACGCACATCGACAGCCGCCTGCAGCCCTTCTACGAGCTGTTTGCGCGCCCCATCACCCGCGAGGACATCCTGCGCCTGATGGAAATCAAGATGGGACGCATCCTGAAATTCAACAAGGACAAGGCCGACGAAATCATTGCCCGCATGAAGGCCGACATCGCCCGCATTGACCACGACCTGCAGAACATGGTGGAGGTGACGAGCAACTGGTTTGCCCTGATTCGCGACAAGTATGCCCACGAGCATCCGCGCCGCACCGAAATCCGCTCCTTCGACACCATCGAGGCCACCAAGGTGATTGAAGCCAACGAGAAGCTCTACATCAACCGTACCGACGGCTTCATGGGTACGGGACTGAAAAAGGATGAGTTTGTGGAGAATTGCTCCAGCATTGACGACGTCATCATTTTCTACCGCGACGGAACCTACAAGGTGACCCGCATTGCCGACAAGGTGTTCATCGGCGAGACCGAGCGCTCGAAGGCCGAGAAGCATAAGGCCGAGGTGATTCACATTGCGGTGTTCAAGAAAAACGACAAGCGCACCATCTATAATGCCGTTTATCGCGACGGTACCGACGGTATCAACTACATCAAGCGCTTCAACGTGACGGCCATTACCCACGACCGCGAGTACGACCTGACCATGGGCACCCCCGGCAGTCGCGTGCTCTACTTTACGGCCAATCCCAACGGCGAGGCCGAGGTGGTCAAGGTGTTGCTCAAACCCAACGGCGTTATCAAGAAGACCCTGTTCGAGAAAGACTTTGGCGACATCCTCGTCAAAGGGCGCCAGTCGCGCGGCAATGTGCTGGTCAAGAATGCCGTGCAGCGCATCACGCTCAAGAGCCACGGCGGCTCTACGCTGGGCGGCCGCAAGGTGTGGTTCGACTTCGACGTGCAGCGCATCAACTACGACGAGCGCGGCCGCTATCTGGGCGAGTTCCACTCCGGCGACCTCGTGCTGGTGGTTCTGCCCGGCGGCGAGTTCTACACCACCGACTTTGATGCCAACAACCATTACGAAAAAGACCTGATGCGGGTGGAGAAGTTCGACCCCCACAAAGTGTGGACGGCCGTGCTCTTCGATGCCGACCAGCAGGGCATGCTCTACGTCAAGCGCTTCCAGATGGAGAGTGCATCGGCAGCCCGCCACCTGACCTTTATGGGCGAGAATCCCGAGAGCCGCTTCGTGCTCCTGACCGACCAGCCCCATCCGCGCCTGCTCGTCACGTATGGCGGTGTCAACAGTTTCCGTGACCCGCTCATTGTGGACGCCACCGAGTTTATCGGCGTCAAGAGCTGCAAGGCCAAGGGTAAGCGTGTTACCACCTTTGGGGTGGACAAGGTGGAGTTGCTTCCGGCTTCCGACAACGAGTCCGAAGAGCCGGCATCCGACCTGCCCGACGGCGATGATGTCGGGCCGCAGGGAGAGCCGGCATCTGAAACTCCCGGAAGGGTTGTGAGCGACGATTTGTTTGCGTCGCAGACTGATGACGGATTCGAGCCGGACGGTTCCGAATCCGGACGGTAGGCAACCACTGCTCTGACATGCCGCCGCGTGGTCCGTATTTCTGAGTACGGACGGCGCGGCGGCACTTTTTTATATATAAAAAAGAATCGGTGCGGAAAGCGGAAGCCCGGCAGCGGGGGATATGAAAACAGAAAACCGCCGCGTTTCACAACGTGGCGGTTTTTTTCTTTTCAATAGGTATTAGTTTTTTCTTTAAGGTAAAAAGATTGTTCATGATAACGTTTGCAAAGGTGTGACTTTTTTTTCGACTTTACAAGCCTATATATGTGTTATGTAACATCTTTTTGTATAATATTAAGACTTTTCGTGCCAAAATACCCTATTTTTTTAATTTTTACACTTTTGGGTTTGGCCATTTTGTCAGTTTTTTTCTCAAAATAGACCGATTTTTTTGGGCATTAGGATTTAAAATGTCATGTTTGGTCTACATTTTTTGCGTTAAAATGTCGGGTAGAGTGATGAAAAATCAGGTTCCGGAGTAAATTGCATAAACGTATGTTGTTGTATTTTAGTTAATTAGTGAATACGAATGTCATAAATCATAGGATTTATTGGGTTAAAAAGTCTTAATTTAAGGGGCTTTTCCGTATGAAATGCCTGTCGGGAGCCGTTGATGAGGGGTGTTTTCGTGCAGACGGAGTTGGTTTTTTGGGGGGAGGGTAGGGCATTGTTCGGGGATACGGACCGGCTTGATTTTGTGTCCGGCCTTGTTGGTTTTTAGTCCGACCTTGTTTAACTTTGCAGGCAGTTAGTTTTTGTGGCGTTTCATGGCGTCCCGTTTTTTTCTGATTACCCGTATGACAAATACCGAAGTGCTTGATTTTATTGATGCGCTTGAGCGCTACGTGGCCGACCAGTTGCGGCAGGGGGCTGAGCCACCCGAATACAACCCCGAGGCGTTGCAGATTGTAGATGCCCGCAATCATCTGTTTGTAAATGTCGGCCGGAGGGATGACGATGAAGAGCACGACATTTTTACCCTGCGTGCGCTTTGCTGTATTGACGAGCAGACGCTTGAGGTGGTGCCCAACCGCCAGAGGCTGGGCATGATTGCCCGGCACTATTTTGACTGATTGTCGGGTGCGGTTTCAGTATCCGTGAGGTTGAGTTCGCGTGTCCAGCGTTCGCGCAACGTTTTGGGCGAGGCGCCGAGGTGGCGCTTGACGAAACGCGTAAAGAATGAAGGATTGGGAAATTAGGTTAATTAAGTGAAGTCAATGATTATTTTCCAACACATTTTTAATCAACTCTTTAACCTCCTCTTTGCTTTTAATGGCTGCCGGTTGGGCGTGAAAAATATTATATTCTTCAATGGCGACCTCCAGGGGTATCTCTGCACCGGGTTGTGTTGCCTGGAAGAATATTGTCAGACGGCGCTTGATTTCAGGTTCAAACTCTTTGGTTATGAGTCCTTCAATTCCCAATGCCGCAACATGGTCGTAGAGGGGGGCATAGTAGATAAGTCCATCTGCCACATCTTGCCAACATTTGTTTTTTGCATGGGTCGTAGTACCTCCGACGAGACCATTGTAAGCCGTTTCTCCGTAAGGTGTGTTTTTCAAATCAATCGCGAACGGACGGCATTCCAACAGTTCAAAGGCTGCATCCCAATGTCCGTCACCGGTCATCGGGAAATTATTGCTGTCAAACAGGTTGTAATCAAACCAATTCAATACCACGATTTTGACTTTCTCTTCTCCAAAGATTTTCTTCATCCACCAGCCCTGCGTTCCATAAACATTATTGGTCTTTTTGAGAATCATCGAATCGTTGATGGCATGTGGCTGATTGGTTATCACCAAAGCCTTGCGCTTCCCATTCAAGGGTGTCTGGCGTGCATACATTTCCGAAATGTGGGTAGCCATTAAACTGTCGCGGTCGTTCAATTCAGGAGATTTCCAGAAATTTTTGTAGTCTTCTACAGTACGGATTTCATCCCATGAGAACTCGCAATCGGTCAGTCCAAGCCTGATTTTCCTTGGAGAGGTACGGTTTATTTCATATATACCTTTCAGGAACTTCACACGGTTGTATTTCTCCCACATCGGATAAAAGATTTCAGTCTTCCTGTAGTAAGCATACAGGCTGTCCATGAAGGCCGCCTCCGTTGGATAATTGCTTTGCAGCAGGCGGTTTACCTCATCGGTCATGTTGTACGAGCCGACTTCGGTATAGATGTGTCCCACTTGCTCAGCAAAACGGGAATCGGCCAAGATGTCTTGAATCAGGTCGTATTGTACCGTGTCACGGTGGTCGCGCTCACCCAGTACGACTATATCCGATTTCTCAAACAACTTGAATATGTATTCCTTGGGAGGCATTCCCTTTTCTTTCGCACATGTATGCAATGTCTCAATAGAGGGAGTCTGTGCCTTTAATGCAATGGTTGTCAAAGCGCAAAAAACAAAAAGCAATAAATATCTCATATTCTAAAGCTCTAAATTATTTATTCAGGTTCATTCTTGATTTTGGATAATATCTACATACGGCTCTTCTGACTGTCTCCAGCTCCGGTGCCCTTATACTTGCTCTTGGTTGTATTGAACTTATAACGGACAGTCAGCCGGACTGTACAGTTATTTGGTTCTTCTGTCAGGTGCATGGTCTGCATATTGCTTACATACATCATAAAATCACGTTTATGAAGGTTGAATAGATTTGTTACGTCCAGACGGATATTCAGTTTGTCATTGAGAAGGCTCTTCTGCAATGACAAATCCATTCTCCACGACGGTTTCAGGAACCTGCCGTTCGTCCTGTCCCCTTTGCTCTTGTACATAAAATCCGCATCGAGCATAAAACCCCAAGGAAGACTCAGGTTGTTGTTCCAGATAATTGTACCCATAGGGTTGTTAAGACTGAGGTTTCCTTGCGGAGTTTGTATATCAAACCATTGCTTGTTAAGCTGGAACTTCCATTGTGGCTTCCATATACCGATTGTAGGAGAAAGTGTTACACTGGCAAAAATCTTGTCGTATGCTTCAGCATTTGCAAGCGACATAAGCATAATGGTAGGATTATTCTCGTCATACAGGCTGGTTACATTGAGAATATCATTCTCTACACGATTATACCCGACAGATAACTGTAACCATCGGTATGTAGCTCCCAAGGTAAGGTTGTGCGTAAACTTAGGATTCAGCAGCGGATTTCCGGTTTCGTAAGTATATTTGTTTATAAGAAGCATACTGCTTCTCAAATCCCAATAGGAAGGTCTTGCTATATCGGTACGGTAAGCCAGCTGTAAATTCAAGTGATTAATAGGTGTTGCGATAGAAATAGTGGGAAACAGATTACTGAAATTCTTGCTTTGTTCATCCACACGAATATTCTTCTCAAAGTAATCGGAAACATTATACTCATATCTTAATCCGGCCAAAGCTTGCACACTACCAAACTTCCTGCTGTATTCCACAAAAGCTGCCCCCATATTCTCACGAATCCTACTGTTATCGTCCGAAACGACACCTTCAGGATTCAGGTTGATGTTCCTGCGGTTCGTATAAGTGTATTCACCACCAAACGATAATTCACCGCCCCATACCGGTCTGGACAGAATGAGTTTTGCTGCATAAAGTGTATTCTCTATGTCATTGAAGATAGATACATAGCGATTGTTGTCGCTTCCGTCGGCCAGTTCTGTCTTTTCATCGAGATAACTTGCCTTGTCGCTCTTATCCCAATATCCGTCCAGATTCAGGCCTATACTCCAGTTCTTGATTTTACCGTTATAATAGGCATTTACCTGATGATATTCAGAACCCTTGTCTATGATGTTTGGACTACATGTATTTTCCGACAAAACTCCGTCACTAAACACATTCGTATTGGTTTCCATCAAAGACTTATAATAAGGAGTCTTGTGATAATCGTACCTTATTCCGAATGCCGAATTCTCATTGAAAGTGTAGTTTACAGTTAATTGGGCATTAAAGTTTCTGGATGTCCAGTCATTGAATGTACTGGATTTCTGCTGCCAATGTTCCTGTAAGTAAGTATCCTGAACCAGCTTTTTACTTATCCATCCATACATTCTTGAGCCATACAACATACCGGACAGATCCCAGCCGTTCTTACGGTAATTGAAGTTCAGCTGTTCCAGTGCGCTCCATTCTCTGTTATACTGGAACATGGCACGATTATCAAAACCGAATCCTTCGCCTTCCGCTTTCTTTGTGATAATACGGATTACAGAAGTCACATTCGCACCGTATCTTGCTCCCGGATTGTTGACCACTTCCACAGATTTTATATTCTCCGCCGAAAGTCTGTCCAATTCAGAGTTGTCAAGCAGTTTCCTGCTATTTACATAGATTTCAGGAGTACCACGACCGAATACATTGATTTCTCCATTCTTCGAAGTGACATTAGGTATCTTGTCAAGCATTTGCTCTGCTGTTCCGGCTTTTTCCAGAGCCGTACCAGCTACTCCAGTTACCATGGCATCACCTTTAATACGTGTTACAGGCAGATTTGCTTTAACTACCACATTGCCAAGTACCTGTGTATCTGATACAAGCTGAACTATACCTATATTGGCAGGATTTATAGGTTTATATACTGTCTTATATCCGAGAAAAGATATTTGAACTATCTGGTTTTCCGATGTTGCCTCCAGTGTGAAAGATCCGTCTTCACCACTGATCGTACCGCTCACAAACACCGAATCTGGCAATGACAACAGCACCACATTGGCGTAAGACAACGGCTTACTGTTTTCGTCAATCAGTTTTCCGGTTACTGTCTGTGCGGACAAACCAACAGGTAGTATAATACCTATTAGCAAAAACGCTTTAATAAATCGATTCATTCCGCTTATGTTTAATTATAAATTCCGACGACAAAGTTAGAACTATAAATGTTTTTCATATCTTTTAGATTTTCAAGATAGTAAAGTTACGCGCAAATACTAAAACTATCTAACTGATAAACAGTGGCAAGTTATAAAAAATATTGGATTTCAAAGAAGTGACTCAGAAAATATTCACTTCTTTTTGTTCTTGACGGCATCCTGTATGTTGAAAGACCAGCGTACGGTGGAGAATCCTCCCCTCGGATTTCAGCCCATAGCATCATACCCTTAATTATTTACCGAATAAAAAACTTGAATATTCATTATGAGGATAGAAAAGTGTGATAAATTCTGCATCTGAACAAGTTTTTGTATCTTTGTTGCCATAATGAAACGGACGGCGGCGCCGGGACATGCGATGAGGTTCCGGCGGTGGCGTCATTTTATGACAGACCCATGAATATGAAATCAAATCAACCCGACTGTACGCCGGTGTTCCATCGGCGTATTCCCATTCAGATACGCTTTAATGATGTCGACCGTTACGGTCATGTCAACAACAATGCCTACTTTGCCTTTTACGACCTGGGCAAGGAGGACTACCTGCAACATGTGCTCTGTCCCGACTTCCGTTCGCAGGAGGTGGTGCCGGTAATTGCCAACATCAATGCCGACTTTATTTCTCCGATATTTCTGGGTGACCCCATTGAGGTGGAAACGGCTATTGTACATTTGGGGCAGAAGAGTTTTACGCTCTTGCAGCGGGCCGTCAATACCCGTACGGGCATGGAGGTGTGCCGCTGCACCACGGTGATGGTGTGCTTTAATCTCCACACGCAGCAGTCGGCCGATATCCCGCAGGCCTATCGTGACGCCATTGTGGCTTTTGAACATTTGTCGGAAAAGTAAGAAAAAAAGAAGAGTTTATGCCGAAAGTAGAACAAACCGTTGTGTTTACGCAGGAACCGGCGCAGCAGCTCGACGAGTTGGTCGGGGCGCTGCAGGCCGACCGCGTGTTTTTGCTGGTGGACGAAAACACCCGCCGTCATTGTCTGCCCCGCATGCGTGAGGCCCGCTGCCTGCAGGGGGTGAATCCCATCGTCATCGGGGCCACTGATGTCCACAAGAATCTGGATACGCTGGTCCACGTGTGGCAGTCGCTGCAGCAGGGCGGGGCGTCGCGCCGCTCGTGCCTGGTGTGTCTGGGCGGCGGCATGGTGACCGACCTGGGCGGATTTGCGGCCGCCACCTTCAAGCGCGGCATCCGCTGCGTGAATCTGCCCACCACGCTCCTCTCGATGGTCGATGCGGCCGTGGGCGGCAAGACGGGCATCAACTTTGGCGGACTGAAAAACGAAATCGGCGTGTTCCGTCAGCCCGAGGCCGTGATTATCGATACCGGATTCCTGCGCACGCTCGACGACGAGAACCTGCGCTCGGGCTATGCCGAAATGCTCAAGCACGGCTTGATAGCCTCCGAGGCTGCCTGGGCCGAGCTGTTGCGCTTTGATTTGGACCACGTGGACTTCGGGCAGCTCCAGCGGCTGGTGGAGAAGAGCATCGGCGTAAAGGAGCGCATCGTCGACCAGGACCCCACCGAGCGCGGCCTGCGCAAGGCTCTCAATCTGGGCCATACGGCCGGCCATGCGCTGGAGAGTCTGGCCCTGGCCGGGCAGCATCCCGTGTTACACGGTTATGCCGTGGCCTGGGGCTTGGCCTGTGAGCTTTATCTGAGTGTCGTCAAGGCGGGATTCCCGCAGGATATGATGCGCCAGACGGTGCAGTTCGTGCAGCGTTATTATGGTACGATGGGCATTCAGTGTAAAGAGTACGACCGCCTGCTTGACTACATGAAGCACGACAAGAAGAATGTGGGCGGAGTCATCAACTTTACGCTCCTGCGTGCTCCCGGCGACATCCTGCTGGACCAGACGGCTACGCAGGAAGAAATATTCGAGATGTTCGACTTCTTCCGCGAATCGCTGGGATAAGTCGTGTAGCCCCTTCGGGCAGAAAATCAATCATACCGCCGTCGGGACCCTCAACATCAGGTCCCGACGGCGGTATGTGTTTCTTTGGGGGGATAAGGTTTTTCCCTTTTCTGGTTGCGGCCTACTGTTTCCGGCGGGTAAAGGTAAACCACTCCAGGTTCATCAGGTCTTTTCCTTCCTCACCCTTGAAGACCAGCACCAGGGCATGTTTGCCGTGTACGGCTCCCTCAATGGTACGCATGTCCTTGCTGAGTCTGGCTCCCTTGGCATAGGCCTGTCCCCAAAACAGATACGCCTGTCCGTCGTCGTCCACAAAGACCGACGGGTCGATACCCGTGATGCCCTCAATGGCCGTGCCTTTTTCAAACGGGCCGTAGGGCGAAGTGGCGGTGGCCACTCCCTCGCCGCCACCTCGCAGACAGTAGTACAGGTAGTAGGTGCCCTGGTGGTGGATGCAGTCGGGGGCATACAGAATGTCGTCCGTATATTCAGTTTGTTTACCCGCGCCTTGCGTGGCAAACGAAGTCTGCTCCATGTTCCAGTTGACCAGGTCGGAAGAGGATAGAATGTTGTATGAGTGCGAACACCAGGCGTTGCCCGGCTCGTCGCGCGAGCCGTATACGTAAATGCGGCCGTCGGGCATTTGCCGGACTTCGGGGTCGGCAATGAATACGCCCTGGGGTACAATCGGGTTGAGCGGCCGGTTTTGGGCCACAATGGGTTTGCGGGGGTCTGCCGGTTGCGGCAGGCTTTGGCAGCTTGTCATTGTACAGACAAGCAGCAGGCAGCATCCGCAGGCGAGGTTTCGGTTTCTTGGCATTACGGAAAAGGTTAATCAGGTTCAGGTTGTCTGTCTTGACGGGGCTGGCGGCGTATGCCGCCCGGCATTCCGCGTCTGTTTGGCTAAGATAAGCAAAAAAGCATTGTCGCCGTAGGCTGTGCAGCCTTTTTAACTTCTTGCCACAAGGTCGGACCCTTTTTCGTTAAGGTCCGACCTTGTGGAGTTTATGTGCCGTGTTGTTTTGCCGCGGCGCCGTGTGGACATGGCGTTAAGGCTCAGGGCTTGCCGGGGCAGCCTTCCAGATACATGTCCTTCAGGTTGAGGATGACGCGCGGGAACTGCTCGAACAGGTTGAGTCCGATTGTACCGTCAATGGTGGGCGGCATGCTGCTGGGGCCGGGCATGGGCTTGCCGCTGCTGAGGTCGAGGCCCGTGCCCACGTGTACGTTGTGGAGGGTGGCTTGGGCGCTGCCCATGTTCAGCGCCATGGACGGCAGACGGTAGGTGCGTTCGCGTATGATGCCGCCTACGCCGGCCATGCGGATGGAGTCGGGCACGCCTTCAGCCCGGACGCGCTTTTCGTTCTGATTATACCACTTTTGGTTGAAGCCGGTAAGGTAGCCGCCCGTGTCGAGGTGCATCACCACCGGGTTGCCCCAGCCGTCGCGCGTAAGGAGGTTCAGGTTGTTGTTGTCGTTGAGCAGCAGGTTGGGCCCGGTTTGGGGCATGGGGGTCAGCCGGGCCGGAATGAGCAGCTCGCGGCGCGCAAAGTCGAACTGGATTTCCTGCATGGTCTGCATGACGGGCAGGCCGATGACAGGCGGCAACAGGCTGCCGATGCTGTCGGCCCGGTCGTTGCCGGTGCTCATGTCCACAATAAAGAACGGCACGTTAATCCACGTCATGTCGCCCATGCGCAGCGTGTCGGCTATGGCCATTTGGCCTTGCTGTATGCCGAAGCCTGCCATGCTGATGGTGGTGTCCAGCGGGCGCAGGCCGCATCGGGCCGCGTCGCTGCTGCTGATGATGTTGATGCCTGCGCCGGTGTCAAACACCAGCTTCGTGCTGGTGCGGTTGAGGCGGCCCTGTAGGGTCAGCAGGTGTTGCCCGCTTTTGTGGGCAAGGCTGTGCAGCAGGTCGAGGGTGTCCAGGGGCAGGCGGTAGTCGGCCCGGGGATGTAATGGGCGGCACACACTGCCCAGCGAGGCGTAGGTGCGGTATTGGTCGGCCGTCTGCCGCATCTGGCTGACGGAGACCGAATCGGCGCCCTGCGCCTGGACTTGCCGGCTGAGGCTTTCCATCAGGTCGGCCGCCTGGGCGTATTGTCCGGCGCGGGCCATGTCGCTGCTGAGCAGTACGGCCATGTTCAGCGCGTTGGTCGTACCCAGTTCATCCTGGTAGTTTTGCAGCAGGAGACTGGTGTGCGCTATGGCCGAGTCGGGTTGGTTGAAATGGTGGAAGGTGAGGGACGTGGCCAGCTCGTAGAGCATGGGGTTGACGTCCTTGCGCGGCGTTTGGGCCAGTGTCTGCTGCAGCGCAAACCACTGGTTTTCGTTGATGAGCGTGCCGATGCGCTCGTCGGCGTTTTGGGCCGGCAGCGTCAGGGCTGCTGCGGCCAGAAGTAGGGTAAGTATCTTTTTCATGAAATCAGTGTTTGTTGTTTCAGTCAGGTTGTCATCTGCAAAGATACGATAATCCGGAACATAATCGGGGGGGTGAATTTTTTAAGAATGATTAAAGGGTTTTAATACTTTGCGCTGCTCCGGCCTTGACCGCCACAGTGCCGGGGAAGGTAAAAAAATGCGGAAACCGCACATGATTTTAGGGCAAAAAATCGGTCTGGCCGACTTTTTTTTGTACTTTTGCCGCCGTAAACCAAGTCTTACAAGTAGAAACATGGACGATTATCACGCGGAAATAACCCATTAAAACGGACACGCTGGGGACGTATTCAATATGGAATCCTCTTGACGTGAGCCGCTTATTAACGTTTGGAGGAATACGAATGCGAACTTACTGGAATTTTAATGGCTCACTGCGTACCACCGACGAGTGGGAGCCCAATTGCTGGACACAAATAACCTGCCCCACGCAGGACGATGAAGACTTCCTGTTTAACCAACTGAACGTACCCACCTATTTTCTGGACGACATCCGAGATAAAGACGAGCGCTCGCGTTATGAATACGACGAGGGCTGGGTGCTGATTATCTTGCGCATACCCTACGTTAAGGAAGTACGTTCGCGCACGCCGCACACCACCATCCCGCTGGGCATCATCCTGAACAAGGATATCTGCATCACGGTGTGCAACTTCGAGACGAACATGATGATTGACTTTGTATCGTATCAGCAGAAGCGCAACGTGGGCTTTACCGACTCGGTCGACCTGGTGTTCCGCCTCTTCCTTTCGTCGTCGGTGTGGTACCTGAAGCGACTCAAGCAAATCTCCATTCTCATTGAGGAGTCGAAACGCAACCTCGACAAGAAAATTGACAACGAGGACCTCATCGGGCTTTCGCGACTGCAGGACAGCCTGACGTACTTCATCACCTCCATCCGTGGCAACGAGACGCTGCTTTCGAAACTGAAGTTCAAGCTGCCGGTGGATGAGCTTGACGCCGATTTGATTGAGGACGTCACCATCGAGATGAACCAGGCGCGCGAAACCACCAACATCTATACCAACATCTTGGACTCCACCATGGAAACCTATGCCAACATTATTAATAATAATATGAGTTCGGTGATGAAACAGATGACCTCCGTGTCCATCATCCTCATGTTCCCCACGCTCATCGCCAGTATCTTCGGAATGAACATGGTCAACGGGCTGGAAACAGCCTGGTGGGCCTTCCCGCTGGTATGCGTGCTGTCGGTATTGGTAACGGGCGGCTTTTACTGGTTCTTCCGCCGGAAAACCTGGATTTAGCAGGCAAAAAATAAAAATAATGCCAGTTTTTTTGGCTATCAACGGAAAAATGGCGTTATTTGTACTTCAAAATAAATATTTCTGATAACCCAAAATCAATGTCTAAGCAGACACAAGTAGTTATGAACGAAGCAGAACTTAAAAAAGTCAACGAGGAGGCTGTGGAAAACGAAGCTGCAGTCGCTGAACCGGCTGCAGAAGAGCAAGACAATCTTTCCACTACAACAGAAAACAGCGCTATTGAGCGTAAAAACTATACATCCAAACAAGAAATCATAGATCAGCTCAAAAAGCTGGTTCAAGACAACGTGCTGCCGGAACGCAGCGAAACCGAATACCTGAAGCAGTGCTACTACCGTTTGCACAATGCCGAGGTGCTGGCACAGCGTGATGCCTTTGTGGCCGGAGGCGGTAATGCCGACGAGTTCCTGCCGGCTCCCGATGAATGTGAAGCCGAGTTCAAGGCTCAGATGAATCTGCTCAAGGAACGCCGCAGTCAGCATCTGGCTGCCGTAGAAAAGGAGCGTCAGGATAATTTGGAACGCAAGCTGGCCATTATCGAAAAGGTAAAGGCTGCTGCCGCAACGCCGGAAAGCGCAGACAAGGCATACGACGAGGTGAAGCAGCTGCAGGCCGAATGGAAGGAAATCAAGAACGTGCCGGCCGAAAAGGCTACGGAGCTGTGGAAAAACTATCAGCTCTATATCGAACAGTTCTACGACCAGTTGCGCCTGAATCACGAATTCCGTGCTTACGACTTCAAGAAGAATCTGGAAAGCAAGCTGCATTTGTGTGAGGCCGCCGAGAAGTTGGCCGACGTGGCCGATCCGGTTTCAGCTTTCCACCAGTTGCAGAAGCTGCATCAGGAATTCCGCGAAATAGGTCCGGTGGCCAAGGAATTGCGTGAGGAAGTGTGGACCCGTTTCAAGGCTGCATCAACCGTAGTCAACAAGCGTCATCAGGCACATTTCGAGAAACTCAAGGCAGAGGAGGAAGAAAACCTGGTAAAGAAGACGGCGCTTTGTGAAAAGATGGAGGCTGTCAGCACCGAGGGCCTGAAAACGGCTGCCGATTGGGAGAATACAACCAACGAAGTGCTGCAGATGCAGGCCGAATGGAAGACCATCGGTTTTACGCCGCGCAAGATGAATGCCAATATCTTTGAGCGTTTCCGTACGGCGTGCGACGCATTCTTCCACAAGAAGTCCGAATATTTCAAGAATATGCGTGAAACCTTCAGTGCCAACCAGGCGCTTAAGGTAGCCTTGTGTGAAAAGGCCGAAGCCCTGAAGGACAGTACTGATTGGAACGGTACGACCAACAAATTCCTGCAGCTTCAGAAGGAATGGAAGGAAGTAGGTCCCGTTTCACGCAAAATGTCGGAAAGCCTCTGGAAGCGTTTCAGTGCCGCCTGCAATTTCTTCTTTGAGCAGAAGAATGCCGCTACGGCCGGACAGCGTGAGGAAGAAGAGAAGAACCTGGCCCAGAAGCTTGAGATTATCGAAAAACTGAAGGCCCTGCTCGAGCAGCATACCGGCGAGGAGCAGACGGCTGACGATGTGCAGGACAACGTGCGCAGCCTTATGGACGAATGGAACCAGGTGGGGCATGTGCCGTTCCGCAAGAAGGATAAAATCTACAAGAAATACCATGAAGTGGTTGACCGTATCTATCAGGAGATGCACATCAGTGCCGGTCGGCGCCGGTTGGAGAACTTCCGCAAGAACGTGGCTGAAAAGGGAGGCAATGAGCTGACCCGTGAGCGCGACCGCATTTATCGTGCCTACGAAGCCAAGAAGCAGGAAATACAGACTTATGAGAACAACCTTTCCTTCTTCAACGCCAAGTCAAAGAAGGGCAACAGTCTGGTAGAGGAAATCGAGAAGAAGGTGGCCCGACTCAAGGACGACCTTGCGCTGATTGCCGAAAAAATCAAGGCCATTAACGAACAGATCAAAGCGCAGCAGAACAATCAGGAAACGGAAGCCTGAGCTCCGTAATCCGACAAACATAAAGAGCCGTTCGAGCCCTTGCACGTCACACAAAACCGTTGCGGGGCAGCGAGCGGCTCTTGGTATATGGCTGCATCATCAATACTGAAAACAACGGAACATGAAAGAATTTGACCGTATCATCCGGTTTGTCAAGGACTGGACCCTGCTGGTTTGCATGGCGCTGGGCGCCGTGGGATATTATGTGCTCAAATGTGTGCCGGCTCTGGAGGCATGGCGGCATCCGGCGGCCGAGATTTCGTCGGGATTGCTGCCTGTGCTCATTTTCCTGATGCTTTTTATGACCTTCATCAAGATAGACGTGCGCAGCTATCGCCTGACGTGGTGGCACGTGGTGCTCCTGCTGCTTCAGATTGGCCTGTCGGGGGCGCTGGCCTGGTGTGTGTCGGCCCATCCGCAGGCCGGGTGGCGCATGAGTGCCGAAGGCGCTTTTTGCTGCGTGGCCTGTCCTACGGCTACGGCAGCGGCGGTTATTGTGCGCAAGCTTGGCGGCCGCGTACAGACCATTACTACCTACACCCTGCTTTCGGGCTTTGTGTCGGCCGTGATGATTCCGCTGCTCCTGCCCGTAATGGAGCACAACCCCCAGCTGGAGTTCCATGCCATGTTTCTGGTCATTCTGCGCCGGGTCAGTCCGCCGCTTATTGCGCCGTTCGTGCTGGCGGCCCTCATCCGTTGGGCTCATGCCCGTCTGGCGCAGCGCATGGCCGACTTTACGCGCGATGCCGCCTTTTATCTGTGGGGCTTTACGCTCACCATACTCATGGCGCAAACCCTTCATTCCGTATATTGCAGCCACGCCACGGGCTTTCAGGTGCTGCTGACGGCATGCGCCGGTTTGCTGGTGTGTGGCGTGCAGTTTTTCCTGGGACACAAGGTTGGGCTCCTTTTCCGCGATACCGTCAGCTGTACGCAGGGGCTGGGGCAGAAGAACACCATGATAGCCGTGTGGGTCTGCCTGTCCTATCTGTCGCCGCTGGCCGCCGTGGTGCCCGGCTCCTACATCCTGTGGCAAAACGTTTTGAACTCCTGGCAGCTTTGGCAAAAACGCCGGGCCGCGCAGCCCGGTGCCGCAGCTTGAGCAACAGGGCCGTACGGCGATGGCAGGAGAGCGCCTTTAACATCTTAAAAACATTGAAAATTGAGTCGTAAATTTGGGTAAGTTGTTGGATTTGGCTACTTTTGCCATATCCAACTTATTTTATGTGCTAATACAATGAGCAGAAAGTTCTTCCTTTGTTGTCTTTTTGCCATTCTTTTTTGCGGAACAAACGCGCAGAATCTGGCTTTTAATAATTATATCAATACTTATAAGGACATAGCCATCGACCACATGAAGCGGTATGGCATCCCCGCCAGCATCACCCTGGCTCAGGGCCTTCTGGAAAGCGGGGCGGGGCGCAGCGACCTCTCGGTAAGAGCCAACAACCACTTCGGCATCAAGTGTGGCGGCGACTGGACGGGGCCTTATGTGCTGAAAAACGACGACCACCCGAACGAGAAGTTCCGGGCCTATTCCTCGGCCAAGGATTCGTATGAGGACCACGCCAAGTTTCTCACCACGCGCTCACGCTATGCCTTCCTGTTCAATTACGACACGACCGATTACGTCAACTGGGCCAAGGGACTGAAAAAGGCCGGCTATGCCACTAATCCGCGCTATGCCGACAACCTCATCAGCATCATTGAAAAATACGACCTCTCGCGCTACGACTATGCGTCGAAGATGGGTCACATGCGCCTGCGCCGTCACGGCATCAAGGGAAAGATGGATGTAGACCCGCTGCCCGAATTCGATTTGGTTGTGCGCAAGTGCAACGATAACTATTACGTAGTGGCCCGTCAGGGTGACTCGTTTGAGTCCATCAGCAAGCAGACCGGTGTGTCAGCCCGCAAGTTGCGCAAATATAACGAAGTCGACAAGAAACATCAGCTCCAGGCCGGCGACATTGTTTATCTGGAAAAGAAACGCAGCAGCGCCGCCAAGAGTCTGGGCCGCCAGTACCGCCACACCGTGACGGCAGGCGAGTCGCTTTACAGCATTGCACAGAATTACGGCATCCAGCTCAAGTCGCTCTATAAGTACAACAATCTGCCCGACGACTACGTGGCGCAGGTTGGCGAGCAGTTGCGCGTGCGCTAAGTCGCCTTTCGTTTCGTAAAAACGGAGCATGGCCGCCGGTCGGAACAAAACACTTTCCGACCGGCGGCCATGCTTTTTTGTACCTTCCGGCATCCGGTTGAAAACAGGCCGGAACTTTTTTGTACAAAGTCCGGCCTTGTTCCAACAAGCCGGCACTTTCTTTTCCGGAAGTAGCCCATACTCTCTTATTTCCTTTATGGAGTGAACCGGAAAAAGCAGCCGGCCGGTTTTAGCAGAACTTAAAAAAAGCCCCAGTCAGCCAAAAAACATAAAAAAGCCTGGCTGTCAACTTTTTTTATCAATAAAATGTGTGTGGCAAAGCACAAAAATCCGTATTTTCGTAAACGAGAAAGTGTATAAAATCAATGGGGCGTGAAAATGCCGCCCGGATGCAGAACAATGATGGGCCGTAAGGACCTGTGCCGACCATTTTTGCCGGATGCCGTCAGGCGCGTTTCTCCCTTCCCGTTGACAGACAATGCACATCAGAACAGAAAACAATATAAAAACAATTAGGTATGAAAAAGTTAGCTCTGCTTTTTGCATTATTGACCGCTGTGCCAAGTGCGACTTTTGCGCAGGACGATGTATATTTCATTCCGTCGAAGGACGTTACGCCCGAGCGCAATGAGTCTTCGTATTCACCGATTGATGAATCGGAAACCGAACCTGCCCCTACGGTGGGATACTATACCGACAGCCAGATTGACCAGTATAACCGTCGTGGCGAGGGGGCCGAGGAAGCCGCCGCAGCTGAGTCGGCCGACCTGACCGATACCGCTGCCATTGGCGAGGGCAGCATGACGCAGCGCCTCATCCGTTTCCATGCGCCCGAGGTAAACGTGTACGTCAGCAGCCCCTACTACTGGGATTACTATTATGACCCCGTATGGTATTACAGTCCCTACTGGCGCCCGTGCTACAGCTGGTCGTTCGGCTGGGCCTGGGGTGGTCCCTACTGGTCGTGGGGCTGGGGTGGATGGTATGACCCGTTCTGGGGCCCGTCGTGGGGCTGGGGCGGATGGTACGACCCCTTCTGGCGCCCGCCTTACTGGCATCACCCCCTGCCGCCGCATCACGGACCGGGCTTCAATCCGCGTCCCAACGCCGGCCGCACCATTGCCGGATATACCGGTCGTACGGGACGTAACTACGGCAGTTTCGGCAGTACGGGTCGTGGCGGTTCGCCTACCTATTTGCGTCCGTCCAACAATTTCGGCGGTCAGCGCCGGCCTTCGTCAGGCGTAGTCAACCGTAACCCGTCGACCCGCCCGTCCAACCAGAGCGGCAACCTGCCTACACGCACCTACAACAACAGCAATACGCAGACGCGGCCTTCCAGCAATCGCTCCTACACGCCTTCGCGCAGTGAGGGATACAGCCGTCCGTCGGGCAGCCGCAGCTACGGCAGTCCGGTCATTTCAGGTGGCGGACGCAGCTATGGCGGCGGAGGCGGAGTGCGCGGCGGAGGTTCCCGCGGCGGCCGCCGGTAAAGCCTTTCAGTGGCATGAAAAATTCAGTAAAGGCATGAATGTCAGACCTTATTAAAAGTGAAAGTTATGAACAGAAAATATTTGTTGCTGGCTGCTTTGGCTTCGGCCATGACGGTGTCGGCACAGGATGTATATGAAATAGAAAACCTGACCACGTCCGACCTCAACGGTACGGCCCGCTTTGTGGGTATGGGCGGTGCCATGAGTGCGCTTGGCGCCGACCTTTCCACCATGTCGAGCAACCCCGCCGGAATGGCGCTTTACCGCCGCAGCGACGTGGCCGTAACGGGGGGCTTCCGTAAGAACATGGATCAGGGCGACGTGCTTGGCCACAGCCCCACCAAAGGTTCGTTTGACCAGATAGGCTTTGTATATTCCGCCAATCTGCACGACAATGATCTGCGCTTCTTTAATTTCGGTTTTTCCTACCACCGGATGAAGAACAACAATACCCTCTATACCGCTTCGGGCAATTTGGGCGGCCTGTCGCAATCGTTGGAGATGCTCGATTTGAGCTACGACTACGTAAACGGCGGCTATCTGGACCTGGGCAATGCTGACGACCGCTGGCTGACTTCGCCCCTGCCCGGTTTGGGATACGACGTGGGCATGCTGCTCCCCATCACCGATGCCGAAGGTAAAGTGACCGGCTATCTGCCTGTTGAGGGCAACCGCTACCGCTATCAGCGCGCGCAGTGGGGCGGCATCAACCAGTATGACTTCAACCTTTCGGCCAACATCCGCGACCGCTTCTATATCGGAGCTACGGTGGGATTGTACGACGTCAATCTGAAAACCTCGTTTGATTATGAGGAGACGTTTGACAACCAGCAGGGCAACTATCTTGAGCAGGTTGACAAGGTGATTGACGGAACGGGAGTTGACTTTAAGGCAGGTATCATTTATCGGCCCATTCTGAATTCGTCGTTCCGTATAGGTCTGTCGTTCTCTACCCCCATCTTCTACAATCTCTCTTCGTATGCTTCGGTTTACATGAAGAGTAACATCAACGAAGCCGTGGAGAATCCGCGCCTGTATGACCAGGGCGATGCCATATCGTATAACGTCAATACCCCCTGGAAGGTTAACGTCAGTCTGGGCGGAACGGTATCCAAATATCTGGCCATCGGTGCAGAGTATGAGTACGCCAACTACGGAAGTTCAAAGGTAAAGTATGATGATTACTATGACTATTGGAGTGATAACTCCAAGGATTACGCACTGGAGGCCGAGACCAAGCGCTGCCTGAACAAGGTGCATACCCTGCGTATCGGAGCCGAGGCGCAGTTGCCCTATAATATCCAGTTGCGTGTGGGTTACAACCACGTAACGGCGCCGATGAAGGACGACGCTTCGCTCGATCTTTGCATCAACAGCAGTTCGATGGTATATGCCGTCAATACAGACTATCTGAACCTCGGGGCCATCAACCGTTATACCGTGGGCCTTGGTTTCCGTGGCAAACATCTTTATTTTGATGCTGCCTATCAGTATCAGCAGCAGGACGGCGAGTTTGCGCCGTTCTACGTGCCCGATGCATCCGGACAGAATCAGATGGCCACACAGAAGATTTCCCTCAATCGGCAGTCGGCCAACTTTACGTTGGGATATAAGTTCTGATTCCGTATCCTATTGTTTATCTTGTTTTTTTCATATGGTGGCGCAGTTCTTCTGCGTCACCTTTTTTGTGCCGTTTTGTAGCCGGAGGGAGTGTACGGATGGAGCAGGAACGGCCGGGGGGATTTCCGCACCGCAGCTTGTATGTGCTTCCATACAGGGTGATGCCTGCCGGTCGGTTTGTTTACGTGCTGGCATACACAAGAAAAGCCCGGCTCGGGACTCACGTCTCAAAGCCGGGCACAGCATGAAATCTACTTACCTTATCCTCGTTGTTATGTCTGTTGTGTTTTGTGAGCTTATGCCTTAGCTACGGTGTCGTTTACTACGGTATCGTTCAGGGCAAAAGCGGGAGTTGCCTTTTCTGCGGTGTCAGTTACAACGGTGTCATTCAAGTTGAATGAAGTCTTTTCCGTTGAGTCGTTCACGATTGTATCGTTAACACTTACGTTGCTGGAAGCAGCGTTTGACTGCATGAACGCACCACTCATTGAAACGAAACCCAGAGCCAAAACGGCCAATGTTGCATACTTTTTCATAATCATTACTCTTTTATGGTTTATAATTTTGTTTTGTTCTTTCTGCCTTATATAGCACAAGATGCGTGCCAAAATGAAAGAAAAATTATAAATCGTTGATTATGAGATGAATAAAAATTTTGGCACGGTGTGGAGGGGTGTGGAAAGTGTGGAATTTATGGGGAAACAGTGTGGAATTATTCCCCAAAAAAGTGGGGAATGGCCTGTGGGGAAGTTCCTTTTGGCACGCTTTTGGCACGGCTTTGGCACACTAAAAAAGCTGCCTCCTGGCGGGTGAGGCAGCTTTGGGGATGAGTTTTTCCGTGTTGGCTTTGGGCTCTTTTCCATAAAGGGGAGGGAGGCTGGGTTAGTCCAGCTTGACCAGCTCGTATTGCTGGCTTCCCATGCCCAGCGCTTCGGCGTGGTCCAGCGTGTGCATGCCGTGGCGCGAATCGATGCGCTCAATCAAGTGGATTTTTCCGTGGTCTTCGGACGAGCGCACGAGGTCGGTGCAGGCCCTGTCCAGCGCCACCGGGTCGAGCGAGGCCAGGATGCCGATGTCTCCCATTTTCGGGTCTTCCGGCGAGGCGTCACAGTCGCAGTCTACCGAAAGGTTGTTGGCCACGCTGATGTACAGGATGTTCTTGCCGCAATGGTCGGCCACGGCCTTGGCCGCTTCGGCCATTGACTCCAGAAAATCGTCCTGCTTGGGATTTCCCCAGCTTGTGGTGCTGGTTCCGGCCGAGTGAATCAGGCGTTTGCCATTGGATGAGGCAATGCCGATGGACATGTTCTTGATGGCGCCGCCGAAGCCGCCCATGGCATGGCCTTTGAAGTGGGACAGAATGATGACGAAGTCGTAGTTCAGGAAATCCTTGCCCACAATGTCGCGGGTCAGGTGTTTGCCTCCGGTGACGGGAAGTTCCGTTTCGCCTTCCGCATCCATGATGTCCACCTTGGCAATGGCAGTAAATCCGTGGTCGGCGGCTGCCTTGAGGTGGCTTTCGGTATTGGCGCGGCCGCCACCGTATGCGGTGTTACACTCCACGATGGTGCCGTTTACCTTTTGTACCAGATTCTTGATGAGGGCCGGCTGCAGGAAGTTGTGACCTCCGGGCTCGCCGGTCGAAAGTTTGACGGCCACCCGTCCCTTGGCTTCGCGGCCCAGCGCTTCATAGATTTTGATCAGATTGTCCGAGGATATCTCTTTGTACATGTACACCTTCGGAAGTTCTTTCCCGCTTGAAGGGGATTCCTTACTGTTCTGTGCCTGGGCACAGCCGGATGTGGCAACTAATGCGGCCAGCATCCATGTCAAAAAACTGCTTTTCATAACTTGTAACAGATAAATAATTTCAAAAATTGATATTCAGACCGGCCATCACCGTAGCCCGCGGCATGGGGTAGCCGGCATTGATTTCATATTTCTGGGCCAGCAGGTTCTCGCCGCGTGCCCATACGTTCAGCCATTTCAGGACGCGGAAAGAAGCCCGGAGGTTCCAGAGCACGAAATTTTCCTGCGACTCGTCTTCTCCTACCGCCGTGTACAGTCCGTTGATGTATTGCACGCCGGTGGATACATTCCAGCGGCCGTGGGAGAAGTTGGCCCCGGCGTAGAGCTTGTGCTCGGGGGCGGCGATAACGGGATGGGTCATGTGCAGGAAGCTGTAGTTGGCGTCTACTGACCAGTGGCGGTCAATACGGTAGGCCGCCTGCACCTCTACACCGGAGTTTTCAATTTTCCCCGAGTTCTGGTTCAGCATGCCGCTGCCGTGAGGGTTGGGCAGGGTCACGATGAGATTCTTTCCGTCAATGTAGAACAGGTTGACGCCGTACGTCAGTCGGCCTTCCATCAGCCGCTGCGAAAAGGCCAACTCATAGTTCCACATGGATTCGGGCTTCAGGTCGGGGTTCTGAGGCGGAAACATGTACATTTCGCGCAATATCGGGTAGCGGAAGCCTTTGGAGGCTGAGGCCTTCAGCTCCATGTCGGCCGGAAGGTGGAAAGCCAGTCCGGCTTGCGGCACCCACTCCGTGCCCACACGCGAATGATGGTCGGCCCGGAGACCGGCATTGAAGGTCAGCCACGAGCCGATGTCCTGACGGATTTCCGCGTATCCGGCCAGCTCGTCCTCCTGCTTGTCCACCAGGTCGGAGGTCGTACCCGCGCGTTCGCCGCTTACGTACTCATTCCACGCGTGTCCGCCGTACCGGAACCAGTCGACCCCCACGGTGATGCGGTTCCCCTTGAAGAACTGCGCACTTTGGTAGGCTGACACGCCCATCATGTCGTCGTACGACAGGAAGCGGTCATCCTGCGGCCCTTCACCGGCCGAGGGCGTATAGCCGTCGTTTATCCAGTGATTGCCCCAGTTGTAGAAAAAGCAGACCGCGCCCGACGTCCTTTCGTAGCGGTTTTCTACGGTCAGCGAGGTCATGCCTCGTGTGATACGCTGGTCGCCGTCCAGCAGCGGGGCATCAATCGGACCGGGATACGAAGCATTGAAGTGCGTGACGTTCACGTCGCCACGCAGGTTCCAGTGGTCGGTTACCTCATATCCCAGTTGGGCATATCCGCCGTATTGCTCAAATCCCATGTCGGGGCGGTGCCCGCCCGTACGGTTGTACGAGCCTGAAATCACGCTGGAAAAGCGTCCCTTCCGGATGCGGTTGGTCAGTTCCGTCTCGAGCGTGTTGTATGAGCCGTAGCCGGCGCGAAGATTCGTGTTCACCCCGTCGTGCGGCATCTTGCGCGTCACGATATTGATTGCTCCGCCCATGGCATTTGAGCCGTAAAGCACCGAGGCCGGCCCTCGCAGCACCTCAACCCGCTCGGCCAGGAAGGACTGGCAGGCATCGGATATGGGGTGGCCGAAGATTCCAGCGTATTGCGGATGTCCGTCAATCATTACCATCAGCCGGGCCGTTCCGCCGCTCAGTCCGCGCAGGGAAATGTTTCCTGCCGCACCTCCCGATACGCCATATCCCATCACGCCACGTGAGGTAACGAACAGGCCGGGAATCTGCTCCGTCAGTACAGGCAGCAGCGACGGCTGCAGGGACTGCTCTATCTGGCTGCGGTTGACGACCGACACGGTTTGGGACAGGTGGCGCACATCCGTTTCGTTTCGCGTGCCGGTGACGACCACCTTGCCGATTTCATACACCTTGTCGGTGGCAAGCGTGTCCGGCGCCTGAGCCATACCCGTCTGAGCGGTAATGGTGGCCCATAAAAGCAATAGGGCTTTCATGTTTGTGTTCATCTTCAATTAGTCTGACAGACAATAATCAATATCTTCTTCACTAAAGCCCTTTTGTCTCATCTTCTCTGCAATGGATGCCATTTTATCATGGTATTTTTGAGGCGTGGATTCATTTTCCATGAATAATTTATCAGAGAGGGCTTCGATAGCATTTATGAGTCTGTTGCGTCCTTCTTCGGTTTTTATGTCGATACCACAAAATGTAGAACACCTCTTGTGTAGGCTCAGATAATATATGCCGGCTATAAGAAGCGCAGAAACAGCCACGAAATCAACATCGGCATCTTTAAACAGATTTTCATATGTTGCGACCAACGGCAAGGTCTGTATTTCACGGTTCATGGCAGAGCGTTTGGTAAGGTTGTTGGCGTCGTTGACTTCCCAACGGAGCAATTCCAACATGATGGAATCTTCTTTAAGGCTGTCGGTTAGGTTCTTGAAGATTTCTACGTATCCCTCTTGAGTGGAGGCTTTATCCTGCGACATCTTTAGCATGTCATTTAGCCAGTAATCGTATTCTCTGACAAAACTGTCATAAAATTCTTCCAGGTTTCTATATCTTGTATAGAATGTTATCGGTTCAATCTTTGCATGCTTGATGATGTCGAGTACCGTCATTTCGGAGAAACCTTTTTTCAGAATGATGGTTTCTGCCGCTTGCTTGATGCTCTTTTCTATATCGGCTTTGGTTCGACGGTATCTTTTGGGCTTAGTCTCTTCCATATTTAAAAGGTATTATTTTATCCAAGGAGTTTACAGGATAACCCGATGGCTATTTTTTCATGTAAAGCTTACTCTGAGGCATGCTTTTTCCGTATAAACGGAAGGATACATGACTTCGCTTACAAAGATGCTTCTTTTTTGTAATTTTTTTGATGTTTTGTATGCTTTTTATCCCTTATCGCAACAGGTAAATGGGAAATCCTGCAGTTCTTATATTTATTATATACATTATAATATGTAATCTGTAATATCTGACAAATATACTATTTTTATATAGGTAATATAGTGTCGGTTGTCGGAAGAAATATTAGATATGTTTTTCTTGTTTTATACATATTTATATGTATATTTGTATATGTTTTCTAACAACCATTTCATTTCTACTTTTTTGTAAGTGTAAAAACAAACAGTCTTATGCATATACGTCAAGTCATATTTCTAATCATGTTTTGCCTGTCGGTCATGGCTTCTGCCCAGAAGACATATCTGCGTGTGACGGTAAGGCCTGTTGACGCAGTTACGAATTATATGATTACACAAGCGCGAGTATCTCTCCTCTCTCTCACTGATAGTGCTGAGGTTGATACGTTCAAGCGGTTCAAAATTATAGGCGATGTGATAGAACATTATGAATATGTCTATGACAACAGTCATGCAACACTGCCGTTTAAGTGTATCGTCCGTATAGAAAACAAAGGATACGAGACAGCCTATTATAACCTGAATATATCGCCCTCAGAAGCAGAGCACGGTGAAGTGATACGTGACATAGGACCGGTACAATTGCATAGGGCATACCATCGGAAATTAAATGAAGTGGTCGTGAAAGCCTCGAAAATCATGATGGTCATGAAGGGAGATACACTTGTCTATGATGCTACGGCCTTTCAGTTGGCCGAGGGCTCCATGCTGGATGAGCTTATCAAGCAACTTCCCGGAGTGCGTCTGGAATCGGGTGGGCGCATCACGGTAAACGGACATTTTGTCAGCAGTTTGCTGGTTGATGGAAAGGATTTCTTCAGCGGTGATCCTCAGGTTGCCCTGCAAAACCTTCCGGCCTATATGGTCAGCAAGGTAAAGACTTACCAAAAGATTCCCGATGATGCCTATTTGACGCGTTCGCCTGACGAAAAGAAGCCTCGTATTGACGACCCTTGGGTAATGGACATTGCCCTGAAGCCGCAGTATGCGCATGGCTATATTGCCAATGCCGAGGTGGCCCACTCGGTTTATCAGTCGAAGCCCATTCTGGCCCGTCTGTTTGGAATGTGTTTTTCCAACAAATCACGAATAGCCCTCTATGCTACTGGAAATAATATCAATATGAGCGGTAGTCCGCAGACTGATTCCGGCAATTGGAATGAAAATATGAAGAAGGAGGGACTGACCCGAACGGCTGAATCAGGAGCCTTTTACTACGTTGAAAATCACAACCGGAAGATACGCTATCATTCAACACTCAAGGCTGGGATGGATGATTTGGATTTGGAACAATTTTCATCAGCTACCTCGTTTCTTCCGGGAACAGATTTTGTCTATACTGCTGCCAGCAAGCAGCAACAGGATAAGACCGTTTATGTGAATTGGAATCATGGCTTTATTTTCATTTTTCCTAAAACATATTTACGTTTTTCTCCGAACTTTTTTTATTCATACCGACGACAGGACGGACGATACCTTTCTGCCGAAGGAAAAAGATTGTTGGGGCGTGAAGGACTGGATTCCGTTATCATCGCGGGCAGCTGCGGTGAGGATTTTCTCAATTTGCTTACCACCCAGGACCTTGGACGTACGCGTAAGTGGGGTACCAGCGGAAACATGGATACACAGCTGAGCCTAAAAAAATGGCATATGAATACCCTCCAATTATCAGCGTATTACGAATACAAACATGAGCGGGGATACGACATGCAGCACTACAACCTGCTTACCGCTGACGGAGCACCCGACAAACGCAACCGTTACGACAGCCGGCCGGGGAGCAGTTATGTTTACCGTATTCTTGCAGAATATCCCATTATACATGTTTCGAGGATGCGTAAAACCAATATATTGTATTTTACTTGCAGCTACACACAGCAATTCAACTCTTCGGAACGTATGCTTTACCGACTGGATCGGCTGGGGGATGAATGGATGCCTGATCAAGCTGCCATAGGAATGCTTCCTTCTGCGGCAAATTTATATGAGCATTGTATGGATTCGCTCAACAGCTACCACCGTAATATCTTTTATCGGTGCCATTTAACAGAACTGCGTTGGCATTACCAGACGGAAAAATTGGAAATTTCGGCTCGTCTCCCGCTCAACATCACTTATGAGCGTCTGACAGAATGGCGGCCTAAGGGCGAACAGTCACATCTTCGCCGGGAGATATTTACGTGGCCGCAATTAACCTTCAGGATGAAGGGCGTGGAGTTGTTCTTCGATATGCAACATAGGTCACCTTCGCAAACTTTGATGCTCGACGTACGTGACGACAGCAATCCATTGGCCGTCTATCTCGGCAATCCTTCATTGAAATCTTCCTATGAATACTGTCTTGCGGTAAAGTGGGCAGGATTCAAGCAGGAAGAAATGCGTCAATGGAGTTTGGACCTTTCTATTTTTACCGTTGATAATGCCATCGGTCAGTTGCGTCAGTTTAATCCGCTGACCGGAGGTTATACCTATACCCCCTGGAATATTGACGGAAACGGAGAATTGAAGGCTTCGGGAAGTTTCAGCCAATCCGTGGGGAAAGAACGGCATTGGTTCCTCAATGTGGGGACTATTGTAAAGCTGAATCGCAGTGTGGATTTTTCCAATACGAGTGAAACGGTTGATTTCCAAAAAAGCATTGTACATAATCTGCACGTATCTCCGTCTTTGGGCATAGACTACCGTTATTCAAAGTGGTACGCCGCATTCAAGGCATCAGCCGATTGGGAACGCCTTACTTCCGAGCAGGAAGGATTTGAGACGCTCAGTCAGGTCGATTTACTTTACACCCTCAGTCTGAATGCTCCGTTGCCGTTTGCCGTGAACTTGAATACCGATTTTAATCTGTTTATGCGCCGAGGTTATGGTGATCAGACAATGAATACAAACGAATGGGTTTGGAATATCAGCTTGAATCGCTATATAGACAAGCGAAAAACATGGCTGATGAAACTGTCCGTTCATGATTTGCTGGGCCAACTGAGTGCCGTACGCAGAACGCTTAATGCCCAAGGACGTGTAGAGGTAGTCAGCAATACGATTACGCGAAACGTCATGCTACACCTGATCTGGAAATTTAATAGAAAGCCATCAAAATCATAGGTCCAAAAATGTAGATGTGCTTATGATACGAGGTAAAACCTTTGTCCTGTTTCTGCCATCTCCCATTTTTATCAAAGCTTCCTAATCTGTAAAACTTTTTTATAAAATAGCCTTTTATAAGAATAGGGGGTATGGTGGGCTTACAGGCCGTACAGCTTCAGCTTGTTGTAGAGCGTCTTGCGGTCCACACCCAGCAGTTGGGCCGCCTTGCTTTTGTTGCCGCCGGTGGCCTCCAGGGCTTGCAGGATGCGCTGCTTCTCGGAGTCCTCGTTGTGCAGCTGCAGGCCGGTGGTAGCTGCTGGTGTCTGGAGTGACGGGCCCAGGTCTGCCAGACGGATAATGTCGTCTTGCGCCAGCAGGGTAGCCCGACGTACCAGGTTTTTCATTTCGCGCAGATTGCCCGGCCAGTTGTAGTTCATCATGGCCTCTACGGCTTTCGGCTCAAAACCCATGATGTGGCGCTCCAGTTCCTCGTTGGCCTGTTGCAGGAAAAAGTCGGCAAACAGCAGGATGTCGCGGCCGCGTTCGTGCAGAGCCGGCATGCGCAGGGTGAACTCGTTGATGCGGTGGTAGAGGTCTTCCCTGAATTCTCCGCGTTCAATGGCCAAAGGCAGGTTCTCGTTGGTGGCACATACCAGACGGATGTCCACCTCAATTTCCTGCGTACTGCCTACCGGGCGGATGCGGCGCTCCTGCAGCGCCCGCAGCAGCTGCACCTGTACGTCGTAGCTCAGGTTACCCACTTCGTCCAGAAAGAGTGTGCCGCCGTTGGCCTCTACAAAGGCACCCGTCTTGTCGGTCACGGCCCCCGTAAAGGCCCCTTTGACATGGCCGAAGAATTCCGATGCGGCCAGGTCCTTGAGCATGGCGCCGCAGTCGATGGCCACAAAGGGCTTGTCGGCCCTTTTGCTGAGGCTGTGGATGCGGCGGGCCACGTACTCCTTACCCGTACCGCTGGCCCCCGTAATGAGTACCGACATGGGGGTGGGAGCCACCAGGGCCACATAGTTGTAAAGTTGTCGGGCCGCTTCGCTCTTGCCTTCCAGGTATTTTTTGTGGTCGATGGTTGTGGTGCCGGCCGGCGGAGGCGTGGTGCGTCCTCCCTGTGGCTGCGGGGCGGGGGCAGGAGAGGACGGGCGGGGCGTGCGGATGACTTCCTGAATCTTCTGTAGCAGAATTTCGTGGTGCACGGGTTTGGCAATATAGTCGGCTGCACCCTGTTTCATGGCTTCTACGGCATTTTGCACTTCGGCGTAGCTGGTCATGATGATGACCGGTGTCGATACCTGTTTCTGCTTCATCCATTGCAGCAGAAACAGGCCGTCCTCGTCGGGCAGCCGGAGGTCGGAGAGTACCAGGTCAAAGGGGCCGTCTTCCAGTAGCTTCTTTCCGGCAGCCTTTACGCTGCTGGCCGTTTCTACTTCAAATCCCTGCTTGCTCAGCCATGTTCTCAGCATGATGGCCAGGGTCAGGTCGTCATCGACAATTAAAAGATGTGGCATATCTCTTGGGGTTATTCTAAAGCGTCAGTATTTGATGTCGGGGCAGCTGCCAGCTGTTGCTGCAATGCCCGGAGGGTGTGGTCCAGCTCGGCCGCTACGCGTTGGGCCGGCAGCGCAGCCTCGTCGGTCCAGGCGGTTTGCGCGCGCTGCGCTTCCAGCCATTTCAGGTCGTCCGCGATGGCCGATTGCAGCAGCGTGAAGGTGGGCAGCAGCTTGTGCCCGAGCCGTCCCAGTTCGTGTATGTCCTTTTGCTCGAGAGCCTGTCTGAAGGCTTTTGCGTGGGCCTGCGTCTCCTCGTAGAAGGTCGACAGTATGGCCTGTTCGGCATCCGTGTCGCCTTCGGCAAAGGACAGTAGCGGGGCAAACGGGTTGCCGGCAGCCTGCGGTGGTGTGGTGGCGGATGGTTCCGGAGTCGGAGCGGCTGTTATTGGCGGTTCGGGGAGAATGGCCGGCTTGCCGGTCATGGCCTCGGGATGTGCCTTTTGCAGTACGGCGGCTAGGTCGCCCAGACTGAACGGCTTGTGCAGGCAGGTGGCAAAGCCTTCCTGTTGCAGGGTGGCCTCGTCCATGTCGGCCCGGGCCGTAACGGCTACTACCGGAATCTGCTCGTTGGGGGGTGGCAGCTGGCGCACTTTTCGCAACACGTCGAAACCGCCCATGGCCGGCATCTGAATGTCGGTCAGCAGTACGTCGAACCGCTCTGCCTGCAGCCGCACAAAGGCATCTTCGGGCTGGTTGAAGGCCGCAATGTCAGCCGGCCGGCAGGAGAGGCGCTGCAGCATCTCCGAGGTGAGCTGCAACTGCAGGCGGTCGTCGTCGAGCAGCAGGATGCGCCAGCCGTCAAAGCGGGCCTGTCCGCCTTGTGGCGCTGTGGCGGCGTCCGGCGCGTCGTCTGTCCGTTGCAGGGGCAGGCTGACCTTGAAGGTGCTGCCCTTGCCCTTTTGGCTTTCCACCTCCAGGCGGCCGCCGAGCAGGTCAATGAGTTTTTGCGTAATGGCCAGCCCCAGTCCTACGCCGTCCTGCCCCTGTGCACTTTTGAGCCGCGTAAAGGCGTCAAAAATGTGTTGCCGCTCCTCCTCGCTCATGCCGCAGCCGGTGTCGCTTACCCGGCAGTGGAGCCAGTGGTCGGGCGTGATGCAGGCCGACAGGGTGATGCCGCCCTTTTCCGTAAACTTCAGGGCGTTGGTCAGCAGGTTGTTCAGGATTTGGCGGAGCCTGAAGGCGTCGCCGCAGTAAGTATGGTTGGTGTCGGGGCCTTCAATGCGGCAGGTCAGTTGCAGGTTTTTCTTGTCGGCCAGCGGGCGTAGGGCATCAGCCGTTTCGCTTACCAGGCGGGCCGGGTTGAAGCTGACCGGCTGGGCGTCCATCTTTCCGGCCTCCAGACGATGGTAGTCCAGCAGCGATGTGACCAGTTGCAGCAGGTGGTCGGCCGCGCCCTGCATGCTGTTCATATAGAATTCCGTCTGCCGCCTGTCGGCCGGATGTCCGGCCAGTTCCAGATAGCCCAGAATGGTGCTTACCGGCGCTTTGATGTCGTGCGTAATGGTCAGCATGAGCTGTTCGCGCTGTTGGAGCAGGTCTTCGGCCCGCTGCTTGGCTTGCTCCAGCTGGTTGCGGTAGCGTGCGGCCCGCCGGATGTCGCTCCATACGCGCCCCAGCAGCAGCAGGGCCAGGGTGGAGGCTGCAGCCGCCACGCCACCTACGGTCCATGCGCCGTGCCGGCGTATGGTGGTCTCGCGGGCCAGGGCTTCCTGAGTCCAGCGTTGTTCTTCAGCTTCAATGCTTTTGAGCAGACGGCTGATGCTCTGCGTCATTTCCTGCCCCATCAGCCGCAGGCGGTTGGCCTGTGCGTCAGCTTTGTTCGACTGTGCCTTTTGCTGGCGTCCGGCTTCGCGCTTGATGTCGTCGAGTACGTCGGCCACCCGTCCCGACACGTTGACGTCGGCTTCCAGCGTGTCGCCTTCGCTTACGTTGGCTTCCTGACGCACGCGGGTGGTGTCGGTATGCGAGGGGCGGAAAGCGTCGGCCAGCCGACGGAAAAATCCCTTTTTGCTTTTTTCAATTTCGTAGGACCGTTGCACGTTGACCACCTTGCCCGTTACGGTAGGATTGTTTACCGTCACCTGGTCCTTGCCCGAGCGCAGGTCGGCAATGCGCTGCTCCAGCGCACGGCCCGCGTGGTTCTTGTTCATGATGGCCAGGAGCACCTCCATGCTTTCGCGCTTTTCGTTGACCAGGGCTTGCAGCGTGTCGAGACGGGCATGCTGTATGGAGTCCGTTTGCAGCGTATCGAGGCTGTAAATGGCAGCCTGTACGCTGTCAATGGCGGCTGCATAGGGGCGGTAGGCTTCCTCTCGGCCCATGCTTACGGCCTGTGCGCGGTTTTCGGCTTCCAGCAGCCAGCTCATCAGCCGGTTGGTAGCCTGCCGGTGGCGGGCCACTTGTGTTTCCACTTCCGACATGCGGGCCACCGACTGCGTTTGCCGGTAGAGATAGTAGAACATGCCCGCCAGTACACCGACCAGCAGCACATAACCACAAGTGACTTTAAAAGAGGTGCTGATTTTCAGAGAAAATTCGATACACAAATAGGAATCTGTTAGAAACAAGCTATTTATAAGCTTTTCTCAAAGAGTGAGGTAATGACTTGGCAACGGTTGCTAATTCTGTGATATGCGGTGTATTTCCACCTAAAAACTCTCGCCGACTGCAAAAATACAAAAAAAGAGGATAGGAGTGCAAGTCTTATAAAGTTTTTTCTTGCTTTTCATTCGTATATTCCATTTTGGTAGTCCGTGATATATTGCGTAAACGTCTTTCCCGTCTGTTGCTTGAAGAAACGCATCAGATGGCTGGGGTCGGAAAAGTGGAACTCGTCCGCCAACTGGCTCACGTTGCGGTCGGAGAACAACAACTCGTTTTTCAATTCCTCCAACAGGCGTTGTTTGAGCAAATGGGTGGCGGACACGCCGAACTGCGCCACGACGGAGTTGTTCAGCGTGATGCGACTCACACGGAGCATATCGGCATATTCCTGAACACGCTGCACGGTGCGGATATGCTTTTCGAGCAAGTCCTTGAACTGGAATGCATAATTGTTCTTCGGCACTTCGACCGGCAGACGGTAAGTTTTGGCGTATGCCCGGTTGATAACCACCAACAGATAGTAAAGCACAGATACGATAAGGTTGTAAGTGTCTGCCACAGGATGCAGCAGCTCCTGTTTTATCTTCCCCAAGAGGCGCATATATTCCGCCAGTTCTTCCGGCGCGGCAAACAGGTACGGTGGCGTGTCGGTCTGATAATAATACAGCAGGCGATAGACGAAGAACTTGTCGGCGATGAACGTGTGCATAAAGTCCTCGCGGAAGATAAGGAAAGTGTAGTCCAGTTCCGCTTCATCCACGTGCCATTCCTGTTGCTGGTGCGGCGACAGGAGGAGCACCATATCGTCCCGTAACTCTATTTTGCGGAAGTTTAACAGCACATAGCCATTGGCGCGGCTAAAGAAATAGAAACTGAAAAAATCCGTCTTGAACGTCCGGTGCTCGGTCAAGACACCACAGATGTCCTTGCTCTCGCCTGTGTTGATGTAGAAGTCCACGCCGCAACGTGTCTTGCTGAACGGGACGCTGACCAGTCTTTCGGGGTTGGTTATCGTTTTCATCGCTCTTGTTCTTTGCTTTCTGCAAATATACATCATTCTTTTATCAAAATGGCATATATTCCTCTTTTTAAGGCATAGAGGCATCAGGGGAATCTTCCGAACTTTGCACCCGACAAATCATAAAAGCGTAACATTATGAACGAGAAAGCTATTATCCGGTTGGTGCGCAGCGCCACCTTGAAAATCAATTATGCAGGACACACCATCCTTGTTGACCCCGTATTTGCCGACAAAGGAACCCTGCAATCCGCTCTCGGCGTGTATAAAAGTCCGAGGGTGCATCTGGTAATGCCCATCAGCGAAATCACCGAGGGCGTGGATATGGTACTGCTCACACACAACCACATTGACCATTATGAACCGAGCGTGAAACAACATTTGCCGAAAGACATCCCTTTCTACACCCAGCCGCAAGACAAGGAAACCCTCGTGCAAGATGGTTTTACAAATGTAGAAGCAATTGAAAAGAGCAAGACAATAGGCAACCTGACCATCCACCGCACCACGGGTCATCACGGTTTCGGTCAGATAGGCCAGATGATGGGACCCGTGTCGGGCTATGTGCTGATGGCGGAGGGACTTCCGACCATTTATATAATGGGCGACTGCAAATGGGAACCGTGCATCCTTGAAACCGTGGAAAAATACCGCCCTGATTATATCGTTGTAAACAGCGGCGGTGCGGTGTTCCCCGAATTTTCCAAGACAGACGGCTGCATCATCCCCGACGAACAGGAAGTAATGGCGATGCTCGACACGCTCCCCGCACAAATCAAACTGATAGCCGTACACATGGATGCTATTGACCATTGCCAGACAACACGCGAAATCCTGCGAAACGAAGCCCGCCACCACGGAGTGGATATGAACCGACTGATTATGCCGGGAGATGGGGAGAGCATTACGTTATGAGTGTTTGCATCAAATCGCTGATAAAGAATATGAACATAGTGATAGGCTGCTCAATAGGGGGCAGCTACTGCTATGCCCGTAATAACTGTCGCCGCTTCCATATCACGGACGATTTTTCTGTACCCGAATATATGGGGCGCAAGCTACACATCATCGACACTCCAAAACCTCACGTATGGCTGATGACCGGAATGAGCGACTTCTCCGATTGGAAGCCTGAATGGAACGCGGAGATTTTCGGAAGAATGAAAAGCAATCCGCAACACGCTTATATCTTTCTTACGAAACGTCCGGATAAGGTCTGTTTTTCTACGGATGACGAAAATGTCTGGATGGGCGTGACCGTCACGCGCAGTTCCGAGAAAAAAAGGTTAGAAGATTTGAAAAGAAATATCAAGGCCAAACATTACCACGTCACCTTTGAAGCTATCTTTGACGAAATCGGAGAGATAGACTTCGCGGGTATCGATTGGGTTGTCATAGGCACGGAAACGGGACATCGGAAAGGCAAAGTGGATTCCCGTCTCGAATGGGTGCTTCACATTGCCGACCAAGCCAAAGCGCAAGGAATCCCCGTATTTATGAAAGAGGATTTGCTGCTTATAATGGGTGAAGAAAGGATGATTCAGGAACTGCCGGAACAATTTATCAAACGCATACAATGAATACTGAAACAATCAAGGAAATAGACGTACAGAGCGTTATGACCAAATCCGCACTGCCAGTCGGAGGATATTCGGTCAATCCTTACGTGGGATGCCCTCACGCCTGCAAGTATTGCTACGCATCGTTTATGAAACGCTTCACCGGGCATACAGAACCGTGGGGCGCGTTTCTGGACGTGAAGAACTGGAAACCGATAGCCAATCCGCACAAATATGACGGTGAGCGCATCGTGATAGGTTCCGTGACGGACGGTTACAACCCCTATGAGGAACAATTCCGCCGTACCCGCAGGCTGCTCGAAGAACTGCGCGGAAGCAACGCCGAGATTATGGTATGTACGAAGTCCGACCTCGTCCTTCGCGACCTCGACCTGTTGAAACGTTTTCCCAAAGTAACAGTGTCTTGGTCAATCAATACGCTTAACGAACAGTTTCGTGCGGATATGGACAACGCCGTGAGCATAGAACGCCGCCTGAAAGCAATGCGCCAAGTCTATGAGGCAGGCATCCGTACCGTGTGTTTCGTTTCGCCCATATTTCCGGGAATAACCGATGTAAAGACGATTATCAAGGAAGTGAAAGGATATGCCGATTTGATATGGCTTGAAAATCTGAACCTGCGCGGACAATTCAAAGGAGAGATAATGGCATATATCCGTGAGAAGCATCCCGAACTCTTCCCATTATACGATGAGATTTACAACAAGAAAAGGCTTGATTACTGGCAGGCATTGGAGCAGGACATATCCCAATATGCACAGACGCAAGGATTTCCCTATCGGGTGAACGATTTGCCTTACGGACGCTCGGAAAAAGGAAAGCCTGTCATCGTAAATTATTTCTATCACGAAAAAATCAGGCTCAAAAAATAAGATGTATATAAATTCCCGCTATGGGATGATAGCAAACAACTTCGGTATGCCCGAAACACAAACTTGCTACCATAAAAACAGAGTTCAGACTTTAAAACAACTCATAAACTTTGGGCAACTCAAAGGACTGCTCGCAGCTTCTTTCGGAAGCAAACGGGGGCGTTCAGGGGGCAACCCCACTGGCTCATTGGGGAGTTTTTAGCATGAGCATCAGCGGTGCGTGAAGAAAACGCCATAATGAGCTATGGCTTTTGTTCCCAAAAGCCTGCGGCGGTGTCGGTTTTCCCTTGTCGGTCGGCAGAACGGAAGTCCGTCTGGCCAGCCTGCGGATGGCGATACTCACCTCCGTTGCTTCCACAGCAGGCTTGATGATGAATGAAAATCCGATGAATTGATGAATGGGCGACTTAACATACTAAAAGTCATAGCGATACATGCTCAACATTCTTTCATCAAACCGCTTGTCAAAAGAAAAGCGATGAGTAAGGCTGTGTCCGTTTTCTCTTTTCATCAGCCATATCCTTTTGTTGAGAGTTTGATGAGGATGTAAACCGCTGTTATTCTTTATGTTTATATATACTTTCATCAATTCATCAAAATAATAAATAGCACTCATGCAAATTACCATGCCGTATTCCGGCAGACTTGCAGGCAAGTCTGAAAGTTTTGAATTATTGAGAAGTGAAGATAACGCATTGATGTTCTGTAATATACGACCTAAACAACCGTTCAACAAACCCGTTCACAAAACATTTGGCGACGAAAAGAAAAATAGCACTTGTCTGTCTTTTCGCAAGCACAGCCTTTCCAACAGGGCGTTGCGTACCCTTGCGGCATTGGGTGTGTTGATACGGAAAGCGATTGCCACGACCATTGGCAGGGCATACGCCTCCGCACAATAACCGTTGGGAAGTCTGATGCGCCTTTCCACATCGCAAGGTTTCAGCACTCCGCTTTTGTACACGGCTCGGATGGCGGCACGGAGTGTCGGGGCGATTACATCGAACAGCCTTACCAACTCCATTTCGTTCATCCACACGTTGGCGGCATCGGACGGCACGGCAATCCTGCCGCACCCGTCCATCGTGATTGTTGTCCGTTCCATAGACTGTGCGTTATAGGACGAAACGTCCGCTTATCTTGCTCTCAAAGGCGGATATGTCGTTTTCAAGTTTAGCGTTGGTCACCTTCGCGTAAATTTGCGTGGTGGTTATATTCGTATGCCCCAAAATCTTGCTCACGCTCTCTATCGGCATACCGTAATTCAATGCCAAAACAGCGAATGAATGGCGGCTCAAATGGAATGAAACCGGCTTTTCTATCCCGCATTTCTTCGCCACAGCCTTGATGCGTTTGTTCACCATGTCAAGCGAGCCGATGTTGAAAAGTCGCTTGTCTCTTCTGAACGGCTCGTAACGCCTGATTATCTGCATAGGGATGTCCATCAGCTTGATTTGGAACGGTACGCCCGTCTTTTGGCGTTTCGACACAATCCATGATGCGCCATTCATCTCAACGATGTTGTCGGTGGTCAGGTTCTTGATGTCCGTGAACGAGATGCCCGTCCAACAACCGAACAGGAACAAATCCCTTGCCAATGCAAAGTTGGGATTGTCCAGCTTGATTGCACTTAATGCTTGAATTTCATTCTCCGTCAGAAAGCCACGTTCCTTGTGGTCGGGGTCAACGTGGTACATCGCAAACGGGTTTCTCGGTATCTTGCCGTTGTAGTGCGCCGTGGTGACGATGTGTTTCAACGGTATGGAGTATATCCACACGGATGACTGCGCCAGCCCGACCTCGTTTCGCAGGTACAGGCAGTAGTCACGGATGAAATCCTCCGTCAGTTCGTTCATCGCCATGTCCGTCCGCTTGTAGTGCCTTGTTATGAACTCTGCCACGTATTTGCGGACGGTCAGGTACTTTTGGTACGTGCGCTTGGAGCGGTCTTTGCCCACCCGTTTGGCAAACGCCTCGTTCTCCTTGTCAAAGGCACGCAACAATGTCTCATACTCCGTGCCGATGCCTTGGTAGGCATTGCGCACCATTTCTGCCGTGACAAACGCCTCACGGTCGGAAAGCCGCTGGTAGTGTTTCGTTATCTGCGCCTTGATATTATCAAGGGCGTAGTTTACTGCCACCGCCTCACGGCTCTTTCCTTTCGCCCTGTTGCCTTTGGCATCCCAAAGTTCCTTTGAAATGTGCTGTTTGCAACTGAACTGTGCGATAGTCCCGTTGATTGTAACCCGTCCCATGATGGGGACAATTCCGTTCTTTTCCTTGCTTCCGTTTACATAGAAGACTGTCTTGAAAGTGCTCCGCATAATCATTCTTTTTGTTTGGTGCAAAATTAGTTTATGGGAGTTGTAAGGGCAGAATGTAAACCTACGCAGAACGCAGAAATAGAGCCTGTTAGCGTTAAATGTGCAATTGGTGTCGGGTAATGGTTTGGAAGTGCATCTCTTACTGCAATCCGCCTAAATCCGTTTTTACGTCCTTATGTCATTCCGTGCCACCAGAAGCCAAACTCTCTGACCGTCAGTGAGAATGCTCAAATTCGCTTTATTCTGCGTTTTATCCTATTATTTTCCTTGAAAAAACATTCTATCAGAATCGGGCGGAATCAGCTCAAGAAGTTATTTCATCCGGACGACATGCGAAAACGAAAAAACACTGATCCACGAAGATTTTTTATTACAAAAGAAAAACAACAGCATAGTCTTAATAACATTCCCTCAAAAAAGTATAAATTCTTCAGCATCTTTTCCCGAAAATATCGAGATATCTTCGGGAAAAGAACATATACTTTTTCAAAGGCAGGTCCAAGACCACGTAAACAACTTATAATCAATGCAAAGAACAACAAAAAATCCCCAAAAGGAATATCCAATAAAATAATTTGTCAATACCCCGGATTTTGTTTCAGTACCCCATTCATCACTATTACCTTTTCAGGTATCGGGAAAACAGTTGTATAACCGTTTTCTTCACCGGGAAGCTGTGGACGGAAGCTATACGGACGAGTGAATTGACGGAAACGAATCAAGTCCTGACGCCTCCAGCCTTCCCACGCCAGCTCCATCTGCCTTTCATCCAGCAAGTTTTCAAGAGTTGCTTCACGATACGAAGCTCCTACTCTGCCACGGACTTCATTCAATTCTCCTGTTCCATTTTCGTTATTTCTCACTTTGGCCTCACTCATCATCAGCAACACGTCAGCATAACGGAACAAGACAATATCATTATCCATCAACTTTCCATCTTTTAATGCTGTATTATCCACTTCATATTTCTTCATACGTGCTCCAGCTGTTTGTTCATATACCGAATTGGAAACATCGAGGACTATTGCCTCTGGATAATATACCAGCGGAGTGCCGTCGTCGAGCAGAATAGGATTTCCCTGTAAATCGTACACCTCATCGGCGAAATAGCAGTAATCGAAACGAGGATCAACTTTGTCTGTGCCATACCCAAAAGTCTGCAAAACCTCAAGCGTTGCACTTGAACCATTTTCACCTCCTAATCCATAGGCCTTTGCATGATTATAGTGACGGGAGCGGAACAAATATTGCATCTGGTTGGTGTATAAAGTCTTGCTCATCGGTATTACAAAAATATTTTCCTGAGAAGACTCATTGAATATGGCAAAATTTGAAGAATAATCTTTTTCTAACTGATAACCCATCTGAGAAATCTGTGTACAGTAATATTGTGCAGCTTTCCAAGCATTGAGATCTTCTCCGTTTACAGTAAAGAAGATTTTTCTGCCATCCGGAAAGACATCATCTGTCCAGTCGGAATCCATATATACTTCAGCATTCAGCATCAGCTTAGCCAACAGAAAATAAGCAACAGGCTTTGTCATTCTGCCATAATATTCACCAGGAATATTACTTTTCTCTTCGCTCAGGAAAGGAACAGCCTCCTGCAATTCATTTACGATAAAAGTAAAAATCTTATCACGCTCTGCCTGTTTCATTTCCGCACCGGCCGCATCGGAAGTAACAAGCAGAGGAATGCGTCCGAATAAATCCATCGCATAATAATAAAACATAGCACGAAGGGCACGTACCTCTGCCTTATAAGCCGGAAGTTCTTTATCAGTATGTGTCGCTGAGAAATGTTCAATCTGCTCCAACGAATAATTACATAGCTTAATACTCTGGAACAAGTACTCCCAAGTATTCAATATGGCATCGCTATTTACTCCCCACTGATGCAGGTAGAGTCCTTGCCAGAATCCACCATCATACCAGTCACCTCCACGGGTGGGCATAATAGCCTCATCGGTCGTAAAAGTATTCAGGTCATAGATACCTCTCCCTGTTCCCTGCAATCCTTCACTATCTTTATAACTGCCTACACAGTTATAAAGCGATGCTACACAATTCCGATAGAGAGCCGGCAGTGTAGAATAAGCATTATCTCCCAATAAACCATCCCGAGGATCTTCTTCAAGGAAACTGCTGCACGATATACTGAACAATGAAGTGCAAGTCAAAAATAATATATATATTTTTTTCATGGCTAAACATTTAAAAATTAAGACTTAAACTAAGAGTATAGGTACGCGACAACGGATAAGTCCGTTTGTCATCAACTCCCAATGTAGAGTCTACGGTCATACTGTTTATAAGAGGGGTTAATCCCGAATAGCCGCTTATTGTTCCCAAGTTGTTGATAGTGAACGCCAGACGCATGTTATGTAAAAACTTCGTATTTTTCAGAGGAACATCATACCCTACTGTCAGATAATCGAAATTAATATAATCTCCATCCTCCAGCCAATAATCAGTTGCGGTCTGATCTTTTATCATTTGTCGGGGAGCTTCCTCCATTACATTATAGTCGGGAAGAATATTCATATTCATATAAGTCAGTGAAGTTCCATTATATATTTTATGTCCGAAAGCTCCGTTTATCTGCAACGATACATCAAAACGTTTATACCGGAAACTAATGTTTGAGCCAAGCAAGGTCTTAGGCATAGCCTGACCTGCCACATAACGGTCTTCTCCGTCTTCCAGATTTACACCTCCCCCATTCAAGTCGGCGATTTCATATTTATATCCAACATTACCATCGGGAACCAATCCGGTACAGTGAGGAAGATAAAAAACTCCCAAAGGCTGTCCTACAATCTGATATACAATATTATTATATCCTCCATGAAAACCTGCCCCGTCAAGTCCGGCTATAACAGTATACTCCGAGGCCGAAATATATTCGCCATTATACATACCATTCAGCGAAAGCAACTTGTTCTTCTGGAAAGTTATATTTGCATTGATATTCAGCTCCATATCCTTGGTCTTCAATGGAGTAATACCAACAGAGATTTCTGTACCGCTGTTACGCATAGAACCAATATTGGCGAGCAATGTATTGTAGGTAAAAGGAGGAACACTTACCCGATAATTATAAAGCATATCGGTTGTCTTAGAGTTGTAATAATTGACAGACAACAGCAAACGGTTGCCATAAAAGCCCACATCGAAACCGGCATTGAAAGTATGTTTTACTTCCCACTTCAGATCGGGATTGATATTGCGTAATGTTTCATAAGTCACTACAGGAGAATTTCCGACAGGTGCGACTCCATTGGGCCGGACTAGATTCATCGTCGTATACGAATCTATACCTCCCTGATTTCCAGCAAGTCCATAACCCAGGCGCAACTTCAAATTATCAATCCAGGTAATCTGCTTCATAAACTGTTCATTTGACACATTCCATGCAGCAGAAACAGATGGGAAAAAGCCCCATTTATGATTTGCTCCAAACTTTGAAGATGCATCCGTACGAGCATTGACTGTCAGTACATAACGGTCGTCATATGTATAATTCACTCGCCCCAGAAAAGATGCCAGATGAGGTTCCTCATAATATGAACCTGTTCCTTCCCAGGGACGCAGAGCTCCAGCCTGAAGATTGTCGAACCCCATAAGATCGGAAGAAAAGTTTGTTACCGTAGTATAAAATCCGGTATATGTATTTTTTTCCAACTCTGCCAAGCCCAATACATCTATGAAATGCTTTTTCAACTGTTTCCGATACGTAAGCATTGCATTTCCTAAGACAGATTCTGAACGGCGGTTTCCACGATACGCCTGTCCGTTTGCCCAGACTATAGTGGGCAAATACTGTGAGTTCTCTGTATCATTATAAGTATACGAGCCGAAAAGTATAAATTTCAGGTCGGGCGACAAATTAAAATTCAAACGGGCATGAGCACTGAAATAAGAAACATCATCACGATCATTGACCTCCATCCAAGCCAAAGGATTGGTTATCTGGCTGGCAGTAGTTATCTGGTCCCAAGCGTCGGTCGTATAATCTTTATGGTTAGGGAAAGTAGGGTTAAAAGCCGCTGCCGAATAAAAAGTTTTCTGATAATCGAACAAATTCCGGTTTTTCTTGACTGATCCAAACAGTCCAAGTTCGCATTGGATAAATTTATCGAATATATCTTGCGACATATTCATATTCGATGTAAAAAGCTTCATGCTTTCATTCTGTATCACTCCCTCACGGTTCAGATAGCCCAAAGAAACACGATAGTTGGAAGCATCTCCTCCACCATAAAAAGCAATGTTATGATTCTGCTGCAAGCCCAATTGTTCTATTTCTTTTTGAAAATCAGTATTACAGCCTTTATCCAGAATAGAAATTCCATTTTCGCTTGTTACTTTCCGATATTCATCGCCAGAGAGCATATCCAGATGACGATAAGCATGGGCAATGCCAAAGCTTCCGTTGTAATTAATACGCGTTTTACCAGAGATTCCTTTTTTTGTTGTAATATTAATCACACCCGAGGCACCACGAGAACCGTACTGCGCTGTTTCTGAGGCATCTTTCAAGATTGTAAAACTTTCTATATCGGTCGGATAAATCGAAGTCAGCATACTTAAATCGCCCAACACCCCATCTACAATTATCAATGGATCATTACCACTTGTCAACGAAGTGGTTCCTCGCATTCGGACAGATTCCAAAGCTGCTGTACCATTACTGCTTTTCATGATAGTCAATCCTGGTACTCGTCCCTGAATAGCTTCCAGCGGATTAGTTATTTGCTCTTTATTCATTTGCTGTTCGGTAATTTGTTCTACCGAACCGGATATGTTCTTCAGTGTACCCCGAGCGTATCCAACCGTTATCACACTATCCGGAAGAGTTGTAATCTCTATTTGTGCATTTACAGGCTGATATAACCATAAGGTTAACGAACAGACAGCAATATACTTCGATTTTGCTTTCCGATATTTCTTCATAAGAATCAGATTTTAAATTAAGGATAATTACGAAATTAAGCAAAAAGGAAGAGAAAAACAACCCTAAAGCCCAAAATAAACGTCCTGATGTTTTCTGAAAATACAGGTTTTCAGAATAAACATCAGGACGTCTACAAAAATATATAAACAAACTTATCTGCTCATCATTCTTCTGGAGCAAACATTGGGTCCCATGCCGGCAGACGGATTGGCTTCTGCTTCAAAATATTCAGTACCTTTTCTGGTACATATTTCTTTTCTACTACCAGACGGAACATATATTCGTCAAACCACTCATCGGTCATAATCAGATGTCCCTTATAACCAGCCTCTGCTCCCCAACTGTTTTCAACCATCCATTTCTTCGGCTTACCGTCTTTATCCAAATCTACAGCCATCAAAGTCATAGCATGGCTGGATCCACTGGCAAAGGTCTGGACACGCTGTTTCTTATTCATTCCGAACGTAGTACCCATCAGTGATTCATAATCAAAATTCTTTAAATCGAGAGTACCACGTTTACTGTCTAAGAATTTCGCGACGTCACAAGAGAAATACATCATTGTACTATCCTTTATTGATTCAATAGCCATTGCTTTTATATCCTCAACAGGTAAATTGACGTAAGTCCAGTTCTTTCCATCATAAACATGACGGTCAAAATCTATTTCGTAGCATTTATAATATTCACGACTGGGGTCATTCATCAGCATGACATAATTATTGGTTAAGTCATTTCCCAAATATTCCTGATAAAAAGACTGTGGAGTATACTCCTTCGTTTCACCGTTCATAGTCCACGTAAAACGTTCCACAGGTTCACCGAATGCTAAGGCAAGCATACGATAAACGGTAGAAAGCATTTCTGTTTTTTTAGCTTCAAGTGCAGAAACCTTTACTCCTTTTGCAGCCTCATCACGTAATTGCAGACCGAACTCTCTCAACTTCAAGCCAACCAGACGAGCTATCTGTGATGTGTTTTCACTACTATAGGTTTCTGGCATAACCGAAGATGGAACTACTCCATACTTACCTATAACATCTGAAATACCAGTAAATTGTCCTCCGTCGCTTATAGGATTGCGGAATAACCACTCTACCATCTTATCATCCATTGGTTTTTCACGCGTGTCAATAATTCCCTGCAAGAAAAGATTAGCTTTCTCTAGCTGGTCGTAGAAAAAGCAATAGTTCTGAGAGAACTCCATTTCGTCCAGACCATATTTAGCCATCATCTGAGCACGCAATACGTTCAATCCGGTAAAAAGCCAGCAACGTCCAGACTGCTGCTGGTCTGTTATGCCATGTGAAACAACTTTATTTGTGAAGTTAGTATCGAAATTAGCCAGATTTTCATGATTTTTCGCAAGTACAGCTATACTGGTTTCAGCCATGGCATTATAAATAGCCTTATCTGCCGGCGTATGCTTATAGCTGCTTTTGATTTGGTTCAACATGTCTTGTGTAATCCCCCCCTGTTGAGCCTGTGCTCCCAATGCCATTGCCATCAGGCATGCTAACATTATGTTCTTCTTCATATACCTTAAATGTGTTAGTTTCTAAATAATGTGCCAAAAGTACGAATTTGTATTTTAAAAATAATAAAATAAGAAGGTAAAATATAGATTACTTCGAGCGATATTTGTAATTTTGATTAATTTTTGAGTCATACCCATGAGCAAGTTCAGAAGTATAAAACATATTGTCCGATCTACCATCATATTAGCTTTGGTATGCTATTTCGGAATTATCGCCGTTTTGAGTATTCCTTTTATTCAAAAACGGCTATCCGATTTTACGGCTCAAGAGCTCAGCCGTATCATGCAGACTGAGGTCAGAATCGGAAATATCGATTTAGGACTGCTGAACCGTGTCATTATACAGAATGTATATCTGGAAGACAAGTCTGGCAAGGAGCTGCTGAAAATAAACCGTTTATCTGCTAAGATGGAGTTATCGTCTTTATTACACGGCAAAATACGCATCAGCAGTGTACAGCTTTTTGGTCTGAACGCCCACCTCAACCGTCCGACCCCTGACAGTAAGACAAATTTCCAGTTTGTACTTGATGCATTTGCCTCAAAAGATACAATCAAGAAAAAATCAACCATCGATCTGCGTATTAATTCCGTATTGATTCGTCGCGGACAGGTCTACTATGACTTACTTTCCGAAGCTCAAACTCCTGGACGTTTTAATTCAAACCATTTAGGCATACAGAATCTTTCAGCAACACTTTCACTGAAAGCCTTAACCCCTGATTCTCTCAATGCGCAAATCAAACGTATAAGTTTCAACGAACAGAGTGGATTCAAATTAAAGAAACTGGCACTGAAAATTACAGCCAATCACCATGGATTACAGGCAAACAATATTGAGGTTTCTTTTCCTAACAGTGAGCTGAATATAGATACGCTTGCTGCAACATATGACAGTGCTTCATCTGCTCCTGTAATAAACAATGACACACGGTATATGGCTCATATGAGAGCTCGTATTACGTTGGCTGACTTTGCCATGTTTGTACCTGCACTAGCTCATTTCAATGAAGCTATAAACCTGCGCATGTCGTTGGACGGAAAAGGATATCAAACCAAGTGTACAGACATTTATATATCAAACAATACTCAAAGTCTTTTGCTGAAAGCAGAAGCTATGATAAACCACTGGAACGAAAAAAATAATATGTTCCTTTTCGGTAACCTGTCGCAACTGGAAGTAGATAAAGAAGGTATTAACTGGTTACTTTATAACCTAAGTGGCAAGAACAATGTTCCCGATATTCTGAAACGGATTGGGAGCATAAGTTTCAACGGAGATATTTCCGGTTATCTGAATCAATTAACAACACATGGTACACTTCTTACAGATGTAGGAAGTATTCGGGCCAATGTAACCATGCATTCCGATACATTAACCCATCTACGTTCTTATTCTGGAAAAATAATCAGTCCGGAATTACAATTAGGAACCTTGTTAAACCAGGAAAAGACACTGGGAAGCACAACATTCGACATAGAATTGCAAGGTTTCAAATATCATGATGGCAAAGCTGAATCATATATTAAGGGAGTAATTTCTTCGTTTACATACAAGCAGTATGAGTACCGCAACATCATGCTTGACGGACAATATACTCCAGGAGGATTTAACGGAAAATTATCTTTGAACGACAGCAATGCAAACATTGAGATAAACGGACATGTTGCGACACGACAAGCTGTGCCTGATTTCAATCTAAAAGCTGTGGTACGTAACTTCCGCCCTAACGATCTGAATCTGACAGACCAATATAAAGATACAGATATGTCACTGAATCTGACTGCCGACTTCAGCGGACACTCCATTGATGACATGAAGGGAAAAATCAGTATTGACAGCGTACAGGTCAACGCTCCAGAAAAAGATCAATGTTATTTCTTAAAAAACTTAAGCATATTTGCCGGAAACGTAAGTAATAGTCAGGAAAAACAAATAGAAATCCGTTCTCCTTTCCTCAATGGCTTTGTCAAAGGGAACTATTCTTACCGTACTCTTCCAGCAAGTATATTGAAGACATTGCAACGGTACATTCCGTCATTACTCGTTCTCAACAAGGAATTACCTGAAACAAACAATGATTTTCAGTTCAATTTCCAGTTGGAAGATACAGAGTTATTCTCAAAGGTATTCAAAATCCCTGTTGAACTATACATGCCGGCTACATTAAACGGATATTTTGATGATAACCGTACACGGTTGCAAATTAGAGGTTATCTTCCAGCATTTGTTTACAACGACTCATATTTCGAATCAGGAACGTTATTGTGTAATAACACTTCAGATGAACTGCAATGCCAAGTGCGTATAAACAAACGTCTGCAAAAAGGTGCAATGATTAATTTGGCTGTAAATTCTCGGGTCAACGACGATAAATTAAAAACGACCATCCATTGGGGGAATAATGTTCCTTCCACTTTTAGCGGTATGGTAGAAGCTATTACAAGTTTCCGTAAGTCAGAAGAAAGTAATCGCTTATCAACGATGATAGACCTGCGTCCAAGCAAAATTATTTTAAATGATACGATATGGAAAATACATCCATCACAAATAACCATTGATAAAAACCTGATAGAAATCGACAACTTTCTATTTGAGCATCAAAACCAATATGTACGTGCAAACGGACGTATTGGAAAGGAAACAACAGACTCTTGTCTGGTGGATTTGAGCAATATCAACTTACAATATGTAATGGATATAATTCAGTTTCATGCAGTTAAATTCAATGGTCTAGTAACTGGACGTGTACACTTACATAATGTACTTGACAATCCGGTGATGTATACCCGACTCAACGTAAAAGACTTTTCGCTGAACGATGCGTTATTAGGTCAGGGAGATATAAGAGGTGAATGGGACAATGAATTAGGAGGAGTACGCTTACATGCCGACATAAAAGAGAATGATCATTACTTCACTAATGTAACCGGGTATGTTTCGCCTAAGGAAAAAGGATTAAACATAAATATTCAGGCAGGAGGTACAAATCTTTCCTTCCTGCAACCTTTTGTAGAGAATATATTTACAAATATGCAGGGAAGAGTCTTTGGACGTGTCCGATTATACGGTCCTTTCTCCGGACTTGACTTAGAGGGATGTGCTCAAGCAGATGCCAGCATGAAAGTAAATATCCTTAATACATCATTCACCGCTCATGCAGACTCATTCCGTATAAGCTCAGGGCACTTTGCCTTCGACAACATACAAGTAACAGACCCCGAAGGACATACCGGGTTAGTTAATGGCGCACTCAGACATACAAAACTAAAGAACCTGATGTATGATTTCCGGTTCAACACAAACAATATGCTGGTATATCACACGGAAAAGGAAACACCTGAATTCCCTTTCTATGGTAAAATATATACAACTGGAGAAGTGTTGCTGCGCGGGGGAAACAATACACTTACTGTGGACGGGACATTACGAACTGATCCACAAACAAAGTTTACATACGTAACCGCCACAGCAGCTGAAGCAACCAATACACAATTTATAAAATTTGTGGATAAGACTCCCCGAAGACAGCAAGAAAACATTCAGACTGAATTATATCATCATTTAAACAAAACAGATAATAAGGAGGAAGAAGACACTCCTACTGATACCCACATTAATCTCCAGATAGAAGCAACTCCGGCTGCTACCATGCGTATCGTCATGGATCCTATAGCAAGAGATAACATTTCTGCAAACGGAACCGGCAACCTGCGTATCAACTATTATAATAAAGGAGATTTCCAGATTTTCGGTAACTACAATATCGAAGAAGGAATATACAAAATGAGCATGCAGAATGTTATCCATAAAGATTTCATCCTGCAATCAGGAGGAACAGTTTCATTCAACGGAAATCCACGAGAAGCCAATCTGGATGTACAGGCTGTTTATACCGTTAACTCTGCTTCATTAAATGATTTAGTGGCTGATGCTTCAAATACCAAAGGAACTGTAAAGGTAAACTGTTTACTGAATCTGAGAGGTAACCTGACGGCTCCTACATTAAAATTCGACCTGGACTTGCCGACCGTTAGCGATGAAGACCGGGAATTGGTACGAAGTTTAACCAGTACAGAAGAGCAAATGAATACACAAATCATTTATTTGTTGAGTATTGGAAAGTTTTATACCTTTGATTATGCCAACAATGCCAATCAGTCGGATGCAACAAGTTCACTGGCTTTCAGCACACTTTCCGGACAGTTAAATAATATGCTTTCTCAAGTAATAGACAGCCAGAACTGGAACGTGGGAACCAATTTAAGTACAGGCGATAAAGGGTGGACTGACGTAGAGGCAGAAGCTATTCTTTCAGGAAGACTGCTTAACAACCGATTAATTATTAATGGTAATTTCGGTTACCGCGATAACCCTATGCGTAACACCAACTTCGTAGGAGATTTTGAAGCAATGTGGCTACTGACTAAAAACGGTGATTTCCGCTTGAAAGGATATAATCAGACCAACGACAGATACTTTACAAAATCTACTCTGACAACACAAGGAATAGGTTTAATGTATAAAAAAGATTTTACGAACTGGCGCGAATTATTTGACTGGATTCTATTAAAACGTCGCAGCAAGCGCAACAGCCAATAAGAAAAGAACAACAACATTATAAAACAAACTATCTCATTATGGAAAAGAATTATTTCTTACCCGCCGAATGGCATCCACAAAGCTACATCCAGCTGACGTGGCCGCATAGCGGAACCGACTGGAACTACATGTTAGATGAAGTAGAAACATGTTTTTTCAACCTCGCCAGTGAAATAGCTTCTCGGCAACCTCTTTTACTGATTGCCCCTGAATATCCAGAAAAATTAAAAGACTTCAAATATAAAGACAATATACATTTTGTAAAATGCCCGACCAACGATACTTGGGCACGCGATCACGGCTTTATCACATTGCTCCAAAATGACGGGACTCCCCTGCTGTTAGATTTCTGTTTTAATGGTTGGGGAATGAAGTTTGCAGCAAATAAAGATAATCTGATAAACTGGAATTTATATCAGAGCAATCTGTTAAAAGGGAGTTATACAAACTGTCGTAACTTTATACTTGAAGGAGGATCTATCGAAAGTGATGGTAAAGGAACCATGCTTACAACTTCTACCTGTCTCCTCGCTCCTAATCGGAACGACGTAATGACGCGTGAGGATATAGAGCTATACTTAAAAGAAAGATTTAATCTTCAACAAGTTTTATGGCTGGATCACGGATTCCTTGCAGGTGATGATACTGACAGCCACATAGATACATTGGCTAGACTTTGTCCGGACAACACTATTGTTTATGTACAATGTACAGATAGCGCAGATGAACATTATGATGAACTCATTAAAATGGAAGAACAGCTGAAAACGTTCCGCACACTGGAGAATACACCATACCGCTTGCTTCCTCTGCCTATGCCAACAGCTATTTATGATGAAGAAGGTGAACGTCTGCCTGCAACATATGCCAATTTCCTGATAATGAATGATGCCATATTGTATCCGACATACAACCAACCGGATAACGATCAAAAGGCTGCTCAGATATTAGCACAAGCTTTTCCTGAAAAAGATATTGTAGGAATAGATTGTTGCCCACTAATTAAGCAGCATGGCTCATTGCATTGCGTTACCATGCAATATCCGGAAAGTGTAAAAAACAGCAAACATTAAAATTTTAACCGATATGAAAAGAACCATTCGAGTAGGTATTGTACAACAAGCATGTACGAATGACCTGAAAATAAATTTGGAAAAATTGCACCGTAATATTGCTTCTGTTGCACAAGCCGGTGCACAACTTGTTGTTCTACAGGAATTACATAATACTCCCTATTTCTGTCAAACAGAAGATACATCTTTATTTGATCTGGCAGAGCCTATCCCCGGACCGTCAACCGGATTTTATAGTGAAATAGCAGCAGCTTATCATATAGTATTGGTTACTTCACTATTTGAGCGTCGTGCACCCGGACTTTATCACAATACAGCCGTTGTATTCGACACTGACGGAAGTATTGCGGGAAAATATCGTAAAATGCATATACCAGATGATCCTGCCTATTATGAAAAATTCTATTTCACTCCAGGTGATCTGGGATTTGAGCCAATAGAAACAAGTCTGGGTAAACTAGGTGTTCAAGTATGCTGGGATCAATGGTATCCAGAAGGAGCCAGACTGATGGCTTTAAAAGGTGCAGAACTACTTATTTATCCAACAGCAATCGGATGGGAAAGCAGTGATACACAAGATGAAAAGATGCGTCAGCTTGGAGCATGGGTAACAGTACAGCGCGGTCATGCTGTTGCAAACGGACTTCCTGTCATCGCCGTAAACCGAGTAGGACTTGAACCTGATCCTTCCGGACAAACCAATGGCATCCAATTTTGGGGAAATAGCTTCGTAGCCGGACCACAAGGAGAAATTCTTGCACAAGCAAGCAATCTGAAAGAAGAAAATCTCGTAGTAGAGATAGATATGAACCGAAGCGAAAATGTTCGTCGCTGGTGGCCATTCTTGCGTGATAGAAGAATAGACGAATTTGATGAGCTGACCAAACGCTTTATCGACTAACAAATTTTCGTTCTAGCTTTAGAACTATAATTAATACAAACATGAGAGTGCCTCAAAATTAAATGAGCATTCCAGAAAGTATAGGATAGTTACTTTCAGAATAAAAAATAGCCGTATCAAACTTTATTTAAGTAATGATACGGCTATTTATCTTATGCAATAATCGGTATTAAACTTCTCTATACAAGACTTTTCGATACCTAACAGAAAGGTCAACGTTTATGCCAAAAACCAGGCGAGAACATCAGCAGAATGCCAAATAGCTCCAATCTTCCTATTAACATCATAAAAGACAGTAACCATTTAGCAAGATCAGGAAGAGCACTCCACGAAAAGGCAGGACCATATGCACCTAAACCAGGTCCGACATTACCCAAACTAGAAGCTACCAGTCCAAAAGACTCTGTAAGTTCAAGCCCCATAAACATTAAAGCTACCCAGCCTACAAAAATACAAATCAAATACAATAAAATAAAAGTATTTACAGTAGAGATAGTAGAAAGAGAAAGTGCCTGCTGATTTACCTTTACGGGTAATACAGCACGAGGATGAATCAGGCGGCTGAACTCATTCTTCATATTACGGAAAAGAATAAGCAAACGCATATTCTTTATTCCCCCGCCAGTAGAGCCAGTACAACCTCCTGCAAACATTGTATAAATCAAAAGCATCCATGTAAAATGAGGCCATACATTATAATCATCAGTAGCAAACCCACAAGATGTATGAATACTTGCTACTTGAAAAAATGCCTTCCGAAAAGCTTCTTCCCATCCATAATGGTTTTGCATGACCAAAGGAACTGTGATAAGTAAAGTTACTATACCTACAGACATCAAGAACCATCTACATTCATCGTCTTTGAACAGATTGAAGAATTTTCCTTTCAGGCACATAAAATATAATGAAAAGTTTATTCCCGACAGGACCATAAAAATCGCTATCACATACTCTATAAAAGGAGAATTCCAATATGCCACACTATCTTGTTTAGTAGAATATCCTCCCGTAGCAGTAGTTGTAAACGAATGACAGACTGCATCAAACAAATTCATGCCTCCCAACATCAACAATACCGTTTCCGTTATTGTAAGAAGCAAATATACAGTCCACAGCCACTGAGCCATTATACTGATTTTCGGATGAATCTTATCATGAGTCACCCCTGTCGCTTCAGCAGAAAACAGAACCTGATTTCCGACTCCGAATATCGGTAATACCGCTATCGTAAAAAAGACAATTCCTAAACCTCCAATCCACTGAGAAAAGCTACGCCAGAAAAGCATTCCATACGACAGTGACTCAATATCATCAAGAATCGTCGCACCTGTGGTTGTAAACCCTGACATCGTTTCAAAGAAAGCATCGGTAACAGAAGGTATTTCGCCACTAAGGTAGAAAGGAAGCATTCCAAACGTAGTAAATAAAAGCCATGTAAATGCAACAATACAGTAGCCATCACGACGAGAAAGCTTATTTTCTGCATTACGACCAAGGAACAACAGCACGCAACCGACAGCTGCGGCCAATAAGGTTGAATAAAGAAAATAAATATAACTATGTTCCTGATAGCACAGGGAAACACCTGCACATAATAAAAACAGCCCACCTTCTATAAACAATAAAATACCCAATATACGGAATATCATTTTGCGATTAATCAAACTATTCGCCCGATTTCCAGTTAAATATTCATTGTGTGTTATAAAGTCTTGCATTTTTCTTATTTTTCTAAAATGAAGTACAAAACTAATGATAAAGATTGAAATAGATTGGATTTTTCATGCAAAAAGATACAATTTAAACCGCATTTATACTGAACATTCAGAAATATTTACGTAATTTGCAACATTCATTAACCAAATTATCTTTTTACACAGTTATGGGTAAATTCACTTTTCATCTGATCAAAAAGCTGACAGGCATTGATATTGAACAATTACAAAACGACAACGAAGCTTTATTAATAAAGAATCAGCAACTTTCATTTGAAGTCAAAGATGCTAATAAAGAGGCAACTTATAAACGTACTCAGCTAACCGAAACACAGGAAGAGTTATCACTTGCACAAACTGAACTCACCCAATTACAAACCTCAATTGCAGAACATCAGAAAGAGATTTCACTTCTCCAAACTGAAATATCCAGACTTCAATCCGACAAAGCAACCGGATTGGAGAAAATGCAATATTCTGAACAGGAAATTGTTTCACGAGATAATGATATTCAACAATTAAAAAATCAGCTAGCCGATTCTGAAAGACAGAAAGAAGTTCTAGCTACTGATAAGAAAGAACTGGAAGCAAAACTGGCTGAATCAGATAAACAGAAAGAGACTATTGCTGCCGGTAAGAAAGAACTGGAAGAAAAACTGACTGAAGCAGAAAAACAGAAAGAAATTATCACTGCCAGCAAGAAAGAGCTGGAAGAAAAACTGACCGAAGCAGAAAAGCAGAAAGAAACCATCGCTGCCAGCAAGAAAGAGCTGGAAGAAAAACTGACTGAAGCAGAAAAGCTGAAAGAAACCATCACTGCCAGCAAGAAAGAACTAGAGGCCAAGCTGACTGAAGCGGAAAAACAGAAAGAGACTATTGCTGCCAGTAAGAAAGAACTGGAAGCAAGACTAACTGAAGCGGAAAAGCAAAAAGAAACTATTGCTGCCAGCAAGAAAGAGCTGGAAGAAAAACTGGCTGAAGTAGAAAAACAAAAAGAAATCCTCGAGGCTAATAAAAAGGAACTGGAAGAACAATCTGAAAAATCTTCACAAGATCTTGCAAAAAACTATACAGCCTTGCAAAGAGAACTTTCCGAAACTCAGGAAAAATTAGATGCTATCCAATCTGAGAATTCAACTTTGAAAGCCAACCTTTCAGAATTGCAGAAAAAGATGCATCTTTTACTAGAGGAAAAAGAGCAACTGATTCATGAAAAGGAACAGATGCAAACCGCTCAGCCAGAATCAGACAAGGAAGAACAACCTCTTCCTCAACCTGAGAATGAAAAAGTAACGGCCGAACCGGAAACTCCTCAAAAGGAAGAAGAGCAACAGCCTCATTCTTCGGATATACTGGAAGCTTATCAGGAAATGAAAGCACGGCTGGAAGAAAGTACCTTGCACTATCCATATACTCGAATCACTTCAGAAACAAACGGTTGTCAGTATATTTACGAATCACGTACGCTGCAATTAAAAGCAGAGTTGTTCATCTGGGGAGTAGAAGGGAAAGAAGTGGTGCTAGAAGAAAATCACTTTATCCCATACAACGAGATAGCAAAAATAGAAGGTCTGGAAACACCTTTCGCTACAGACGTCATGACATGCGATTTCTCGGAAGAAGGTAATGGAGAAGAAGTTGCAGAAGCATTGCTTATGGCTATTTGCTGCTATCACCCTATTCACATCACATATCGGGACAAAAACGGACGAATCTCAGAACGCAATTTATACTGGATTTGCTTCCAACCGCAAGGCATATCCAGTGTCAGACTGCCTTATGAAAAAATATTCCGTGATATGTTCGATGGTGAAATAGATACTGACCACATCATGGCCATGTGCGCACACACTCCCGTTCCACGGATATTTATTATCAACCAGATATTAAGCATTCAGATTTATGATGCTTTTGTCACGACACGCAAGGGAATTGATACACAAATAGACGGTATGTATTATGCCGTACTGGCTTCGCAGTCGGAAGCTGCCGATATGATTTATAAATGTCTGCCCGAACAGTTTAAGAAGCTGCCTGCCGTTATCAGTTACCGGGCACATTACTGGATGCTGGAAGGTAACTATCAGAAAGCGATGAAATTATATCTTTCGTTTGCTCCAGACACAGAAGTGGAAAAAGGCAAGACTTGGGCTGCTATGAACATCGCAAACTTCGATAAATTTATCGACAACGATGTGGAAGCCGAAAGATTTTTACAACTGAAAGAAGCGCTGAAAGAAGAAGGTTGGCCTATCTAATAGTCCAACTCCTCACAACCGAGCGTTATCTCTCCAAAGGGAATCATGGCGTTAAACAGACATATCCGGGAATACGAAGAAAGGTTTTCTACGGATATGTCTGTTTCTATTATCTGCTTTCTGTCAAGTAAAAACTGACGCTGCGTTCCTTTCAGCAACGGAAAAGAAGGAGTATGCCATTCTGTTCCGTTCCAAAGGGCGACATTGGCAATCGATGTATCGGTAATCCTGCCATTCTTCACAATCAGTATATCATCTTTCTCCCCACGCAAGGCAAAAAGTTTGTCCAGCATGCTACGGTCTGCACTTTTCAGTTCGTATGCGATGTCATCACAAGGTACCAGTTTCAAGCTAGAAACCTGCCTTATCGTATATGGAATATATACGACCTCCTCTATGTTCTCTCCATATACTACCCGGCAGCGTGTCCGTTCCTGCCAAGGTTCTGGCTTCAGAATATCCTCCAAAGAAAGTGCGGGACAATTGCCCCACACCCTTTTTCGGGTTGTATTCATACGGGCATTATGATAGGACAGATTCCACACCTTTCCACCTTCTATACGAATTGTTTCAATAAATCGGCACATATATTTTCTGTATCATTTCTTCATATTCACTTCGGGCCGTACTGCGGAATGTAATTCCTCCCCCACTTTTATACACGAATCCACCATCTGTGTGTTCCAGAAAACGGATCATGACAGCACTATCCAGATTCTTACCATCAAAATATCCCATGACTCCGGTATAAAAACCTCTGTCGTATGTTTCTGCCTCACGGATTATCTCCACCGTTTTCTTCTTGGGAGCACCGGTAATAGAACCGGCAGGAAGGAGTTCGAAGAACAACGACCCCAACTTTTCGTGATAGTTTTCAGGTAAACGCCCTCTGATTTCAGAACTCATCTGAAGCAACCTTCCACAATGAGTATGCAGTTCGTCCAGATAGCGGTAGCGCGTAACCGTCACTTCACTAGCCACCCGGCTCAAATCGTTTCGTATCAGATCTGTAATCGTAGCATGCTCTGCCGCTTCTTTTTCATCCCTCAGCAATACTTCCTTCGCATCGGGCAACGAAGCGTCAATTGTTCCTTTCATCGGGAACGAATAAATATAGCCCTCTTTTATACGGACAAAAGTTTCAGGTGAAAACACAACAAAGCGATCATCATACCAAAGCTTATATCGTGCCGTAGCGTGAAGAAATACTTGATATAAAGAAAGATTCGTTTCAACCGGAGTGGCACACGTTAAATTTGTCAGAAATGAATTTCCCGCATACAAATTACGATGTACAATATCAAATGAACGCAAGTATTCTTCATACGATTGCGGATAAGCTTTCCATAAAATATTTTCAGGTTTCAATTCTGATACAGAACATACATTCGCTACCTCAGGAAAAATAAAAGCCAGTTGCCCGGCAGGGATATCATCCAGTTTTGAGACCAGACATTCCGTTTCATCAAAATTAATCAGAAAGAAAAATCGGGTTCTTTCCTTTCCCAACCGGTTCATGCGGGCTATAGCCTCATTGCGGTTACAAAAAGTTAATTTGTTCATCGGGGAGAACGGGTTTTAAAAGACAAAATATAAATAGTAACACCAATAGTCACTACGGCCATTATTCCTTTGAGCCACCAATATGGAAATAAAAAAAGCACACAGTGAATAGCTGTAATCCAAAGTAATGAAACAGAGATAATTTTAGCCCGGAGCGGAATGGCTCTGTCCTCACGAAAACTGCGGATATACGGTCCCAAATACTTATGTTCCAGCAGCCAGGTGTATAAACGTGGCGAGCCTCTGAAAAACAATGCGGCAGAAAGCAGCAAGAAAGGCGTAGTAGGCAGTATTGGAAGAAATATTCCTATAACTCCCAGCACTAAAGATATGGAACCAATGGCAACATAAATATATTTCATTGTACAAATATACGGAGAATGCGGCATATTTCACTGAAAAGACGACTAAATACATCTATATTTTCATTTTGCTTCTTTTTATTCTATCTTTGCAGAGAGTAAAAAAACAAATTAATATGGAAATAACCAGTGCCGAATTTGTAGTCAGTAATTCAAGAGCAGACATGTGCCCTCAGACTAATCTGCCGGAATATGCCTTTATAGGACGCTCTAACGTAGGAAAGTCCAGCCTCATCAACATGCTGACCAAACAGCCAAAATTGGCTATGACATCTGCAACACCCGGAAAGACATTGCTCATCAACCATTTTTTAGTCAATAAGGAATGGTATTTGGTAGACCTCCCAGGATACGGCTACGCACAGCGGGGTAAAAAAATGATGGACAAGATACAAAAGCTTATAGAATATTATGTGCTTGAACGTGAACAGATGACCTGTCTGTTTGTACTGGTAGACAGCCGTCTGGAGCCTCAGAAAATCGATCTGGAATTTATGGAGTGGCTGGGTGAAAACGGTGTACCTTTTGCTATCATTTTTACTAAATCCGACAAACAAAGCAGTGGCAAAACCAAATTCAATGTCAACCGATATATGGAGGTTTTAAAAGAACAATGGGAAGAGCTTCCACCGTATTTCATATCTTCATCGGAAAAGAAAACCGGACGAAAAGAAATTCTGGATTATATAGAGTCTATTAATAATTCACTGCAAAAATAAGTTCCGAAAAACATACCTTCAGATAGTACTAAATTTGTCTGCATGTTTACAAAAAAAATTCTCGATGTTTTTTTAAAATTTGTACGAATTTTAGAAAAATATCGAGAATTTTTTTCTACTTTTCACCTTTTATTTGGCTAAGCATAAAGACAAAATTATCTCACTGATTTACAAGTATATATAGAAAGCTATGCCTCTATTTCACTCAATTCAAGCCAACGCATTGTTTTCTCGTCAAGTTCATCATTCAGCATCGGAAGACGTTTTGACTTTTCTGTCAGTTCCTCCACACTAAGTGAACCGCTGCATAAAGCCTCCTCCAGTTGTTTCTTTTCTGCTTCCAGATCGGCAATTTCTTTCTCCAGCTGTTCAAACTCTTTTCTTTCCTTAAAAGTCATTCTACGCTTGTCGTTCAAGCGCACACGCTGCGTCTTTTCTTCTTTCGGTTTTACAGCTTCTTTTTCGTGCTCAGCCTTAGCCAGTTTCCAGTCGCGATAGTCTGAATAGTTTCCCGGGAAATCACGTATATCTCCCTGTCCCTTAAATACTAACAGATGGTCTACAACCTTATCCATAAAATAGCGGTCGTGACTGACTACAATTACGCAGCCCTTAAAGCTTTGTAAATATTCCTCCAGCACCTGAAGCGTTACTATATCCAAGTCATTGGTAGGCTCGTCCAGCACCAGGAAATTAGGATTTTTCATCAGCACAGTACACAGATACAAACGGCGGCGTTCTCCTCCACTCAGTTTATAAACATAACTATGCTGCGTTTCGGGAGTAAACAGGAAATGCTGCAAGAACTGAGATGCCGTCAAACGCTTTCCGTTGCCTAGTTCGATAACCTCAGCAATATCTGTTATCACATCTATTACCTTCATCTGTTCATCAAACTGCAGTCCCTCCTGCGAATAATAACCAAAGCGGACGGTTTCACCAATATCGAGCGTACCACTGTCCGGCTTTTCCAGTCCCATCAGGATTTTTATAAAAGTAGATTTTCCTGTTCCGTTATTACCCACAATACCCATCTTCTCATAACGGGCAAAGATATACGAGAAATCGTCCAGAATCTTGATATCGCCAAAGCTCTTGCACAAATGGTCTGCTTCAAAAATCTTCGAACCAATGTACGAAGCTTTCACATCAAGCTTTACATTCGCATCATAAGAACGCTGTTTGGCTACCTTCTCCAGCTCATAAAAAGCTTCCTCACGATAGCGGGCCTTATGGCCACGTGCCTGAGGCATCCGGCGCATCCACTCCAGCTCGGTACGATACAGATTATTGGCACGTGCTATTTCGGCATTAGTAGCATCAATACGTTCCTGACGTTTTTCCAGATAATAACTGTAATTTCCCTTATATGAATAAATCTGCTTATTGTCTATTTCAATGATTTCCGAACAGACACGGTCGAGGAAATAACGGTCGTGTGTTACCATCAGCAAACTCAGGTTGGCACGATTCAGGTATTCCTCCAGCCACTCAGTCATATCCAGATCAAGATGGTTGGTCGGCTCGTCCAATATCAGCAAATCGGGTTCATTTATCAGCACATTTGCCAAAGCTACACGTTTCAGCTGCCCTCCGGAAAGATGTTTGATTTTCTGATCGAAATGACGGATTTTCAGCTGTGAGAGAATCTGCTTGGCACGGCGCTCATAGTCCCACGCCTTTTCATGCTCCATGCGGGCCAGCAAATCCTCCAATCCCGGATTGCCGGGAGTTTCCATGCACTTTTCGTATTCTTTTATCAGCTCTACCGTACTATTGCCATGATGAAAACAAGCCTCCAGAACAGTAAGTTCTTCGGGATAAGAAGGGCTCTGCTCCAGATATCCTACACGAAGATCACGACGAAACGTAATATTCCCTTCATCGTGCCCTTCCTTGCCTGCCAGAATATTCAACAATGTTGTTTTTCCACTTCCATTCTTAGCAATAAGTCCGATACGCTGTCCCTGTGCAATACCAAATGATATTTCATGAAACAACACCAAATCTCCAAACGACTTTGTCAGATTTTCGACTTGTAAATATGGAATCATTCTTTTTCTTCTAAAATATTAATTGTATAATTTAATTACCAAAGTACAGCTTCTACTTCAGAGCGAATCCGTTCATACTCAGCTTTCAGGTTGCACGGCTGACCATTTTTCACCTTATTCCAAATCAGTCGGGAAGGATACACCATCACATCAGTCTGGGCAAAACGCAAAGCCGGATACTCTTCTTTGCCGTCTATTACAGTTACCCAGTCCATTCCGTCCATTTCATTCACAAGAATAGCACCGAAAGCAAAACCGAAATTCTCCCACGCCGAGCGCTGATTTGCATTAAAGCGTCCGCTATCTATCACTTTCTGTATGCTTTCTATATCAGCCTCACTGGAAGTAAAATCTTTAGTCAGCTGTTTTTTTATGGTAGATACAGCCCAGTCGTATGCTTCATTGATCGCATTAATCTCGAGTACACGTACCGGAATAATTTCTTTCCATGGTTTATCCTTTGCACCACGTACATTCAGCGAAGCTATTATCTGCTCTGCGACTTTGATATTTTCTCCTTTAGGCACAGTAAACGAACATTCAATCGAAATATTTTCTTTACCCGTCACCCAAATGTGGGAAGTATACCACACACCGTTCTCCTGAAAACTTTCCGTCAGATATGCACAACTCCATTTGCCTACCTTGACCAATTTCACTCCACGGCTTTGCTGCATTTCATAATCAATACACTCTTGTGCATATGTATGACTTTCTCCCTGATAAGCTGATATACGGAAATTTCCCATCCATTTATCAGGATTATAAAACAAGAAGCTATCTTCTGTGTCTTCAAACTCACGCCAATCGGACGGATACTCCAATGAGAACCATGAACCGGGGGATATATATTTCATCATAACTGTTTGCTATTTTTACTGTACTACGTATAATTTTCGCTGTGAGGTTTTATCTCGGAATTACTTTACCGGCAGAATTTCAATCCAATAATCATCCGGATCATTGATAAAGTAAAGTCCCATTTTTTCATTTTCGAAACATACACAACCCATCTCTTTATGGAATTTGCGTACTTCATCGTAATCACCTTCTACACGCAGGCAAAGATGGCTTTCATTTTCTCCTAACTCATAAGCTTCTGTATGGTCGCGCAACCAAGTAAGCTCGAGCAAGAAGTTCGAATGGTCATCAGCCATGTACACTAAAATGAATGAACCGTCACTTGCTTCCTTACGATGTGATTCGTGTAATCCCAATGCTGTTTCATAAAACTTGATACTCTTTTCCAGATCAGTTACATTGATATTAAAATGGTCAAATCTTCCTTTTACTTGCATATTGTATATATTTTTTATTAAACTATAAATCTATTTCTCGCCCTCTCGAACGAAGCATAGGCATAGAAGCGCCGTTTTTCTGAGCTATCGGCAGGAAAGCTGCTGCCTTATCGTATGCTTCATCAAAATGCATCGGTACAAAGATAGACGTTTTTATCTGTTCTACAAACTGACGCGCACCACGCATATATTCTGTACCCAAACGAGGATCAACAGGAAACATCACGACATCCATATTGCGAGTATAACTACAGATACAATCCAGTTCAAAAAGATAATCCCGCTCATATCCTTTCCATTCAGCTTCACTGCTTTCATCCATCCAGTGCCAATTATTCAAGTCACCGGCATGAAATATTTTTTTGCCTTCCGCCTCAACAAGAAAAGATATACCCACATCTGTAGACCCGAAAGCATGCACCCGCAACACATCATCTGCATAGCAATCTCCCTTCTTCAACCATACAGCATCCGTTGAAAGAAGTTTCTCCTCATGCAAAATATCCTGCGAGAATATATACACTATATCAGGATGTTTTTCACGAAAGGTTAGTACCTCTTTATTAAAATGATCCGCATGACTGTGACTGGAAAGTACATATAATCTGCCGGGACGCTGCAACAATTCATTATGTACGATGCCACTTGACGGAGAGGCAGAATCTTCAAAGTAATCGAAAATAATGGTATATCCTTCACCTAATAAGGCAAATCCACTATGATATAAGTATATAAGCTTCATAAATATAAAGATTTACTTTCCGATAGGCTGTATATATGCACGGGTAGCCTTATCTATCTCCAAAAACATATAGTTTACCTTTCCCGAATGTATCAGTTCTTCATTTTCTTTATAGATACGGGTAGCATATTCCTTCGACTTGTCAAACATAAACCGGGAAATACTTTCCTGCGATTTTCCGGCTACAGTGGAATCCAGTTTTTCTTCCGGAAAGAAATCATCCAGGTTCACATCACCTATCATCGAAGTTTCCAGAAAATGAATATTTTTATGCATGCGATCAGTATAATATCCTACAAACATATGTCCGGGGACACGCACCAGTATCGGATTTATATTGATTGCTTTCAGTAAAGATGCAAAAAGCACACTGCCATCTACACAATTAATTTGCGCCGACTGCAAAGCATCATCAAAAGTGCGGACACGTTGAGTAAAAACAACATTCGAAGACAAACTACTGTTACTGATGGAGCTATATTTGAAGTTTCTTTTCTGCAAAACATACCACAATGCATATACCTGCTTGTCGACAACCTCTTCGCTCTTGCCTTGATACCCCCAAAAACGATTGACGATACGAGCGTTCAACGCTTCACGTAAAATCTGGTCTATTTTAGGATTATCTTCATTCACATAAGCGGCAAAAAAATCTCCTGTATCGTGAAATTTCATGCGGCTGTCTATATATCCCAATAGGCATTCATTTATGCTCCGCACCGAAAATGTGTGCACCCTGCTACCCAATTCGCGTTTATTCAGTTTTAAATGCACAGAAACACTGACTGGAACAGCCTGTTCGTTTTCACGCAAAGCGTTATAATTCCATACAATATCCGGGAAAACCAAATATTCCTTTCCCGATTCGGGTAAAATAAACTCAGATACGGAACGTGAAAAAAAAGGTGTTTCGTCGACCTCTATTCTTAGCTTGCTATTGGTATAAGCACTTTTCACACGAACAGCGATGCACGATTTGGGATTACCCAAATAATTGGTATCAGCCGGAAGAATGAGATTCGCATCGGTTGTTGCCGTTGACAAAATCGTTACAGGAAATATATTCCCTCCCAATTCGTCGGAAATCTCAAAACCAGAACGAAATGGTTCATACCGATAAATATATATTCCCGTAACCAATAATATCACTACCGCCAACAGATAGGTAGAAAATTTCCACTTGTTGCCAATATGAGAAAAGAATTTTACTCCAATCATATTACTATATTTAAAATAATGTCATCCAGGAGAAGCATCAGCAACATCCTGAATGACAATACATTCAATGTAAATACTCAGATTATCTGACAGCAATACATTCAATTTCCACTAAAGCTCCCTTCGGCAAAGCCTTTACAGCAACAGCAGAACGAGCAGGGAAATCACCGTCAAAATATTTAGCATATACTCCATTCATTTCTGCAAACAATGACATATCTGCCAAAAAAACAGTAGTCTTTACAATATTTGCAGTAGTCAAACCAGCTTCTGCTAAAATATTCTTAATATTCTCGAATGACTGAGCAGTCTGTTCTGCTACCCCACCAGGAGCAAATTCACCAGTTGCAGGATCAACAGGAAGCTGACCTGACAAGAATACCATACCGTTTGCCTCGATAGCCTGGCTATACGGACCGATAGCAACAGGAGCTTTTTCTGTAAAAATTACTTTCTTCATGTTGTTTTGTTTAGTTTTTAGTATAATAACTCAATGAATCAAATTCAACGCTAAAATAACACTTTTCTTACAAACTGAAGAAAAAAATAAAAAAAAAGGCAAGTCTATTGGATAATATCAGAAAAAGACGTAATTTTGTCAATGTAAAAACTTCTTTTTACTTACATCAAACTAAAAACAATCATTATAATCTGTAATTACTGATAGACGCATAGATAACGGCATATCCCGATTATTTGCCTGTGCGCAATCCTGCGTGCTGCGCTTTCAGATACTTACAAAATTCATTACAACATATTTATGTATAACATCATTCAACTAAATGACAAAGATTTGTCTGAATTGCAGCAGATTGCCAAAGAGTTGGGACTGAAAAAAACCAGTACGTTACGCAAGGAGGAACTGGTATACCGCATTCTGGACGAACAAGCTATCGTCGGTGCAACCAAAAAGGCGGCAGCTGCCAAAACAAACGAAGAACGCAAAGAAGGACAGCCGCGCAAACGCTCACGCATCAGCGTAAAAAAAGAAGGCGACAAAGTGTACACAGCAACTAAAGACAAAGCACAAAAACTAGAAGCAAACACTCCTCCTTTGCCTGCACCTGCTCCAATATTCAAAGACGAAATATCTCAACCCGCAGAAGTTCAAACAGAAACAACAAATGCTGATACTGTTGCAGAAAAGCCTAAAGCAAAACGTGGCCGTAAGCCCGGCAGCAAAAACAAGACGACATTAGAAAAAGAACAACTATCAGCTCCTAAAGAAACAGAAAAACAGACTCCGGCAGTTCCAGCTCCCGTTCCTGTACCTATGGAAAACGATGATATGGAACTTCCAGCATTAAATCTCACAGGTGGTGATGATTTTATTCCAATCGAAGATCTTCCTTCAGAAAAAATAGAACTTCCTACTGAATTGCTGGGTAAATTTGAAGCTACAAAAATGGATACAGCTGCACCTGTACCTGCCGAAAAACCTGAAAAGGAAAACAAGCCTAACAACAATAAGTATCAAGCCCGTCAGCAGCGTTATAACAACAATAACAACCGCAACAACAATAACAATCAGGCAGGACGTCAACAGCAACAACATCAAAATACCAATCATCCAGCTCCTCAGAATACAACCGCTAATCTTCCTGCTCCACAGTCAGTCGTAGCAGAACAGGTTGTCCAACAGCCAAAACCGGTTGAGAAGCCTTATGAATTTGATGATATTTTATCGGGAACCGGAGTGCTGGAAATCATGCCTGATGGATATGGCTTCCTCCGTTCTTCAGACTATAATTATCTTTCTTCTCCTGATGACGTTTATGTATCTCAGTCGCAAATCAAATTATTCGGACTGAAGACTGGTGACGTAGTAGAAGGTACGATCCGTCCACCCAAAGAAGGAGAAAAATATTTCCCTTTGGTCAAAGTTTCAAAAATAAACGGACTGGACCCCGGATTGGTACGTGACCGTGTTCCATTCGACCATCTGACTCCACTCTTCCCTGATGAGAAATTCAAACTTTGCAAAGGATATGATGACAATTTATCAGCCCGTGTAGTTGATCTTTTTGCTCCAATCGGAAAAGGACAGCGTGCACTTATCGTTGCACAACCTAAAACGGGTAAAACTATATTGATGAAAGATATAGCCAATGCAATAGCTGCCAATCATCCGGAAGTATACATGATTATGCTGCTCATCGATGAACGTCCGGAAGAAGTTACAGACATGGCTCGTAGCGTAAATGCAGAAGTTATAGCCTCAACATTCGACGAACCTGCAGAACGTCACGTAAAGATTGCTGGTATCGTACTGGAAAAAGCAAAACGCATGGTAGAATGCGGACATGACGTAGTTATTTTCCTGGACTCTATTACTCGTCTGGCTCGTGCCTACAATACAGTATCTCCTGCATCTGGTAAAGTTTTGTCGGGTGGTGTTGATGCAAATGCCCTTCATAAACCGAAACGTTTCTTCGGTGCTGCGCGCAATATCGAAGGTGGCGGTTCACTGACCATCATTGCTACTGCTCTGATTGATACCGGATCGAAGATGGATGAAGTAATTTTTGAAGAATTCAAGGGAACAGGTAATATGGAACTTCAGCTCGATCGCAATTTGAGCAACAAGCGTATTTTCCCAGCAGTCAACATCACAGCATCAAGTACACGCCGTGACGACTTATTGCTTGACAAGACAACATTAGACCGCATGTGGATTTTACGTAAATATCTTGCCGATATGAATCCAATAGAAGCTATGGATTTTGTAAAGGAACGTCTGGAAAGAGCCAAAGACAATGAAGAGTTTCTTATGAGCATGAATTCTTAACAAAACTGTTATATCAATAGTTCGTTAAAAATTCGCCAAGCCTAAGCGGCTCTGGCAGTAAATAAAATGAGTTCTTTGAAAAGTTTGTCAATAACTTGCGGGTCTGGGCTAATCCCAAACACGCAAATAAATCGTTCAAGCATATAAGCATTGTGTATGAAAGACTTGCAGGAGGATATGGAATAGGTTATTCCGAGCCTCTTACATGCCGCTTTGGCCAAGTTGACAGCAGCAAGCGATGCATTGAAGTGAAAATCCAATTTCCTGAAGTCGGTAGACTGGCAGCTGGTGATTCCTGCATGCTGCTTGCCATCTCTAAAGCAAAATTCCAGTTGGAACCTGGTTCTGTAATAATCCAGCACCTCACGTCCATCCATGGAATCGTCTGTAGAGAA